>Ga0302250_1000168_pt1 | contig 83590 bp, 83 predicted proteins | sample AAG_RA_Asp_MG_FD_193536 | JGI IMG/M metagenome (GOLD analysis project Ga0302250, IMG submission 193536) | Enriched activated sludge microbial communities from anaerobic digester in WTTP, New Holstein, Wisconsin, United States - AAG_RA_Asp | ecosystem: Engineered > Bioreactor > Anaerobic >... | reverse complement strand
CTGACAACCTCACCTCGCGACCATCACCTGCCGGTCGCCTTCGCTCCGGAACACCGGTCGTCATCATACCGGAACGCCGGTCGCCATCACGTCAGAGCCGCCGGTCACTTTCAGCGGAATACGCAGAGCGGGAAAAGAAGCGGGTCGAGCTGTTCCTGTCCATGATCAACCAGCAGGAAAAGACCCTGGTGTTCTGCGCCACCCAGGATCATGCCCTGGCAATACGTGACCTGATCAATCAGCTTAAGGCCAGCCCTGATCCCAACTACTGCCAGCGGGTGACCGCCAATGACGGCGTATTGGGTGAACAGCACCTGCGGGATTTTCAGGATAACGAGAAGAGCATTCCGACAATCCTGACCACCTCACAAAAGCTGTCCACCGGTGTTGATGCCCGTAACATCCGCAACATTGTGCTGATGCGTCCGGTTAATTCCATGATCGAGTTCAAGCAGATCATCGGACGGGGAACAAGGCTGTATGATGGCAAGGAGTACTTCACCATCTACGACTTTGTGAAGGCACACCACCATTTCAGTGATCCAGAGTGGGATGGTGAACCGATGGGGGAGGTTACGGACAAAGGTGTCGCTCCCCAACGACCCAAGGAACCTGCTGAAACCGGAAAAAAGGCTGAGGAGTACGCACCCCGGCAGAAGGCGAAGGTCAAGCTGGCTGACGGCAAGGAACGTAGCATCCAGCACATGACCGTTACCAGCTTCTGGCATCCTGACGGCACCCCGATGTCGGCGCAGCAGTTTATGGAAATGCTGTTCGGCAGACTGCCTGAGTTCTTCAAGAATGAGGAGGAACTACGCAGCCTCTGGAGCAGGCCGGATACCCGCAAAAAGCTGTTGGAGGGACTTTCAGAAAAAGGTTTCGGCCATGATCAGTTGGCAGAGATGCAGAAGATCATAGATGCCGAAAAAAGCGACCTGTTCGATGTGTTGGCCCATGTTGCCTATGCCATGCCACCATTAACGAGAGAAGAACGGGCAGGCAAGGCCCGTACCCTGATCACGCAGCACTTTAACAATAAACTGCAGGTGTTTCTGGACTTTGTGCTGGCCCATTATGTGGAGGTTGGCGTGGAGGAGTTGGATCAGGCCAAGCTGACGCCACTGTTGAAGCTGAAATACCGCGATTCCATCCCCGATGCGGTGGCCGACTTGGGGCAGAGCCCGCTGGAGATCGGAAAGGCCTTTGCCGGGTTCCAGCAGTATCTGTATCCGCCGAGCCGCTAGCCGCTGTAGTGACCAGCCTAGCGTCTGCCCCTGGCCATCTTGCTGCTGTCCGGATGCCTGCGTAACAGCCACATGCAGACCGGCCCGCACAGGGCCCCCAAACCCACGGTGGTGAAGGCGATCCCCCAGGCGCCGTTAATGCCTGGCCAGGGCTGCCAGTCCTGAAAGCGGTCTAAGGCCCAGCCGAAGACGGTGGGTGAGATCATGCCCATGGTGTAGCCGATCAGCGATTGCATCCCCATGGCGGCCCCCAGGTAGCCCGGCGCCACCAGCTCGGTCAGGCCGGTGGAGAAGACCGGCGATTCGGCCACAATCAGCCAGCCGTAGAGAATCCCTACAGCCAGAGTCAGCCAGAGGTTGGTGTTGATCAGCCAGCCGAACAGGAAGGAACAGCCGGCGCTGGCCAGCATGACCAGCGTGATGGTGACGGTGCGGCCGAAGCGGTCGGAGAGGCTGCCGGTGATGGCGGTGGAGAAGGCGCCGATCCCCACCAGGACGGCGGCGATGCCGGCAGCCGTGGCGGTGGCGGTGGACGAGGCCACGCCCCAGCCGGTGAGGGCGGCGGCAAAGAACGGCGCCAGCCAGCTGCGCATGCCGTACATCTCCCACATATGGCTGGCATAGCCCAGGATGATCAACAGGGCCGGCCGGTTGGTGAGGATCTCGCCGGTAAATCCTTTCGGGCTGCGTTCCGCCGGTGCTGGACGATAGCCGCGGAAGACGAACAGCGACAGGCCGGCCCCGCAAAAAACCCCGGCCGAGCAGACCAGCATGGCGGTGCGCCAATCCCAGAGGCTGGTGACTACCCCCGGCACCACCAGCGACAGCGAGGCCCCCAGCACCAGTGATCCCACGTAGATGCCGATGGCCCGTCCCCGTTGGTGGCTTTCAAAGCGTTCCGCCACCAGTTTGAGGCCCGGCATGTAGGTGCCGCCCATGCCGATGCCGGTCAGCCCCCGCAGGATCAGGCCGCTGGTGAAATCATGGGCGAACAGGCCGAACAGCAGGTTGGCCAGGCCGGACCAGAGGGCGGCGGTGATGAAGATGTTGCGGATGTTGAGCCGGTCGGAGAGGGTGGAGAGCAAGACGCCGGAGGCGATGTAGCCCAGCTGGTAGACCGAGAAGATGATGCCGGCCTGGGTGTTGGACATGCCCCATTCGGCCTTGAGCAGTGGCAGAATAGCGGAATAGTTGATGAATACCAGCATGATGAACAGCTGGCTGGTGCAGAGCACGAGCAGCCAGCGGCTATTGCTGTGCTGGTCAGTCAAAGGTTTCAGCCTCGGCCAGCGGGCAGCCCTGACTGTCTTTGGCGGAGAGCAGCGGCTGACCGCTCAAGGGCCAGTTGATGCCGATGGCCGGGTCGTTCCAGGCGATGCAGCGCTCAAACTCCGGCGCGTAGTAATCACTGGCCAGATAGAGTACCTCGGCTGTGGGGGATGTGACGCAGAAACCGTGGGCAAATCCTTCCGGAATCCAGAGTTGGCGCTTGTTGTCGGCCGAGAGGCTGATGCCGTACCACTGGCCGAAGTGGGGCGAAGAACGGCGGATATCAACGGCCACATCGAAGATCTCGCCGCTGACCACCCGCACCAGCTTGCCTTGGGGCTGCCTGATCTGGTAATGCAGACCACGCAGTACGTTCTGGGCCGAGCGGGAGTGGTTGTGCTGGACAAACTGGTGTTCCAGGCCGGTCAGCTCGTGCCAGACCCGCTGGTTGAAGCTCTCGAAAAAGAAGCCCCGATCGTCGCCGAACACCTTGGGTTCAATGACCAACACGCCGGGCAGGGGGGTGGTAATGCACTGCATGGGCTACCTCACGGATGGGATACTAGGCCTGTTCATAGCAGATAGTACGGGCCTTCTGCAAGAAACTGATGGGAGGAGTGGAAAATTTGGAAAACTACGGTAGGCTATCCAGCATGGTACAGGAAACGACATTCAACAACGGCGTCCGCTTGGTGACCCAGCAGGTGCCGGGCATGCATACGATCACGCTGGGGATCTGGGTGGCCAACGGCGCCCGCCAGGAGCAGCCGGCCACCAACGGTGTGGCCCATTTTATTGAACATCTGCTGTTCAAGGGAACCGAACTGCGGAGCGCCCGGGAGATCTCCCGGGAGATCGATTCACTGGGCGGGGTGCTGAACGCCTTCACCGGCCATGAATATGTCTGCTACTACGCCAAGGCCTTGACCCGCTTTCTCCCTCAGGTCACCGATATCCTGACCGACATGTTTCTCAACTCCACCTTTCCGGCTGAAGAGATCGAAAAAGAGCGCAAGGTGGTGTTGCAGGAGATCAAGATGCGGGACGATACCCCGGAGGAAGCGATCCACGATCGTTTTCACTTGAGCTTCTGGCAGGGGCATCCCCTGGGGCAGCCGATTCTGGGGACCACCGAGACCATCAGCGCCGTCAGCCGTGAGGAGATCGTAGCCCACAAGCAGCAGTGGTACCGGCCCAGCGAGATCGTGATTGCCGCAGCGGGCGGGGTGCATCACCAGCAGTTGGTGGATCTGCTGGAAGGCCCCTTTTCGGCCCTGAAACCGGGTGAGCCGCGCCGCGAGACCGCCGGCTGCAGCCGTTCCTCCAAGGGGCGGGTAGTGGAGTTGTCGGAGCGTGATCTGGAGCAGACCCTGATCTGTCTGGGCACCGATGGCCTGCCCCACACCGACCCGGGCCGCTACGGTCTGGTGGTGTTGAATACCATCCTGGGGGGCGGCATGAGCTCGCGCCTGTTCCAGGAGATCCGCGAGAAGCGCGGTCTGGCCTATTCGGTATATTCCTATCTCAGCTCCTACAGCGATGCCGGTGCGTTGACGGTCTATGCCGGCACCAACCGTGAACGGAGCTGTGAAGCGGTCAGGATCGTGTTGGCTGAGATGGGACGCCTGCGCGACGAGCTGGTGGCTGAGGATGAGCTGAACGCCGCCCGGGAGCAGATCAAGGGCAAGATTCTGATGTCGCTGGAGTCCAGCGACAGCTATATGTCCCGACTGGCCCGCAGCTATCTCTACTATGGCCGTTTCCAGCCGCTGGAGGAACTGATGGCCGGCTTCGATGCCGTCAGCGCCGCCGATCTGCAGCAGCTGGCTGGACGTCTGTTTAAGGACAGCGCCCTCAACGTCCAGGTGATGGGCAAGGTGGACCCGGCCTGCTTTACCACCAACCGTGAACTGATTACGTTCTAGCCGCTGCGGGGCATGGCCTGCCGGCCGTGCCCCGTCTAGTCATCCCCGGCCGGTGTGGCCTAAGCCGCCTGCCCCCCGTGCAGTTTCCTCGCTGAACTGTTCCACCACCCGTAAACTGGCCTGCACCACCGGCACGAACAGCAGCTGGCAGATCCGTTCGCCGGGCTGGATGGTGTACGGCTCCAGGCCCTGGTTGCGGATGCCGATCTTGATTTCCCCTTGATAGTCGCTGTCGATCACGCCGATGGTGTTGGCCAGCACGATGCCGTGCTTGATACCCAGTCCGGAGCGGGGGGCCAGGATTGCCACCAGGCCGGGATCGTGGATGCCGATGGCGATGCCGCTGGGGATGGTGACGGTCTCGCCGGGGGCCACTGTGACGTCCTTATCCAGGCAGGCTCGCAGGTCAAGGGCGGCCGAACCGTCGGTGGCATAGGCCGGCAACGGGATCTGGTTGCCGATCAGCGGGCTCATGATTTTGGTTTCTATCTCGCGATGTTTCATGTAAAAAAACCTTCTTAACCAGAAGTCAAAACTGCTACCTACCTTTAACGCAACGGCGCAAAGACGCAAAGGAAAATGAACAGCTACTGCGTTCGCTGATTCGCTGATCGGTCTTTTCGTTCGATGCGGTAACAGGTTGGTGGTGAGTTGTATGTTTGATGTTCTTTGCGCCTTACCGTCTTTCTTTAAAATTATGTGTTACTAAAGGAGATTTTACTATGCGTGATCCCCGCGTGGCCGAAATGGCCAGGGTACTGGTTGAGTATTCCACCCGCATCAAGAAGGGCGATCGGGTCTTGATCTCGGCGGCCGGCTTCGAGGCGGCCCCGCTGGTGAAGGAGCTGTACGCGCTCTGCCTGCAGCGTGGCGCCGAGTATGTGGAGTACAGTTTTAACCATCCCGAGATCGACCGCCAGTTCTACAACCTGGCCTCCAAGAAACAACTGGCCGTCTTTCCCCAGCACAAGCTGGATTTTTACAAGACCCTGACCGCCTACATCGGCATCTCGGCCGGTGAAAACTCAATGGTTAATGCCACCAGCAACCAGCAATCCATGGTGGCCTACCAGAAGCTGACCCGGCCCCTGGTGGACCAGCGGGTCAAGCACACCAAGTGGGTGGTGACCCGTTATCCGACCAACGGTGCGGCCCAGGAAGCCAAGATGAGCCTGGAGGAGTACGAAGACTATCTGTTCAGCGCCTGCAACGTGGACTGGGCAGCCGAATCCCGCAAGATGGAGGCCCTGAAGAAGCTGATGGACACAACCGACCGGGTACGGCTGGTAGGTCCGGATACCGATCTGCGCTTCAGCATCAAGGGGCTCGACAGTATCAAGTGCGACGGCCGTTTCAACATCCCGGACGGCGAGGTGTTTACCGCGCCGGTGAAGGATTCGGTGCAGGGGTATATCACCTACAACTGCCCCACCATCTACCAGGGCAAAGAGTTTAACAACATCCGACTGGAGTTCAAAGACGGCAAGATCGTCAAGGCCGAGGCCGGCGCCATGAGCGCGGCCCTCAACAAGATCCTGGATACTGACGACGGTTCCCGCTATGTGGGCGAGTTTGCGCTGGGGGTCAACCCCAATATCCGCACCCCGATGCGTAACATCCTGTTTGACGAGAAGATCTTCGGCTCGATCCACTTTACCCCCGGTCAGGCCTACGACGAGGCCGACAACGGCAACCGTTCTGCGGTGCATTGGGACATGGTGCGGCTGATGCAGGACGGCGAGGTCTGGTTCGATGACCGTCTGATCCAGCAAAAGGGGCGTTTTGTGCTGCCGGCGCTGCAAGCGCTGAACCCGGAGCAGTAGCATGCTGCTGGAGATCAATCCCGACAACCCGCAATCGCGCCTGATTCTCCAGGTGGCCCGCTGCCTGCGTGAAGGGGACGTGATCGCTTACCCCACCGACACCACCTATGGCATCGGCTGCTCGATCTTCAACAAGAAAGGGCTGGAGCGGATCTACCAGGTTAAGCAGCGCGACAAGCGCAAGCCGTTTTCCTTTATCTGCAGCGATCTGGCCGAGGTGTCTCGTTACGCCCGGCTGACCAACGTGGCCTTTAAGGCGATGAAACGCTGCCTGCCCGGTCCCTACACCTTTGTGCTGGAGGCCAGCCGTGAGGTGCCCGACCTGCTGACTACCCGCCAGAAGACGGTCGGCATCCGTATTCCGGACAACCGGATCTGCATGGCGATTGTGCAGCAGTTGGGGGTGCCGATCGTCACCACCAGCGCCAACCTGACCGGCGAGGAACCGGTGGGTGATCCGTACGAGATCCAGCGCCGTTTTGGCGGAGGCCTTGATCTGGTGGTGGATGGAGGGCTGCTGACCACCGATGTCAGCACCGTGATCAACATGGTGGGCGACCGGCCGGAGGTGCTGCGCCAAGGCGCCGGACTGTGCGACTGGTTGCAGGGTTAACCAACCAAGGAGGCGCTATGGTGCCGCCCCATTTGCGTAACAATGAGGATATCGTCGATCTGTTGTCCCGCCGTAATGCCGAGATGGCCTCGCTGCTTGAGATCGGCAAGACGCTGACCTCGTCGTTAGAGCTGCGTGATGTGCTCAAGGGGATTATGGCTCAGCTGGAACGGCTGTTACAGCCCCAGATCTGGTCGTTGCTGCTCAAAGACGAGGATACCGGAGAGCTTACCTTTGAGATTGCGGTTTCGCCGGTCTCAAACGACCTGAAAGGGATGCGGCTGCAACCTGGTCAGGGGGTTGCAGGCTGGGTGGCGCAGCAGGGTGAGGCGTTGCTGATACCTGACGTGTCCAAGGATACTCGTTTTGACAACAGTGTTGCTGTTGCGGTCGATTACCCGGTTTCTTCGATCGCCTGTGTGCCGCTCAAGATCCGTGAGCGGGTCTTGGGGGTGCTTGAACTGATCGGGGTCGACGGCAGCGAGCCGTTTGATCCCGAGAATATGCCACTCTTGGGGGCACTGGCCGACTTTGCGGCCATCGCCATCGACAATGCCCGTAACTACCAACGGATCAGCGAACTGGTGATCACTGACGATCTGACCGGCCTCTACAACGCGCGGCATTTTCATGAACTGCTGGAGTACGAGGTGGATCGCGCTAAACGGTATGGCAGCCAGGTTTCACTGCTGTTTCTGGATCTGGATCACTTTAAGGAGGTTAACGACACCTACGGCCATCTGGTGGGCAGCCGGGTGATCGCTGAGGTGGGCCACCTGATCCGCCGTCATATCCGCTCCGCTGACCGCGCAGCCCGCTACGGTGGCGATGAGTATGTGATTGTACTGCCCAACACCGGTAAGCAGGGGGCCCTGTCGGCAGCCACCAAGATGCTGGAGCGTCTGCATGAACACTGCTTTCAGGCCGACACCGGCGAGCGGATTGTGATGACCGCCAGTTTCGGCGTGGCCACCTATCCCGACGACGCACCCAACAAGACCGAGCTGATCCGGGCTGCCGATACGGCCATGTACGACGCCAAGGAAGGCGGCAGAAACGGTGTCTGCTCATTTGAGCGCGACTTCATTAAAAAATGCGATGTCCCTTAAAATGAACTTGACTTAAAATGTATGGAATGTGTAGGGTGGCTTTACCTTAAAATTGGAGCAGAACCATGAGCGTTCATCAATCCTTAGCCACCCTGGCCCTGCACGCCGGACATGATCCCGCTGCCGATCCCACCCTGTCCCGGGCAGTGCCGATCTATCAGACCAGCTCCTACGTCTTTAAAAGCAGCGAGCATGCCGCCAACCTGTTTGCCCTCAAGGAATTCGGCAATATCTACACCCGCCTGATGAATCCCACCACCGATGTGCTGGAAAAACGGATGGCCGCCCTGGATGGCGGGGTGGCTGCCTTGGCGTCGGCCTCCGGCCAGGCCGCCATCAGCTACACCATCATGACCCTGGCCAAGGCCGGACAGAACATCGTCGCCTCCAGCGCCTTGTACGGCGGCACCTACAACCTGTTCCACCACACCCTGCCGCGCTTCGGCATCACCACCCGTTTTGTGGACAGCCACGATCCGGAAAACTACCGCCGGGCCATTGATGAGAATACCCGTCTGATCTACTGCGAGTCGATCGGCAATCCCAACAACAACGTCGATGATTTTGAGGCAGTGGCCCTGATCGCCCACGAGGCAGGTATTCCGCTGGTGGTGGACAACACCGTCACCACGCCGGCCCTGTTCCGTCCCCTGGAGCATGGCGCCGATATCGTGGTCTACTCGCTGACCAAGTTCATCGGCGGTCACGGTACCAGCATCGGCGGTTGCGTGGTGGATGGCGGCCGTTTCCCCTGGGACAACGGCAAATTTCCCGAGTTTACCGAACCTGATCCGGCCTACCACGGTGCGGTATTCTGGCAGTCGGTGGGTAACCTGTCGTTCATCATCAAGATGCGGGTTCAGCTGCTGCGCGATCTGGGTGCCTGTCTGTCACCGTTCAATGCCTTCCAGTTTATTCAGGGCCTGGAAACCCTGCAGCTGCGCATGCCGCGGCATGTGGAAAACGCGCAGCAGGTGGCCCAATGGCTGGAGCAGCAGCCCCAGGTGGCCTGGGTCAACTACCCCGGTCTGCCCTCCCATCCTGATCATCAGCGGGTCCAGCGCTATCTGCCCGCTGGCGCCGGAGCTATCATCGGGTTTGGCGTCAAGGGGGGCAGCGAGGCGGCGCTGCGTTTCATCGACCGGCTCAAGCTGGTCTCGCATCTGGCCAATATCGGCGATGCCAAGACCCTGGTGATCCACCCGGCCAGCACCACTCACCAGCAGTTAAGCGAGCAGGAGCAACGGGCCGCCGGGGTGACGCCGGACTTTATCCGGCTGTCAGTGGGCATCGAGGGCGTGAAAGATATCATCGCCGATCTGGAACAGGCCCTGCAGGGATAATGCAGCCGCAGTTACGCGCGTCGTTGGTTGGTTTTGGTTACATATGTTGGTTGCGTCAGTGGGGCGGCCTTGCGGTCGCCCTTACTTTTGTGTACTATGTCCGCCTATTTGCATCAATGAAAGGGAGCCCATGTATCGTCTGACTATCAAAACCGGCTTTGCTGCCGCCCATAATCTGATCAACTACCAGGGGGATTGCGAAAACCTCCACGGCCACAACTGGAAGGTGGAAGTGACCGTCACCGCCCGCGAGCTGGACCAGGCAGGCCTGGCCATTGATTTCAAGGTGCTGAAGAAAGAGACCAACAGACTGCTGGATGAATTGGACCACAAGTACGTCAACCAGCATGAGTTTTTCAAAGAGTTGTCACCCTCCTCTGAAAATATCGCCCGCTTTCTGTACCAACGTCTGTCGCAACAGCTGAATAACGGTAATATCACGGTCGAAAAAATTGGGGTCTGGGAGTCGGATAATGCCTGTGCCGAGTACTATGAATAGCAGCATACCGCTGATCGAGATTTTTTCATCGCTGCAGGGTGAAGGGCTGCTGGCCGGCTATCGCCAGATCTTTATTCGCCTGCCCGGCTGCAACCTGGACTGCGCCTATTGCGACACCGGCATCGAGTCGCCAACGGTCTGTCGTGTGGAGACCGCACCGGGCAGTGGCCGGTTTCAGGAGATCCCTCAGCCGGTCTCCCTGCAGACGGTGCTTGATATTGTGCATCGCTGGTGCAAAGAGTTGCCCGACGCCCATCACTCGATCAGCATCACCGGCGGTGAACCGCTCTTACATGCCGACCTGCTGGCCCAGTGGCTGCCTGAGCTGAATATTCTGTTGCCGATCCACCTGGAGACCAACGGCACCTTGCCGGATGCCGTGTCCCGCTTGATTGAGCACCTGGACTTTATCTGCATGGATATCAAGCTGCCCTCTGCTGCAGCCACGCCGGAGCTGTGGGAGGAACATCGTCGTTTTCTGGAAGCGGCCCGGGAACGGGATGTCTCGGTCAAGGTGGTGGTGGGTGAGTTGACCGTTGACCAGGAGCTGGTTACAGCCTGTAAACTGGTTGCCACGATTGATGATGAAATACCGCTGATTATACAGCCGGTTACCAACAGGGATGGCCGGGTCGCGGTGCCGGCGCAGCGCCTGTTGCAATTGCAGGCCCTGGCCGGCAGACAGCTGTACGATGTGCGGGTGCTGCCCCAGTTGCACCGTTTTATGGAGGTCTTGTGATCCTGGAAGAGATGACCATGACACAGGTGGAGGCGGGGCTTGCGACCTGTCGCACCGTGTACATCCCCTTTGGCTCTCTGGAAGAGCATGGCAGCCACCTGCCGCTCAGTACCGACACCATCCAGGCCTACGAGGTGGGCAAGCGGGCCGCCGAACGGGTCCCGTTATTTGTGGCGCCGCCGATCCACTACGGTAACTGCCGCTCCACCAATCGGCATCCCGGCACCATCTCCATCTCCACCACCACCCTGCGCGGTCTGCTGAAGGATCTGGTCCGTTCTTTCTACGGTCAGGGCTTCCGCAATGTGATCGTACTGACCGGACATGCCGGCGGCGCCCACCGTATGGCGTTGCAGGATGCCGGTGAGGAGTTGCTGCCTGAACTGCCGGAATTACGGATTGCCGTGGTCACCGAGTATGAACTGGCCAAGGAGCAGGGCCGGGGGCTGGTGGAGACGCCAAACGACGCCCATGCCGGCGAGATTGAGACCTCCCGCATCATGCACAGCCATCCCCAGCTGGTACAGGGTAGCGCCCCTGCCGAGTACCCCGGTTTTCCCACCGGTATCCTGGTGCGGGATAAGCGCAGCTACTGGCCCGGCGGGGTATGGGGCGACCCGTCCAAGGCATCGGCTGACAAAGGTGCCAAACTTGAAGAGCTGGTGGTTGCCAAGGTGGTGGAGCTGGTCAAGGTGCTGGAAGAGGGGCGTTATGTCTGAAAAGGACGCGCTGATGGTACGCGAGTTTGCCAACGGCCTGCGTCTGGAGCTGTTTGATGCCTCCCGCCACTATTTCGGCGGCTACTGGCGTCTGAGCATCGAGGCCCGCTGTCTGGTGCCGTTGTCAGCTGCCAATATTGAAGATCCGGAGTATCTTGCAGAGTTGCGACGTCAGCTGGGTGATCCGGTGCCGTTTGTGCGCAGTGTCGAGCAGATGGCGGTGCCGCCGGAGCGGGTTGATGGGGCCCGCGCCGCCTTGCAGGAGCGTCTCTTGGCCCAGCTGGTGTCGCTCGTGGAACATCCTGATTTTGCGGCCCGTTTTCTTGCCAAAGAGTATCAACAGCGGATCAAGCGCACCCTGCGCGGTATCCCCTGTCTTACATGACGGTTTCGGAGCTGACCATTGAACGCCTGGCCTTCGGCGGCAGCGGGGTAGGGCGGCTTGAGGGCAAGGTCTGCTTTGTGCCGTTCAGTGCCCCCGGCGATCGTCTGGCCGTAAGGGTGGTGAAGGTATACCGCTCCTGGCTTGAGGGGGAGCTGGTTGAACTGCTGGAGCCGTCGCCACTGCGTGTACGTCCCGTCTGTCCGGCCTTTGGCCAATGTGGCGGCTGCGATTGGCAGCATCTGAGCTACCCCGCTCAGGCCGACGCCAAGCGTGCGATCCTGTCGGAGACCCTGCAACGGGTCGGCAAACTGAGCGAGCCACCGGTGGGGCCGACTATGACGGCCCCCAGCCCCTATGGGTATCGGGCTCGGGCCCAGTTCAAGCTGCATTACGCCCCGGATGGTCTCAAGGTGGGCTTTTACCGGCGTGGTTCCCGGTTCGTGATCGATCTGCCCCAGGGCTGTCCGGTGGTGACGGAGGCCGTTAACGGCGCCCTGGCGCGACTGCGTCAGGTGGTAAGCGGGCTGCCGGATGCCGATCGGGTGCCGCAGATCAGTATTGAACAGGGTGAGCAGGGCTGTCACGCCATCGTGCACTACATCGGCAACGACCCGCAACGGCTTGTGGCCTTGCTTGCCAGCCATGAAGCCTCTCTGGCGTTGGCCGGCCTGTTTCTGCAGAGTGGCCGTAAGGATACGCTGCTGCCGATCTTTGGCGAACAGCGGATCACCTATCGCGTGCCGGTCGGCGAAGATGAAATGACCTTAGGGTACGGTATCGGCGGCTTCTCCCAGGTTAACCGACAGCAGAACCGGGCCATGATCGAGCGGGTACGGCAGCTGATCCGTCCGGTTGCCGATGGCCCTCTGCTGGACCTGTACTGCGGCAACGGCAACTTCTCGTTGCCGCTGGCCGATCGGTTCGCCCAGGTGGTGGGCATTGAAGGTTATCAGCCCTCGATTGCATCGGCTGTTGACAACAGCCGTCAAGTTCGTGTAAACAATAGCACTTTCCGGTGTGCCGATGTCGGTACTGAATTACAGCAGCTGGCAGCGCGGGGCGAACGGTTTGCAGCCGTGCTGCTGGACCCGCCGCGCAGCGGGGCGCCGGAGGCGGTAAAGCTGGTGCCGGTGCTGGAGCCGCAGCAGATCGTGTATGTCTCCTGCGATCCCGGCACCCTGGCCCGTGACCTGGCGATCCTGATCAACCAGGGCGGCTATCGTCTGGAGACGGCCCTGCCGTTGGATATGTTTCCCCAGACCGGCCATCTGGAGACCGTTGTCAGCCTGACCAGTAACTAGAAATCGCCCTTTGCGCGTTTTTAAGTATCCACTACTGAAGGAGTTTGCCATGAACAAGTCGGAACTGATCGAAGCCTTTGCCGCCCAGCGCGACATCTCACACAAGCGGGCCGAAGAGGTGGTCAACATGATCTTCAACTCCATGAGCGAGGCGATGATCAACGGTGAGCGGATCGAGATCCGTGGTTTGGGGAGCTTTGTGGTCAAGGAGTACGGCGCCTACACCGGCCGCAACCCCAAGACCGGCGAACCGATCAAGGTCAACCCGAAGAAACTGCCGTTTTTCAAGGTGGGTAAGGAGCTTAAAGAGCGCATCTTCGGTTAGTAATGTCGATACGAAAGCGGATTGCCGCCATTGACTTCGGGACCAATACGGCCCGGTTGCTGATTGCCGACCGTTATCCCGACGGGCGCTTTGAACAGGTGTCATTGATGAGGGCCATCGTCCGGCTGGGCGGTGGCTTTTGTCGTCAGCAGGGGCTGGCCGATGACGCCATACAACGGGCCCTGTCCTGTCTGCGGGGTTTTAGTGCGGAAATAGCCCGGTTGGGGGTGCAGACGGTACGGGCCGTGGCCACCAGTGCCGTGCGTGACGCCGTAAACGGTGCTGCCTTTGTGGCCCAGGTAGAGCGTGAAACCGGCATCCGGCTGCGGGTGATCGATGGCCGGACCGAGGGCAGTATCACCCTGCAGGGGGTGCTGGCCGCACTTGATCAGCGCCCGGAAAACCTGTTGTTATTCGATGTGGGAGGCGGCAGCACCGAATATACCTTTGCACAGGGCACTACCCCTCGTTTTGTCCACAGCCTGCCGTTGGGGGTGGTGCGACTGACCGAGGGCAAGGTCCGGCCCGAGGCCATGATTGAAAAAATCAACCGGGAGCTGGACGCCCTTGAGCTCCATCTGGCGCAGGCCCAGCTGCGGATTGATCCCGCCGCGACGCTCTTGGTGGGCACCGCCGGCACCGCCACCACCCTGGCGGCCTTGAGCCTCAAGATGGACGAGTATGATTACCGCAAGGTCAATAACCTGGTGCTGATGCAGTCGGAGATCAAGCGCCTGTATGACCAGTTGCTGCCGCTCTCGCCCCAGGAACGGCTGCATTTGGCCGGCCTGGAACCGGGTCGTGAGGACCTGATTATCGCCGGGGCGCTGATCACCCTGCTGACCCTGCAGCGTTTTGGTTTTGACCGGATGACCGTCAGTGATTACAGCCTGCTGGAAGGGTTGGTGGTCACAGACCTGCTGGACCCCTGACACTCCCCGCCGCCTCCCCCCCAAAAAACCTCCTGCTGAAAAAGTTGTTAAACCTGTTACACTGATACTACCTGACCCTGTGCGCTGGGTCCGAAACCTCGTTGAACAGGTGTGATCGTGCAACATTTCATGGGCAGACAACCGATTTTAAACGGTTTGGAAGAGATCGTCGGCTACGAACTCCTCTTCCGCTCGCCCCAGTCCTTGACGGCCGCCAGCTTCGATAACCATGTGCGGGCCACGGCACAGGTGATTGTGGATATGCTCTCCAGTTTCGGTATCCGCGAGGTGTTGGGTGAGTATCGCGGCTTCATCAATGTTGACGCCGAGATGCTGCTCAGCGACACCATCGAGTTGTTGCCCCACGACGTGATCAGTCTGGAGTTGCTGGAACATATCGAGATCACTCCGGAGTTGATCAAGCGTTGTCAGCAGCTGAAGGAAAAGGGCTTTCTACTGGCCCTGGACGATCATCGCTACGGCCCCCGGTATGAGCCGTTCTATCAGGGGCTGGCGGATATTATCAAGCTTGACCTGCTTGATACGCCGCTGGAGGAGCTGTATCGGGAAGTGGATCGCTTTAAGCGCTATCCGGTAAAGCTGCTGGCTGAGAAGGTCGATAGTCGCCACGTATTCCTGCGCAGCCGGCGGATGGGTTTTGATCTGTTCCAGGGCTATTTCTTCGCCCGTCCCTCGATCGTGCAGAAGACCCGCATGGCCAACGCCTCGGGCGTGTTTTTCAGGCTGCTGCAACAGCTCTCCGCAGATGCCGATATCGATCAGATCGAAGAGACCTTCAAGCTGAGCCCGGTGCTGACTTACAAACTGCTGTTGCTGGTCAATTCCGTGGCCTACGGATCGCGGGAAAAGATTCGTACCGTGCGCCATGCCATCACCCGGGTGGGGCTGCAACATCTGCGTCGTTGGGTGCAGTTGGCCATCTTTGCCGACGAAGGCTCAGGGGGGCCGAGCTTCAATAATCCACTGATGGATATGGCGGCGGCGCGGGCCGCTTTTATGGAGGAGATGGCCCGGCTGGAGCTGAACAACTCGAAGCTGCTGCGTCATGCCCAGCCTGATGAGGCGTTTATGGTGGGCATCCTCTCCATGCTGAAGGATGTCTATGATATCGGTATGTCGGATATCCTGCAGAACCTGAATGTGACCGACGAGATTCAGGGCGCCCTGGTCAGCCATGGCGGCGACCTGGGAACCCTGCTCTGTGTGAGTGAGATGATGGAACGGCTGGAACTGGATGAGGCCGCCGGCTGTCTGCAGCGGCTGGGGGTTTCGCCGCAGTCGGTACTGGAGTGTCAGAAAAAGGCCTATGCCTGGCGGAGCAGATTGTTCTGACCACAGCTCTGGTTACGGTTCTTCCGACCGTTGTGCAGGCTGTTTGAGATCATTAATGGCCTCTTTCACGGTCGTGGCCCGTTGTCGATATTCCTGCTGCGCTGCGCTATCGCCGCGCAAACCGGCCAGTTCCGCCAACGCTTCGAGATCCGCCGCGATCCGGACCGGCAGCTCCAGCTGCTTGTCCAATGCCAATGCCAGGTGCAGCTTTTGCTCCGCCTGGTCATGGCGTCCTTGTTGACCGCGTATCATCCCCAGCATACGCAATGCGTTGGCCCGCTCTGCCGCCAAGGAGTCGTCGGTGGTTTTCTGCAAGGCCTCTTCGGCTAATTGAGCAGCCCGGTCAAGATCGCCCTGCAGCAACGCCAGTCGAGCCAGCAGGTTGAGACGGGTGGCGATCAGTTCGCCCCGCTCCTCACGTCGCGCGATCTCCGCCCACCGGGTAGCTGCTGCAACATCATTGCGGGCCAGTTCCAGCAGGGCCCGTTCCTGGGCCACATCGGCATGGTAACGACTGCCGGTGGCCAGCGGCAGCGCCTTGGCGATGGCGCGATCGGCAGACTCCAGATCACCGGTCTGACGGGCCAGCCGGGCCTGCTGGAGCAGTACGCTGGTCTGCCCCTGCTGATCATCCAGGGAGGAGGCCAATCGTAGTGCCTCCTGCAACAGACGGGCGGCTTCGTCTTGCCGGCCTCGGTCGATCTGTAACTGAGCCCGTTGCTGCAGCACGGCCAGTTTGTGCTGGCCTGGTGTCAGCCTGACAGCACCCCCCAGGCAACCGTACAGGGTGCAGCTCATCATAAGTAGCAGGAGTGCGGTTTTAGTCATGGCTGTCACCTACGCCGGGCTGCCGCTGTTTTTGACCGGCGTTGCCGCCGCCCAACAGCCAGGAGTTATTGAGGGTGTTCATCAGCCGGTCGGTGCTGAACAAGAGCTCCTCAGTGCGTGACAGGAGGCCCGGCAGCAGCGGGAAGGTCTTGTCGGCCAGCGTTCTGGTGGAGACGGAGACGGCGTTCAGGTTGTCTAAAAGCGGCGGCAGTTTTTCCAGGCTGGTGTTCAGCCGGTCGATGTTCAGTTTGTCCAGTTTGTGGTTGGCGTTGTCCAGCAGGGTGAAGGAACGTTGGCTGATGGACTCCAGGCGTTGGGTGGCGTTAATCAGCAGGATGTCGGCACGATCGCGGGTTTCATGCAGGTTGCGGGTCAAGAGCTCCATGTTGCGGATCGATTTTTTAAGGTCGCCGTCAGGATCGTTGATGTAGCCGATGATGTCGCGCACCTCCACCAGTACCGGTCTGACCTTGTCGGACAGTTCCTCGACAATCTCGTCCAGTCCCTTGGTCTTCTGGAAACGGATCGATTCGCCATTCTTGATTTCAGGCTTGTCGGTGCTGCCCACCGACAGCTCAATGATGCCGTCTCCCACCAGCCCTTCCTTGACCTGCTTGGCCGTGGAATCGCTGCGGATCCATTTGGCATACTTCTGCTCCACCTCGATGGTGATATCCACCATGGCATGCTCGTTGAGCGCCAGATCGGTGAGCCTTCCGATACGGAAACCGGACAGCTTGACCGGCATCCCCTTGGAAAAGCCGGTGCCCCGGTCGGCGGTGAAGTGGAGCGTGTATTTTTTGGTAAACAGGCCACGCTGGACGCCAACCAGGGCCACCACCAGGGCGATTCCGGCCACAGCGGCCAACAAAAACAGGCCGATCTTTCGTTCCAGATGTTTGAACCTGGGATCTTCTTCCTTGATCATGCAGACCTCGCAACGGGCTGGGTGTTTGATTTCAGGTCGTAACTAGTGTCAGGCTGCAGTTCGTTGAGTGCCTTGCTGCTGGTGGTCAGGTACAGTGCAGCCAATCCGGGGGTTGAGCGGTGCAGCAGCTGCGCCTGGTCGAACAGCAGACGACGCTGGTCGCCGGTCAGGTTGTCGAAACAGCCGGCATACAGCATCAGCCGGGGAGCAGCGATGGCCGCGCGGATAAAGGCCGCCATACGTCGTTCAAAGACCGACAGGTGTCCCGGCAGCGCCAGCAGGTTGCCGCGATACCCAAAGCTGTCCAACAACGCCAAGGCCTGCTGTTCAGTCTGCTCAGACACACTGCCCTGCCGGTAGCAGATCGGCAGCGTGATGTTTTCCCACAGCTTGAGGTTGGCGATCAGCCCTCCGGATGCACTGACGATGCCGATCTGCTGGCGTAGTGCCAAAAGCTGCTGCCGGGAAAGTTGCGTGATGTCGTTACCATCCAGCAGTATCTTGCCGTTTTCCGGCAACTCCATGCCGGTGCAGATCTTGAGCAGTTGGGTCAGCTGCTGGTCATCGGCGACAATGCACCGGGCCTGCATCCCTGGAGCAAGGTCAAGTGAGAGGGCAGGCGAATGGTTGTCCAGTATGAGGTCCTGTATGCAGAGCAGCGATGCCATGCCGTTGTTCATACCACAAACCGCGCCACTTCACAAATAGCCAGCAAAGCGGGATTTTGAGGGGGTTGAACAAAAGTAAACGAATTGACAAGCTTCCGTCGGGACGTGTATAAATTACTCCTTTAACAACCAATCAACGCAGCCCAAGAAAGAGTGTCTGATGAAAGAGATCCTGTCCGGCAATGAAGCCATTGCCCGCGGCGCCTTTGAGGCCGGCTGTCTGGTGGCCAGCGCCTATCCCGGCACCCCTTCCACCGAGATTCTTGAAAATGTGATTAGTTACCGGGAAATCAACGCCTCCTGGGCCCCCAACGAGAAGGTGGCCCTGGAAGTGGCGATCGGCGCCTGTTTTGGCGGAGCCCGCGCCCTGGCCTGCATGAAGCATGTCGGTGTCAACGTAGCGGCCGATCCTCTGTTTACTGCCTCCTACACCGGCGTCAAGGCCGGTCTGGTGTTGGTGGTGGCCGACGACCCGGAGATGCACTCTTCCCAGGACGAGCAGGACAGCCGCCATTACGCCCGTTTTGCCAAGGTGCCGATGTTGGAGCCGGCCGACTCCCAGGAGTGTAAAGAGTTTACAAAGCTGGCCTTTGGGCTGTCGGAACAGTTCGACACGCCGGTCATGCTGCGCAGCTGTACCCGCATCTCCCACGGCAAGTCGATCGTTGCGCTGAGTGAGCGGGTGAACGACCTGCCGGCCCCCAAGCTGGTGAAAGATGCCGCCAAGCTGGTGATGCTGCCCGGCAACGCCCGGGTCAGACACCCGATTGTTGAGGCACGCACGGTCCAGCTTTCCGGCTACGGCGACACTGCCGCCCTTAACCGGATGGAGCTGCGTTCCGACGAGATCGGCGTGATCTGCGCCGGGGTGACCTACCAGTATGTGCGCGAGGCGCTGCCCGAGGCCAGCGTACTCAAGCTGGGCATGGTCTGGCCGTTGCCCCACACTCTGATCCGCGACTTTGCCGCCAAGGTCAAGCAGCTGTTTGTGGTGGAGGAGCTTGATCCGTTTATCGAGGAGCAGGTCAAGGCGATGGGGATCGCAGCCAGAGGCAAGGATATCATCTCGCTGTGCGGTGAGCTGTCGCCGGGACGTATCCGTGACGCCTTTGGCACGGCCGGTCTGATCGCTGCCCCGGAAAAGACAACTGTTGCCCCTGAGGTGCTGCCGCCCCGGCCGCCCAATATGTGTCCCGGCTGTCCGCACCGCGGTCTGTTCTATCAACTGAACCGCGCCAACGCCTACGTCACCGGCGACATCGGCTGCTACACCCTCGGTTTCATGCCGCCCTTAAACGCCATGGACACCTGCGTCTGCATGGGCGCTTCGATCAGCAACGGCTCCGGCATTGTGCGCAGCCTGCCGCCTGAGGAACAGCGGCGGGTGGTGGCGGTGATCGGCGATTCCACCTTCCTGCACACCGGGGTTAACAGCCTGATGGAGATGGCCTGGAACCGTTCGCCGGCTACGGTAGTGATCCTGGATAACCGGATTACCGCCATGACCGGCCGTCAGGAAAACCCGGCTTCCGGCTTCACCCTGAATGGCGAACCGGCCCCGGAGGTCAATATTCCCGAGCTGTGCCGGGTGCTGGGGATCAAGCACGTGCGGGTGGTGGACCCCTACGATCTGGATGCCACTCGACTGGCCCTGGAAGAGGAGATGAACCGTCCCGAACCGTCGGTGATCATCACCAACCGGCCCTGTGTCCTGATCAAAGGGGCCGGCCGCTTTGAAAAAGGGGCGGTGCTGGAGGTTGATCAGGGTAAGTGCACCGGCTGCAAGGCCTGTCTGCGGATCGGTTGCCCGGCAATTGAGTGGAAACCCAACCCGGATAATAACAAGGGCAAGGCCTTTATCGACCCGCAGCTCTGCACCGGCTGCAAGGTCTGTCGGCAACTCTGTAAATTCAACGCCATCGGGGGAAAGCAATGAGCAACTCCGTAACCAATATCCTCCTGGTGGGGGTAGGGGGGCAGGGCATCCTGCTGGCCTCCGAAATTCTGTCCGAGGCCTTCATGCTGGCCGGACACGAGGTGAAGAAGAGCGAGATCCACGGCATGTCCCAGCGGGGCGGCAGCGTGGTCTCCCACGTCCGTTTCGGCAGCCAGGTCTTTTCGCCGGTGGTGCCGGAAGGCGAGGGGGATATCCTGTTCGGTTTCGAGCTGCTGGAGGCCTGTCGTGCCCTGCCGCTCTTAAAGCCCGGCGCCAAGGTGGTGGTTAACGATTATCGGATCCTGCCGCCGTCAATCCTGCTGGGTCAGGCTGAATATCCCAAGGGGCTGGCGGAGAAGATCAAGGCCCGGTTCCCGGATTTTCTGCTGGTGGATGGCCGGGGGATGGCCCTTGCGGCAGGCGACGTGCGGGCCGCCAACACGGTGCTGCTGGGCGCGGTTTCCAAGGGGCTGCCAATAGCCGATGAGGTCTGGCAGCAGGCCCTGGAGAAGATGGTGCCCAAGAAGGCGCTGGAGATCAATCTCAAGGCGTTCCAGTTGGGAAGATCACTGTAGGAGCGAAAAATGGCCAATTACTTCAACGAAGAGTTTGAAACCCTGCCCAGGGCTGCCCTGGAAGCGCTGCAACTCAAGCGTCTCCAGGCTGTCGTAGCGCGGGTTTATGCGCAGGTTCCGTTTTACCGGCAGTCCTTTGATCAGGCCGGTATCCGGCCGGAAGACGTCAAAAGCCTGGCCGATCTGCAGAGGTTGCCGTTTACCACCAAGCAGAATATGCGCGACTCCTACCCCTATGGCCTGTTTGCCGCGCCGCTGGAGGAGATCGTTCGGATTCACGCCTCAAGCGGTACCACCGGCAAGCCGACCGTGGTGGGCTATACCCAGCAGGACATCAACACCTGGACCGACCTGATGGCCCGTTCCTTTGTGGCGGCCGGTGCCCACAAAGGCGATATCATCCATAATGCCTACGGTTACGGCCTGTTTACCGGCGGTCTGGGAGCCCATTACGGCGCCGAGAAGCTGGGGGCCTCGGTGATCCCGATCTCCGGCGGCAACACCAAGCGCCAGATCATGATCATGCAGGACTTCGGCTCCACCGTGCTGACCTGTACCCCCTCCTATTCGTTGTACTTGGCCGAAGAGGCTGCCTTGGAGGGCGTCGACATCAAGTCATCCAAGCTGCGGGTCGGCATCTTCGGCGCCGAGCCGTGGTCTGAGGCGATGCGGGCCGAGATCGAGGCCAACCTGGGGCTGGACGCCATCGATATCTACGGTCTGTCCGAGATCATGGGGCCGGGCGTGGCTATCGAGTGCATCGAGGCCAAGCAGGGGCTGCATATCTGGGAGGATCACTTCATCCCGGAGATCATCAATCCCGAGACCGGTAAGCCGGTGGCCGACGGTGAAAAGGGTGAGCTGGTGATCACCACCATCACCAAGCAGGGCATCCCGCTGATCCGTTACCGCACCCGCGACATCACCAGCATTGACCGGACGCCCTGCGTCTGCGGCCGCACCCATGGCCGGATCGCCCGCTTGAGCGGTCGCTCGGACGACATGCTGATCATCCGTGGCGTCAACGTTTTCCCGTCCCAGATCGAATCGATCCTGGTGAGGGTGGAAGGGGTCGAGCCCCATTACCTGCTGATCGTGGACCGCAAGGATAACCTGGATACCCTGGAGGTACAGGTTGAGGTTAACGAGCAGATGTTTTCCGATGAGATCAAGGTGCTGCAGTCGCTGGCCCGCCGGATCGAAAAGGAGATCAAGGATATGCTGGGGGTCACCTCCACCGTCAAACTGGTGGAGCCCAAGACCATCCAGCGCAGCGAAGGCAAGGCCAAACGGGTGCAGGACAATAGAAAGCTTTAGGAGGTTGCCATGAAAGTCGAACAGCTCTCCATCTTCATTGAAAACAAGTCGGGCCGCCTGGCCGAGATCACCCGCATCCTCGGCGAGGCCGGCATCAACATCCGGGCCCTGTCCCTGGCCGATACCTCTGATTTCGGCATCCTGCGGCTGATCGTCAATGATGTGGAAACGGCCAAAACGGTGCTGAAGGACAAGGGCTTCACTGTTAACAAGACCGAGGTGGTGGCGGTGGAGGTGCCGGATCAGCCCGGCGGTCTGTCCGCTATCCTGCAGGCCCTGGATCGCGATCAGATCAATGTGGAATATATGTACGCCTTTGTGGAACGCTGTGGCGGCAATGCGGTGATCATCTTCCGATTTGACGAGACCGACAAGGCGATTGCGACCCTGTCGGGCACTAACTTCAACATTCTGGCGGGTGAACGACTCTATTCGATGTAATCACCCGTGAAAAAAAGGGGGGGACCATGAAGAAGCTGGTGATGATCGGCAGTATGGCACTACTGATGGTCTGTATGGCAACGGTGGCCATGGCGGCCGGCACCATCAAGATCGGTGGCCTGTTCAGCGTTACCGGGCCGGCCTCGTTTCTGGGGGAGCCTGAAAAAAAGACCCTGGAGATGCTGGTGGCTGATCTGAATGCCAAGGGTGGCATCAACGGCCAGAAGCTGGAGGCGGTGATCTACGACACCGCCGGTGACGCCACTAAAGCGGTGCAGTTGGCCACCAAGCTGATCAGAAACGACAAGGTGGTAGCCATCATCGGCCCCAGTACCACCGGCGAGTCGATGGCGGTGCTGGCCCTGACCGAAAAGCTGAAGATTCCGCTGATCTCCTGTGCTGCCGGCATCAGGATCACCGAACCGGTAAAAGAACGCACCTGGACTTTCAAGACCCCGGCCAACGACCATGTGGCCGCTGAGAAGATCCTCAACTACATGGCCAAGCAGAAGCAGAAGAATATCGCTCTGCTGACCGTAACCGACGGTTTCGGGGCCTCGGGTCGTGAACAATTGAAGGAGTTGGCAGCCAAGAAGGGCTTCAGCATCGTGGCTGACGAGACCTACAGCCCCAAAGATACCGATATGACCCCGCAGCTGACCAAGATCCGCGGCAGCAAGGCCGACGCCGTCATCTGCTGGGGCACCAACCCCGGGCCGGCCATTATCACCAAGAACGTTAAGCAACTGGGGGTCAAGATCCCGGTCTACATGAGCCATGGCGTGGCCTCCAAAAAATATATCGAGCTGGCTACTCCGGCTGCTGCCGAAGGGGTGATGCTGCCGGCCGGCAAGCTGGCTGTCTATGAGATGTTGCCTAAGAACGATCCCCAGCAAAAGCTGCTGCGCGAGTACGACGCGGCCTATCGTAAGGCCTACGGTGTTGAGGCCTCTACCTTTGGCGGCTATGCCTACGATGCCTTCCTGTTGGTGACCAACGCCATCAGGACCAAGGGGGACACACCGGCCCAGATCCGCGACGGGCTGGAGCAGACCAGGAAGCTGGTTAGCGTATCCGGTATCTTTACCATGTCAGCTAATGATCACAACGGTCTCGATCTGTCTGCCTTTGAGATGGTGAAGGTCACCAAGGGTGACTGGGCAATCCTGAAATAAGGGGAATAACGATGCTTACACGAATCATGACTGTACTGATGCTGTCTGCGGCAATGTTGTTGTCTGCTTCGTTTGCCCTGGCAGCTGATACCATCAAGATCGGCGGCCTGTTTGCCGTCACCGGCCCGCCGGCCTTTCTGGGTGAGCCGGAGCGTAACACCGCCAAGATGGTGGTGGATGAGATCAACAAGTCCGGCGGCGTCAAGGGACAGAAGCTGGAGTTGATTGTGTACGACACCGCCGGTGACGCCACCAAGGCGGTGCAGATGGCCACCAAGCTGATCAGGGACGACCAGGTGGTGGCGATCATCGGCCCCAGTACTACCGGTGAGACCATGGCGGTGATTCCGGTGGTGGAGAAGGCCCGTATCCCGCTGATCTCCTGCGCGGCCGGCAGCAAGATTACCGACCCGGTCAAGCGGTACGTCTTCAAGACTGCCCAGAACGATGCCCTGGCCGTGGAACGGATCTACGACTACCTTAAGCGCCAGAAAAAGAATCGGGTGGCCCTGCTGACGGTATCGGACGGTTTTGGCGCCTCGGGTCGCGAGCAGTTGAAGGCCTTGGCCCCGCGATTCGGCATGCAGGTTGTGGTGGATGACACCTACGGCCCCAAGGACACCGACATGACCTCCCAGTTGACCAAGATCCGGGCCTCCCAGGCCCAGGTGCTGATCGTCTGGGGGACCAACCCTGGCCCGGCGGTGATCGCCAAGAACGCCAAACAACTGGGGCTGAAACTGCCGCTTTACATGAGTCATGGCGTCTCCTCCAAGAAGTTCATCGCCCTGGCCGGCGATGCCGCCGAAGGGGTCAAACTGCCCTCCGGTAAGGTGATCGTGGCCGATGTGCTGCCCAAGAAAGACCCGCAAAAAGCCTCGTTGCTGGCCTTTGTGAAGGACTACCAGAACCAGTACAAGCAGGAGGGCGACCACTTCGGCGGCCACGCCTGGGATGCGGTTATGTTGCTCAAAGGGGCCATCGAGCGTGGCGCCAACACTGCTGAGTCGATTCGTGACGGGCTTGAAAATACCCGCCAGTTTCACGGCATAGGCGGTACCTTTACTTATTCGGCCAATGATCATGCCGGTCTGAGTAAGGACGCCTTTGTGATGGTAGAGATCAGGAACAAGGACTGGAGTCTGGCAAAATAGCAGCGGTCTTTTTCCGCCCTGGCAGGTTCATTACCGGAAAGGCAGGCATCCGCCTGTCTTTCCGTATTCAAAGGTAGCACAATAAACCATGGAATTAGGAACTCAACTGCTTCAATACCTGTTGTCGGGGCTTTCTACCGGTGCGATCTACGCCCTGATCGGGATCGGCTTTTCCATCATCTATAACGCTACCGGCATCATCAATTTTGCCCAGGGAGAGTTCGTGATGCTGGGCGGCATGCTGACCCTGTTTCTGTTGTCGGTGTTGCAACTGCCATTGTGGATCGCCATTCCGCTGGCCGTGCTATTGGCTGCCCTGGTGGGACTTTTGTTCGAACGGCTGGCCATCCGGCCGTTACGCAAGGCTTCGCCGATCTCGCTGGTGATCATCACCATCGGCGGTGCGATCCTGATCCGTGGTCTGGCCATGCTCCTCTGGGGCAAGGACACCCACAGTCTGCCCTCCTTCTCGGGTGACGAGCCGATCATGCTGGGCGGAGCAACCCTGTTGCCTCAGCACCTCTGGATACTCGGCATCACCGTAGTGCTGATCGGCCTCAATAAATGGTTCTTCAGCCACACCATCAGCGGCAAGGCGATGCGAGCCTGCTCCTACAATCCCCGTGCCGCCGGTCTGGTGGGGATCGACGTGCGACGGATGGTGCTGTTCTCCTTCGTGATCAGTGCCGCCATGGGGGCCTTGGCCGGCATTATCGTGGCGCCGCTGACCATGACCGCCTACGACGTGGGGATCATGCTGGGGCTGAAAGGGTTCTGTGCCGCCATCATCGGCGGCATGTCCAGCGGCCTGTCCACCGTGATCGGTGGTTTGATTCTGGGGGTACTGGAGTCAATGGGGGCCGGGCTGATCTCGTCGGGCTACAAGGATGCCATCGCTTTTGTGATCCTGCTCCTGATCCTGTTCCTGCGTCCCCAAGGGCTGTTCGGTAAGCCGGAAAGCGAACGGGTGTAGCGGCGTGAAGCAGGAACTTGTCAAATATCTCCTCTTTACGCTCTGCGTGTTGCTGGCGCCCCTTGCCTTCCTCGACAGCTACCTGCTGAATGTACTGGTCTTTGTCGGTATCCACACCCTGTTGGCGGTGGGCTTAAACCTGTTGTTGGGCTATGCCGGTCAGATATCCCTGGGTCATGCGGCATTTTTCGGGCTGGGGGCCTACCTGTCCGGCGTGCTGACCACTACCTACGGCTGGAACCCCTGGCTGACCATGCTGGTGGCTGCGTTGCTGGTGGGAGGGATGGCCTTTGCCATCGGGTTCCCTATTCTGAAACTGAAAGGCCACTACCTGGCCATGGCCACCCTGGGCCTGGGGATCATCATCTATATCGTCTTTAACGAATGGGTTGACGTGACCGGCGGCCCTTCCGGTTTTTCCGGTATCCCCAACCTGCAGCTGGGCCAGCTGGTCTTCGATAGCGACCTGAAGAATTATTATCTGGTCTGGAGCTTTGTGCTGGGCTGCGTGCTGCTGTCGGTCAACCTGGCCAACTCCCGCATCGGACGGGCCCTGCGCGCCATCCACGATGCCGAGGTGGCAGCCCGGGTGGTGGGGGTCAATGCCCGGCTGCTCAAGGTGCAGATTTTCGCCCTGTCGGCCATGATCTGCGCCATTGCCGGTTCGCTGTACGCCCATGTGATGACCTTTATTGCACCGCCTTCCTTTGGCTTCAATATTTCGGTTGAACTGTTGACCATGGTGGTGATCGGCGGTCTGGGCAGCATCTATGGATCATTCCTGGGGGCGTTGTTGCTGACGTTATTGCCGGAGTTTCTGCGTTTCATGCATGACTACGACATTGTTTTTTATGGCGGTCTGCTGATGGTGATGACCATCTTCATGCCGGGTGGCCTGGTACAGGGTATTCCTGACCTGTTCCGTAAGCTGCTTGGCCTGCGGAAGGGGAAGGGGGGCAGCCATGCTTGAGTTGCAGGGCATCACCCAGATCTTTGGCGGCGTCACCGCCTTGAACGATGTCTCGTTCTCCATCCGGGCCAGTGATATCACCGGTGTGATCGGTCCCAATGGCGCCGGTAAGACCACCCTGTTTAACATCGTCACCGGCATCTACCAACAGACCGGCGGCAGGGTGATCTTTGAGGGCAGTGATATCAGCGGTATGCCGGCTGAACGGCTGGCTAGCCTGGGTATGGTGCGCACCTTCCAGAACATCGAGCTGTTCGGCAAGATGACGGTGCTGGAAAACGTGATGGTGGGGCTGCACAGCAGAAGCTCAAGCGGCCTGTTTGCCTGCTCGTTCAAGATGCCCTGGGCACTCAAGGAAGAACGTCGTATCCGCAAAGAGGCGCTGCACTGGCTGGAGTTCGTCGGCATCGCTGATCTGGCCGACGTCACCGCTGCCAACCTGCCCTTTGGCAAGGGACGGATGCTGGAGATCGCCCGGGCCATGGCCTGCAAGCCGCGCATGATGCTGATGGATGAACCGGCCGCCGGGCTGAACTCCCAGGAAACCGTCGGCCTGGCAGAACTGATCCGCAGGATTCGCGATCTGGGCGTTACCGTGGTGCTGGTGGAGCATGACATGGAGCTGGTGATGGATATCTGCGACCGGATCGTGGTGCTCAACCTGGGCCAGAAACTGGCTGAAGGCACACCGCGCGAGATACAGGAAAACCATGAAGTGATAGCGGCATATCTGGGTGACGACGAATAATGTTAAAACTTAAGAACGTCAATACGTACTACGGTAAAGTCCATGCCCTGAAAAACGTCTCCCTGCATCTGGCGGAAGGGGAGATCGTGACCCTGATCGGCGCCAATGGCGCCGGCAAGACCACCATCCTCAACACCATCTCCGGGGGCACGCCGGCCAGTGGTGGCACCATTCTGTTTCAGAAGGAAGCGATCCAGGATCGGGCTCCGGACCGAATCGTCAAGCTGGGCATCTCCCAAGTGCCTGAGGGGCGGCAGGTCTTCAAACCGATGACCGTAGAGGAAAACCTGGAGCTGGGTGCTTACCTGCGCTACCGGGCCCGGGATGCCAAGGCAGATATCCATAAGGATATGCAGGAAATCTTCCGGCTGTTCCCCCGGTTGGAAGAACGTCGCCGACAGGCGGCCGGCACCATGTCCGGCGGTGAGCAGCAGATGCTGGCAATCGGCCGGGCCCTGATGGCCCGCCCCAAGCTGCTGCTTCTTGATGAGCCCTCCATGGGTCTGGCGCCCTTGGTGGTGCAGGAGATTTTCCGGGTGCTCAAGCAGCTGCGGGATGAACGGGGAGTCACCATCCTGCTGGTGGAACAGAACGCCAAGGCAGCCCTCAGGCTGGCCGATCGGGGCTACGTGCTGGAGACCGGCAAGGTGATCCTGGAGGGGCCGGCGGATGAACTGCTGGAAAACGCAGAGGTGAAGCGGGCCTATCTGGGCAAGGACAAAAAAGAGATATGGGAGCGCTGATATGACACCTGAACAGGCACGTGAAAAGATTATCTTTGCCCTGGATGTGGACAAGCTGAGTGAGATCGACCGCTGGGCTGAGCTCTTGGCCCACAAGGTCGGCATGTTCAAGGTAGGCAAGGAGCTGTTCACCACCGCCGGACCGGCCGCAGTGGAAGCGGTCAAGCGCCATGGAGGTCAGGTGTTCCTCGATCTCAAGTACCACGACATCCCCAATACCGTGGCCCAGGCCATGCTGGCCGCCGGTCGGCTGGGGGTCAAACTGGCCAATCTGCACGCCTTGGGGGGGCCGGAGATGATGGAGCAGGCCGCCACTGCGGTGCGTAAACAGTTTACAGATGCCGAGCGTCCTCGTCTGTTGGCGGTGACCATCCTGACCTCATCGACGCAAGAGACGCTCAAGGCGGTGGGTATTGAGCAGCCGCTGGAACAGATGGTGGTGCGGCTGGCCAGGCTGGCCAAGGAGAGCGGCATGGACGGCGTGGTGGCCTCACCGCTGGAGATTCAGGCCATCCGTGCGGCCTGCGGCCCTGATTTTCTGATCGTGACCCCCGGTGTGCGGCCGGCCTTTGCTTCGCTGGACGACCAGAAGCGGATCATGACCCCGGCCGAGGCGGTTCAGGCCGGGGCCGACTACCTGGTGATCGGTCGTCCGATCGCCAAGGCGGACGACCCGGAGCAGGCCGCCGACCTGATCGTGAACGAGATCGTGAAAGGGACGCCATGAGTGACGATATCCTGTACGGTGTCAATCCGGTCCGTGAGGCCCTGCGTGGAAACCGCAGGGCTTTCGAGCTTTTTGTGCAGACCAGCGGCAGTGACCATCGGATTGCCAAGATCGTTGCCCTGGCCGAAGAAAAGGGCGTAGCGGTTCGTCGGCGTGAACGGGCCGATCTGGAACGGCTGGCCGGCAACTCCCATCATCAGGGTCTGGTGCTGCGCGTGGCCCCCTTTGCCTATACCGATCTGGATGATGTTCTGGCTGGTCGGGCAGAGGATGCGCCCCTGTTTCTATTGATGCTGGACGGAATTCAGGATCCCCGGAACCTGGGGGCGCTGATCCGCTCCGCAGCCTGTGCCGGTGCTCAGGGGGTGATCATCCCCAAGGATCGGGCCTGCGGTGTCACGCCGGTGGTGGAGAAGGCCTCGGCAGGTGCGGTGGAGACCCTGCCGGTGATCCAGGCCACCAATCTGGTGCAAACCCTGGAACGGCTCAAACAGGCCGGCTGCTGGGTCTATGGCCTGGCCGGCGAGGCGGACAAGGATATCTACCAGACCGACCTGCGGGGCAATCTGGTGCTGGTGATCGGCAGCGAAGGAGAGGGCTTGCGTCCGCTGGTGCGCAAACAGTGTGACGGCCTGCTGTCGATCCCGCAGTACGGCGGCGTGTCGTCCCTGAACGCCTCGGTGGCCGGCGGTATCGTGCTGTTTGAGGCGGCCCGGCAGCGGAGCAGACCATGAAAAAACCATCACGCAAACCAGCCGAACGCAACGTTGCCAAGCCGCCGGTAAAAGGTGCGGCACTGTCCGGCCTGAGGCGGGGCATGACCCTGGAACTGCTGATTGAACGGCTTGATCCGGAAGGGATGGGTGTCGCGCATTTCGAGGGCACTACCATTCTGGTGGCCGGTACGCTGCCCCAAGACCGGTGTCTGGCACGGATCAGTCACCTGGGACAGACCGTGACCCATGCCGAGCTGATCAAGCTGACCCAGCCGTCGCAGCTGCGTACCAAACGGTCGATCTGTGGTGAGGCCGAGCAGTGTCTGGGCTGTGCGCTGATCGGGATGCGCTATGCCGAGCAGGTACGCTGGAAGCATGAGCAGGTGCAGGCCGAATTGGCCGCCTATCCCAGCTTGAAGAAGGTAACGGTGCTGGAGCCGCTCAGTCCCAACCAGCGGATGCACTACCGTACCACTGCCAAACTGGCGGTGGCCGGCACCCACCGTGAACCCTATATCGGTATCTATCGCCGAGCCAGTCATGATGTGGTCGACCTGGAAGACTGTCCGCTGCACCATGCCTTGGTCAACCGGGTGGTCAAGGCCGCCCGCGAGGGAATCAGCAAGCTCAAGGTGCCGATCTGGCAGGAGAAGAACAAGACCGGCGTCCTGCGCTACCTGGTGGTGCGGGTCTCTGCCAGCAGCAATGAGGCGATGGTGACCTTTGTCACCTACCGCCGGGCCTTCAACGAAATCCATCACCTGGCCCGTTTTGTTCAGGAGCAGGTGCCCCAGGCGGTGGTGACCTGCCAGAATGTCAACAGCAGCGAAGGCAATGTGATCTTTGGCGCCCACGACCACTTTCTGACCAAGCAGCAGACCGTGCAGGACCGGATCGGTGAGGTGGAGGTGCTGATCTCGCCCCGTTCGTTCCTGCAGGTCAACAATGAGGCGGCTGCGCTGCTTTACCATGCGGTGCTGGAACGGGCCGGGCTGGATGGGCGCCAGACGGTGCTGGATCTGTACTGCGGCATCGGCGGTATCGCCCTGACCCTGGCGCCCCACGCCAAACGGGTGTTGGGGGTTGAGGTGAACCCCGAGGCGGTTTCCGATGCCCGGCGCAACGCCAAGCTGAATGGTCGTCGGAATTGTCGTTTTGAGGCCGGTGATGTGGCCGAACTGTTGACGGATCTGACCGAGGATGGCGAACGGTTTGATCTGGTGGTGTTGAATCCACCCCGCAAGGGTTGCGACCGGGAGGTGCTGCAGCAGGTTGCAGGGCTTGCACCGGGGCGGATTGTCTACGTTTCCTGTTCGCCCCAGACCCTGGCACGTGATCTGGATATCCTGTCCGGCCTGGGGTATGATTGCCGTGAACTGCAGCCGGTGGACATGTTCCCCCAGACCCCCCATGTGGAAAATGTGGCCCTGCTGGAACGAATCCCTGTAAAAACAGCTTGACAGAAGCTCGCACTACCTGTTATCAAGACAATTCCTTGCTGGAGGCGCGTAGCTCAGGGGGAGAGCGCTACCCTGACACGGTAGAGGTCGGCGGTTCGAAACCGCCCGCGCCTACCATTTGACTTGTGAATGGCATCGGCGTACCGATGCCATTTCTGTTTGGAGAAAACGGACCATGTCCTTGATCAACGTACAGTTGCCTGACGGCTCGAAACGAGAACTGCCCAGTGGCGCAACCGTTGCCGACCTGGCCGCCTTGATTGGCGCCGGTTTGGCCAAGGCCGCCCTGGCTGGCCAAGTGAACGGTGAACTGGTGGACCTGTCGGCACCCCTGACTGATGGCGCCACGGTGGCGATCATTACGGAAAAAAGTCCCGAAGCCTTGGATATCATTCGGCACTCCACCTCGCACCTGATGGCCCAGGCGGTCAAGGAGCTGTTTCCCCAGGCCAAGGTAACCATCGGCCCCTCAGTTGAAAACGGTTTTTACTACGACTTTGATGTGGATACGCCGTTTACCCCGGAAGATCTCGAGAAGATTGAGAAGCGGATGGCCGAGCTGGCCGCTGCCGGTCAAACGGTCCAGCGTTCAGTTATGTCCGCTGCTGAAGCGATCGCCTTCTTCGAAAAGATGGGTGAGCCCTATAAAAAAGAGCTGATCCAGGATATCGGGGCTGAGCAGGTTTCAATCTACAGTCAGGGCGGCTTTGCCGACTTGTGCCGTGGCCCCCACGTGGCGAACACCAACAAGCTGAAGGCCTTCAAGTTGCTCTCCATAGCCGGCGCCTACTGGCGCGGTAATGAGAACAACCGGATGCTGCAGCGGATCTACGGTACGGCCTTTGTGGACAAGAAGGAGCTGGAGGCCTACCTGCACCGGTTGGAAGAGGCCAAGCGCCGTGACCACCGCAAGCTGGGTCGCGAGCTTGACCTGTTCTCCTTCTCCGATGAGGTGGGTCCCGGTTTTGCTATCTGGCATCCCAAGGGGGCCATGCTGCGGACCCTGCTGGAGGACTTCGAGCGTAAGGAACACTTAAAGCGGGGCTACGATATCGTGGTCGGCCCCCAGATCCTCAAGACCGAGCTCTGGCAGCGGTCGGGCCACTACGATAACTACCGTGAGAACATGTACTTCACCGAGGTGGACGAACAGAGCTTCGGCGTCAAGCCGATGAACTGCCTGGCCCACATGATGATCTACAAGTCGCAGCTGCGCAGCTACCGTGACCTGCCGCAACGCTACTTCGAGCTGGGCACGGTGCACCGTCACGAGCGGGCCGGCGTGCTGCACGGCCTGTTGCGAGTGCGTTGCTTCACCCAGGACGATGCCCATATCCTCTGCACCCCCGAGCAATTGGACGGCGAGATTAAAGGGGTGCTGAAGTTTGTCTCCGACGTGATGACTATCTTCGGTTTTGACTACGAGATGGAGCTTTCCACCCGTCCCGAGAAGTCCATCGGCAGCGATCAGGATTGGGAACGGGCCACCGCAGCCCTGTTGGGTGCCCTGAAGGACACCGGTCGCCCCTTTGAGATCAACGAGGGGGATGGTGCTTTCTACGGCCCCAAGATTGATATCAAGCTGCGCGATTGTCTTGACAGACGGTGGCAGTGTGCTACTATCCAGTGCGATTTTACCCTGCCTGAACGGTTTGATCTGACCTATGTGGCCAGTGACGGCGAACGTAAACGGCCGGTCATGGTGCATCGGGTTATCCTCGGTTCCATTGAGCGTTTTATCGGCGTGCTGATCGAACACTTTGCCGGCAACTTCCCGTTGTGGCTGGCTCCGGTGCAGGCGGTCGTGCTGACGGTGACCGATAACCAGATCCCCTATGCGCAGGAAGTGTTCAAACAACTGCGCGCAGCCGGCATCCGGGTGCAGGAAGACCTGCGCAACGAAAAACTGAATTTCAAGATCCGCGAAGCCCAGCTGCAGAAGATTCCCTACATGCTGGTGATCGGGGATAAGGAAGTGGAGCAGGGCACGGTGACACCGCGCTACCGTGACGGCAAGAACCTGCATGCCATGAAACCTGAAGAGTTTATTTTGTTTATAGAATCAGAAGTAAAGGCACACAAGTAATATGCTGTTATCCTGCGAGGAGGTGTCGCCATAGCCGCCCCTAAAACTGCAACAACCAACATCAACCATGCCATTCGCGCCCAAGAAGTACGCGTGGTTGCCGACGATGGCGAACAATTGGGGATTTTGACCCTTCGGGAGGCCCTTGAGGCCGCCGAAGCCCGACAACTTGATCTGGTGGAGGTCTCGCCGACCGCCACGCCGCCGGTCTGCCGCATCATGGACTACGGTAAGTTCAAGTATCAGACCAGTAAGAAACAGCAGGAAGCCAAGAAAAAACAGGTGCAGGTGCAGGTCAAGGAGGTCAAGATTCGGCCCAAGACCGATGACCACGACCTGGAGTTCAAGATCAAGCATGTGCGCCGTTTTCTGGAGGAAGGCAACAAGGCCAAGGTGACCCTGGTCTATCGTGGCCGTGAGATCACGCACCAGGATATCGGCCGGGCCGTGATTGAAAAGTTTGCCGCCGGATTGGCCGATATCGGTGTGGTGGAGGTGGCCCCCCGGATTGACGGTCGCCAACTGTTTATGATTATTGCCCCCAAGGCGAAAAAATAACCCTGTAGAGATTATTCAAAAGGAGTCTGCAATGCCCAAGATCAAGACCAATCGCGCCGCAGCCAAGCGCTTCAAGAAGACCGGTACCGGCAAGATCAAGCGTGCCCATGCCTTCACCAGCCACATCCTGACCCCCAAGAGCACCAAGCGCAAGCGTAACCTGCGCCAGGGCAACACGGTTGCCGCGGTGGATCAAAAGAACATCAGCGCACTGATTCCTTACCTGTAATCAGGTAGGGGCGCTAGGTGCACCTACGGTGCGCCGACCCAGAACCGCGAGGAACGGCCCCTTGCGGATCGGGCAATACACCTAAAGGAGTATTAAGATGCCGAGAGCAAAAGGTGGTTTTAAAACACGCCAGCGTCGTAACAAGGTACTGAAGCTGGCCAAAGGGTACCGTGGCGCACGGAGCAAGCTGTTCCGCAGTGCAACCGAGGCAGTGGACCGCGCGCTTAACTACGCCTTCCGCGACCGCCGTGTGAAGAAGCGGGACTTCCGTTCCCTCTGGATCATGCGGATCAACGCCGCTTCTCGCCTGAACGGCCTGCCCTACAGCAAGTTCATCTTTGGTCTTAAAAAGGCTGATATCCAGATCGACCGCAAGGTGCTGGCCGATATCGCCATTTCCGATCCGAAGGGCTTCGCCGAGATTTCGGCTCTGGCCAAGGCGCAGCTGTAGGTCTGGCTGATCCACAGAAAAAAGGAATGGGGGCTTTGTGCTCCCATTCCTTTTTCAGTTTAACCCCTATAGACAAAGGACTTTGGTATGCGGGAACAGCTTGAGCAGATGCGGCAGCAGGCCATGGCGGCCATTGCTGCGGCAACCAGTGAAGAGTCGCTGAATGAGATTCGGGTCAAGTATCTGGGGCGCAAGGGAGAGCTGACCGGCCTGATGAAGGGCCTGGGAACGCTGCCGTCCGAAGAACGTCCCAAGGTAGGCCAACTGGTCAACGTGGTCAAGGATCAGTTGGAAGAGGCGGTCGAGCGGGCCATGCGTTCAGCCCGTGAGGCGGCTACGGCGCAGCGCTTGGCCACTGAGCGGATCGATGTGACCCTCCCGGGCCGTCGTCGCCGTCTGGGAAGCAAACATCCGGTGACCCTGGTGGTGGAAGAGGTGAGTGAGATCTTTGCCGGTCTTGGTTTTTCTGTGGCTGAAGGCCCTGAGATCGAGCACGACTGGTACAACTTCGAGGCGCTCAATTTCCCGCCTGAGCATCCGGCCCGCGACATGCAGGATACTTTTTTTGTTGAGAACGAACTGCTGCTGCGGACCCATACCTCGCCGGTCCAGATCCGTACCATGCTTAAGCAGAAACCGCCGGTGCGGATCATCGCCCCCGGTACGGTCTATCGCTGCGATTCCGATGCCACCCATTCGCCGATGTTCCACCAGATCGAGGGACTGATGGTGGACAGCAAGGTCTCTTTTGCCGACCTGAAGGGGATCTTAACCATCTTTACCAATCAGCTGTTCGGCCAAAAGACCGGGGTGCGGCTGCGTCCCAGCTTCTTCCCCTTTACCGAGCCGTCGGCCGAGGTGGATATCGCCTGTGTGATCTGCGGCGGTTCAGGCTGCCGGGTCTGCAAGCAGACCGGTTGGTTGGAGATTCTGGGGGCCGGTATGGTGGATCCCGAGGTGTTCCGCCATGTGGGCTACGACCCGGAGACGATCTCCGGTTTTGCCTTCGGCATGGGTATCGAACGGATCGCGATGCTGAAATACGGCATCAGCGACATGCGCCTGCTTTTCGAGAACGATGTACGTTTCCTTAAACAGTTCTAGTCGGTGAAATCATGAAAGTTACCTATAATTGGCTGAAAGAGTTTGTCGATTTCGATCTGAATCCTGCGGAGCTGGGCGACCTGCTGACCATGCTGGGCCTGGAGGTGGAGGGGATTGAGCAGATCGGCGGCGGTCTGGACGAGGTGGTGGTGGCACGGGTGGTGGAAAAGGCCCAACACCCCAATGCCGACAAACTGTCGCTCTGCAAGGTGGATAATGGCCGCGAGATTCTGGATGTGGTCTGCGGCGCCCAGAACTTCAAACAGGGGGATACCGTGGCCCTGGCCCAGATCGGCGCCGTGTTGCCCGGGGAGTTCAAGATCAAGCGTTCCAAGATCCGCGGTGAAGAATCCTGTGGCATGCTCTGCTCAGAGAAGGAACTGCACCTGGCCGATGAGAGTGCCGGCATTATGCTGTTGTCGCCGGATCTGACGCTGGGTGTGCCGCTGTTTGATGCCCTGGGCCTGAAGGACACCATCTTTGAAATCGGCCTGACTCCCAACCGTGCCGACTGCCTGAGCGTGATCGGTATCGCCCGCGAGATAGCCGCCAAACTGGGAGTCAGCCTGAAGACACCGTCGATTGTGGTGCCGGAAGGGACTGCCCCGGTCGGCAACCATGTCGGCGTCGCCATTCAGGACCCTGCCGGCTGCCCGCGCTATGCTGCCCGTTACATCAGCGGCTGCTCCATCGCGCCGTCGCCGGCCTGGCTGGTCAACCGGCTGCAGGCGGTGGGGGTGCGATCCATCAACAATGTGGTCGATATCACCAACCTGGTGATGATCGAGCTTGGCCAACCGCTGCACGCCTTTGACTACCGCCAGGTAGCCGGCGGCCAGATTGTGGTGCGCAAGGCCGCTGATGATGAGCGTTTCACTACCCTGGACGGCCAGGAGCGCAGCTTGACCGCCAGCGATGTGGTGATCTGTGATGCAGAACGGGCTGTGGCCCTGGCCGGCATCATGGGTGGTCTCAACTCAGAGATCAAGGACGATACCCGCGACATCCTGCTGGAGAGTGCCTTTTTCGATCCGCCCACCATCCGTCGCACCAGCAAGCGGCTGGGGTTGCACACCGAGTCATCCCACCGTTTCGAGCGGGGAGCCGACATCGGTATGGTGCCGCTGGCACTGGATCGGGCTGCCAGTCTGATGGCTGAACTGTCCGGCGGTACGGTGGCTGCAGGCCAGGTTGATACCTATCCGACACCTAAACAGCCGGTCAGTGTCCGTTTCCGCCCCCAGCGGTGCAACGACATCATCGGCATCGAACTGTCCGGCGAGCGGATGGCTGAGCTGTTCCGCAATCTGGCCTTTCATGTTGCAACAAACGCTGATGGCAGTCTGCAGGTGGGGATCCCCTCCTGGCGGGTGGATATCGAACGTGAGATCGACCTGATTGAAGAGATCTGCCGTCTGAACGGTTTTGATCAGGTGCCGGCCAGCATGCCGGTGGCGGCGGTAATCTCCGATCGACCAAGTCGGCACCAACAGCTGCAGCGTCTGGTGCGTGACCACTTTGTTGCCGAGGGGATGAACGAGATCGTCACCTTCAGCTTCATTGGTCCGGACGGCGCTGATAAGCTGGGACTGAGTGGCGACGACCCCCGTCGCAGCGGTATCAGGCTCTGCAATCCGCTGGCCGAGGAACAGTCGGTGATGCGAACCACCTTGCTGCCCGGTCTGCTGGAGACCGCTTCACGCAATATGAGTTTCCGGTCGCTGGACCTGCGCTTGTTTGAGATGCGTCGGATCTACGTGCCCACGGTCGACGAAGAGCTGCCCCATGAGCCGATCTGGGCATCCGGCCTGATCAGCGGTGCCCGTTTTGCAGATAGTTGGTGTCAGCAACAGGCTGAGGCAGATTTTTTCGACGCCAAGGCGGTGCTGGAGAATCTGTTTGAAAAGCTGCACCTAGACGGTATCCGTTGGGTAGCCGACCAGCCGGAGGCCTATTACCACCCCGGCAAGGCCTGCCGCATTCTGTACGGAACCACATCGATCGGCACCCTGGGAGAGCTGCATCCGAAAGTCCAGGCCCGTTTTGAGCTGGAGCGTCCGGCCTACTGCTTCGAGCTCGATTTTGAAGCCCTGGTGCGGCTATCCGGCAAACGGAGGGCCATCGTACCGCCTTCCCGTTTCCCTGACAGCGTGCGGGACCTGGCCTTGCTGGCGCCGCTGGAGCTGGCTGCCGAGCAGTTGCTGGCCTGTGTCAATGGGTTGCGACTCAAGGAGCTGGAGCAGGTTGACGTATTTGATCTGTATCAGGGAGAGAAGATTCCGGCCGGTCAGAAGAGCATCGCCCTGCGCTTGCGCTACCGCTCGCCGGAGCGCACCCTGACCGATGATGAGGTATCGGCGTTGCACAAGAAGGTGTTGGATGCCCTGGTGAAAAAATTGGGCGTGGCACTGCGATAAACAGTTGCGGTTGTGAAAACCACGTGCTATAAAGCGTTTCTCCTGCTCATAGGGGATTTTTTTAGTCTGCATGTACGCGTGCTATTTGAGGTGGGGTTAAGCTATGACGAAAGCTGATATTGTCGAACGGATTCATCAGAAGATCGGTCTCTCCAAGAAAGAGTCTGCCGAGATGGTGGAGATGGTCTTCGGTATCATGAAAACCACCCTGGAGTCAGGCGACAAGATCAAGATCGCCGGGTTTGGCAATTTCGTGGTCAAGCAGAAGGCTGATCGCCGTGGTCGTAACCCGCAGACCGGCGAGGCAATCACCATCAGTGCCCGCCGTATTCTGACCTTCAAGCCCAGTCAGGTTCTGAAGAGTGCCATCAACAACGAGGAGTAATCACGGAGGGTTACGGGGCCGGTCATGCAACCCTCTTTCCCGGATAAAACCTACTACAAGATCGGCGAAGTAGCCAAGCTGGCCGATCTAAAAAGCTCAGTGCTGCGCTTTTGGGAGACTGAATTCCCTTTCCTGCGTCCAGAGAAGAGCTCAAGTGGCCAACGGTTATACACCAAGCAGGATATTGAGACGATTCAGCAGATCAAGCAGTTGTTGTATCAGGAAAAATATACCATCGAAGGGGTTCGCAAGCGGCTCAAGCCGCAGCGTACCCGGTGCCCGGAACCCCAACCAGCCGGGCAGGAGCAGCAGGATCTACGCTCCATCCTGTCGCAGGTGCGTCAGGAGCTTGTATACCTTCGAGCAACATTGTAGTTTCGGTGCGTAGCGCAGCCTGGTAGCGCACTACCTTGGGGTGGTAGGGGTCGCTGGTTCAAATCCAGTCGCACCGACCAACATAGTCTGGTTACGCCAGGCAGGCTAGAAGCCCCGGAGTTTCCGGGGCTTTTTCGTTGTACACACCCTGTTTGGCTGCAGGTGCGAGAGCTGGTTTGCCGCTGGCAGATCAGTCTGTATTTTGTATTATCCCTTGACAAACCGACCAGTTTCACTATATTACATCGTTTCTTAACCCGTTGTCCGGGGTGTGCCATGAAGGTCAGGATTGACCATATTCGAGAGGTAACCAGAGAGCTGTCGTTCTCCGAACCGGTTGAATCCTTTCCGGTGCTGGTGGCCATGGTTGTTTCGGGTGAATGCGTCTTTGATGGTCCCGTACAGGCCACGCTGACCGCAGGTCGTGAGATGGATCACTACCGGGTTGAAGGCACGGTGTCGGTTCCGTTTCGTCAGACCTGTTCCCGTTGCCTGGCCAGTTTTGAGCAACACCTGAGTTCCCGTTTTACCATCTTCTTTCGTGAGGGAACCCCGCAGACAGGGGAAGAGGAAGAAGTTGAGCTGGCTGAGCAGGATCTGGTTTCAGCCGTTTTTAGCGGCGAAGAGCTCGATCTGTTGCCGGAAATTGGCGAGCAGGTGGCTTTGGCAGTACCGCTTAAACCACTGTGCTCCGAGCAGTGTAAAGGACTCTGTCCACTCTGCGGTGCCGATCTGAACACAACCGAGTGTGGCTGTTCACGAGAACCGGTTAATCTGAAGTTTGCAGCCTTAAAGGACTTTAAGGTCCAACGTTAAACCTGGCCGTCAGGTCATAAAGGAGAATCCGCCATGGCAGTACCCAAGAAGAAGACCTCTAAATCCCGCAAGAATATGCGGCGCGCCCATGATTTTCTGACACCCCCCTCGTTGTCGGTATGCCCCCAGTGCAAGTCCGCCAAGATGCCGCATCGCGCCTGCCCCTCTTGTGGCACCTATAAGGGTAAAGAAGTAGCCGGCGCTGCTAAAAAAGCCTAACCACAACCCTTGTCGACACTGATGAGAGTTGCCGTTGATGCCATGGGAGGCGACAACGCCCCGGCCATTGAGGTCGAAGGTGCGGTTGCTGCCGCTCGCGAACTGGGAATAGCTGTCACCCTGGTGGGTGATGAGGTTCGGCTCCGTCAGGAGCTCGAACGTCATGACGCCGCCGGGCTGGACATCATTATCCACCATGCCAGCGAAGTGGTGGGGATGCACGATTCCGCCTCCGATGCGGTGCGCAAAAAACGTGACTCATCGGTGCGGGTTGCCTTCGAGTTGGTCAAGGAGGGCAAGGCCTGTGCCGCGGTCAGCGCCGGCAACTCCGGCGCCACCATGGCGGCCGGTATGTTTGTGCTGAAGAGAATCGCCGGTATTGAACGACCAGCCATCGCCCAGGTTTTTCCAACCCTGAACGGTCAGACTTTGGTGCTCGATGTGGGCGGTAATGTCGACTGCAAACCGATCCACCTGGTTCAGTTCGCCATTATGGGACAGGTCTACGCCACCCACGCCATGGGGATTACCAATCCCAGCATCGGTTTGCTTTCCAACGGTGAAGAAGACTCAAAGGGCAACGAATTGACCCGCGAGACCAACGCCATGCTGCGTCAGACCTCGTTGAATTATCACGGCTATGTAGAGGGTCGCGATATCTTCAAGGGTACTGTCGAGGTGGTGATCTGCGACGGTTTTGTGGGTAACGTGGTGTTGAAGCTTTCAGAAGGATTGGCCGAAGCGGCCGGCTCTATGCTGCGGCGTGAGATTTCCAACGATTTTGTTGCCAAGCTGGGGTACCTGTTTGTGCGGGGGGCCTTCAACCGTTTCAAGAAGATCGTCGATTATGCCGAATACGGCGGTGCCCCGCTGATCGGTATCAACGGCGTCGGCATGATCTGTCACGGCGGCTCGAACGTCAAGGCGATCAAGAACGCCATCCGCTTTGCCCATGAATATGCCCGGCACGGTGTAACGGAACACATTGCCGAAAAGTTGTCCGAAAACTACGCCGCCCTGTTTCCTCGCAATGGAGGCACCCTGTAATTTTGTGTAGTTGTGCGTTGCTAACGGAAACGGATGGTCTTGTTTCCGGGGAGGAAGGTCACATGCTGCATCCTCGCATTACAGGAACCGGTTCTGCTGTTCCTGAACATATCCTCACCAATCACGATCTTGAAAAGCTGGTTGACACCAATGATGAGTGGATCACCTCCCGCACCGGCATCAAGGAACGCCGTATCGCTGCAGCAGGTGAATATACCTCCACCTTCGCCACGCTGGCTGCCCGTCGTGCACTGGAGATGGCCGGCATCACGGCTGAAGAGCTCGATCTGATTATCCTCGGCACCGTCACTCCCGATTTCCCGTTTCCGGCCACCGCCTGCATCGTCCAAAAAGAGCTCGGCGCAAAAAATGCCGTTGCCTTTGATCTCTCCGCCGCCTGCTCAGGTTTTATCTATGGCTTGAATCTGGCTGAGGCGCAGATCAAGAGCGGTATGGCCAAAAAGGCGCTGGTGATGGGGGCCGAGGTCTTGAGCCGGGTGGTTGATTTTACGGATCGCAATACCTGCATCCTGTTCGGCGACGGTGCCGGTGCAGTGGTGCTGGAGGCCGATACTGGCGGCGCACAGGGTATCCTTTCCACTCACCTCTTCACCAACGGCTGTCATTGGGACCTGCTGTACCAGCCGGGGCCCGGCTCCCGTCACCCTGCCAGTGACGCTGCAACCATTGATCAAAAACGGTATTATCTGCGCATGGAAGGCAATGAGGTCTTCAAGCACGCGGTGCGTGCCATGGGTGACGCTGCCGTTGCCGCCCTGGAGGCCAATCAGCTGACCGCTGACCAGCTGGCGTTACTTATCCCGCACCAGGCCAACCGGCGTATCATCGAGGCCACCGGCAAACGGATCGGCCTGCCCGAGGAGAAGGTCTTCGTTAACCTGCATAAGTACGGCAACACTTCATCGGCCTCGATCCCGATCGCCCTGGATGAGGCCAGCCGAGAAGGCCGGATTAAGGCCGGCGATCTGGTGCTGCTTGACGCCTTTGGTGGCGGTTTTACCTACGGTTCGGCACTGATCCGCTGGTAGTAAAAATTCATCCGCAAGGACAGACACCATGAGTAAAACCGCCTTTTTGTTTCCTGGTCAGGGTTCCCAGTATGCCGGCATGGGCAAGGACCTGGCTGAAAACTTTCCCGTTGCCCGGCAGGCCTTTGAAGAGGCCGATGAGGCCTTGGGGTTCAAGCTGTCGACGCTCTGCTTCAACGGACCCGATGATGATCTCAAGCTGACTTTCAATACGCAGCCGGCCATCCTGACCACCAGCATTGCCGCGCTGCGGGTGGTACAGCAGGAAACCGGTCTCAAGGCCGACTTCCTGGCTGGTCACTCCTTGGGTGAATACTCGGCCCTGGTTTGCGCCGGCGCCCTTTCGCTGGCCGATGCAGCCCGCACGGTGCGTAGCCGTGGCACCTTCATGCAGGAGGCCGTGCCGGTGGGGGTAGGGGCCATGGCGGCCATGCTCTCCATCGAGGCTGATGAATTGGCTGCTATCTGTGAAGAGGCAGCCCAGGGCGAGGTGGTGGCGCCGGCCAACTTCAATTCGCCGGGACAGATCGTGATTGCCGGTCATGCCACAGCGGTCAATCGTGCCATCGAGCTTGCCAAGGCCAAGGGCTATCGCAAGGCGATGCTGCTGCCGGTCAGCGCACCGTTCCATTGTTCCCTGATGCAGCCGGCTGCCGACCGTCTGAAAACGGTGCTTGATGCGGTGCAGGTCAATGCCCTGAAGCTACCGGTGATCACCAACGTGGAGGCGACCGCCAATCAGGATGGCGGCCGGGTGCGTGAGTTGCTGGTGCAGCAGGTTTGTGCGCCGGTGCGCTGGGAGCAATCGGTCCAGACCATGATCGGTCTTGGGGCCACGAAGTTTGTTGAAATCGGCCCCGGCAAGGTGCTGACCGGCCTGGTCAAGCGGATCAACAAAGAGATGACGCTGGTCACTATCGAAGAGACTGCCGGAGTAAAGGCCGCCTAATCAGCAGTAAAAGGAGCTGGACCATGCTTGACATCAATCAGATCATGAAGATACTGCCCCATCGTCATCCGTTCCTGTTGGTTGACCGTGTGCTGGAGCTGGAGCTGAACAAGCGGATTGTGGCGATCAAAAACGTCACCATCAACGAGCCGTTTTTCCCTGGGCACTTTCCTGGCCATCCGGTCATGCCGGGGGTGCTGATTGTAGAGGCCATGGCCCAGGTGGCCGGTATTCTGGCGTATCAGTCCGATGAGAGCGTGCGCGACAAGGTGACCTATTTTGTGGGCATCGACAACGCCAAGTTCCGTCGTCCGGTGATGCCCGGAGACCGGCTGAAGATTGAAATCGAGGTTAGCGGCTGCAAGCGTGGTATCTGGGTCTTCAGTGCCAAGGCCATTGTGGACGACAAAGTGGTGACCGAGGCCGAACTGAAGGCAACCTTTGCCGACCGACAGGCTTAAGACGCGTATAGAGAAAGGAACTGTAATCATGCCAAAAGGAAAAGTAGCCGTTATTACGGGGGCTTCACGGGGGATTGGCAAGAGCATAGCCCTGGCGCTGGCCGCACAAGGCGCCACCATCGTGGCCATGGATATGGATCAGGCAGCCACCGATGCCGTGGTGGCCGAACTGCAGGCAGCCGGTACCAAGGCCCTGGCCGTGGTGGGCAACGTGACGGTTGCCGCCGATGTGGAGCGGATGATCGATGCCGCTGTTGAGGCCTTCGGCCGGGTGGACATACTGGTCAACAACGCCGGCATCACCCGTGACGGTCTGATCATGCGGATGAAGGACGAAGAGTGGGATGCCGTGCTGAACGTGAACCTGAAAGGGGCCTTTGTCTGCACCCGGGCTGCTTTCAAGGTGATGAGTAAGCAGCGCTACGGACGGATTATCAACATCGCTTCGGTGGTGGGGCAGATGGGCAACGCCGGTCAGGCCAACTACTGCGCCAGCAAGGCCGGTCTTATCGGTCTGACCAAATCCAATGCCCGTGAGATGGCCAAGCGCAATGTGACGGTCAACGCCGTGGCTCCCGGTTTTATCGCCACTGCCATGACCGATGCCCTGCCGGAAAAGGTGCGCGAGGAGCTGGCAGCCCAGATCCCGCTGGAGCGCCTCGGTTCTGCAGATGATATTGCCAACGCCGTGACCTTCCTGGCATCGGAGGCCTCGGCCTACATCACCGGCCATGTGCTGTCGGTAAACGGCGGTATGTATATGTAGTCGATGGGCTTTCGTACCGTTCAATCGTGCGGTTAGCCCCGGCTTGATGTATCTGAAATTTTGCTTTGACTTTTGCAGTTGCGGTTGCTAAGAAGCAGGTGCGTTCTGCGAACACAAAACCCGCAACGGTTTTTATCACACGGAGGTGAAAGATGTCTGATGTCGCAAAAAGAGTAAAAGAGATTATCGCTGAGCAGCTTGGTGTAGACGAGGCTCAGGTGGTTTCCGAGGCTTCCTTCATGGATGACCTGGGTGCCGACTCGTTGGACACCGTTGAGCTGGTTATGGCTCTGGAAGAAGAGTTCGATATCGAGATTCCCGATGAGGACGCCGAGAAAATCCAGAGTGTGCAGGATGCCGTTGATTACATCACCGAGCACACCTAGGACCTGGTGACGTATAGAGTACCTGAAGGAGGGGGGGGAGTTGTTCCCCTCTTTCACTTTATTGTGACCATCAGATTCAGGAGCACGCCATGAGAAGAGTTGTCATCACCGGGGTCGGCGCGGTTTCGCCGCTGGGAACCGGCAACCAGAAAAACTGGGACGCCCTCATTAACGGTCGGTCCGGCACCGGACTGATCACTCGTTTTGATACCAGCGCCTTTCCGGTCAAGGTGGCCGGCGAAGTAAAGGATTTCGATCCCGAACAGTTCATTGATAAAAAAGAGGTCAAGAAGATGGACCTCTTTATCCAGTACGCCATGGCTGCCTCCCAGTTTGCCATGGAAGACTCGGGTCTGCAGATCACTGAAGAGAACGCCGAGCGGGTCGGAGTGCTGGTCGGTGCAGGGCTGGGCGGTTTGCCCACCATCGAAAAGTACCACTGCTCTTTTCTTGAAGGGGGGTACAAGAAGATCTCCCCCTTCTTCATCCCGATGCTGATCATCAACCTGGCGCCGGGTCATATCTCGATCAAGTACGGCGCCAAGGGGCCCAACATTTCGTCGGTTTCGGCCTGCGCCACCGGTACCCATTCGATCGGCGACGCCTATCATATCATTGCCCGCGGTGATGCCGACGCCATGATCGCCGGCGGCACCGAGTCCACCGTAACCCCCTTGGGTATCGGCGGTTTTGCAGTAATGAAGGCCCTGACCGACAGCCGTAACGATAGCCCCGAACGTGCCTCCCGCCCCTTTGACAAAACCCGTGACGGCTTTGTGTTGGCGGAAGGCGCCGGTATCGTGATTTTGGAAGAATATGAAGCTGCCAAGCAGCGTGGCGCCAAGATTTACGCCGAAGTGGTGGGCTACGGTCTGACCGGCGATGCCTACCATATGACCGCTCCGGCAGCCGGTGGCGAAGGGGCTGCCCGTTGCATGAAGATGGCCCTGAAGAACGCCGGGGTCAACCCTGAGCAGGTGGGCTACATCAATGCCCACGGTACCTCAACCCCCTTCAACGACCTAAACGAGTCGCTGGCCATCAAGTCGGTCTTTGGAGACCATGCCTACAAACTGATGGTCTCTTCCACTAAGTCCATGACCGGTCACCTGTTGGGTGCCGCCGGTGGTCTTGAGGCGGTGATTTGCAGTATGGTGCTGGACAAGGGCATTGTACCTCCCACCATCAACTACGAAGAGCCGGATCCTGAGTGTGATCTGGACTACGTGCCCAACACGGCCCGCGAGGCCAGGGTGGAGTACGCCATGAGCAATTCGCTGGGCTTCGGCGGCACCAACGCCACCCTGCTGTTCAAGAAGGTTTAGGGCTATGAAGATTGCCATCGGCGCCGATCATGGCGGATTCGAACTCAAGCAGGCCCTGATTCCGTTTCTGCAGGGTCGCGACATTGATGTGCTGGATGCCGGCACCCACTCGGTCGACTCGGTAGATTACCCCAATTATGCCGAGGCGGTAGCACTGTTGGTGGTGCACGGCGATGCCGACGCAGGGATTGTGATCTGCGGCACCGGCATCGGCATCTCGATCGCCGCCAACAAGGTGCCCGGTATCCGGGCCGCCCTGGTGACCAGCCCGGAGATGGCCGCATTGGCCAAGCAGCACAACAATGCCAATATACTGGCCTTAGGCGGGCGGATTCTTTCGCCGGAGACCGCTGAGTCCTGTGTGGCGGCCTGGCTGGATGCCTCCTTTGAAGGCGACCGGCACCAGCGTCGTCTGGACAAGATCACTGAGCTTGAAACCAAAAGCTGTCAGTAACAAGACGTAATCGAGACGAGCGAGCGGGACTTGGAAAAGTCCCGTTTCGTTTTTCCAGCTTCTGTATACAAGCAGTCTTTAGACCATATGAAGGAGCAGGACTATGTCAATCCTTGAACAGTTTGATCCCGCCGTTGCCGAAGCGATCCGTCACGAGACCGAGCGCCAGGAGTATAACCTGGAGCTGATCGCCTCTGAGAACTTTGTATCCGAGGCCGTGCTGGAAGCCCAGGGCAGCGTGATGACCAACAAGTACGCCGAGGGGTATCCGGGCAAGCGTTACTATGGTGGCTGTCACCATGTGGATGTGGTGGAACAGCTGGCCATTGACCGTGCCAAAGAGCTGTTTGGAGCCGATCACGCCAACGTGCAGCCCCATGCCGGATCCCAGGCCAATATGGCGGTCTACAACGCCGTCTGCCAGCCTGGCGACACTATCCTGGGGATGAACCTGTCCCACGGTGGTCACCTGACCCACGGTAGCCCGGTCAACTTTTCCGGTCGTTTTTACAAGGTGGTGCCCTATGGCGTCTCCCAGGACACCGAGACCATCGACTACGCAGAGGTGGAGCGGCTGGCGGTGGAGCATAAGCCCAAGATGATCGTGGTGGGCGCCAGCGCCTATCCCCGTACCATCGACTTCCCGGCCTTCCGCGCCATTGCCGACAAGGTCGGTGCCAAGGTTATGGTTGATATGGCCCACATCGCCGGTCTGGTGGCCGCCGGGGTCCATCCCAGCCCGGTACCCTATGCCGAGTTCGTTACTACCACCACCCACAAGACCCTGCGCGGTCCCCGGGGTGGCATGATCCTCTGCCGCGAAGAGTTTGCCAAGACCATCAACTCCCAGATCTTCCCCGGTATCCAGGGCGGTCCGTTGATGCATGTGATCGTCGCCAAGGCGGTGGCCTTTAAAGAAGCGTTGCAGCCCGAGTTCAAAACCTATCAGCAGCAGATCGTCAAGAACGCCAAGGCGTTGGCCGAGGCTTTGATGGCCAAGGGTTTTAAACTGACCTCCGGCGGCACCGACAACCACCTGATGCTGATCAACTTCTCCGGCACCGAGATCACCGGTAAAGCCGCTGAAGAGGCCCTGGACAAGGCCGGCATTACGGTCAACAAAAACACCGTGCCCTTTGAGACCCGCTCGCCCTTTGTTACCTCCGGTATCCGGATCGGTACCCCGGCCTGCACCTCCCACGGCCTGAAAGAGACGGAAATGGATCAGGTGGCCGGCTTTATTGCCGACGCCATCGCCAATATCGGTAATGACGAGGCCCTGGCCGCTATCCAGAAGCGGGTGAACGAGTTGATGAAAAAGTTTCCTTTGTATGCCAATCGTTTGAAGTAATGATGCACGGCAGGTTGTAGTTTCAAAACGGCCCGTCGCTCGTCCCGACGGGCCGTTTTGCATGTTGTTACTGGGCCGGTTTTGTGGTTGTATAGTCAAACTTCGCCAGCAAGGAAACCTCTGCGTGATTGTTCCCAAACGCCATATCCGGGTTGTCTGCGGTATCATCGAACAGAACGGCCTGATTCTGGCCACCCAGCGTTCAGGCAAGATGTCGCTGCCCCTTAAATGGGAGTTTCCCGGTGGCAAGCTGGAACCGGGTGAGACCCTGCAGGAATGTCTGCTGCGGGAACTCCAGGAGGAGTTGGGCGTGACGGTCAGGGTAGGGCAGGGGTTGACGCCGGTTGACCACGACTACCCGGATTTTTCGGTGACGCTCTATCCCTTTCGATGTGATCAACTGTCCGGCGCACCGGTGCTGCACGAGCATCTGAACTCCTGCTGGCTGCCACCCTCTCGCCTGGCAGAACTGGACTGGGCCGCGGCCGATCAGCCGATCATCGCAGCGCTGGTGCAACAGGCATGAACTACGTCGCTGATCTGCATATCCACTCGCCCTTTTCACGGGCCACCAGCCCTGACAGCAGCCCGGCCGGTCTGGCCGCCTGGGCCCGCATCAAGGGGATTCAGATCGTCGGCACCGGTGACGTCACCCATCCCGGCTGGCTGAGCCGTCTGCAGCAGGAGTTGGAACCGGCTGAAGCGGGCCTGTTCCGGTTGAAGGACGAGTCCTCCATCCCGGCCATCCTGCCCGGTCTGCCCCCCGACCATGCCCCGGTCCGTTTCCTGCTTTCTGCCGAGATCAGCTCAATCTATAAACGTGGCGGCGCCACCCGCAAGGTCCACAACCTGCTCTTCCTGCCGGATTTTGCCGCCGTACAGCGTCTGAACGCCAAGTTGGCCGGTATCGGCAACATTGAATCCGATGGTCGGCCGATTCTGGGTCTGGATAGCCGCAACCTGCTGGAGACCATGCTGGAGGCCTCAAGCGACGCTTTTATGGTGCCGGCCCATATCTGGACCCCCTGGTTTTCGCTGTTCGGTTCCAAATCCGGTTTCGACAGCATTGAAGAGTGCTTCGGCGACCTGAGCCAGCATATCTTCGCCCTGGAGACCGGTCTTTCCTCCGACCCGGACATGAACCGGCTGATCTCCGGTCTGGACCGTTGCGCCCTGATCTCCAACTCCGATTGCCATTCCCCTTCCAAGTTGGGCCGTGAGGCCAATCTGTTCAACACCGGTTTTGATTTCTTTTCGCTGCGGGATGCCTTAAAGGCCAACCACCGCGACCGTTTCAGCGGCACCATCGAATTCTTTCCCGAAGAAGGCAAGTACCACTTTGACGGTCACCGCGACTGCAAGGTCTGTCTTGATCCCCATGAATCCCGAAAACTGGGGAACCGCTGCCCGTTCTGCGGCAAACCGCTGACCATCGGGGTGCACCATCGGGTGCTGGAGCTGGCTGATCGGGAGACGCCCGTCTATCGTCAAGATGCCCCCGGTTTTCATTCCCTGATCCCCCTGCCGGAACTGTTGGGTGAGCTGCTGCAGGTGGGGGCGGCCTCACGGGCGGTGGCCGATCAGTATGCCAAGGCCATCGCCAGGTTTGGCTCCGAGTTTAACCTGCTGCTGCATAGTCCGTTGGACCAGTTGCGGGATTACGAGCCGCTGTTGGCCGAAGCGGTTGGCCGGATGCGGGAGGGGCGGGTAATCCGGCGGCCCGGCTATGATGGCGAATTCGGCGCCATCAAGGTCTTTGAGGAGGGTGAGCTGGTTAAACTGGTCGGCCAGCAGAGCCTGTTCGGTGATGCTGCTCCCCGACGGGGGCGTAAAAAGGCCGTCATCGCCCACCAGCTGCCTGATCTGCCGCCTCTGGTGCCTCCCCGATCCGAGCCTGTGTTGCCCAGCGGCCCCAATCAGCAGCAGCAGGCCGCCATCCAGGCGAGTGGACAACGGATTCTGGTGGCTGCCGGGCCGGGCACCGGCAAGACCTTTACCCTGATCTCACGGCTGGCCCGCCTGCTCCAGCAGGGGGCCGATCCTGCCCGGATCGTGGCGATCACCTTCACGGCTCGGGCCGCCGAAGAACTGCGTCAGCGCCTTTCCAAACGTTGCGGTGTCGGTGCCGACGGGGTCTTTGTGGGCACCTTCCACCGCTTCTGCCTGGATCAGCTGCGTCAGGCCAACCCCGCCCTGGCGGTAATCGGCCCTGATGAACGTGAACGGTTGTTGCGCCGGTTGTTCCCCGAGCTGGGGGTCAGCGAGCGCGCCCGCCTGACGGCTGAACTGGCAGTGCATTTCCTGCGCACGAGCGGTGCGGTTTCCGACCAGGTGCAGCGCTATGTGGATGAACTGCTGCGGTTAAACGCCATTGATCTGGACGGCGTGATTCCGGTATTTGTGCAACTGCTGATCGCTGATCCCCAGCTCTGCAACAAGGTGCAGCGTCAGGTGGACCACCTGTTTGTTGATGAATTCCAGGATTTGAACCGGGGTCAGTATGATCTGGTACAACTGCTGGCAGCCCAGGCCGAAGTGTTTGCCATCGGCGATCCTGATCAGGCCATCTATGGTTTCCGGGGCAGCGATCTGCGCTTCTTCTTCCGTTTTGCCGAACAGCCGGGCACCCTGCTGCTCTCACTCAGCACCAGCTATCGTTCCGGGCCGGTGATTGTGCGCGGCGCCAGCGAGGTGATCAGCCGCAACCTGATTCGCAGCGGTCTGCCGCTGCAGGCCGACAGCCTGTGCCCCGATCAGGGGGTGATTGAACTGCACAGCGCCCCTTCGGCGGCTGCCGAAGCTGAGCTGATCGTGCGTCGGATTGAGGAGCTGTTGGGGGGTATCGAGAGCTTTTCCCTGGCCACCGGCCGGGGCGGGGAGCAGCAGGCCGGCGGCAGCCTGGGTTTCGGCGATATTGCGGTACTGTTCCGGTTGGGACGTCAGGCCGAGGAGTTGTCGGTGGCGCTCAGCCGGCGCGGCATACCGTTTCAGTTGGTGGGGGCCACTCCCTACTATCTCTCCCCTGGGTTGCGCAGCCTGTATTATTTCATCCAGGCCGCCGCAGGCACCGGCAGCATGGCTGAGTGGCTGGAGCTGCTGGCCGGTCTCAAAGGGGTCGGGGGCACCACTATCCAACGTCTGGATGCTGCCTTGCCGCTGCAAGGTGATTTTTTTGCCGAGGTGAGCCGCCTCAAACCGAGTGCCGCCCTAAAGGTGACATTACAGGAACTGGCTGCCAGCCTGGAGCATTTTTGTCAGGTAGCCGCATCCGAAGGTCTGGGGGCGGCGCTGAGCCATGCCATGGTGTTTCTGGGGGTTGAAGCGGGCGATGCCGCCTGCCGCCTGCGGTTACAGGCCGACAGCTTCGGCGCCGACCTGGCCGCCTTCAGCAGGCATCTGCGTCAGTACGCCGCTGCCACCGTCTATGACCCACGGGCTGATGCGGTGGCACTGATGACCTGTCACAGCGCCAAGGGGCTGGAGTTTCCGGTGATCTTCATGACCGGCCTGGAGGAAGGCATCTTTCCCTGCACCCTGATGGGGCCCACTGATTTCGAAGAAGAACGGCGCCTGTTCTATGTTGGCCTGACCCGAGCCCGCCAACGGGTGATTCTAAGCTTTGCCCGACGCCGTGGCTGGGTCGGTAGTGGCGATCAGCATGCGCGTTCCCGGTTTATTGCGGAGCTTCCGGCAGAGCTGCTGGAGCAAACGCCCCCCCAGAAACTGCGCCGCAAACCGCAGGACCCGGCTGCGCAAATGGATCTGTTTTGACAGACACACAGCTGTTGTAAATCAGCCAACTATGCGCCGGGTGCGGAAGTTTGAAATTATCTTATGGGAGTTAAACCATGCCTGTCACCAAAAACCGCGTTCTCTCTGTATTTTTCGGCGTGATCATGCTGATTATCGGCATATTTGCCCTCTACACCTGGGCGGCGCTCACCTGGAGCTATTCCCAGGGTGAACGGACCGGCTATGTACAGAAGTTTTCACACAAGGGCTGGCTTTGCAAAACCTGGGAAGGTGAGCTGACCATGCTGCCGCTACAGGGGATGGTTCCTGAAAAGTTCATTTTTTCGGTCAGGGATGATGCCGTTGCTGAAAGCATCAACCGCTCAATGTCAAAAAAACTCGCACTGACTTATGAGCAGCATAAAGGGGTGCCGAGCCGTTGCTTTGGCGAATCGGAGTATTTTGTTACCACGGTTAAGGTGATTGAGTGACCTGAGCATACAGTTTATGTATTTTGAAAAGCGAAAGGCCCTGGTTCCCACGCCAGGGCCTTTCCGTATTTCATGGCGGAAATACGTTTTGTTAAGCTTTTTCAGCGAGCGCCTTTTTGACCGGGCCGTTTCTGCGGATGGCGGCGGCAAATTCCATCCAGAAGACGAGGTAGATCGAGATCATCAGCGAGAGACCGATGTTCTGGTTCTCGGCACCCAGTGCCTTGGCAAGGATCGGTGAAGCAAAACCGGCGCCCAGGGTGCCGGTAACCCGCTCCAGCAGGTAGAAGATCGGCAGGGTCAGCAGGGTGCCGACCACCATGATCGAGATGCCGGGCAGTCGCTTGACCCAGTACTTGGGGGAGAAGCCGTACATCCGCATGAAGATCACCACCCAGATGATCCAGACCGAATAGTCAACAGCGGCGTCGGGCAGGGCCAACTTGTTCTTGACCAGTGCGATCTCCAACACGGTGACGGCACCCAACAGGGTGAACATCCAGTTGAACTTTTCGGATGCCTGGGTTTGCCAGTTGCGGCTGTCCGGTGCCGGAGCCTCGTTGTAGGAGTGGTTGTGGGTGCCCAGGGCCGAGAACAGGATGGCGAACCAGATGCCGGCGTTGTGGAACAAGAGCGAGGCATGGTTACCGGAGACGTTGGCGATGCGGGACATCGGGTCGCGGATGAAGTCGGCGGCGATCCGCATCAGGAACAGGTTTACCACCACGGAACAGGCGATAATCACCGCCAGGGTAAAGAGCCGTCGTGGCAACAGGTAGGGGTCGACCCGATCAGGGAAGCCGATGATGAAGGCCAGCCAGATCAGGAACATGATCAACGGGATGCCGTAGGTGATGCCGTAGACCGAGTTACCGGCAAAGTCGCCGTGCTGGGCATAAATCACCAGGTTGTTGGTCGGATCGGCGTCGGTGTTAACGGCGGTCACCACGTCCTTGGGCATCTTCTTCAGGTGCGGCAGCAGGCCCATGGCATACCAGCCATGATCCCCCTGGTTGGTGTCGACGATCCAGTAGTCGTTGCCCATCATATCGTCGAGGCCCTGGAACATACGCATGCTGAAGGCGGCGCAGAGGATGCAGACCACCAGCAGCAAGGCGGCGTGAGATAGTTTCATCGGCATGGCGGATCTCCTAGTCTTTGTGGGTGGTCCAGAACATTGACACCGCATTGGCGGCAAACAGGCCGTAGAGCCACATGGTGTTCCAGGCCGGACCCGACCAGTGGCTGCCGTGACCGCCACCGATCACGCCGGCGGCGACAATGATACCCACCATGGCGGTGAAGGACACCATGGCAACGGCACGCAGGATGGAGCTGTTGCGCCAGGTGTGGCGCTCAAGCTCCTCGATCCGCTGCATCAATTCAAGCTCTCTCTGGGTCATGTTTCTTCTCCTTTGCACTCAAAATACCGATAAACAGCAGGGATACCATCAGGGCTCCCACAATAAGTAGAGGATTGAGGCTGGTGGTCAGATGATAGAGCATGGTCGTTTCCTTGGGCGCTAGGCCGGTACTGCGGTCAGGGGGCTGGTCAGCGGTACGCGGTCAGCCAACTCCAGATATTTGGCGCATTCAGTAAACTGTTTACTGCAGTAGCGGATGATCATGTTCACGTCGTGGGGGGATATGTAGCCGCATCCCACGTCGCACAGATCATCGTTTAAGCCGTAATAAGGACAGATAGGTCTGTTCTGCATACCGTTCACCTAGCAACTGCTATGCCAGAGTGAAAGAAATGCTTTTAGTGCTGTAATATGCTGTAAGTATGTAACTATTTCTGATTGACGGGGGAAGGCTGTTATTTGCAAAGATGCAAATTATGTTGAGAATGGTGTGCTGAATTGCAAATTTGCAAATTTAAGGAGTGGAAAAAAAAGAAACCCGACAGTGCGCCTACGGGATGCGGCGCTGCTGTCGGGTAGGTGAAGCTGGTACTGCAGAACGATCAGCGGATAACCAGCTTGCCCTCCTCAAGTGCCACCGAGATGGTGCCGCCGTCCGCCACCTGGCCGGCGATGATGGCCCGGGCCACCTTGGTCTCCAGTTCGCGTTGCAGGTAACGCTTTAAAGGGCGGGCGCCGTAAACCGGATCGTAGCCGGCCCTGGCAATATGTTTTAAGGCATCGTCGCTGATCTCCAGGGTGATCCGGCGTTCTTTGAGCCGTTCCACCAACTGTTGTGCCAGCAGACTGGCGATCCTGGTCACCTCATCCAGGTGCAGCGGTTTGAACAGCACGATGTCATCCACGCGGTTCAGGAATTCAGGGCGGAAGCTGCCTTTCAGCTCGTTCATTACTGCAATGCGGGCACTCTCCCGTATGTCGCCGTCCGGGGTAATCCCCTCCAGCAGATGCGGCGCGCCGATGTTGGAGGTCATGATGATCACGGTGTTCTTGAAACTGACCGTGCGGCCGTGGCTGTCGGTGACCCGGCCATCGTCCAGGATCTGCAACAGGATGTTGAAGACGTCCGGGTGGGCCTTTTCGATCTCGTCGAACAGCAGTACGCAGTAGGGCTTGCGTCGCACCGCCTCGGTCAGCTGGCCCCCCTCTTCGTAGCCCACATAGCCGGGGGGCGCGCCGATCAGCCGCGATACCGCGAATTTCTCCATGTATTCGGACATGTCGATCCGCACCATGTTTTCTTCCGAGTCGAACAGCGACTCGGCCAGGGTGCGGGCCAGTTCGGTCTTGCCCACCCCGGTGGGGCCCAGGAAGATAAAGGAGCCGATCGGCCGCTTGGGGTCCTTGATGCCGGAGCGAGCCCGCAGCACCGCATCGGCCACCAGTTGTACCGCCTCATCCTGACCCACCACCCGCTGGTGCAGGATCTCGTCCAGCTTGAGCAGTTTATCCCGCTCGGTCTCCACCAGTCTGGTTACCGGAATGCCGGTCCAGCGGGCCACGATCTCGGCGATCTCGTCTTCGGTCACCTCTTCCCGCAGCAGTTTCTGGCCGCCCTGTTTGGTGTTGAGGGCCGCTTCCTCGTTCTTGAGGGCTGTTTCCAGGCCGGGCAGTTCCGAGTATTTCAGCTTGGAGGCCTGCTCCAGGTTGTAGGAGCGCTCGGCCTGCTCGATCTCGCGGCGGGTCCGCTCGATCTGTTCCCGTAAGCCCTGCACCCGTTGGATGGCTACCTTTTCGGCATCATACTGGGCCCGCATGCTGGCGGCTTTTTCCTTCTCCTCGGCCAGTTCCTTGCGCAAGTTTTCCAGCCGTTCCCGGCTGGCCGGATCCTTCTCTTTTTTGAGTGCCTGCTCCTCGATCTCCAGCTGCATCACGCGACGACTGATGGTATCCAGCTCCGAAGGCAGCGAATCGATCTCGGTGCGCAGCATGGCGCAGGCCTCGTCCACCAGGTCGATGGCCTTGTCCGGCAGAAAACGCTCGGTGATGTAGCGGTGGGAGAGGGTGGCGGCCGCCACCAGGGCGTTGTCCTGGATCTTGACCCCGTGGTGCACCTCGAAGCGTTCTTTGAGGCCCCGCAGGATAGAGACCGAATCTTCCACGGTGGGCTGGTCCACCATCACCGGCTGGAAGCGGCGCTCCAGGGCGGCGTCCTTCTCAATGTTCTGACGGTACTCGTCCAGGGTGGTGGCGCCGATGCAGTGCAACTCACCCCGGGCCAGCATCGGTTTGAGCATGTTGCCGGCATCCATGGCCCCTTCGGCCTTGCCGGCCCCGACGATGGTGTGCAGCTCGTCGATGAACAGGATGATCCGGCCTTCAGCCTGCTTGACCTCGTTCAACACCGCCTTCAACCGTTCTTCAAACTCGCCGCGGTACTTGGCGCCGGCGATCAGGGAGCCCATGTCCAGGGCGAAGATGGTCTTGTCCTTCAAGCCCTCCGGCACATCCCCCTTGACGATCCGCTGGGCCAGACCTTCCACCACCGCGGTCTTGCCCACCCCCGGCTCGCCGATCAGCACCGGGTTATTTTTGGTCTTGCGGGAGAGGATCCGGATCACGCGGCGGATCTCCTCATCACGGCCGATCACCGGGTCCAGTTTGTCGGTGCGGGCCATCTTGACCAGGTCGCGGCCGTACTTTTCCAGCGCCTCGTAGGTCTCCTCAGGATTGGCGGACGTCACCCGCTGGTTGCCCCGTACCTCGGACAGGGCCGCCAGCAGCTTGTCCTGGGTGATGTTGTACTGTTTCAGCAGCTTACCGGCCGGGCTGGCCTCACCCTCGGCCATCAGGGCCAGCAGCAGGTGCTCCACCGAGACGTATTCGTCTTTGAGTCGTTTGGCCTCGGCCTCGGCCGCTACCAATAGCCGCGAAAAACGTTGGGAGACGTAGATCTTGCCCGGTTCGGCGCCGGGTCCCGAGACCCGCGGCCGGCGATCCAGTTCAGCCTCGGCTGCCTTTTGCAGGGCAGACAGGTTGATGTCCATCTTGGTCAGTATGCGCGGGATCAGGCCATTTTCCTGGGCCAGCAGGGCCCACAGCAGGTGCTCACCATCCACTTCGACGTGACCGTAGCTGGTGGCCTTGGCCTGGGCAGCAGACAACGCCTCTTGGGATTTTTGGGTAAAACGGTTGATGTCCATGGTTGTGCTTCCTTTCGTCGGTGCTTTCGGCACCCATATCTATGAGGTAAGCACGGCCTGTGGATAAGTCAAGGTGCGGAAGTGGTGCGGAGAACAAAAACGGCTGCCTGAGAAAGGCAGCCGTGGGGAGACGACTCAGGCGGCCGCCACACGGTTGCGGCCGGTATGTTTGGCATGGTAGAGGGCGCCGTCGGCGCGGGATATGACCTGTTCGATGGTTTCACCCGGTTTGAGCTGGGCAACACCGACACTGATGGTGACGGTGAGGGTCTGCTCCTGCTGCTCGGTAGTGAAGCAGGTGGTGGCGATAGTGGCCCGCAGTCGCTCGGCCAGCTTGAAGGCCTGCTCTTCGTCGGTTTCCGGGGCCACCACCAGAAATTCTTCGCCACCGTAGCGGCAGGCGATGTCATAATCCCGCAGGGCGGCCATCAGTTTGACCGCCAGCTGTGTCAGCACCATGTCACCGGCGTTGTGGCCGTGACTGTCGTTGAGCTGTTTGAAGTGATCGATATCAAACAGGATAAAGGTAAGCGGGAGGCCTGTCCGTGCGGTGCGGGCCATCTCCTCCTGAATCCGCCGATAGGCCTCGCGCCGGTTGAGCAGGCCGGTCAGAAAGTCCCGGTTGGCCATCTCCTGTAATTGTTGTTCGGCCCGGTGCAGGTCACCGATGAAGACCCGTGAGATATAGCGGATGATGGCGTAGATCAGGGCGATGATGCCGAAAGCGATCAGGATGATATAGACTCGGTTGAGCTTGATCTGCTGCAGCATCTCGCTGGCCGGCAGGCTGACACTGATGCCCCCGCGGATGTCACCTTCCTTATAGCCCTGTTGGGCGTGGCAGCGTAGACAGGGTTTGGTGGTGACCAGCGGCGCCATGTAGCGGAAAAAGGTCTGGTGCCCGTCACCGACAAAGGAAAAATATTCCTGCTGGCCCTGGTTAAAGGACTGCAGCGCGGTCTGTTCAAAGTCATCGGCGCGGTTGTCGGGGTTCAGGGGGGTCAGGCTGGTGATCTTGAAATGCACCACGCCCTTGTTTGCCGCCAGCTCCGACAGTTCGCGGGTCATCAAGGCCGGGTTTTTGAGGGTGTAGGCAACGCCAGCCTGGTCCTTGATCACCACGTTAAGGCCGGGGATCTTCAGCAGGTAGGGGTTGATTGCCGTATCCGGTGTCATCTTGACATAGACGCCGCCGTGCTTGGCCGCCCATTCACGGGTGATGACCACCTCTTTGAAAAAAGCCTGCCCCTGTTTGAGCAGCTGGTTCTTGATCAGGGCGTTGGAACGGTAGCTGAAGCCCCAAAAGACCGACAGCACGATCAGGCCGATGATCAGAAAGATACCGGTCAGGTACTTTCTGACAAAGTCAGAGCTGCGGGATGTCTGATGCTGGCGGTTTGGTTCAGGGTGCATGGTGTCTTTTCTTTGAGAGAAGATGCAATCCTTATAGCACTGGCAAGGTAATCTGCAAGCACTACAGCGTTGTTTTCAGCTCTGTGATCAGGCCACCCAGGAAATCATAGCCCTTTTGCCAGAAACCGGAGCTTTCGATGTCGATGCCGGCCAGTTTGGCCGTGTCTGCCGGCGACAGGGCTCCGCCTGATTCCAGCAGCGCACGGTAGCCCGGTTTGAACCTGTCACCGGTCTCGCAATACTGCTGGTACAACGCCAGCACCAGCAGTTCGGCAAAGGTGTAGGAGTAGCAGTAGAAGCGGCTGTGGATGAAATGGCTGATGTAGGACCAGCCCCAGGCGTAGGCCGGGATCATCTCCACCGCGTCGCCGAACAGCTTGCCGTTTTCTTCCAGCCAGATCTGGCTGATCCGTTCGTTGGACAAGAGGCCGTTCTGCCGCTCGGTGTGCAGCCGCAGCTCAAAGCGGGTCAGCACGGTCTGGCGGAAGGTGGTGGCGATGATATCCTCGATCTTGGCGCATAAGAGCGATTTACGGACTTGCGGGTCCTGCTCCGCATCAAGCAGCATGCGGGTCAGGAGCATCTCACCGAACACCGAGGCGGTTTCGGCCAGCGGCAGCGGGGCGTGGTAGTTCAAGCTGTTTTGCTTTTGGGACAGCACAAAGTGCAGGCCGTGGCCGGCCTCGTGGGCGATGGTGGCGATATCCCGCAGGTTGTTGGTGAAGTTTAACAGCAAAAAAGGCGGATCAACCGGCGAGATGCCCATGGCAAAGGCGCCGCCCGACTTGCCGGGCCGGGGCAGCACATCCACCCGGCGTTCATCGAAAAAGGCCTGGACAATGGCGCCAAACTGCGGGTCAAATCCCCGGTAGGCCGCCACGGTCAGATCACGGGCCTCATCAAAGGCATACTTTTTCTGCACCTCGGCCACCGGGGCGTAGACATCGCAGTTACGCAGTTTATCCATCCCCAGCAGCTTGGCCTTCAGACGGAAGTAGTCCTGGGCCAGGCCGTAGTTGGCTTCGGTGGTCTGCATCAGATGCTCCACCGCCTCGTCACTCAGCTCATTGCCGATGTTGGTGGGCTGGATCGGCGAACCGTAGCCGCGCAACTCCATTTCCTGCCCATGATCCAGGGCTATGGTGTTGAATACGGTGCCAAAAACCAGGGCATTGCCTGATTCGGCATGTTTTTCCAGGAAACAGGTCTGGGCGTTGAAGCGCACCTCGGGGGAGGGGTGGTGCAACAGGGATAGCAACTCTTCCCCGGTAAATTCCTTTAGTTCACCTTCAAAGTTCATCTGGTACTTTAATGATGCGGACAACTCGTCGAACAGCTTGGTAAAGGCCCGGCTGCCGGTCAGATCCTTGCGGGTCAGCAGACGTTCCTCATTTTCCTGCAGGGTATAGGGTTTGAATTTGCGGATACCTTCCAGAAAGTGGACGTAGCCCGCGGCATCAGGCAGCTTGCACACCTGATCGAAGCGTTCGTCAGGCAGGTGCATCAGTTCCAGATCGAAGAACAGCAGGGTCTGGGACAGCCGGCTGCCCAGCTCGGAGCAGCGTTGTGAAAGGGCTCGGTGCACTTCGTTGGTGGAATCGGCCGCAAACAGCAGATGGGCATAGCAGAACGGCTTGGCCATGCGGGTCTGCATCGCTTCATAGGCCTGGATCGCTGTCAGGATGGCCGGAGCGTCCAGGCTGGCAAGCTTCTTGAAATAGGTGGCTCGGAAGTCGTTGGCCAGTTGTTCAAAGGAGGATAGGTCTGCTTCCAATTCAGGTGCGTCAGGGGCAGGGTAGAGCAGGGCGGTGTTCCAGGTCAGATCAGTGGTGGTCATAAAGATGGCAGCTCCTTGTATGATGAGAGCTGCCATCTTTCAGTGATTTCACCTTTTTGTCAAGGTTGCTGAGCGTGTGTTCAGCGGGGTGACGGCAGGTGCCGCCACCCCTGGGCTGGCTGTTACGGGCCAGTTTACTTCTGCGGCCCGTAGGGGTCCTTCAGCTCCTGCTCGGGTTTGAACATCAGTTTCTTGGCGCCTCGGTTGTTCAGATACTTGGGTAGTTCCAGGTCAACCTTGACCGGCACGTCAACCCCGGCCTTGGTCAGGGCCTGACGCAGCAGGGCCTCGGCCTTGCCGGCATGCATGGAGGCATCGCCCAGGATCCGCATCGCCTCAGTGGGGTTGTGGAAGCCCAGGGAGTTCTCGGCACCGAAAAACAGGTTGCGGTAGAAGCCTTCCTCGTAGTGGTCCTTGGCAATATCATACAATTTCTGGTCAATCTGCTTGCCGGCGGCCTGCTGCTTGTGGGTCAGCTCAAACAGTTTGGCCACGGTGGCCAGGGCGTAGCCGGAACGGATGTACTGGGAAGCGGCCCGGTCCTGGATGGCGATGACCTGGTTCTTCAGCCATTCAGGAGACTCGGTGTGGCACTGCTGACAGGCCTTGAAGTCGTTTTTAAGCGGGCTCATGATCCGGTGGTCGGAGATCTTCTTGCTGCCCACCTTGGTGTAGGGCATGTGGCAGTCGGCGCAGGAAACACCGGCCATCCAGTGTACGCTCTGGTTGGAGTACATCTCGAATTCCGGGTGACGGATATAGCCCATCTTGAAGCCGGTTACGGCCTGGGTCCACTCGCCGTAGGACTTGTCGCTGCGGATCTTTTTGATGATGTTCTCGATCGGGATGTTGCCCATCTTGCTGCCGTCCCAGGGGAAGAAGACATCCTGCGACTTCATCTCGGCATCCTTGGGGATCACGTAGGTCACGTGGCATTGGGCGCAGACCAGGGTGCGCTTGTCCTGGTTGGCCAGCTTGGTCTGATCGACACCCAGTTTATCGAGTGCCTTGGTTAAGGTGAAGCCGCGGGATATCTTCAGGCCCATGTCTTTGTTGTTATGGCAGTCGATACAGGCCACGCCCAACTCCTGATGTTCTTTCGGTATCAGGTTGACGGCATCCTTGTACGGCACCGAGAAATAACCCAGTTTGTGTTTTTCAGCCAGTTGCGGGGCGTAGGGGGTCTTGCAGGTCAGGCAGGCGCCGCCACCTTTGAGGCGGGAAGGGTCGATCTCCGCCTGGTCTTTCATCATATAGACATGGCCGCGGGGTTCGTTGTACTCGATGCCGAAGCCCCAGCCGTTAAACAGCAGGGAGATGAAGGGGTATTCGGACAGCTTGTCGTAGACCTTGCCGCCGTCGTTACCTTTTTTATACTTGCTCTTGCCTTCCGGGGTGGGCTTGGCCGTGTCCTTCCAGGTTTCGTACTGTTCAGGATAGTTCTTGCCCCAGACCGCCGGTTCGATGGTGCCGTCGGGAATCTCGGCGATCTTGGCCTGCTCTGCCTTGGGTGGTGCACAGGCCGTGACCAGCGCCCCGCACAGGGCAGCGGCCACCAGTGATACCAACAATTTCATTTTCATGTTCAATCCTCCTGAATGCTCTGTGTTAGATCGGTTTGGTTGCTATGGCGCCGGTTCCGGTGTGGGTGACGCGTCGGTGGCAGCTCCAGCAGTTGCGCGAGGTGTCCATCTGGGATACCAGCGTACTGTGGCAGCGGATACAGTTGGCCTTCAGCACCTTGGCGCCATGTTCTGAAATCTTGATCGGATCGGCTATTTTGCCCGAGTTGAAGACAATCACGTCCTTCATGCCGTCGATTGACTTCCAGACGTAGTGCGAGACCAGGTTGTCGTTGGGCAGGTGGCAGTCCACGCATTTGAAGCGGCGATGGGCACCGGCGTGCAGGTAGGCAGTGTGTTGGGTCTCCATGACGTGGCAACTGGCGCAGAACGCCGGTGATTCAGACATGGCGATCAGGTGCGGTGGTCCCAGCACCAGGTACAGCCCCGGAATTGCGATACAGATTGCTGCTATCACCGCGATCTGAAGCCGCGTGTTGCGAATGAAAATGCCCATCCCTTCACCCCCTTTCGGCGTAGCTTGAGTTTCTACAGGTATACCTATCTCTTTGTCCCACAGATTTGACCGAAGTCAATTCTTCACAATTTTGTAGTTAAATACTGCAGGGGAAGGTTTAGTATCGCTGAAAAACGTCTCTGTGGTTGATACTGGCCGGCGACCCGTACGGTCTGGTGGGACCATCCGGCTCGGGCAAGAGTACCCTGCTGAAATGCCTGGGGGCGGGAGGTGTGACTTCTAGCCGGCGGCAGCTTCGCAGGCCGCCAGCCGCTGTTTCAGCTCCTTTTCTTTCAACCAGCGTTCGGTCACATCCCGCATAATCGAGGCGCAGCCCTGCATGGCTCCCTGATCGTCATGCAGCAGGACCATGCTGAATTCCAGCGAGACCTGGCTGCCGTCCTTGCGGATACCGGGTGACGAGAGCAGAGCGGTCTTATACTTGGTCTCGCCGCTGGCCATCACCCGGTGGTAGCCCTCCCAGTGTCGGCCGCGCAGTTTTTCCGGAATAAACAGATCCAAAGACTGGCCGATCGCTTCGCTGGCCGGATAGCCCAGGATCCGTTCTGCTCCGGCGTTCCAGTAGCGGATAATCCCTTCCCGGTCGGCGATCAGGATGGCGTCCTGGGATTCGTTCATGGTTTGCTGCAGGTAGGTCTCAAGCCGTTGCATGGCGCCCTCCCGTCAGTGGGTTTCATTTTCGTACAACTCTACCACCGATTGGTAATGCCTGCCGAAGTTTTCAGGCACCTGCAGTTCTGCCTGGGTGTAGCCAGTCACGATTTCTGGTCGCACCTTTTCCGGCAGCACCCGTTCCGCCAGCGGGTAGAGCACGGTATCTTCCTTGGCGACGTGGTCCTTGAGCAGGCAGATACCCACCGTGCAGGTGACGCAGCCGATTGCCGGGGTTTTTTGGAATAATGTCTTGCTAGGCGCTCTGGGCTGGAGCCAGTTGGCGCAATCAGATCAATAATCGCTGAAAGGCGTTGAGCAGCGGCAGTGTCACCTCGCCGGTCGCCATGCCACGGCTTGCTTGTTGCACCAGCTTTTGGTTGTAGGATGATTGTTTTTTGCTATATTACAAAATAATAAATTAAATTTGGATCACTGAGGTGGCGTAATGGCGAACAAAGGGTTCATGAGCAGCATTTCCGGCAAATTACTGGCTATTATTGCTGGCTGTGTGGTGGTTTTTGCCGTGGTGATGGCGGCCTATCTGACCTACTTCCGCGCCCAGTTGGTGCAGGATCGCAGCACCACCCTGGCTAAGAGTCTGCAGGCTCAGATAGATACCCAGATTAACGGCAAACTGGACATTCTGGTGACTAATGCTATTACGATTTCCCATAACGCCAAGGTACGGGAAGCGTTACAGAAAAATGATTACAGTCATGCCACCGGTGAACTGAATCAAATCATCAAAGAATTTTTGCAAGTTGATTTTAAGGGAACCGGTATTCATATTGTCCGGTCCGACATGACCAGCTTCTGGCGCAGCTTCATGGACAAGCGGGATGATGATGTTTCGTTCCGGGGGATGGTCAAGAAGGTCGCTGCAGATAAAAAATCACTTTGGGGTGTGGAGATCGGCCGGGCGGGGGTTGGCCTGCGTGCGATGGTGCCGATCAACGATGAGTCAGGCACCATGATCGGCATGGTTGAGACCATCTTCGGGGTGGGCAGCATCAGTCGTGCCATGCAGAAGGATAAGGCTTTTTACGTTCTTTTGGTTGACAAAACAGCCGTTGACGTTACTGCTTATCAGCAACAGACCAGTGCGGTTGAGATTGGTGGCAGGTTCCTGACGGCCCATGGCAAGTGGTTTGACGAGGCCAGTGTGGCCTTTGCCAAGAGTGCTGATTATAACCAGCTGCTCAAGGACAAGACCCAGCTGAATGACAAGTATTTCTTTGCCGTGGCTGAGGCCAAGGATATGAACGGCAAGGTCTACGGTGTTCATCTGACCGGAATGCCGCGCAGTGAGTACGACGCACAGATCAAGCCGGTCTTCAGGCTGGCCAACAGCCTGCTGCTGGCCATCGCCGTGATGGGGGTTGCCGCCGTGGTGATCATTCTGATGATGCTGAAGCGGGTGGTGATTACCCCGGTTACCTCGCTGAGCGCCTTCCTGTTGACTCTGGATAATGATCTGACCAAGCGGTTTGCCTGGAAGAGTAATGATGAGGTCGGACAGGTAGCCGAGAGTGTTAATGAATTCCTTGGTAGTCTGCAGCAGGTCTTGGGGACGGTGGTTGCTGAGAGCGAACAGGTGGCTGATGCTGCCGCCCGCCTCACCAAAACTGCCGAATCGATTGCATCGGGTGCTGAAGCGGTGGTTGAACAGGCCGGCAGCGTGGCCACTGCCAGTGAAGAGATGGCTGCCACCAGTGCTGACATCGCTCGCAATTGTCTCAGCGCAGTTGAAAGTGCTCAAAATGCCAACGATGCCGCAGTGACCGGTTCCGGTGTGGTCTCATCCACCATCAGTGGCATGGAGCAGATCGCCGAACGGGTTCGCAGTTCGGCCAAGACCGTCACCAGTCTGGGCGAGCGTTCTGATCAGATCGGTGCCATTGCTGCAACCATTGAAGATATTGCCGATCAGACCAATTTACTGGCCTTGAACGCGGCCATTGAGGCAGCCAGGGCCGGTGAGATGGGACGAGGCTTTGCGGTGGTTGCCGATGAGGTGCGCGCCCTGGCTGAGCGAACCACCAAGGCCACCCGTGAGATCGGCGATATGATCAAGGCGATCCAGACCGAGACCAGGACAGCGGTCGAGCAGATGGAGCGGGGGGTCAGGGAGGTGGAGCAGGGCAGTATGGATGCTTCCCGTTCTGGAGATGCATTGCAGGTGATTCTTTCAAGGATCAATGACGTCACCATGCAGATCAATCAGATCGCCACAGCAGCTGAAGAACAGACTGCAACGACCGGTGAGATCGCCGGTAATGTTGGCAGGATTAACGACGTGGCACAGGGCAGTTCACAGTCAGCCCAGGAATCTTCGGCTGCAGCCACGCAGTTGTTGGCGCTGGCCGAGGAACTACAGCGACAGGTACGTCGCTTCAGGGTTTGACAGCTGCAGCGTAGGGGTAAACTGATGCAATTGATTGATCTAATGACAAAAGCCTCCGGAAACTGGGGGCTCTTGTCATCTTTGGGACGTGCCGTGTGCAGTTAGTTGATATCGCCCTCACCGGGACACTCAACGGCAAGAACGTTGATTCCGGTATGCGGATCAGCCGGTTCGCAATGGATATCCCTCAAACCTTCAAGCAAGCCGATGCCCAGATGTATGCGGATAAAATGATGCGTAAGGCAGGTGCGCAGACGGGTCAGCACGAAGCAGTTGACGAAAAATATCCGTAACGCCTTCAGCCGAGGTGCGGTTGTTGATTGTGTGCAGGTCAATGCCGCTTTGTTGATGTCGTAGGGTAAACCGGTGTCTGCAGGGCCGCCGGGGTCAGTAGTCCCTTCCTTTCCGCATCGTTTTCAGCAGCTTTCAAAGTAGGCCTTTTACTGATGTTGGTACGGAAAGGGTTAAGCGTCGGCAACGCAATACCGGTTTTTGCCCTGAAGTTTAGCCTGATAGAGTGCCTGGTCGGCCCGCAGACGGGTCTGATCGATGGTTTGGTTACCGCTCGGATCGTGGTACGCGATGCCGATACTGACACCGAGTCCAAGCTGCTGGCTGTTTATGGAGATGGGTTCCTGCATGCTGTCCAACATCCGTTGGGCTACCCCCTCTGCCGCTGCACGGTTACCTTCTTCCACCAGCAGTGCGGCGATGAACTCGTCACCACCGATCCGTGCCAAGAGATCCACTTCGCGCAGGGTGTCCAGCAGACGGCTGGCTACGATGTATAAGACCTGGTCGCCGGCATCGTGGCCGTGGTGGTCGTTAATCGTTTTAAAGCCGTCAAGGTCGATATACAGCAGGGCGATCAGCTGCTGTTCGCGACGGGCCAGCGCCTGCAGCCAGTTCAGCTTTTCGTCAAAGGCGCTCCGGTTGAGCAGGCCGGTCAACGGGTCGTGTAAGGCCATCCAGCGAACCTTGCGTTCGAGCGCCTGGCGCTCGGTAATGTCGCGAAACAGCAGCACTGCCCCCTGCAGCTCATGATTGTACTGCGTTACCCGGTACTCAACCGGAAAGCTGCTGCCATCCTTGCGCCGGAACAGTTCCCCGCTTACATCGGCGCCGCCGCCATTGCGACAGCAGCGTAATATCAGACAGTCATCGCTGGCGGTCGGTGAACCATCTGCACTGAGGTGGCAGAACAGATCATGGATATTCCGGCCGGCCATCTCTTCAGTCGACCAGCCGCTCAACTGTTCCGCAGCACTGTTGGCGTACGTAATCAATCCGTTGTGGTCGAGTCCGATGATGCCGTCACCGGCTGAATTGAGAATAGTTGCATTCTTTTCAGCCAACTCGATAATCTCGGCGGTCTGGTTGTCGATGGTCTCCTGCAGCTTGCGGCAGGAAAAACGGAACAACATGAGCAACAGTAGCTCAAAGAGCAAGAAACTGCCGATGGCATAGATGATGATAAAGAGGCGATCATTTCGGTGAGCAGTATAGCGCGCCGTTATATCACTCCAGAGCAGGATGGAGCCGACCGGGCTTGGGTTGCCATCGCGCAGGCCTTTGTAATCAAACAGGGGGAAACGGGTGACTGCAAAGGTCTGCCCTTGGTCGTGCAGCAGGTAGGTACTGCGGGCACCGCGATAGCCGTTCTTGAACGCCGGATTACGCAACAGCCGCATGACCTCCGGGCGTGATGTGTCTTCGATGTAACAGGTGTCTGGTGCGTTTGCTACACCACTCATCATGTTGCGCCGGATGAACTCCTGCCACATGTTCTGATCAACCTGCTCACGGTTGAGCAGCACGGCCGCTGCTCGTCCAGTGCGATTGTCCAGGGTTTTGAGTACCGGCCCAAAGGAGGTGCCGACCTCAAGGGCACCGATATATTCACGGCGCTGCCCATGAGCCGACGACCAGACCGGTACCACCCCGCGCAGTCCGGAATAGATTCGTCCGGTTTCAAAGCCTGATCGTGGCTGGTGGTCACGGTTGACATCCACGATCGTATGACGTACCTGATCCATCCGGTCGCCAAACTTGTCCGGTTGATGCACCCGCAGAAAACTGAGCGATCCGGGGCCAAGCTGAAAATGCAGTTGCCGGGCCCCATAATCGCGCATCTGTTTCTGCCACATCGGTAGTACCAGCTGCAGCAGTTTCTGACGTGCCTCAGCAGCCTTCGGACCGCCTGCGCCACCACCCTCAAGGGCTACGGCATGTTTGCCGGCCTGAAAAAGCTGCTGCACCCGCTGGTCTTCGGCAATGACGGTAGCCAGCTGCAGCATGTTGTGAAAGGTGGTTTCAAGGGTAACATCAAGAGCGGCCTGGAGGGTTTTCCCTTCAATTGCCAGCGAATCCTTGAGTTGCTGATTGGTCCGTCGCCACTCAAGCACTACGAACAGGATGTTCAGCACAAGCAGTAACAACGTAAAAGCAATGAATAAGCTTCGTTTTTTGAGTGGCATGGCGTCGTGGCAGTCCGTCGTATGAAGTCTAAAAAGATGCAACTGGTCTTGTATGCGTTGCTTTCCTTGTACTGTATACAGCAATCAGCAGGCAATGCAAATCAGCGAACCAGTCTTTTTTTTACGACAGGAACACGAAGACAGCAACGAAAGCCGGATCAGCCCTTTTGGATGACAATGCGCCATTGCGCAACGCCGGTTTTATCCAGGGACAGGACGGTATGGCCGTTTGCAGCACACCAGTTGGGCAGGTTTTCAGTGGCTTGAGCGCAATCGAAGGTGATGGTGAAGGTGTCACCGGGCACTGCCGTGGCGTTGGCAGCAATCAGGGCGTCGAGTGGAGCAGGGCAGAGGTTGCCCATCATATCGATGTCATAGTTCATATCAGTTCCTTTTTGCGGATGGAGTGCGATAGAGCAACCAGACGGTGATGGTTGCCCCGACAATGATTGCAATGCCGGCGACGATGCCTTGCCAGAGAAACAGCGATGCATTGATGATGCAGTGGCCGATAACGCAGCCGCTGGCGATGGCGGAGCCGACTCCCATGGCCAGCCCGCCCAGCATGGCGCTCAGCAGCGCCCGGGCATCACCGACTCGCCAACGAAATTCACCGGCACCACCTGCTGCAATACCGCCCCCCAACATGACACCGACTACGAACAGTATCCCCCAGTGGAGTTTCGGTTTACCGCTTAACAGCAGGGCGAGAAGATTACCGCTGGGACCGGAGAAGGCAACGCCGCTGGTTCGACCGGAGAGTTCGGCCAATGGCCATGCCAAAACTGCCGCCAGACCGATCAGGGTTGCGGTGAGCGCAGGGTGCCAGCGGGCCTCAAACAGCCAGTGACGCAGCCCTGTGTAGTGTGGCGCCATAACGAACGGTTTTGGACTCGGACGGGTAAGGGCATAGCTCACCCAGACCAGGCAGGCCGCTGCCAGTGTGGCGACCAGCCACCAGGATGAGACCCCCAGGGTTTCATAGGCGAAGCTGTAACTGGTCTCATAGTTGCGCAGTTTTTCGTACAGCGATGCCAGCAAGCCCGACTTTGCGGCCTCAACCCCCAGCATGAAGGTGGCGATGCCGGCCCAGGCGGTGATAATGCCTTCACCGGATCGTACCCACAACGTTGCCGGGCAGAACCCGGCCACGATCATGCCGACACCGAACAGCAGGCCGCCGATTACCGCACTGATCGGTTGAAAACTGATCTCGGCAAGGCTGATCAGATCAAATGCTGCAAAGGCATGGACGCCCACGGTGTGAATCAGCACAATAATGCCCACGCCATAGAGCGCTACCGGTCGTTTCAGAACGCTTTCCCGTACCAGTGAAACCGTGCAAAATCGACCCCGTTGGATCACAAAGCCCAGTACCATCCCTACTAATAATCCGGTCCAGATCATAACGCTACCAGCACAGGCGGCTGCCTCCTGTTTCCTTTGGATGGTGGAGTGATTCGTGGTTGGCTTGTATTCAAAAAGCTGCATATATTTATCAACTGTTGGCTTGTCAGGCAAATGGATAATATGGTAAAAAACGCATGTTATTATCGATTAAAACGATAGGACTTACGATGACCCTTAAACAACTAGAACTATTTCTTGCTATTACCGATCAACGCAGTTTTTCCCGAGGCGCCGAGCTGGTCAGTCTGGTGCAGTCAACCGCCAGCCAGCATATCCGCAGTCTGGAGGATGAGCTGGGCAGCAGGTTGTTCGACCGCTCGAAAAAAGGTGTCTACCTGACCGAGGCCGGGCGTTTGTTTGAACAGCATGCCCGGCGGATCTGCGCTGCCTGCGACGATGTCCGACTGGCCATGCGCCGTTTTGCGGGGGCCGAGGAGGCCATTGTGCGGGTGGGGGCCAGCACTATCCCGGCAGCCTGCCTGATCCCCGACCTGTTGGGGCCGTTTGTTGCTGCCTGGCCTGGTGTGCGTCTGGAGTTGGTGCAGGGTGATACCCGCGAGGTGCTCCGCCTCTTACGGGACGACGCGGTGGAGCTGGCACTGGCGGGAGGTCGCTATGAAGCGGAACAGGTCGTCTTTGAGCCGATCGCTGGTGAGCAGATACTGTTGGTGGCCCGCCCTGGACTGCTGCCGGACCGGTTGGATGACTGTACCGCCGTGGTGCAACTGCCGTTGATCCTGCGTGAGCCCGGTTCAGGTACCCGTCAGGTGGTGGATGCTGCGTTGCTGCAGTCCGGCGTTAATCTTTCAGAACTGCGGGTGATTGCGCAACTGGGCAGCAGTGAAGCGGTGCGGAGAGCGGTTTTGAGCGGCGCCGGCTGCGGGTTCATCTCATCATTGGCAGTTGAGCGGGAGGTGCAGGATGGCAGTCTGGTAGTGGTGACGATACCCGATCTTGAAATCAGGCAGCTGTTTTATCTGGTCACCCGGCGGGGCAAGACCCGCTCTCCTGCGGCAGAGGCGTTTATCTCACTGTTGCGGCATCAGCAGCTGCTGAAGCAGGAGGATGGCCACAGCTTCTGATCAGGTCGCCCGCAGGTTGGGTTGGCTGAGCAGGCCGGTAAACTCGTCAGCGGGCAGCGGTTTGCTGAGCAGAAAGCCTTGCACGGCGTGGCAGCCCTGCTGCTGCAGAAATAATTTCAAAACAATCTGCGGTTGCCCGAAAGCGTCGATTGCGGATATGGTGTCTACAGGAGGATTGTCATGGGCTTTTCTGAATATCTTTTCATCACAATGTTTTTTGGTTTGCCGGGTATCGCTGGCGCCTGGTTGGCCAGGGGGCGTGAAAAAAATCCGTTGGTCTGGGGCCTGTTATCAGCTTTTTTCCCGTTTGTGCTACTGGTACTTTGGTTTCAGAAACCGGACCATCAGGTGCCGGGCTATTTTCGCAAGTGTCAGGACTGTGGGGCGGTGTATCCCTGGAAAAGATCAACCTGCCGTTATTGCGGGAGTGTACATCAGGCGGCAGGTGGTGGTGCAACTTGAGGTGAGGGGGTAGCCTGCGCGCTCAATAGAGCATGCAACACTTCTGATATCCGGTTTTGCGTGGTGTATGACATCAACTAAAAAGTGTGTGACAAGTCACTACTGTCCGGCAAATTTCGTTAGTAGGGCATATAACTGAAGTTTTTCAGTAAACCACCGGATCTGCCGGTAGTCATGACTTAAGCAACCATCTCCGGCATCAGTTCAATCGCCTCTTCATCACGGTTTAGCAGAAAATCAAAAGGGGGCAACCCGCGATGCAGTAGAATCAACAGGATTCGTGGGCGTAAAAGTGCCTTCTGCTTTTCGGAGGCAAATTTAAGAAATGTGCGCAAGAGTGCTTCGACTGCTTCGATCGGTTCGCCCTTGATGTCGTTTACTTGCTCGCTATGGTTGAGGCTGAACATGCCGGGGTAGCTTCCATCAGGCTTGAAGAAACCCATGATCCGGTGCACTTCCGGTTCTCCTAAAATGGATTTGACGGCCACCAGGATCTCGTTCAGTCCGGCTATCAGTGCGGGCAGTTTTTCGCTCAGGGAGGTGATGATGTCTAGTCCTACCTGCAGTTCCTCCATCTGGCCCAGGAATGTTTCGATCAGGTTGCCTTTGATGATTCCGCCGTGTTGCGGTGCCAGTGCCAGCGGAGCAGGATTCAGGGCGCGAATTTTTGATATTGCCAGTTTGATCGCTTCGTTGCTGGGCATATACAGTTGGTGAAACGCCTTGATGCCGGGCCAGTTATGCTCGCTGGCAGTCAGTCCCGAGGCGGCAATCCCCCCGAACAGGTCGCCGGTGAACAGAATCCGTGATTCGAGATCATAGACCATGCAGGCACCACGAAAGTGACAAAACGGGGTGGGAATAAACTGTAATTTGTGGCCGGTAGGTAGTACCACTTGTTGTCCCTGCACCCGATCAACGGCGCGAAATCGGGTCTCGCTAAGATTGTTCAGGCTGACCAGACGCCAGGTGTCCTCGGTGGCGATCACCACCAGGTTCTGATTCAGCTTGGCCAAGCTCGGTAGCACGCCGACCACATCCGGATCCTGGTGGTTGATGAATGCCAGATTGATTTTGGCAAGGCCACCTGGCAGTACGTCAGAAACCTTTTGAGACAGACTGTCCAGATCACTGGTTGGACCGGGATCAATCAACAGTGTGCCGGAGGTGCCGTTGCCTTTAAAAATGCGCAGATAGCTGTTTCGGCTGAGAAAGGTTTTGGTGCCGGCGCCGACCCAATAGACGCCGGGGGAAAGTTCACTTACCTGGTCCAGGTTAATCAGTGTGTCCATTCTGCAGGTCTCCTTCGGATAATATGGATGATTTTTATCTTTTAATAGCATGGAGTACTCCCGCTAGGAAGTACCTTGTGTGACAAGTATGAAAATATCAGCTATTTGATGCAGACCTTGCGGACTTCTTTCAAGTCAGTCAAGCCTTGGAAGCATTTGAGGATACCGTCCTGCTTGAGGGTGGTCATGCCGTCTGCAATGGCCTGATTGCGAATCAGTTCAATCTCGGACTTGCGCTTGATCAGTGATTTCATCTCGTCGGTGCCCTGCAACAGTTCGTGGATACCCAGGCGCCCTTTGTAGCCGGAATCACCACACTTGGCACAGCCGACCGCTTTGCAGAGTCTGATCTCGTTTGGGTTGATGCCGGTTTTTTTGAAGGCCTCAACGCCGAATTCGATGACGATTTCTTCCAGTTCCTTGCGCTCCGGTTGGTACTCCTGCTTGCAGGAGCACAGCCGACGACAGAGCCGTTGGGCCAGAATGCAGAGGATGGCGTCGGAGAAGGAGAAGGGGTCAAGTTCCATATCCAGCAGGCGGGTGACGGTTTCCGGTGCCGAGTTGGTGTGCAGGGTGGAAAAAACCAGGTGTCCGGTCAGCGATGATTCAACGCCTATCTCGGCGGTCTCCCGGTCACGCATTTCGCCCACCATGATCACGTCCGGGTCGGCCCGCAGAAAGGAACGCAGGGCAGCGGCAAAGGTAAAGCCGATCTTGGGGTGCACCTGTACCTGGCGCAGGCCTCGTTGGGTGATCTCCACCGGGTCCTCGGCGGTCCAGATCTTGGTTTCAGGGGTATTGATAACCGAGATGGCCGAGTGCAGGGTGGTGGTCTTGCCGCTGCCGGTGGGCCCCACCACCAGCACCAGGCCGTAGGGCTGGTTGATGCAGTGGCGCAGCACGGTGCTGTTACGCTCGGTCAGACCCAGTTTGTCGTAGGGCAGGGCCGCTTCGCCGGATGCCAGCACCCGCATGACCACATCTTCCAGCTGGCCGGCCGTCGGCACGGTGGCTACCCGCAGTTCCACATCCAGCGGACCGAATTTCTTGAAATCGATCTTGCCGTCCTGGGGCTTGCGGCGTTCTGAGATATCCAGTCCGCACATGATCTTGATCCGCGACGGGATAGCATATTTGTACTTGTAGGGGATCCGTTGGTAGACCTTGCAGCGGCCGTCCACCCTGGTGCGGACGATGACATCTTCCTTGCCGGGGTAGGGTTCAATATGGATATCGGAGACCTTGTTCTGGACCGCCTCGATGATGATCTTGTTGACCAACTGCACGATCACGCTGTCCTGTTCCGAAACCTTGGAAGATTCCAGTTCGATCTCGGGTTCATCGTTGGTATCCAGTTTGTTGATCAGTTCATCGATGCTGCCGCCGGCCGCCAGGGCCGCACCTTTGTTGTAGAACAGGCCAATGAAGCTCTGAATATCGTCCCGGAAGGCCCCGACATAGCTGATCCGCTTGTATTCGGGGTAGATGAACTTGATCATATCCTGGCGGTTCAGATCGGTGGGGTCATCCATGATGATCGACAAGACGCCGTTTTCCACCTTGTAGGGTACCCACCATTCCTTCATCAAGCGATCCGGTCGGACCCGCTTCAGCAGCTCGTCGCTCATGGGAGGGATGGCAGGTTCATACTGGATGAATTCGGTGCCGAAGAACAGGGACAGTGTCTTGGCCATCTCCTCCCGTGGTACACCGCATTCGCGCATCAGGACGCTATCCAGTCCGAATTTGGCTACGTCAGGATGGTTTGACGCTTTTTCAATGGCCTTGTCGTCCAGCAGGTTTTTATCCAGCAGGTAGTGATAGCGGCTGCGCTGTCGGATGATCTTGGAGGTGACCTGCAGACGATAGATGTTGTGGATGGCAATGGAGAGCGAGGTGGCCAGCTCTACGGCGTAGCTGATGTCGCTCTCGTTGAAGGGGGTGTTGTCGCCTTTATTGATGATCTGGATCACACCGATTAGGGTGCGCTGGAACTTCATCGGTACACAGAGCACCTGCTTGGTGGTAAAGCCGGATTTCTGGTCCCAGGATTTGTCGAATTTGAGATTGGAACTGATCATTAACAGTTCGTGGTCGCTGTAGGCGTCCTTTATGTTCAGGATGGTTCCGGTCAGGGCGCAGAAACCGGCCAGACTGGTATCGGCGATCGGGACGACGATCTGGTGGATTTCGTGGCCAGAAAGAACTTTTGAAATCAATAGGTTGCGTTTTGCATCCGCCAGATAGATGGTGATCCGCTGTGCCGAGAACAGGGCAGCGATGCTGTCTTTGATCTGCAACAGGATGGTGTTGAGGTTGTCGGCGGAGTGGATCTCGTTGATCTTTTCCATCAGCCGCTTGCGATACTCGAGTTGTTGTCTCAGCAGCCTTGCATCGGCGGCACTTAACGGTGTTTCCATGGTCTTTTGTCCCTGTCTGGTCAGGATGCGTTGCTGATATAGCGTAAACGATATCAGATAACCGCCAATCTACAAGGGATTAAATCTGTTTTATCTCGGCTCTCTTTGTTTGACTCGATCATGAATGCTGGTACAATCTAAAACGTGAAAATGTCTTGCAGATTCAGCTTCCATCGGGAGGTACGCTCATGAAGAACATCGTCTGTTGCCTGTTGACCTGTTTGCTCCTGATTCCGGTCTGGTTGCACGCCGCCCAGGTAGGAAAAGTTACTGGTCTGTCCGGTCAGGCGCAGGTACGCGCCAAGGAGGGGCTGGCGTACGTGACGCTCGCCAAGGGGGCGCCGGTCAATGAAGGAGCCTGGATCAAGACCGGCGACAAGGGGTGGGTGGAGCTGACCCTTGCCGATAAAAGTACCTTTACCTTGTCTAATAATACTGAATTTCAGGTGACGAGCTTTTTGCTGGGCAAGCAGAAACGCGAAGGGATGTTCAATCTGGCTCAGGGTAAGTTGCGGGCATCAGTGGTCAAATTTGGCGGGCGTCAGAGTGGTATGACCGTCAAGAGCGGCACTGCCGTGGCCGGTATCAAGGGGACCGAGTTTCTGATGCTCTCCCAGGGCCAGGCCAACGTTTTTTTCGGCAACCAAGGCACGGTAGGCGTGGCTGGTGAAGCTCAGGGACAACAGCAACTGCTGACCGCCGGCACCATGACCCAGAACACCCGTGGTATTACTCCCCTGGAGCCACTCACGGTGGAACCCGGCACGCCACTGGCCGAGGCCAAGGGTGTCTTTGAGCAGATCACCGCAGCGGTCCCGCCGGCTGCATGGACCGATTCCGGCAAGATCGCCGATATTATCGCCCGTTGGAACATCAACTATGGCCACTATCTGGCCGATAGCGGCAAGTATCACGAGGCGCTGCATGTCTTCCAGATAGCGCTGGACCTGACCAGGGTTGCAGAGGTGCGGGCCGATGCTCATCTGGAACGGGGTGCGGTCTATGCTCGTTTCCTGTCCAACCCTGAACTGGCCCTGGCAGCCTATCTGCTGGTGCTGGAAGAGTACCCAAAGCTGGCCCAGGCAGAAACGGCCCTGTTCAATGCCGCCCAAACACTTGATGAGTTGGGGTTTGCTGATCAGGCCAAACTGCGCTTCGAACAGTACCTGCAACAGTATCCGCAGGGCAAACATCGCGGCAATGCCGAAACCTTGCTGCAAAGCCTGGTTAAATAGGTAACCCGTGAAGAAACGCCTGATCTTCATCCTGTTCGGCCTGATTGCGGCGGCAGTTGCTTTTGGTGGCTATCGTCAAGCGCCTCCGGCATTGCAGCAGCTGGATTACCGCTTAAAAGACGCCCGTTTCAGAGTCCGCGGACCAATCACGCCCACTAAGCAGGTGGTGGTGGTGGCCATCGACCACAAGAGCATCAAGGAGATCGGTCGCTGGCCCTGGTCTCGTGAGGTAACAGCCCGCCTGATTGCCCAGTTGGCGCACTACGGCGCCAAGGTCACCGCTTTGGATATCGTTTTTTCCGAACCGCAGGATCAGGTCAGTGATGCTGCCTTATCCGCTGCGGTAACCGCTGCGGATAATGTGGTGCTGGGTTATTTCTTCAGGGATGAAGAGCAACCGATTGAGCCGGTCTCCTTACTGCAGCTTGAGTCGGCCAGGATCAAGCTGGTTCGGGTGGCAGATGGTGTAACGTCGATCCCCTTGGGCGAATATCGGTCGGTGGATACCAATCTGTCACTGATCGGCAAAGGGGCCCGTGATTTCGGTTTTTTCAATGCCCGCCCTGACGGCGACGGTCTGTATCGCCGTTCATTGCTGTTATTGTTGTACAACGGCGATATCTATCCCTCATTGGCCATGAAGGCGCTGCGACACTACCTGGGCCACGAGATCATGCTGGACATTCAGCCCTGGGGAGTGGATGCCATCCAGCTGGGTGAACTGAGGGTGCCGAGCCGTGAAGACGGCACCATGGCGCTCAATTATTATGGTCCGGCCGGTTCATTCCGAACAGTTTCAGCCGGTGATGTCATTAAAAAGCGTCTGCCACCCGATGCCCTAAACGGATCGATAGTCTTTGTGGGGGCGACCGAGATCGGCATCTTCGACATCAGGCCGACCCCTTTCGATGCGACCCAGCCAGGTGTGGAGCTGCATGCCACGGTGGCGGCCAACGCCCTGGATGGTCGTTTTTTGCGTCATGACGGCACCACGCAAACCTTGGAGCTGGTCAGCCTGGTGGCTTTCCCGGTGTTACTGGGCATTGGGTTGGCGTTTGCACCGGGCACCCTGGTCGGGCTGGCTGCCTTTGGCGCACTGGCCGTGCTTTTTTGGACAGTAAATTATCTGGCTTTTTCGCAGGGGTTGCGGGATATGACCCTGCTGTATCCTTTGCTGGGGCTCGGCCTGACCTATCTCGGCAGCGAGGCCTGGCGCAATCTGGTGGTGGAGCGCAAGGGACGCCAGCTTAAAAAAGCCTTTTCCAACTATGTATCCCCCGATCTGGTCAGGCAGATCGAAAAGAACCCTGATAAATTGGTGCTTGGCGGCGAACAGCGCGAGCTCACGATCCTGTTTTCCGATATTCGCGGCTTTACAACGGTTTCCGAGGATCTCACACCACCGGAATTGGTGGCACTGCTCAACGAATATCTCTCCCCCATGACCCGTATCGTGCTGGAGGAGCGGGGCACCCTGGACAAGTTCATTGGCGATGCCGTGATGGCCATCTTTAATGCCCCGCTGGATGTCCCCCAGCATGCGGTGCACGCCTGCCGTGCTGCGGTGCGTATGCTGGAAGAGCTGCAACGGCTGAATAAAGGTTTTGTCGGTCGGGGGATGCATAGCCTTGATATCGGTATCGGCATCAATACCGGACCGGCGGTGGTGGGCAATATGGGTGCCGACATCCGCTTTGACTACACCGCCATTGGCGACTCGGTCAATCTGGCTTCCCGTCTGGAGGGACTTAACAAGCTGTACGACTCCCACATCCTGATCAGTGAGGACACCAGACGGCAGGTGCCGCCCGACATGTTCTGCTTTCGCGAGGTTGACCGGGTGCGGGTTAAGGGCAAGCACAAGCCGGTGGTGCTGTTTGAGTTGCTGGTGGATAAGCAGGAGCTGCTGCCCGGCTTTGAGGCCGCCCTGGAGCAGTATCGCGCCCAGGCGTTTGAGACGGCACGGCAGATGTTTGACGAGCTTGCGCAACAGTACGACGATGGCCCCTCACGGTTGTACAGCAGCCGTTGTACCGAATACCTGCTAACACCGCCCCCAAATGGGTGGGATGGAATCTATACAGCCAAGAGTAAATAATCTATGCCTGAATTACCTGAAGTGGAAAGTGTACGGCGACTGCTCGTTGAGGGCAAGCCGTCGCTGATAGGTGCAACTGTTAACCGGGTTGAAGTGCTGAGAGAGAGCGTCATCGGCGGGCGTCTTTTGGCAGAGCAGTTTAGTCAAGATATCCGGGGCTCGGTTTTTCATGAGATTTTTCGGCACGGCAAGTATCTTTTCTTTCGGTTGCTCAGTGCCCGTGGTACAAACAACAGATGGATGGCGGTGCATCTGCGGATGACCGGCCGACTGTTCCTGGTGTCTGATCTTGAGGCAAGAGCGTCGTATACCCGGCTTGCGGTGTACCTGCAGGACGGGTTGGCTCTACGTTTTGACGATCCCCGTGCCTTTGGCAGGGTGTGGCTGGTGACTGATCCGGCAGAGGTGATTGCGGGCTTGGGGCCTGACGCCCTGACGGTCGACGAGGATACCTTTTTGCAGCGGCTGGACCATCATCGGCGCCAGCTGAAACCGCTGCTACTTGATCAGTCTTTTGTGGCTGGTATCGGCAATATCTATGCAGATGAAAGTCTGTTTCGCGCCGGGATTCATCCGCTTACGACAGTGTCTGCCCTTTCAGGATCACAACGGAAATCACTGTACCGTGCGGTATATGAGGTAATGCATGAAGCCGTGGCATGCAAAGGTGCAAATATAGACGGTGTTTTTGAGGCAGGTTGTTTTCCCGTTGCTGTTTATGGCCGCACCGGATTGCCTTGCAAAGCATGTGGCGCCGTGCTGGTAAAACTGCGGGTCGCCCAGCGGGGGACACATCTTTGTCCGAAGTGTCAACCTATTGAAAATGTGAAACCTTTGGCAGGGGGGCGGGTGTGAAGGATGCGTATCAGCTAGTGACACAGGTTAACGGTAAGGAGGATGCCGCCGAGATCCTTGCCGTGCTGCAAAAGATCAAGGACGGTATTCTTAAAAACGACCTGAAACTCTTGAACTACTACCATGAAGTACCGGTCAGCTACGGTGTCACCATCGACAGTATTGAGGGAGACGCGGTTGAGTTTACGGTACACCAGGCCCAGGCTGCGGTTTTGGGGTTGCAGAAGCAGACCTTGATGAAGAGCTCCCATTTTCCTAACAGTCTGGGAGTACACTGTTTCGTTGAGTACATAAATGTCCGTAACCGATCGACACTATTGGGACGTTTTGTCTATGCCGCCATAAAAGCTGATCGTCGCAACGCAGTCCGGGTGTATGTCGGGGCTCCGTCGATCTTGACGCACTTTCAGGCCGAAGGGCAGTGCGTAGCTGGTGAATTGAAGGATATTTCAGTCACCGGTATGGCGGTTATCAGTTCTTCAGAGCTGCCCAGCGGATTATCAGAAGAGGGGACATTGAAACTCAACCTGATGGGGCATGCCATGACGGTGAAGGCCGCCATGGTGCGTTCTATTGCTGTGGAGGGTGGGCATCTCTACACCTTCAGGATCGAGCTGGATGCCAAGATGGAAGAAGTGGTTTCACAGTTTATCTACAGTCGCCAGGTTGAGATTATCCGCGAACTGAAGGAACATATTGATTAACTGCAGGCACACCAGGATAGCCGGGGTGAGGAGGACGGATGAGACTGCGCGTGTTGGGATGTGCCGGTGCCGAGTTTCCAGACTTCAGGCCGCCTGCCTTTTTGGTCGATGATGGTCTGCTGCTTGATGCCGGCACCATTGGTGCGGTACTGACGGAACAAGAGCAGTGGCAGATACGGGCAATTTTTATTACCCATGCCCACCTCGATCATATCAGGGGCATTCCCGCCCTGGCAGACAATATCCTGATCAGGAGTCTGCGCCATCTGGTGACGGTCTATGCCACTGAACCGGTGGTGGAGGCGATGCGCACACATCTGCTGAATGGTACGATTTGGCCAGACTTTACGATGCTCCCTTCCGCGAAAGATCCGGTGCTGCAGTATGATATTGTCACCCCGGGACGTCCGTTGACGCTTGGTGGCCCCGATCTTTCTCGGCGATCAAGCGACGGCTATACGATCACCGCTGTCGAGGTCGATCACACCGTGCCGGCTGTCGGCTATTGTGTTGAAAAAAATGGTGTGCGTCTGGTATATACCGGCGATACAGGGCCCACAGATGCAATCTGGCAATATGCCGGCGGAGCAGATGCCGTTATTGTTGAAGTATCATTCCCCAATAGTATGGAATCATTGGCTACTATTACCAAACATCTCTGTTGCTCACAACTTGAACATGAGTTGGCCAAGATGGCAGTGCTGCCGAAACGAATTTTAATCACCCATCCCAAACCTCAGTATTACGAACAGATCAAGCGTGAGATCGAGGCTATCGGTATCAGACAGATGGAGTTGCTGCGTGACGGTGCAGTCTACGAACTGTAGCTGGTGTTCAGACCCTGCCCGACTCCTTGGCGGCTGGGTCATGCGACGCCTGCGCTTTCTGACGGAAACAAGCAGCCTTGTGGGGCAGGCTGTGCGGGATGTTACCAGTTCACCGTCACTGGAGAACAGCGCCATCCGCTCCGTGCTGCTGAAGCAGGTCTACTTCACCGGCTATGAGGCATGGAAAATCATCATGCTGGTGGCGTTGATTCTGGGAACGGTGATTGTCAGTCAGGTGGTCGGTCTGGTGGGGGGCGGCAGTGGCTCATTGACCGGCAAGGTGCTGGTCTGGGTGGTGTTTCGTGAACTGGGACCACTGCTGACCGCCTTGATTGTTGTTGCACGCAGCGGCACGGCCATTGCCGCTGAACTCGGCACTATGAAGATCAACGGCGAACTCGATGCCTTGGAGCAGATGGGCATCCCTTGCGAGCGCTACCTTATCCTGCCGCGGATTATCGGCGTGACTGCCGCGGTTGTCGTGCTCACGGCATATTTCGTGCTGACCGCCTTTGTTGGTGGTTTCCTGATCGCTTCACTCGCTCACCACATCCCCTATGATCAGTTTGTGCAAGGCGTTGTCGCCTCACTTGGTCCATGGGAAATAGTTGTTTTGGCAATTAAAACGCTATTCTTTGGTCTGACCATTCCGGTTGTCTGCTGTCATACGGGGCTATCGGTCGGAACAAGTGCAACCGAGATACCGCAAGCTGCCACCAGGGCCGTTATCACCAGTCTGTTTGGCATCGTCTTGCTGGATGGCTTGATCACCAGTGTTGCAACAATGCTGGTTCAGGCCTGATTCCCCTTGCCTTGAGGCGTATGCTGGGGTAGTTTTATGAAAATTTGTGCTGCGGCACATTAGTTTTATGAAGGAGCGTTTTTTATGGGTAAGGAACCGGGCAGCACCAAGTTTCAGATCGATTTTCGTCGTCATCTGCGCCAGCAAAATATCAGTGACAATCTGGTGCACCTTTTGTGTGAGATTGCCGAAGCCAGTAAGTATGTCATTAATGCCGTGCGGACCGGTGACCTTGGAGTAGCCGGTACTTCAAACCTGTACGGTGAGGAACAGTTGGCCCTTGATGTCCTTTCAGACCGGATTCTTCGCAAGCGCTTGATGCATTCCGGTGTGGTTTGCAACATCGCCTCGGAAGAGATGGATGAGATTTTTCAGGTTACCAGCAACCCTCAAGGGATGTTTTCAGTGGCTTACGACCCGCTCGACGGCTCCTCGCTGGTCGACGTAAACCTTGCGGTTGGCACGATCGTCGGCATTTATCAGGGTGATAACCTGCTGCAGCCTGGGCGTACCATGGTGGGGGCGATGTATATCCTGTATGGACCGCGGGTTTCCATGGTCTATTCCGTTGGTAAAGGGGTCTATGAATTCACCATGAACCACCTGATGGAGTATACGCTCACCCGCGAAAACGTGCAGATGAAGCCGACTGGTGACATCTATTCACCGGGTGGTTTGCGGAAAAACTATACGCCGGAGAATGAGTCCTACATTCGTTATCTGGAAAATAAGGGTGCGAAATTACGCTACTCTGGTGGTTTTGTGCCGGATATTAATCAGGTGCTGATGAAGGGCAAGGGTATTTTTATGTATCCGGCCTTAAACGACGCCCCCCTTGGCAAGTTGCGTCTGCTGTTTGAGCTGAATCCAATGGCCTATCTGGTGGAACAAGCCGGTGGGGCAGCCACAAACGGCTGCGTGCCGATCCTTGATCTTATGCCTGAAGGCCTTGATCAGCGAGCCCCGGTTTATATCGGCTGCACAGAAGATGTGGCCAAGGCCACAGATTTTCTTAACGGGGCCTGTGCGTGACAAAGGCGGAAGAACAGAACGCTACTGAGCCGGATGTCGAGGAGCTGCCACGCCGCCTGTGCAGTGAGATTCAACTGTTTGATCTCTGTGAGTTGACGCGTTGCAGTTTCAAGGATGGCCGCTTCTGCACCCATGCCGATCTATTGGCACGTTTTGAGGCGTTGGCCGAACCTGATGATCGACCAGCACAGCACTATGACGATGATGAAGACGACGAGGAAGATGAGCAGTATCCCGAGGAACGGGAGGAAGATGATGAAGGCTACAGCGTCTTCGATGATGAAGACGACCTGGATGAACGGTCTGAGGATGAATGGTAACAAAAGGTAGTATCAGCTGATTTAACCAATAATCTGCGGGAGGTTGCTAGATGCTGCAAAACATGAAGATAGGTACCAAGTTGACGGCTGGTTTTTTGTTTGTCGCTTTGGTGGCCCTTGTCATTGGATTGGGTGGCTATGTCAATCTTAACCGCATTAATAGCGGAAGCGTCAGAATTTACACGCAGGTTGCCCAGCCTCTGGGCGATTTAACGCTTCTGTCAGCAGAATTTCAGCGAGTGCGCGTCAACTCCCATAAGATGCTGTCAATTGATGATATCGATGAACATGATCTGATGGTTGATCGTTCCAATGAGCTGATCGAAATTATTACGAAACGCTCTCAGGCCTATGAAAAAACCCTGATGAATGCCGAGGATAAAAAACTTTTTGCCAACTTTAACCAGGCCTTGAACGAGTATAAGACACAGCTCACGACGTTCAACAAATTGATCATGGAGAGCAATAAGGCTGCGGCCAATGAACTCATCGTTGATGAGTATGATCATGCCGCCCGTGAGCTGCAAGTAGCCATTGAGAAACTGGTCGAGACCAAGATGGCCCAGGGCAAACAGGTGTCTGGCAATAATAATACGTTGGCCAGAAACGCCAGCGTATTCATGGTAGCCCTGGCGCTTGGCGGTTCGGTGTTGGCCTTTTTATTGGGTATGTTTCTGTCACGCATGATAACCCGCCCGTTGGCTGCGTTGGCTGATGATGCACAGAAGATCGCCTCAGGTGACCTGACCGTGCAGATTCAAAGCAGATCAAAAGACGAGATCGGTGTGTTGGCTGCTTCTTTCAATTCGATGGCCGACAGCCTGCGTGCCGCTATTCGACAAGTTTCAGATACGTCTTCCTTGCTTACCTCAGCCGCCAATGAGTTGCTTGCCATCTCTGAGTCGATCTCCAACGGTGCTGATTCCGTTGCAAGCCAGGCGCAAACCGTAGCCACCGCTGGTGAAGAAATGGCTGCCACCTCCAATGATATCGCCAACAACTGTCAGTCGGCAGCTGCCGGTGCTTTGGATGCCTCCACCAGTGCCAGTGATGGATCGGTGGTGGTTGATAAAACAGTGCAGGCCATGGGACAGATCGCCCGTCGAGTGAAAGAGACTGCAGACACGGTGGCCCGCCTTGGTCAACGCTCAGATCAGATCGGTCAGATCGTCGGCACCATCGAAGATATTGCTGATCAAACCAATTTGTTGGCCTTGAATGCTGCCATTGAAGCCGCTCGCGCCGGTGAACAGGGCAGGGGCTTTGCCGTTGTGGCTGATGAAGTCCGTGCGTTGGCTGAGCGTACCACCCGTGCCACGAAAGAGATTAGTGACATGATCCGCTCCATTCAGGCCGAGACCAGATCGGCGGTTGCGGTTATGGAAGAGGGTGTGCATGAGGTCGCGCTGGGGACTGATGAGGCAGCCAAATCAGGTCTTGCGTTGCAGACCATTATGGAGCTGGTTAACAATGTTTCCATGCAGATCAGTCAGGTGGCCACTGCTGCGGAAGAGCAGACTGCCACGACCAACGAGATCAGCCAGAATATGCTGCAGATAACCGATGTGGTCCAGCAGACAGCTCAGGGGGCCAAACAGTCTGAGGCGGCTGCTGCAGAGCTCAGCAAACTGGCCGCTGATCTGGAGGCCTTGGTTCATCGCTTTAAACTTTAACTGCCTATACTACCTATCTACTAGCCATGCAAAGAGGCAGGAGTGCTTACGCTCCTGCCTCTTTGTCGTTAGGCCATCATTGTGTGCTAATGCATATTCAGCCTGCTGTGCTGATGGCGGTCAACTAACAGGACAGCAGGAATGAGCGGGGCACTACGCGACTATCTGATCAGGGGCAGATTGTAACAAGGATCGTGTGCTGCAGAAAAGGGCTCCTCGTCGAAATGAGTGGGTAAGCATGGTATAGTGTCGGCATCTTTTTTTGGAGGTGCCTTCGCATGCAACCCGAACAGCTCTTTGGTATGGCCCTTGGTATTGTCTCTCCCTGGGAGGTAAA
>Ga0302250_1000166_pt1 | contig 84432 bp, 85 predicted proteins | sample AAG_RA_Asp_MG_FD_193536 | JGI IMG/M metagenome (GOLD analysis project Ga0302250, IMG submission 193536) | Enriched activated sludge microbial communities from anaerobic digester in WTTP, New Holstein, Wisconsin, United States - AAG_RA_Asp | ecosystem: Engineered > Bioreactor > Anaerobic >... | reverse complement strand
ACAGACTGAACCAGGCACTGGACAGCCGGAGTTTTTCCCCCTGGCTGCTGCACGGCGTGACCGGCAGCGGCAAGACCGAGGTCTACCTGCAGGCTATCGACCATTGTCTGCAGCAGGGACGCAACGCTATGGTACTGGTACCGGAAATATCGCTGACCCCGCAACTGGTGCGGCGGTTCCGCGCCCGTTTCGACAGCGGCATCGCCATCCTGCACAGCGGGCTTTCCGACGGGGAGCGCTACGACGAGTGGCGCCGCATCCGCCGCGGGCTGGCCCGTATCGTCATCGGCGCACGGTCGGCTGTATTCGCGCCGCTGGAAAACATCGGCATCATCGTGGTGGATGAAGAGCATGAAGCTTCCTTCAAACAGGCCGAAGGCCTGCGCTACAACGCCCGCGATCTGGCCCTGGTCAGGGGGAGCATGGAAGGGGCCGCCGTACTGCTCGGCTCGGCCACGCCATTGATCACAACCATGCATGCCGCCGAGCAGGGCCGTCTGGGGCTGCTGACTCTGCCGCAGCGCGTACGCGACATCCCCATGCCTGTGGTGGAAACCGTGGCCATGCAGGGCATCAAAAGCGCCATCTCTCCGCGTCTGCTTCAGGCGCTGGAGGAGACCATCGCAGCCGGGGAGCAGGCCATCATCTTCCTTAACCGGCGCGGCTATGCCTCGGTACTGGTCTGTGGCGACTGCAACCAGCCGCTGACCTGCCCCAACTGTAGTGTCACCCTCACCTACCATCGTCAGCGGCGCCAAAGCATCTGCCATTATTGCGACTATGCCGTGCCGGCGCCGTCTGTCTGCCCCGCCTGCAACGGCATGGAGATGAAGGAACTGGGAGCCGGCACTGAAAAACTGGAACATGAGCTACAGGAGCTGCTGCCCCATGCGCGCCTGCTGCGCATGGACAGCGATACAACCTCCGGCAAAGGCAGCCACAACCGTATATTGAAACAGATGGCGGAAGGCACGGCCGATATCCTGATCGGCACGCAGATGATTACCAAGGGGCATGATTTCCCCGGCGTGACCCTGGTGGGGGTGATCAACGGCGAGGCCAGCCTGAATATGCCGGATTTCCGCAGCTCGGAACGCACCTTCCAGATCCTGTCCCAGGTCTTCGGGCGGGCCGGACGGGGCGACATTCCCGGCCGGGTGCTGCTGCAGAGTGTAAATCCCGGCCATTACGCCATCCAGTGCGCCATCAATCACGACAGTAACGGTTTTTACCAGCAGGAGATGGAATTTCGCAGGGAAGCCGGCTACCCGCCCTTTTCCTATCTGGCCTGCATCGGTTTTTCCGGCACAACCGAACAAGGTGTGGAGCAGCGGGCTGAATATGCGGCAGAACTGCTGCAAAAGATCAAAAGGGAGATGAAGCTGCGGGTGGATGTGCTGGGACCGGCCCCGGCGCCGCTCTACCGGCTACGCGGCCGTTTCCGCAGACAGATACTGCTCAAGGCCCCCAGTCGCCAGGATCTGAGAAAGCTGGTCGGCCTGTGGCTGTCCAGGAGAGAACCTGTCTCCAATGTGCGTGAAGCGGTGGATATCGACCCGGTGGATATGATGTAAGACGTCTGTGCATAAAAAAACAGCGGGGCATCATCACCCCGCTGTTCACTCAACAAACCTGCATACTTTTACCAGTTCAGACTTTCGGCTGCACTTCCTCGTGAATCACATTGGCGCTAACCAGCTTGGCTATAACCAGGTCACCGGACACATTCAGGGTTGTGCGACACATATCCAGGAATCGGTCTACCCCCAGGATCAGGCCGATCCCTTCCGCCGGTATCCCCACCTGCGTCATCAGCACGACAATCAGCGGCAGAGAGCCGCCCGGCACACCGGCCGTGCCCACTCCGGCCAAGACCGACATCAGCACCACCACCACCTGTCCCCCCAGGCTGAGTTCAATACCGTACACCTGGGCCAGAAACAGCACCGTCACCCCCTCGAACAGCGCTGTACCGTTCTGATTGGCCGAAGCCCCCACCGTCAACACAAAACGGGCGATCTTGGGCGGTAGCTTGAGCACCTTTTCAGCGGTCTCCAGCGCCAGCGGCAGGGTGGCATTGGATGATGCCGTGGAGAAGGCATAGACATACACCTCCCGGCAGGCCTTGAAAAACTCCCAGGGCGAGGTTTTGCCAATGATCTTCAAGGCAATGGCATAGACGATAAACTGCTGCAGCAAAAGCCCAAGGACAACCACCAGCGCATAGAAGGCCAGATTCTGCAAGAAACCGGCCCCCAGCTTATAAGCGGTATTAAACACAATGGCAAAGATGGCGAAAGGCGCCAGCATCAGGGCAAAATCAATCACCTTCAGACTGGCGTCGAAGATGGTGGAGAGCACTTTCAGGAAGGGGTTATCTTCATCCTTGACCACCTGGCTCAAGGCATAGCCGAAGATCAGCGAGAAAATCATCAGGGCTACGATTTCGCCCTGAAAAGCCCTGACGGCGGCATCAAGGGGGTTCTGCGGCAGCAGATCGACAAAATACTGAAACCAAGGTTTGGCAGAAACGGCCTGCACGTTTTTCTGTATGGTCAGCACTGATTGGCTGGCGGAAAGCAGTGCCCGGTCAAAAACAATGCCCGCACCCGGCCGCAGCAACCCGGTCAGACTGATGGCCACAAATACCGCAATGGTACTCAGCAGCAGGGTATACAGGATCGACTTGCCGGCCACCTGACCCAGCCCATGTCCCTTGGACAATTCAAAAACGCCCAGAATCAGCGCCGATACGATCAACGGCACCACCACCATGAAAATCATCCGCAGAAACAGTGCACCGGTCAGAGTAAAGATCTCCGTTACAAATTTCATGAACGGGAACTCTTTCATCGGCAGCAGATAATAGGCCGCCAAGCCGGCAATCACTCCCAGCACAAAACCGAGCAGTAGTTTATGGTGCTTCTTCATGTAGACCTCCAGACGGGCAGATAACTTTCGCAAGGATTATATGGCGGGTGGGTAAAATGACAACAGAAAAAATGCGGAGACTGCAGAGACGATTAGAATTTGATATCCACGCCGACCCCAATCTTCTGCGCCGGCGGTTCGTTGCCCCGGGTAGGGTTCTGCTCCGGTGCCATCTGGATGTATTTGTAGTCGAGATTGAACTGGAAACGTTCGCCGAACTGATAGCTGACACCGGCCTGTCCGGCTACGCCAGTCTTGAGGGCCGGCTTTCCGTCTCCTTGCTTTTCCTCACCGGGAATACTGTAGGCCAAGCCGGTGCCGACGTAGGTTTTCAGTTCCTTAGACACATTGAAGCCATATTTGGCCGTCAATGCGCCGACAGCAGGGCTTTTGGGGTCTGCATCCGACACCAGCAGCGAACCGTGCCCCACTGAAAGACCGCTCTTCACCTCTGCTGCATAGGCAGGCAAGCCCGCGGCCAGCAGGAGTACAACAGCCAGGCGAATATGTTGAATGTATCCTGATCTTCTGTTCATATCATCCACTTTATACTATCCCGGCGTTTTTGAAAACCTTCCGCCGCAAACTCAATTTCACTTATGCCGCAAAATCTGCTATCGTGCCGCTAATTATCACTACTGAACAGGGCATTGAAAAACGTCATGAGGAAGGCCGGATGCAAGGCGCACGGAACGGAGCAGCCGAGGCATAACAGGCAGTTAGCCGAGACTGCTGTGACCTTCGCAACGCCGCAGACGGCTCTCCGCAGTAGTTTTTAAAGACCTGTGAAACGGAATAAAATGCACCACGGCGGCATATATGCGGAAGAGATCAAAGGCAAGGCCTACGACAAGCAACTGTTGATACGCTTTGTCCGTTATGTCATGCCCTATCGCACCACCATGCTTGCCGTGCTGCTGATTCTGCCGCTGGTGGCGCTTTGCCGCCTGGCACAGCCCTGGATCATCAAACTGGCCATCGACAACCACATTATCACCAGACAGCTTGACGGCCTGGAACTGGTCGCACTGCTCTTTGTCGGCATACTGCTCACTGAATCGCTGCTGACATACGCCGAAGTTTTTTTGCTCCAGTCCACCGGGCAAAAGGTCATGGCCGACATGCGTGACGAACTGTACCGACATGTCCTCAATCTGCCGGTGCCGTGGTTCGACCAGACTCCCACCGGCAGCGTCATCACCCGGCTGATCAACGACGTCGAGGTACTGGGCGAGATGTTCGCCTCCGGCATTATCACCATCATCGGCGACATTATGCTGCTGATCGGCATTATTTCAGTGATGCTCTGGATGCATCCAAAACTGTCACTGGTCACCTTTTCCATCATGCCGCTGTTGTTCTGGATGGCCTGGTTTTTCCGCAACAGGATGCGCCAGTCATTCCGGGAGGTCAGGGCCTGCCTGGGCCGCCTGAACAGCTTTCTGGCCGAGAATATCGCCGGCATCAGCATCACCCAGATTTTCAATCGGCAACTTGACGAACAGGAGCGCTTTACCGGGCTGAACGCAGCCTGTCGTGACGCCAGCAAACCGGTCATTTTCTGGGAAGCCTCCCTTTATGCGGTAGTAGAAGCGCTGTCATCCGTAGCCGTAGCACTGGTGATATGGTACGGCGGCAACTCCATACTGGGCGGCGCGCTGACCTTTGGCGTACTGGTGGCATTTATCCAGTACATCGAAAAGTTCTTCACGCCCATCCGCGACCTCTCGGCCAAATACTCTGTCATGCAGGGGGCCATGGCCGCACTGGAACGCATCTTTGCCCTGCTGGACACGGAGAAGGCCGGGACTGTGGACCGGGGACCGGGGACCAAAATTGTTACGGACACGGTCAACGGACACGCACGACGGCCACTGATCGAATTCCGCCAGGTCACCTTTGCCTACCGCGCAGGGGAGAACGTCCTGGAGGATTTCAATCTGACGATCCGCCGTGGCGAGAAGGTGGCCCTGGTCGGCGAAAGCGGCGGCGGCAAAACCACCATTGCCAGGCTGCTGACACGGATGTACGATCTCGACTGCGGGGATATCCTCATCGAAGGCACAAATATACACACCATGCCGCTTGGCAGCATCCGCAACCGGGTGGGGATTGTGCTGCAGGATCCCTGTTTGTTTGCCGGCAGCATCGAATTCAACATCTGCCTGGGAGATGAAACCGCGCGCCAACGGGTACAGGAGGCAGCCACCATCGTGGGGGCCGACAGTTTTATCCAGCGTCTGCCGTTGCAGTACCAACACCAGATTACCGAACGCGGGGCCAATCTGTCCGCAGGCGAGAAACAACTGATCTCATTTGCCAGGGCCGTGGCATTTGAACCTGAAATCCTGGTGCTTGACGAGGCAACGGCAAATATAGACACAGCATCGGAACAAATGATAAAAGAAGGACTTAAAGGGTTGATGCAAGGCCGGACATCACTGATCATCGCCCATCGGCTCTCCACCATTAAGGATGCCGACAGGATTGTGGTAATTCACAAGGGGAACAAGGTTGAAGAAGGCACCCACCTGGAGCTGATGCAGTCCGGGGGGCTTTACCACCGGCTGCACACCCTGCAGTTTGGTTAAGCTATTTCACTAACTGATGAGTCTCCGGGAGAAGACATGCTCAAAATATCCATCAAAGATCTGAAACACCACTACCGCTTCGGCGAAAACGAGGCCATGCGTCTGAAAGTCCTGCAGCCCCTGGCAGAGGCCAACATGAGCCAGTTCTCCGAAACGTTGCTGGATTACATCCGCAGCATCTCGGAAACCGAAGAGATCATGAGAAACCACAACGCCAGTCGGCTGGCCAAGATGCACGAGCACTGGTTCATGTCGTTGTTTGAAGGCGAGTATGACGAGCAGTATTTCAACGAACTGAAACGGGTCGGCCAAGTGCATGTCAAGATCGGCCTGAATGCCCATTTTGTCAACTCGGCCATGAACCAGATCCGCCACTTCCTGCTCAACCTGATCGATTCCAGCTACAGAGACCGCGAAGAGCGGCGCCTGACCCGCGAGGCAGTAGAAAAAATCCTCGACATCAACCTGGACATCATGACCTCCTCCTACCGTGAAGAGGAGATGCGCAAGGTATTCCTCTCCAGGGAAGTGGAAGGCGTACTGCTCAAGGCAACCGAGCGTTTCACCTATGGCCTGAACCTGATTTTGGTGCTGGCGCTGGTGGGCGTGTCCATCACTGCGGTGCTGCTGTTTGTCTGGGACATCGCCCACATCCTCCAGGGGGATATGGAAAAGGCCATCCTCAGCGCACTCGGCTCGCTGCTGATCATCTGGATGATGATCGAGCTGCTGTCCAACGAGATCAAGAACCTCAAAGGGGGCAAGTTCAACATCCTCGTTTTCATCGGCGTGATCATTGTTGCCCTGATACGTGAAATCCTTATCTCCACCCTGCGTCATGACAAACTGGAAACACAGGTCTTTCTGGCCGGTACACTGCTGATCCTGGGTATTGTTTACTATCTGGTATCTAAATCAAAGAAAGACCTGCCTGAAGATTAGCATGGCGCTGGTTCCCGCACACATTACCGCTGGTTTCCGGCTGGGGCGTATCCATTGCCGGCAGCTTGCCGCGCTCCTTGACAGCAACGCAGATCGGATCAGCCTGCTACAGGTTGATCCTGTTGCTCTGAAAAACAGCGGCATCGCAGCCATAGCCATAGACTTTGATGGTGTGCTGGCACCCCACGGCTTTGCCACCCCCCTGCCGGAGAGCACCACCTGGTTGTCACAATGCGCCGCTGTCTTCGGAGAAGAGCGGCTGTTTGTTCTCTCCAACAAACCGACCGAGGCCAGAAACCGCTGGTTCCAGGCACATTTTCCCTCGCTACGTTTCATCAGCAATGTACGCAAGAAACCCTTTCCCGACGGCCTGCAGCGGATAGCGGACCTCTCCGGCGTCCCTGTCTCCACTGTCGCCGTGCTGGACGACCGGCTGCTGACCGGCTGCCTGGCCGCCATCAATGCCGGCGCCCGTCCCTGCCACATCAGCCGCCCCTATATATCGCTGTCTGACCAAACCTGCGCAGAACTGTTTTTCTGGGGGCTGCGCCTCTTTGAGCGCCTGTTCATCAGAATCTGCTGTATAATCAATGCTTGAAGCCAAACAAACTGCAACGAGGCACCGCCATGTATATCGAAAATCAGACCGCCCTGATCCGTCACAATGTCAAAAAGGCCATTGCCAGGCTGATGTTCAAGGGGAGGCTGATTGAAGACATCAACCGCCTGCCCTACCGCCTGGCGCCCCATGATGCGGAGTCTTTCCGCTGCTGCATCTACAAAGACCGTGAGTTGGTCAAGCAGCGTGCTATCGCCGCCTTGGGGTTCAGCCTGGAAGACCAGTTGGACATCGAATACGCCTTGCTGTCGGATTACGCCGAGAGGGCACTGAAGAGAGACAAGCCCAGCTTCCCCATCCTGACCTTCATGGACGAAGCCTGCCAATCCTGCGTCAGGGCCAACTACTTTGTGACCAACGTCTGCCGGCACTGCGTAGCGCGTCCCTGTATCGTCAATTGCCCACGGGAGGCCATCAGCATGCGGGAACAGGCCTACATTCACCCGGAAAAGTGTATCAACTGCGGTATTTGTCAGAAAGTCTGTCCTTATCATGCCATCGTTTTCATCCCGGTTCCTTGTGAAGAGGCCTGCCCAGTCGGGGCTATCAGCAAGAACGAACACGGACGCGAGCAGATCGACTACAGCAAATGTATCTTCTGCGGACAATGCGCCCGCTCTTGCCCATTCGGCGCGGTACTGCAAAAATCACAGATTGTCGATGTACTGAAACACATCATTAGCGGTGACCATGTAACCGCCATGATCGCCCCGGCCATTGCCGGTCAGTATCAAGCCTCGCTGGAACAGATCTCAGGTGCCTTGAAGGCGCTGGGGTTCAGCCATGTGGTTGAGGTGGCGCTGGGGGCAGATAAAACCGCGGAACTGGAGGCAGAGGAATTTGTTGAACGCATGACCGCCGGAGACAGCGTCATGGGCACCTCCTGCTGTCCCGCCTATGTTGAGGCAGCCCGCAAACATGCCAAAGCGTTCCTGCCCTATGTATCCCATACCAAAACACCCATGGCCTACACTGCCGAGATGGTCAAACAGGCCTGGCCCGATGCCGTCCGGGTCTTCATCGGCCCCTGCATCGCCAAAAAGCATGAAGGGCTGGCCAACCCGGATATTGATTTTGTCCTCACCTTTGAAGCGGTGGAAGCGCTGTTTGCCGCCAAGAAGATCGACGTAAAACAGTCCGCGCCCGCTCCACTTGACCTGAAACCGGCCAGCAACTACGGACGCGGTTTTCCGGTCAGCCAGGGTGTCACCAGCGCGGTCATCGCCAGGGCACAGGGCAAGGTGCAAATCAGGCCGGTGCTGATCGACGGCCTGAACAAGAAAAATGTCAAGCTGCTCAATGCCTATGCCACCAAGTGCCCGGGCAATCTGGTGGAGGTCATGTCCTGCGAGGGGGGCTGCGTCAACGGCCCCGGCGTCATCAATGAACCAGGCAAGGCCCGCAGGCTGGTGGAAGAACTTGCCAAGCACGACACGCATGTTTCCACAGATGAAAGCCAGGCCACCTGCCCCAAGAGGGCCTAGCGACTGGAACACGCCGAAGAATAGTCCGCCCTGACTACGGCATTGTGGAGACGGCCAGAACTGTGTCTCTACAATGCCGCCCCATTATTTCCATTTTTAAAACGTTGTATTTACAATTTTCACATTATTTTTCAGCAGAACATGCATTATTCTGGTGCAACTCAGTGCCATAATGCCCTGAAACTATATGCGAGGGAACCATGATCTCAGAAATAATCAAGCAGCAGCTAAGCGCCATTGTCGGCCCGGACAACCTGCTGGACTCAGAAATCGACCGCTTCGGCTATTCCTACGATTCATCCTTTGTACCGTTTTCCGAACAGAACAAACCGGATTTGATCGTGCGTCCTGCCGACACGGCCCAGGTTTCCGCCGTAATGAAGCTGGCATGCGAGCATGGCATCCCGGTCACGGCACGCGGCACGGCCAGCGGCCGCACCGGCGGCAGCATCCCGATCTGCGGCGGCATCGCCCTGTCGCTGGTTCGCATGGACAAGATCATCGAGTTCGACGAGCGCAACATGATGGTCACTGTCGGTCCGGGCATACGCACCATGGATCTCTACAATTACTGTGCTGAAAAAGGCCTGTTTTATCCGCCTGATCCGGCCAGTTGGAAATATTCCACCATCGGCGGCAACATTGCCGAAAACGCTGGCGGCATGCGAGCCGTCAAATACGGCGTCACCAGCAATTATGTCATGGGACTGGAAGTGGTGCTGGCCGACGGCTCCGTCATCCGCACCGGCGGCAAGGCCATCAAGAACGTCACCGGCTACAACCTGACCCAGCTGTTTGTGGGCTCCGAAGGCACCCTGGGCATCGTCACCGAGATCCTGCTCAAGTTGATCCCCATGCCCAAGGCCCGCAACACCATGCAGCTGATGTTCCCGGATATGGAAAAGGCCTGCAGCACTGTGCATGCCATGCTACAGGCCGGCATCGTGCCGGCGGCCGCTGAGATCATGGATCAGACCAGCTTCCAGGCCGTTGCCCGCCACCGCAAGCTGGATATCGATCCGGCCATCGAGGCCTGCATTATCCTGGAGATTGACGGGGACAGCGAAGGTGAACTACAGAGCCAGTCCGCACGCATCACCGAAACCGCCCAGCGTTTCAACGCCCTGGAAGTGCGCACCGCCGCCTCCCAGGCCGAATCCGAGGATATCTGGGCCATCCGCCGCGGCCTCAGTTCTGCCGTGGGAGGCATGGCGCCCAACCGTTTCGGCGAGGACATCTCCGTACCCCGCGACGCCTTCCCGGAGATGGTACGCCGCATCCGCACCATCTCGGAAAAATACGGTTTCACCATCGCAGTCTATGGTCACGCCGGAGACGGCAACCTGCATCCTTCACTGCTATGCGACATGGCCAACCCGGAACATGCCGCCAAGGTCCATCACGCCATCGAAGAGATCTTCGACGCCGCCCTGGCGGTGGGCGGCACCCTTTCCGGCGAGCACGGCATCGGCATCACCAAGCGCCCCTACACGGAAAAAGCCCTGGGCATAGCCGGCATCAACACCCACAAGGCTATCAAGCAGGCCCTGGACCCTAAAGGGATCCTCAATCCCGGCAAGATCTGGGAACAGGATGTGAAAGGGGGATGCTGACCATGACTGAAAAACCGGATCTGCTCAAACAGGCGGTCAAGATTGCCAGCGAATGCGACCGCTGCGGCAACTGCACCACCGTCTGCCCGCTGTTTGCTGAAAAGGACATCGAATCATCCTCCGCCCGCGGCAAGAACAACCTAGCGTTAGGATTGGCGGCCGGTGTCGTCAAACCCACGCAGCAACTGCTCAACGCCGCCAACTTCTGCCTGCTCTGCCGCACCTGCGTTGAAAACTGCCCCACCAAGGTGGAAACCGACGAGGCCATGATCGCCCTGCGCCAACACCTGACCGACCAACTGGGGGGGGTGACGCTGAAATACAAGGGACTCGGTCTGCTGATGAAATCATCCGCCCTGGTTAAGCTCTCCTCCATAGCCATGGCTGTCATGCGCGGCACAGGCATCAACCGGCTGGTCCCCAGAGGTCTGGTGCCGGACGAATACACCCGCAGGCGTTTCCTGGCCTCGTTTGCCGGCCCAGCAGCCCTGGGCGCCCCGGCATCGCCATCCCCAGCCTCCATCGCAGCGGACAGCCGCATCGCCTATTTCAACGGCTGCGGCATGCAGATGATGTTTCCCGATGCCGCTGCCAGCTCGCGCAAACTCATTGAAAAGACCGCGCCCGGAAAGCTGCAGCGCATCAGCAACAAATGCTGCGGCCTGGTTCATCTGGCCCACGGCATGCGCAGCGACTTCATCGAACTGACCAAGGACAACATGCGGCTGTATGAAAACACCGACATCATTGTCACCGACTGCGCCAGCTGCAGCAGTATGCTAAAGCACACCGCCCGCTATTTTGCCGACGATCCGCAATGGAAAGACAAGGCCATCGCCTTCAGTAGCAAGATCATGGACATCACCGAATACCTGGTCAAGGCCGGATACAAATCCGAGCGCAAATCAGACGTACGCCTGACATTCCACGAGCCCTGCCACCTGGGACGCGGACAGGGACTGCGCAAAGAACCGCGCGAACTGCTCAAGACCGCCGGCGAATATGTAGAGATGAAGGGGGCGGATGCCTGCTGCGGCGGGTCTGGTTCATTCCATCTGGATTACCCAGAGATATCGGACAGGCTGCTGGACAAGAAAAGGGACAATATTGAAAAAAGCGGGGCTGCCATCGTCGTCACCGAATGCCCCGCCTGTCTGGCACAGATGCAGAAAGCCGCCAGTGAAAGCAAGGGTCGCTTCGTGGCCATGCACATCAGCCAGGTGCTGTAGCAATTACAAGACTAGTAAAGGAAATTGTAATTCACTGACTCACCCCAGTAAAACTTCGGTTGTCCCCAAAACTTGCACCGGGTTAAGCCTGCTTGACGAATTCTGCAAAATAATTGCAGCAATGCTGATTATTAGCTTGACAAGAAAGCGTAATACAGATATTATAACCACATGATTTTATTGCAATATCCTTATATCTAATTATATTATACGGAGAGAAAATGAACTGGCTGAAAACTTTGAAAGTATCCACGCGATTGGGAATCTTAAGCGGCGTTCTATTGACGCTGCTAATAATAATAACTGCTGTTGGTTTACATTCCGTCAGGCAGTTAGATGACATCGTTAATGAGCTTAAAAACGACCGCTACCGCAAGGTAGTGCTATTGCACAGAATTCGTGACAACATCAACCTGGCTGCGCGTGTCATGAGAAACATTGCACTGACAAAGGACAACACCATCAGAAAACAGGAAGAGGTGCGGCTCGAGTCCGCAGCTGATACAATCGTTAAGGCCTTTGAAGAGCTAGACAAAACGGTAAAACAACCAGAAGGCAAAAAGCTGCTGCAGAACCTCAAAGAGGCCCACAACAACTATATTGAATCCAGAAAAACAGTTTTCAAGATGTTTGATGAAGGCAAATGGGACGAGTCAGCAAGATACCTTATCAAGGATTTCAGGCCTGTGCAGGATGCCTACTTTGAAGCAGCCAATCTATTTCTGAAGCGAATGGACGAAAGCTTTGAAAAACGCTCCATGGAGGCGATCAAAATCGCCCGGTCAAGCAAGATTGCAAGCATGGTAATCGGATTAGTCGCGTTGCTTTCCGGTATAGCTGTTTCTCTTCTCGTGGCAAAGTCCATTTTGCAGCAGCTCGGGGGAGAGCCAGAAGAAATAGCTAACATTGCCGAACAGATTGCATCAGGCAACCTGAAGGTTTCGTTTCATTCTGACAGGCGCGAAACCGGCGTCTATGCGGCCATGAAAACCATGACAGCCAACCTGACCGAGATAATCACCAAAATATCAAACACCTCTACTGATGTTGCAGCAGCCGCCTGCCAACTACACTCGACATCTGAACAGATTGCCACTGCGGCTGAAGAGATTGATGCACAATCCGTTACTGCTGCTACGGCCGGAGAAGAAATGACGGCCACATCAGGGGACATTGCTCAGAATTGCCAGATGGCCGCAGAAGGAGCAAAACAGGCATCCTTTGCTGCCCAGAATGGCGTTGATGTTGTGGGAAATACTGTAAGAGTAATGAGTCAGATAGCAGAGAAAGTACAGCAGTCATCAAAAACCGTTGAAAATCTCGGCTCACAGTCAGATCAAATCGGTAACATAATCGGCACAATTGAAGATATTGCCGACCAGACCAACTTGCTGGCATTGAATGCAGCCATAGAAGCTGCCAGGGCTGGTGAACAGGGCAGAGGGTTTGCGGTAGTCGCTGATGAAGTCAGGGCACTGGCAGAGAGGACGACAAAAGCGACAAAAGAAATCAGCGAGATGATAAAGGTCATCCAGAAAGAAACCCTGGATGCGGTAAACGCAATGGAACAAGGGGTTAAGCAGGTGGAAACCGGCACAGCAGAAGCTTCCCGTTCCGGGGATGCCTTGCAAGACATACTGCAGCAAATCAATAACGTCACTATGCAGGTACACCAGATTGCAACTGCTGCGGAAGAGCAAACAGCCACAGCGGCACAGATTTCATGCAATATGCTGCAGATCACAGATGGCATGCACCTGACTGCTCAGGGAGCTCACCAGGCAGCAACGGCAGCCACTCAGCTGAACAGCAACGCTGATGAACTGCAAAGATTAGTAAACCAATTCAGGATCTAATTTTTTCGCACAAGCGGTTTGACATTAAATGCTCCTATAACAGCCTAAAAACGCTATTCAGCTGCAGCCTTTTCAGGCTGTTTCTATCATATCTTCCTGCTGCTTTGCCCTCATGGCAGTTAGTAACAATTATTTACAGGACCGCTTTTTTTTGCGTGATTCCTCTTCCTGAAGCTTCTGCCTCATGGCCGTCGGCATAAGGTCCTTATCGAAAGCCGCCTCTGTACAGGCATTACCATCCTCCGGCCTCGTGAAAACACGTCCAAGAATACTCTTCATCAGGTTTGGCATGGTTGCTTACCTCCAATCAGATGATTAATACCCCTAATATGTCGGCTAAAACCCAGGTACGTATCCTGCGCCACAATCAGATAAAATTCAACCCCAACAACATACCCAGTGGGACGATCGATCGATACTGGAAGAAAAAGAAAACGTCTTTATCGTAGTTTCAATCCACGCCCGCCCACGAGGGACGGGCGATCTAACTCCGCTGAAACAGTCAAGCGTCCACGCAAGGTTTCAATCCACGCCCGCCCACGAGGGACGGGCGATCCTGTGCGGCCTTTGCAATAACCCTTCAGTTCCTTGTTTCAATCCACGCCCGCCCACGAGGGACGGGCGATCCTTATCACCGTCACCTCTATACTCGTTTTCTGGCATGTTTCAATCCACGCCCGCCCACGAGGGACGGGCGATCACTTGTGAAGGTGCGATGCTTGCTGATGCACTTGTTTCAATCCACGCCCGCCCACGAGGGACGGGCGATCGAAGGCTGCACCGTTGGCGCGTAAGGCGGGTGGTGTTTCAATCCACGCCCGCCCACGAGGGACGGGCGATCAAAACTACCGCCTGGGAATGCTGCATCGGAATAGGTGTTTCAATCCACGCCCGCCCACGAGGGACGGGCGATCGCCCTGGATGCAGACGGCAACCGCATTTTCACCGATGTTTCAATCCACGCCCGCCCACGAGGGACGGGCGATTGATGACATCCTGTAAAACGTCCAAACCGCCGTTGTTTCAATCCACGCCCGCCCACGAGGGACGGGCGATCGCTGACCATTGGATCGCCGTTGAGGGATGCCTGCAGGTTTCAATCCACGCCCGCCCACGAGGGACGGGCGATCCGTATCAAGGATGGGGAGTTGTCATTCAAGGGCGGTGTTTCAATCCACGCCCGCCCACGAGGGACGGGCGATCGATCAACACTGGCTGGATACAACAACAGGAACAATGTTTCAATCCACGCCCGCCCACGAGGGACGGGCGATCTATGCCTATTTTGACTATTGCGGACTGTTGGAGAGTTTCAATCCACGCCCGCCCACGAGGGACGGGCGATCATGCAGGTTGCGTGCTGCTGTCCGGGAGGATGAGTTTCAATCCACGCCCGCCCACGAGGGACGGGCGATCCGCTGCCCAGGTCGATCACGCTGGCCGACTCGTAGTTTCAATCCACGCCCGCCCACGAGGGACGGGCGATCATATGCGGGCGCATAAAAAAGTTGTCCGCCTCGATGTTTCAATCCACGCCCGCCCACGAGGGACGGGCGATCGCTCAATCAGCTTGATATGGCTTTTGCATCGGTTGTTTCAATCCACGCCCGCCCACGAGGGACGGGCGATCTTTTTGCAATGCCGCAAATGACTCACAACCAGAGAGTTTCAATCCACGCCCGCCCACGAGGGACGGGCGATCAAGTCCCTGAACGTCCTAGCGTCAATCATGTTTGGGTTTCAATCCACGCCCGCCCACGAGGGACGGGCGATCTCTTTACACCAGATGCAGGTGGTGGCGTCCTTGCTGTTTCAATCCACGCCCGCCCACGAGGGACGGGCGATCAACCAGGACGCCTTTGCCGTTGCGGCCCTGGCCGTTGTTTCAATCCACGCCCGCCCACGAGGGACGGGCGATCGAGGGCGGCTGATGTAGCAAGGGAATATGGCATGTTTCAATCCACGCCCGCCCACGAGGGACGGGCGATCCGGATTTCAACCAACGCTTGCAGATGGGCAAAGAGGTTTCAATCCACGCCCGCCCACGAGGGACGGGCGATCGCCCTTGCCACCTCAATGGAAAGCATACTGCAAGGTGTTTCAATCCACGCCCGCCCACGAGGGACGGGCGATCGACTGGTTAGCCCATTGCGGCCAATTACAAAGGAGTTTCAATCCACGCCCGCCCACGAGGGACGGGCGATCTCCTGTATCTCCGGCCTTTCTATCAGGCCAAAATGTTTCAATCCACGCCCGCCCACGAGGGACGGGCGATCAACAGATTCAGCGGTTAAATCCAATACTCCTTTTGTTTCAATCCACGCCCGCCCACGAGGGACGGGCGATCGTTGATACCTGATTCTCGCAGAATGACATTGAGGGTTTCAATCCACGCCCGCCCACGAGGGACGGGCGATCGCAGATTCTTTAAACTCCGGTTTATCGCTACCTTGTTTCAATCCACGCCCGCCCACGAGGGACGGGCGATCAACATCACCCACCGGACTAAAGCATTTTGCAGGAATGTTTCAATCCACGCCCGCCCACGAGGGACGGGCGATCCGTGACTTCTTTCCCATTGATCCATCCTGTTCTTGTTTCAATCCACGCCCGCCCACGAGGGACGGGCGATCTGGTTAATGCAAAAGTCTCGCCTGTTGACGGCAAGGTTTCAATCCACGCCCGCCCACGAGGGACGGGCGATCATTGTTCCCCATGTTCCTTGCGATTTCTTCTGCTTGTTTCAATCCACGCCCGCCCACGAGGGACGGGCGATCTATTGCAGAACTAAGGTATCGTGCCGAGGCAGCAGTTTCAATCCACGCCCGCCCACGAGGGACGGGCGATCTGCCCCCTCAAAAAGGGTACAGTTTCCAGCATTTTACTGCGCCTGTTTCGCGAAGCAGCGAATACCAGACAACAAACACAATAGATTTCTTCAAAAGCCTTATCCAAATCAGCGAAATTGTTCAATCGCGAATACCCCGGCTTTTTCACTACAGCACCAGGTTCGCGCATTTTAGACAACCAGCGCCTCCTCATCATAAAAAACCGTGCGAACAGCACCAAACTCCTCGACACGCTTTTCCCGTGGCTCGGTCAACCGGTAAAGCCTCAGGTTATCCAACTCCAGGTTCACCTCCTTCAGCAATTTTTTCCGCATCTGTTCGTATTTCATCTCATCTACCTGACATTCAAAAACCGACTTCTGCACACGCTGTCCGTAATTTTTACAGACCTGCGCAACCCTCCGCAAACGCTTGCGCCCTTCTCTGGTTTCCGTATTTACGTCATAACAGACAACTATCCACATAATCTGCCCTCACTGCGGTATCAAACCTTTTCGGGCGAATACAAGATTCGCCCCTACGAATGAATGTACGGAATATACTCTTCCAGGTCTCCCCGCAGATGCCGGGCCAGCAAACGCGCCTGCAGATGCGGCAACAGACCGATTGGCGACTTCTCGGCAAGCAGCGGATGCTCTGCCTCTTCCTGCTTGCGTTTCTGGTAGGCTGCCACAACTTCCCGGCGCCCCTTTTCATTCAGATATACCGCACCGCCGGGACGCGGTTCAAAATGCTCTATGGTTACCTGTTTGCGGTTAATCAGCGTAATGGCCAGGCGATCGGCCAGAAAAGCGCGAAATTCCTCCATCAGATCCAGCGCAAGCGACGGCCTGCCAGGACGTGGTACGTGCAGAAACCCCATTTGCGGATCAAGACCAACACCTTCAACTGCACTGATGCAGTCATTCAGCAGTAATGTATAAAGGAATGAAAGCATGGCATTGACCGGGTCCAGCGGCGGCCTGCGATTGCGACCGTTCATGGGAAGACTTTCCCGTTCGGACGGTTTCATCATCAGCGGGAACACATCAAAATAGGCTGATGCCGCTTCACCCTCAAGCCCCCGCACATGGTCCGTATCCCGTGGCGTTTTTAAATGAAAGAGCGCATCGGCCTGGATATCGGCAGATTTTCGCAACCGTTTTTCTTCATCTGGGTTATCCGATTCCCTGGCACTCCGCATCAGCACATTGCGGGCATTCTTCACCTTACCGGCAGTCATGGCAGCGGCGATAGCGGTTGTCCGGCCTGCATCCTGTCCTGCCAGATACTGGGCCTGACGCAGAAGCACATTACCGCTGGTTTTGCCCACCATGCGGCATTTGTAACGCCCGTTGCGATCAAGGATCACCACTGCCCTGCCCTCCTCGGCGCATTTACCCAGCAGAAACGGGCTGATCATGACATTGCCCATGGTTACAACCGAGCCCAGATGATGCAGCGGCATCTGCATCTTCAACTCGCCGCCTATCTCCACCCGCACAGTTTCGTGGTCGAGGGACAGGTATGCTCCCTGGGTCATAACATAAAGAGTATTGAGGAGTTGTTTCATGATTCCCCCGTAGGGGCGGCCCCATGTGGGCGCCCTATCCTTTCTTCCTCTCTTTCAGACGTTTCCTGCTCTCCGGTTCGATCAGGAAGTTTTCTGTCGTTGCAACCTTTTCGCCGGTCTCTATCTCCAGTTTTTCCCGCGCATCACCGGCAATCTTGCCCCCCTTTCGGGCTGCGACTTTATTCTCCGGAAAACCTTGCGCATCCTGTTTGCGGGCGATCTCGGTTGTGGCCGCCTCCCCCAGCATGGAAAAGATCAACTCCAGGTCAGTCATGTGATCACGCAGGTTCTCACGCTCCAGCCCCTTGAACTCCTTGTATTCCGATGGTGTCATACCAAAGGCCGCCTTGCTGATCTCGGCAGTCAGGATGGCATATTCCGGTGCTTCACCCACACCACGCTGCTTCCATTCTTCGGTCAACTCCGCCCGCACGGCAATGCCGCGCATGCGCTTCTCGATCCAGGCTTCTGAATACCCCTTGGCCCGGTACAGCTCCCGCGTGCGTGCTGTGGCCAGTTCCGGGTCTTCGATTTCCTGCACCCGCTCGTAACCGACCTTGGCCAGCCAGCGTTTGAACGGTTCGGCCTTGGGGGATGGAATGGACTGGATAATGCGGAAAATGCCTTCGGTGTTGGCGCAATTTGTTGCCCGTCTTTTCCCATCAGGAGCAATCAATTCAAGTGGGGTACAAATTGTACCCCAGTAGAAATCCAGTTCAGAATCACGCTGACGCATTCGTTTCACATATTGACGAACATCGTTACTACCCGTCAATGCTTCCACGACATCTGATACAGAGAACCACCACTCATTGTTGTGAAGTGTACGCCTGATTTCTTTACTCTGAAACACCACCAGTTTTGTATCCATCACTTCCTCCTCAAATTGCAAACAATTGCTCTTTTGCCCTGCGGTTTCTTGCCTTATCGGTAACCACGGCGGGGAGACAGGACTCCCACAAAGAACATTCTTCACAGCGCTGATCGTTCACAGGTGGAGGAGTAACGCCCTGCTCCAGCATCCCACGAACAGACTGCGCCACCTTTTCCACCTGTTCACGCATCGCATCGGTAAACATAATTTCACGGCGCTCACGCGAACCATGCCAGAAGATGGCTCCGGCAGGAACTGATACGCTAAACATCTCCTCCAGACAGATAGCCTGGGCGCAAAGCTGTATGGTTTCCGGATTACCCTTGCGATGTCTGCCGGACTTGTACTCCACCGGATAGGGCACATCATCATGAAACTCAACCAGATCGGCCCGGCCGGTCAGACCCAATCGGCTGGACCAGATGGGAAGTGCCCGCTCATAGTGAACACCTCCCAGATCATTGACAGAAATCTCGTCCACCCGCTCATGCACATCACGGCCACGCATCGTGTAGAGATTTTCAGACCAGACCTGCTCCAGATGAATCAACGCGCACTGGCGCGGACAGTAGACGTAATGTTCCAAGGCGGAGAGCATAATTGGATCAAGGTTTTCAACAGTCATAGTTCTCTCGTAGGGGCGGCCCCGTGTGGCCGCCCGGGATGTAACAAGATCAATACACCGCTTCTTCCGGCCAGACTTTAACCTCAATGCCGGACGGTAACTGTTCCTTGTTTACCTCGATTTTGTAGTCATCCTTGCTGCGCGGTAGATCGTTCTGTTTTGTTACCGTTACCCTCTCGAACAAACGACCGGAAAGTTCATTCCCCAAGTGGCTTGAGTGTTTGAAGATAACCAGTTTGCGCGGGTTCATCTCACCACGTGCTGCTGCCCGGTCATGCTCAAAGGCATTGATGAGCGATTCCCAGAGAAGCTGCAAATCCCCTTCTGAGAATTTCGTTTTTGCTGCATCAACAGCAGAAACAAAACCATGCATGCGATACATGGCATAAGGGACGGTAGACTTGCGTCCGAATGTTGAAGCAAACTCTCGTTCCTTTTTCATTTGTTCGTTCCGCTCTTTTTCCGTCGTAACACAACAACGGGTAATAGAATGCTCTGCCTGATAAATACGATCTTCGGAGCGGGCAAAGGTCAGTTGTACCGGCCCTCGCACAGTGCCGCCACCTTTTACTTTTTTCTTGGCGCTCTTTTTGGGCGCTGCGCCCTCTTCTGTCTCTTCACCTGCTTCGGCACTTTCCGCTTCACCGGTACTTAACACTGCGCCAAATGTTCTGATGTCCCAAAACGTACTGCACAGACTTCCTCTTTTTGCTGCTGTTGTGTCGCCCTCCGCCTTGCCAATTAGCGCATTCAGAAAGCTATCTTCTTCAGTAATATCTCTCTGACGAATAAAAATATCGTTCGGTGCCTCAAGTTTACTGTGCAATGCCACATAATTCCTGACTTTGCGCTTTATACAGACATCCGTGACAAGTCCTCGCTGATCCTCGGTGTCTATTCTGGGGAGGTTGACCTGATCCGGGTCACCGTTGGGGTTGCCGTCTTTTACATCGAAGAAGAAAACAAAATCATACCGGTTCTTGATTGTTTCGCTCATTGTTGCCTCTCCTTATTATTTTTTGTTTGCGTCAGCAAATTGTTTCTGTCTCTGATGATAATAACCGATGGCAAACTGCCCCTGTTCTTCAAGGCGGAACATTGCCGGAAACTTGTTTATATCAATGTCACGGCACAACTCCTGCAATTCTTTGTCGAGGTTTACCGCCAACCCAGGTTTTTCATGCTTCAGCTTGGTGAAATGTTTAGAGTTCAGGTTAAACAGCCTGCCAAACGCCGCCGCTGGCGTCGTCATGGCATAGCTGAAAAATTTCTCCCTGATTCCGGCGTTTCTTTCGCCCAGCGCCGCAAACTGGATGCTCTCCATCTTTGCAAATATTTCCCCGCAGATGTAGGCAATCGGCTTTTCTCCCTGAATACCGTTCTCCGTAACCACGAATCCACCTCCTGAAAAATTTCGGTTCAATATCAACTTGATCAATGCGGCCCGTTCCGGAGTCACTCCGAATTTATCAACTCTGGCACGTTGTAGGATTTTTGACAGAATCCAAATGGGGACTGGACTATTTTGTCGCGTGTTATTGTAAATAGCAGTCTTCCAGAGATGACCAGCTACCCTGGACCACGTTGTATCGTCATCGTCATACTTGTTAGCGCCAAGCAACTTCCGCTGACAGCTTTTGGCAAGTGCATAAAACGGGGCATAGAGGACTACTGATTTTTTCTGATCCTTATCAAACGCAACAATTGCTATATCCTTGAACCATTGAGCAATCGAAGTTCGGAACTCTCCCAAACTGGTTTCGATCCAATCGCGAACCGCAATACGCGCCGCAGCGCCAGAAAGAGTACAGGAATAAAACTGCTCCGTTTCCAGATAGCGTGTATCCTTTGCTTTACCCGATGCAATTGCCTCTATCATTTTAGAAACTTGATCGGCTGATGGCGCTTCAAGCTGATCAATCTCATCAAGCTTTTGATTGTTACGGGTCCAGAATATTACGGCAGAATCATAACCCCAATTTTTTCTGTTGCGATATTTGAATTGTCTTTTCACTTTCCCTTTTGCATCAGTCACTTGACTTTCAGTACCGTTAGAAAGAAGCCAGTTCATAGCTTCAACATAAGTTTTTGCGCAACTGGTACAGATAACGCAGTTCTCGTTTCCGACCATTTCATAAGATTCGAATGGGTTGTTATCGCCGTTATATGAAATCAACTTTCTTCCGCCTGCCGGTTCCTTGTCTCCAGGCACACCTTTGATTGGAAAGTGAGTGAAATCTCCAACAGGAAATGAGCTTTCCATGCAAACAGAGCACTTCCTGCTGCCTTTAGAAACTATGTCATTCTGCTTGGTTTCATATCGATTGATTATTTCAGAATAAACTGCATCTAGTTCATGTGCGAATTTGTTGCTGCCAGAAATCAATATGGCAATATTTCCAGCTCGCTCTTTTTTTGAAACCGTATTGAGAAACTGATCTTGGTTCATCTTACAGATACCTTGACTACTATTTTCTCTGTAAAACATTCTGACCGGCTCTAACTCACCTATATTTTCAAGCTCCATGATGCGACCAATAAAAAGCTCTTGTTTTTCAGCAACATCTTTCTCAAATATTTTGATTGCCGACTGTTCACCCTTATCTTTGACTTTCTTCTTATAAGCAGGGCTATCAGGATCATAAACACCCAAAACGTACCCACAGTTATCAAGAAGCAGACGTGCGCCTTTTCCGCTTGTGCGCTGCACGGCTTCAGCCATTGTCTTCTTATTTTCAATTGGTTGGAGAGAAAAAAAACTTCCGTCTGCTCGAATTGTTAAAACCATGGAGATAGATTCTTCCTTCAAAGCATCATGAACCCAGGCATCATCGGCCTTGCCAGCTCTCAAAGTTTTCCCCAGCTCACTCAATTCCTTGATCATACTGCCTCCTCTTCCAGCCGATTAAACTTGTAGATGGCAGAGGATACCTCACTGCCAATCGGTGGCCGGATGTGAGTTGAACGTAACATCTGGTCATTCTCTGGAACCTCGCAATTCAGTACTCCGTCATGAATAGCTGCCTCGAAAAAGAGCGGTTGCGGTTTGCCCGTTTCGTCATAAAAGATGTCGAACAGCATGCTGCCAATGGGAATGGTTTCCTGAATTGGTTGGTCGTTATCATCCGGTTGCATGAACTCAGCGGAAAACTCGCGTGTCCCCAGGTATGGCCTGCGCCAGCACTGGCCTTTTTTAACGCGGCGGGGAAACATGCCTTCCCGTTTTTCTGCCATGCCAATGTATTTGTCGAACTTACATCTGTCGGAAACATCATTCATGGAGATAGATGCCTCGATGATGTAGGCCACATCCCGCAACACAACACTATTGCGCTGCGCCCGTTTGTCCTCTATGACAATCGGATTCTTTCCCTGCTTGGTGTTTATTTCATTACGTTTAACGGACAAGAACCGCACCGGCTTGAGGACTAGAATCCGTCTGACATACCACTGGAATTCCGGTTTCCACAGGATAGAATCCAGGACGCCACGTGCCGCCGATGGCGTCATACAGGGATAGGTCATCCTCTCCACCTTCAAATCCGGCCTGGTAAAACAGGCATAATCGCCTGTCACCTTTACCCGTACTACCCGATCATCGAGCATATGCACCTCCTGTCCTTGACCTTGATTACACCATGCACTTGTCCACCTCCATTGGAGCCACTGAGATTCCTGTAGCCGGATCATAGTTGCCGTACCAGATTTTGAAACCATGCGGCGAAGTTTTAACATCCTCGCGGTTTTGATGAATGAAGTTTGCGTATGCCTGCACCGTAAAAGGCTGCATGGCACGGAAATCGTCACGTGATAGAAATTTTTTGTCTTGCAGTTTGTGCAGCAACTGCCTGCTGTCGTCATTGTAGTTATAGATGAATAGGCCTTCGGAATGATCATCCAGGTAACGGTAGCTGTCATTTACCGTTTCGAAATCAAACGACTTCCTGGCTCCATTAATGGCCTGTTGTTTTGACTGATCAATATAAAGATTGAAAACACTGGCGTAATATTTCTCAAACACGTTGTGGTGGTAGAGCTGCTCTATGTTACTTTCGAGCAGTCCCGCCGCATATCCGGCGCAGGCTTGATAGGTCTTATTGGGATAACGCGCATCCTCCAAGAGAAACAGATAAACATTGCCGAATCTGCCATACTGGTTCAGCCTCCCTTCCCGGTTGCAGCGTCCAGCGGATTGAATGATCGCCTCCAGCGGTGCCAGCACCCGGAATACCAGAGGGAAATCAAAGTCCACTCCGGCTTCGATCAATTGAGTAGAAACTACGAGAATTTTCCGTTTTGCTATCAGATTGTCTCTGATCTGTTGAATTACTTTCTTCCGGTGATGCGGACACATGGCAGTTGACAGGTGATAACAGCCATCCCAGGAACCGTCCGACTTAATCAGCGCAAAGAACTCCAGCGCATCTTTCTTGGTATTGAAAATGACAAGCGCCGCTTCATCGTGCTCAATAACGGCATCATGCAACCGGGGCAATGGTAGCGGCGTCAACTCGTCCAACAGGTGATACTCAACGCGCTTGGTCTTGTCGTAGAGAATGCCTGGATCTGCAATGAGCGGCGTGATTGCCGTGATGCCATTGAACCCGGAACGTTTTTCATACGCAGGTTGGGTGGCAGTACAGAAGAGCAATGAGGCATTCATCACCATCTGCACGTCATTCAGCATCCCGAGCGTAGGCAGAATGATTTCTTTTGGGATAGTCTGCACTTCATCAAAAATAACGACCGATTCGGCGATGTTGTGGACTTTGCGGCACTTGGATGGTTTGTTGCTGAACAGCGATTCAAAGAACTGAACCGTTGTTGTGACGATCACCGGAAAATCCCAGTTTTCGCAGGCAAGCTGTTTCCTTTTCTGCTCGGTGGAATAATCTTCGTGTTTGTCTGTATTCGACCTGGGTTCTTCGCTGAAGCTGGAGTGGTGTTCAAGAATCCACTCCTCGCCAAAGATTCGTTTCAATTCGCGGGCAGTCTGGTCAATGATGCTGATATACGGCAAGACAACAATGATTCGTTTCAACCCATTATGTTTGGCATGGCGCAGTGCCCAAGCCAACGATGTCAGTGTTTTCCCCATGCCTGTGGGCAAAGTCAGTGAAAAGCATCCGGTATCAAGATCTGCCTTTGCTACCGCTTCCAAGCGAACTTTATTGCGTAGTGCGTTGATTTCACCATCTTTTGATTTAGTGGCAAACTCTTCTTCCAACTTACCCAGCATGAAGTCAACCTGCAGCGTCCGTGTAGGACGCAGTAAAGACTTTTCAGAATCAAAATGCGACTCCGTGGAGAGCCAGTCGCTGTCTGTCAGAGCGCTAAAAAGGTAACGGATAAACAGCTCCCGCTGACATGAGTCAAATGAAAGCTGGCATAACGATGAAAATGCAACTTCTTGAAAACCGGTATCCTCGACAAAGGCTGTTACGACTTCATCAAAACCTGGCTGATCGTCATGAACAATTTCATTAGTGTCACTTTGCCAGTCAGCTCGATTTGGCAGCCCTTTATGATGGCCGTCTATCGCTATTGAAATGTCATTGGCTTTGTGCTTCCGTGCATAGCCTGAACCCCACTTTGCATGAGGAACACTGCCACGCCGCCCTCCTTGTTCCAGATACCGTTGAAAATCAGGTTGGTATTTGCCAAGATCGTGAAGGAAGCCTGCTAAAAGGAATAGCGGCCTATATTCTTCCTTTGCTGCAAATGACTCGGCTAACTGTCCAGTTTCGATCATATGTTTTGCGAGCCCATGTTTTTCGTTTTTGTCATTTGCAGAATGAGCTAAGTAATTCATATTCCACCTTTTTTACAATAATACTTTTGTCAAATCCCGGGCGGCCACGCGGGGCCGCCCCTACGTTGCGTTCGGATTATTCTCGTCATCTGCCCACTTCAAAGGGTTTTGCTGGATGTATTCACGTATGCCTGCCAATTCATTTTCATCCCGAATCACCCGTTCGAAACAATTACGCTGCCACAACCGGCCGGGAAACGACGGCCAATCGGATTGTTCAACCCCATATCGATACCGTGTGGTCGTCAACGATTTAAACCGATGCACAACATCCGGTAATGACATCGTAGGGGCACCCCCCTGTGGGTGCCCTGTATCTTCACCCCCCTGTGGGTGCCCCGTATCTTCACCCCCCTGTTCTTCACCCCCGTAGGGGCCTGTTAAATCCGGGCAGGCACAGGGGCCTGTTAAATCCGGGCAGGCACGGGGGCCTGCCCCTACGTCCAATATGATGATTCCGTGAAAATGGTTTGGCATGACTACATGCGCACCAACCGCGACACCTGGATAATTTGTTGCCAATTCACACCAAACCGATTCCACCATCCGCCCTGCATCGTTCAATAATATTTCACCGTTGTTTATCCGGCCAAACTGGCATTCCCGCCCATGTGTGCAGATGGTCACGAAATACGCACCGCTACTGGTATAATCGTATTCCCGCAACCGAATTGATCGGCGATGGTAAATGTCGGGATTGTATTTCACGGTTTTCTCCACTGTATAAATCGTACAAAGACATTTCCGCACCTTACCACAATCCGCTGTTCAATATTACAGTCTATTTGTTGCATATAATTATTTGAATCACATTTTAATCTTATTAATTATACTGCAACTATGCGACAAAATAAGTCATGTTACACAAAAAACGCCCTCCGGTTTCCCGAAGGGCGTCACTCTCAATTCAGGTACAGATCAACTTCAGAGTTTCTTCAGCGCCTCCTCGATCCGCTCGCACAGTGTTTTGAGCACCTTGATGCGTGCATAATACTTGTCATTGGCCTCCACCAGCGTCCAGGGGGCGATCTCGGTACTGGTACGATCGATCATGTCACAGACCGCCAGTTCGTAGTCCCCCCATTTGTCACGGTTGCGCCAGTCTTCATCGGTGATCTTGAAGCGTTTGAAGCTGATCTTCTCCCGTTCCTTGAAACGTTTGAGCTGCTCATCCTGACTGACCGACAACCAGAATTTAACCACCACAGTATGGTTGCGAATCATCTGCTCTTCAAAATCATTAATTTCACCGTAGGCGCGCATCCAGTCGGATCGGGGACAGAACCCTTCTACCCGTTCCACCAGTACCCGGCCATACCAGGATCGGTCAAAAATGGCGAAACGTCCCTTGCGAGGCAGGTTGCGCCAGAAGCGCCACATGTAGGGCTGCGCCTGTTCCTCTTCGGTGGGCGCAGCAACCGGGATAACGCGATACTGCCTGGCATCCAGGGCCTGGGTAATGCGGCGGATGCTACCGCCTTTGCCGGCGGCGTCGTTCCCCTCGAAGGCCACCACCACGGAAAGTTTTTTGAACTTGTCATGGCGTGTCAACAGGTTCAGCTTGCCCTGGTAGTTTTCCAGCTCTTCCTCATAGCTATTCTTTTTCAGCTTTTTGTTCAGGTCGAGGGTGCGCAGGATCAGCAGGTTGTCGATTGCAGGCACCATGGGGGGTATCGGCTCTTCATGTACCGGCGCCTCGGGAGTGTCCAGCCTGTGTCTTATGGCGTTGAGGATGGCCTTACCGATGGTCATGTAGCGATAGCGCGGGTCGGTGCCTTCAACGATTGTCCAGGGCGATTCAGCGGTGCTGGTGGTGCGCAGCATCCGCTCGGAGACGGTGCGGAACGTTTCGTAGTGCTTGTAGTTATTCCAGTCGGTTTCAGTGACACGCCAGCGGGTTTTGGGATCTTTTTCCAGCTTTTTCAGGCGTTTTTTCTGTTCATCCTTGGAAAGATGCAGCCAGAATTTGAGCACTAGCGCGCCTTCGTCGCAGAGCATCTTTTCAAAGCGCACGATGCGCTCCAACTGCTGGTCCAGTTCGGCGTTCTTGATGCGGCCATAGACATTGTCCACCAGCGGGGCTGAATACCATGTGCCGATGAAGATGCCAATCTTGCCTTTGGGAGGCAGCACCCGCCAGTAGCGGTACATCTGGGGACGTTCCAGCTCTTCGTCGGTCAGGTCCCTGAGGGCGTGGGTCTCAATGTGGCGCGGATCCATCCATTCGTTGAGGATATTGACCGTTTCACCCTTGCCGGCGCAATCCACCCCGGCCACCAGGATCACCACCGGGAATTTTTTGGCCTGGAACAGGTCCAGCTGGGCATCCAGCAGTTCCTCGCGCAATCCAGAGATTTCCTTCTTCCAGACTTCCTTGCTGATCTTGTGTCCCAATTCCGCCGATTCGAACATGCTGCTTCCTCCGCTTCAGTGACATTGTTAGGTCAGTAAGATTCTACAGCAAAGATCATGGATTACAATCAACCCCGGCAGGAAACTCTTTCTGCGCCCAGCAGTGACTCTTGATGACGCGGCACGATTTCAAGTGACCGGCGGAAACAGACGGCGGCTTCGGTGATGTTTCCAGACGCCTCCAACAGCTCCCCCAGAAGATACCAGCCCCAAGGATTGTGCGGCTCTGCCTCGGTTATCGCCCTGAATTCCTTTTCTGCCGCATGCTGTTGTCCCTGCCCCAGATAATATTCACCGGCCATAATATTGGTCACATGGCAGTACCCTTGCGCAAGCTTCTGTTGGCTGAAGTTCTTTGCCGGGCCGTATGAATAGCGGGTCAGGGCCCCAAGAATCCTAGCCGCATTGCGCCCGTGATTTTTCAGAGCATAGACAGCCTGTGCGCGTTCGGTGTCAAAGATGTCCCCGGCGACCTCTCCCGCTGAAACTGCTTTTTCGAAGAGCCTTGTCCCCGGATAATAAGCCAGTGGTGAGACATAACCGTCATCCGGGCGGATTTTTTTGATCAGAGCGATGGTTGCGTCTACATCCTGGTCACGTTCGCCGGGCATATCGCTGATCAGATAGATTGACAGGTTAATGCCGGCTGTTTTGATCATGGCCGCTGCTGCATCAATCTGTGGCAGGGTGATCTTTTTGCCCAGATACGCCAGCATGGTCTCAGAACCGGATTCAATCCCCAGTTGGACGCATTCGCAGCCGGCGCGCTTCATCCAGATCAGCAGTTCCTCATCCAGAGCGCTGACCCGCGACTGGCAGTTCCAGACAATGCAGAGCTGTTCTTCAATCAGCAGGCGGCAGAATTCAATCGCCCGTTGGCGGTCGGCGGTAAAGGTATCATCACGCAGCGAAAAATAAATCAGGCCGTAGCGTTTACGGATCGCCTTGATCTCATCAACGATGTGCCGGGGTGAGCGAAAACGCACCCGGCGCTGCCAGAATACGGGGGAACAACAGAAATTGCATGCCGATGGGCAACCGCGTGAGGTGACAATGAATTCAGCCTGCAGGCGCTGATCCACACCGAAGGTTTTCTCCAGCCCCAGGCAGGAAAAGGGCAAGGCATCCAGTTCTTCGATCAGTCCGGCCGGCTCCGTAGCCACCACTTGTCCATCTTTACGAAAAGCAAGGCCGCCGATATCAGCATAACCGGCACCGTGCTGAAGACGTCCAACCAGCTGCAGCAGTGTACGCTCACCTTCCCCCAGCACCACCAGATCCACGGCAGCATGTCTCTGCAGGATAGCCTCATAGCAGTATGTGGCATGGCTGCCCCCCATGATGACGGCACACCCCGGCAGGCACTCTTTTACCAAGATGGCCAGTTTAAGGGCATCATGGCGGTTGTGGGTCCATTGAGAGATACCGACTACTGACGGGGCATACTGGCGGAGCTGATGCCGGATCACCCGAGGGGACATGCCGGAGAAATTGGCCAACACGGCATCGTAGCCGGCTTCGAGCAGCGCAGCATGAAGATAACACAGACCGGTGGGCAGCAGCGAAATGTAGGGGTCTTTCCGGTCCGGCTGACCGGATATGTAGGCAAGCATGATTTTCATAGCAGCGGATAAAAAAAATCCGGGCCTGTTAAGGGCCCGGATTCATATGGTAAATGCATTGCAAGGTATTAGTTTATCTGCTCAACAGTAAGGCCAAGGGTGTCATTGACAAGCACATCACTGTCGCGCTCCTCTTCAACTCCCATCAGCAGATCACCAAAGTTTTCTGCGGGCATGCTGCCGCTGACGCGACGTGCCCCAAGGTAACGGGCCAGATAGTAGGGGGTGTCCATGGAAGAGATTACCACACGACGGTCCCGGGAAGAGGCATGGATCATCTTGCGGTCCCCCAGGTAAATACCCACATGTGATGGGAAACGTGCATAAGTCTGGAAAAACACCAGATCCCCCTTCTGCAGGTCTCCGCGCTTTACCTCGCTGCCCACATGGAACTGTTCGCGGGCTGTACGCGGCAGCTTGATGTTCTGCTCACGGAACACCTGCTGCACAAAGCTGGAGCAGTCCAGGGCATTACGGCTGTTGCCGCCGAAACGATAACGGGCCCCCAGGAAGCTGTATGCCGTCTTCTTGATGGAGTTAGCCGATTTCTTTTCTTCCAGGGCCTTGGCCAGATCAACCGGGTGTTCTGAATCAATATCCTTGAACTCAGTCATGTCGGTAAGTTCTGCCAGTGTGTTATTCAATTCGCTTTCATTGAGCAAGCGGGGATTGATCAGGCGCAGACGGTTTTCTGCCACCACCTGCCTTGGTGCCTCTTCAATCTTTTGCTTCTGCTCAACCAGGGCCAGAACCTGTCCTGTTTTGATCTTGTTGCCGCGAAGATTGTTCAGACGACGCAGGGTAGACATCTTGATGCCGGTCTTTTTGGATATACCAGGCAGGGTATCACCCTTGGCCACCTTGTAGGATTTTGCCTTTTCAACTGTCTTCTTGCCCTTGCGATGCGAAGGGATAATCAGACGAGTCCCCATCCTGACCTGGGCAGTGGTCAGTGAATTGACAGATTTCAGTTCTTCTACGGAAACATGATATTTACGGGCTATTGTGTAAAGCGATTCGCTCTTGCGGACAAGATGGGTCTTGGAAGCCAGAACCAATTGCGGGAAGGCCAGGATTATGATGCACAGGACTGTTATGTATCTAATATGCGCCATCTCTCCTCCTTGATTCCTGAGATTAACTGAGGGTGCAATTTTATACTACAAAAAAACCTGAATGTCAAATTTGTACACTTTATTACATAGTTGTAATATTTTACGAACCATCATACCCGTTGTAACAGTGCTGTATCAATCACTTTTTGATCGCTTTCAGCGACACAGCATCATCCCACAGCACGACCACCTGGTGCAGCGGCGGGACCATCCCTTTTTGATATTCCCTGTCCAGGGTCAGCCTGGCGGCCTCAATCTCTTCTGTATAAACGGCAGTGATCTTTTCCAGTTGTGAAGCAGGTCCTTCAATCTCCACACTGGAAGGTTCAATTACAATACGGGTGCCATTAAGCGCACGGGGCAGTTGCCCCTTCAAGGCAGGGCGCACAGGCACCCTTTTGCGTGCCTTCCTGTCGGTGACAACCTTGATGGAGGCCGGTGTAATATTGCTGATGACTGTGCCGGATGGAAGATTGAAGTCCGAGTGTTTAAGCCGGATGGTTGTATGCCCCTCACGCACTTCAGACAAATCAATATCAGCGACAATACCCAGTTTTGAAGGCAGCGGCGTCAGAATAGAATACGATTTGAGCTGAATTTCTACCTCTTCCGGGCTGCGCTGGACCAGCGCCAGTGTCTCCGGCAGACCATGCATCCTGACCGGCGCATTAACGGTGGTGATCTGCCCCTGCCGTGAAGTCACTAGACTCCAGAAGGAGGTCACCAGCAGCAGAATCATAATCTTTGGCAGCATATTACTGAACAGTTTCTGCCTGAAAGGGGTGGCAGCTGCATCTTTTCCCGGGTTGATCAGTTTTTCCAGCACATCAGCCAACTCTTTGGCTGTCTTGACTGGGCTGATCTCTCCGGCTACCGCCAATGAAACCGTCCCGCGCTCCTCAGAAACCACCACCACCACCGCATCGGTACGTTCTGAAAGTCCCAGCGCGGCGCGATGGCGCGTACCCATATACTGCGGGATATCGGCGCTGACCGAAAGCGGCAAATGACAGGATGCCAGCACCAGACGGCCGTCCCTGATCAGCGCGGCCCCGTCATGCAGCGGTGTGCCGCTAGTAAAGATGGTTTCAAGTATCTGCGGATTAATTTCGCTGTCCAGCGACACACCGTTCAGCGCCAGATCCATCAATGATTCGCTGCGTTGAAAGACCAGGATAACACCGGTGCGCTTGACGGCCAGACTGAACATTGTCTCAGCAATCTCGTGAAAGCGTCCATGACCTTCATCACTGTGTTCATAAAATATATGACGCAGGTGACTGAAACGGTAAAGCGCCTGGCGGATCTCTGACTGGAAGACGACAATCACCAGCACAATCAGCACAGTACCCAGTTCCTGAAGCACCCAGCTGGTCATGTACAGTCCCAGAAAACGCGTAACAAAATATATCAGCGTGACAACGCCCAGACCAAGCAGGACCTGCATGGCACGCGTCCTCCTGAACCAGGAATACAGCTGGTAAAGCAGGAAAGACATGATCAGTATGTCGGCGATATCCTGAATCCTGAGAAAAGAAGACACGTTGCGTTTACCTCATCACAGGCCTTTAGAAATAATTTAGTGGTCTTATATCACAATCATGTGTTACAAGGCAAAAAGCTTCATAAATGCAAAGGGATCAATAAAAAATGTTCTGCCCCTCCGAAAAAACAGAACGGATACAACAGATGTTTGCCCACATCGCGCCGCGTTATGATTTCCTTAACCGGCTGCTCAGCTTGGGGATAGACAGACACTGGCGCCGCGAGACAGTCAGACTGGTCAAGTATGGTGAAAACGCCAGAATTCTTGACGTGGCTACCGGCACTGCGGATGTTGCGCTGGAAATAGCCAGAACAACTCCCAACTCGGTCATGGTGACCGGGGCTGATTTCTGTAGCGAGATGATCGACATCGGCAGACTCAAGATTGAGGCTTCGCCTTATGCAGGCAGGGTTTCCCTGAGGCTGGCGCCCTGCGAAGACTTACCCTTTCCAGATAACACCTTTGATTCAGTCACAATCGCCTTCGGCATCAGGAATATTGTGGACAGAAAACTGGGACTGGCTGAAATGTGGCGCGTGCTCAAACCGGGGGGCAGGCTGATCATACTGGAGTTTTCTACGCCCGAATCCACTCTGGTCAAACAGTTGTACTATCTTTATTTCAAGCGGCTGTTGCCATTGGTGGGTGGCATGTTTTCACGCTATAACGCTTATAAATACCTGCCTGATTCTGTTGTAGAGTTTCCTGTGCGCAAAGAATTTGCTGACATGATCTCTGATGCCGGTTTCCGCAACATCCACATGAAAGACCTTACTCTGGGCATTGCCACCATTTACGTCGGCGACAAAGATTAGCCCCGTCAAAGGAGCGGATCACTATCAAGACCCCATCTTCCCGGCTTGACAACCCCGCAGTGCCTTTAAGCTTTGAACCTGTTTTCTGTCCCTGCCAGCAACCTGCTGATGTTCTGATGATGCTTGACAATCACCACCGCCGCAATCAGCAGAGTGACCACTACCAGTTCTCCCCTGCCATCCAGCACATAGACCGCCGCCGGCATCACAGCGGCAGCAGCCACCGAGCCCAACGACACATAGCGCCACTTCAGCACCAGTAGCACAAACACAGTCAGGGCGATGGAGACGGCCAGCGGCGAAATCGCCAGGAATACCCCTAATGCCGTGGCAACCCCTTTGCCTCCTTTGAACTTAAGAAACACCGTGTAGACATGCCCCAAAAACGCCGCCAGCCCCACCCAGGCCGCGTATTCAAAAGAGAATCCCGCATAGCTTACCAGCAGCACCGGAATCATCCCCTTCAAACAGTCGCCGATCAGGGTCAATATGCCGACCTTACGGCCAACGGTCCGGTAAAGATTGGTGGCACCGATATTGCCACTTCCTGTGTTACGCACATCAATACCGTAAAGTTTGCCCAGTAGCAGCCCGGTCGGCACCGAGCCCAGCAGATAAGCCGCCACAACCATTACCGGCAATGAAAACTGATGCATCATCATTGGCACTTATCCATAACCCCTTTGGCCGGTTTTATGTAGATACTGCCCGGAAATTCCTTAAACAGCAGCTCAAGGGTTTCGCGGCACTTCTGCTTCTGGTCCGTTGCCAGATAAGCCTTACCCAGGTTCAGATACAGGCTGTCGCGACTCTTCATGCCTGGAAAATCCTTAAACGCTTTTTCAAAACGTCCCAGCGCTGCCTTGGGTTTATCTGTACGCAGGTAAAAATTACCCACATAAATCTCGTACTGCAACTGCCTGTCTATACAGTCTTTGATGTTGTCCCTGGCCTCAGTGGTGTGTTCACCGTCAGGATACTGCAACAGGTAAGAGTCGAAGGTGATCTGGGCATTCTTAACCGGGGTCTGGTCAGTATCGATCTTGCCGACCTGGCGGTAATAGCTCAAACCCTGTTTGAACAGGGCATATCCGGCGCGCTCATGCTTGGGGTAGAGCTTGCGAAAACCATCATATTCAGCCGCCGCCTCAATGTAATCCTTGTTATTGAAATACGCGTCGGCAATCTTTATTTCGGCCCTGGCGGCCAGTTCCGGCGGGGGATAACTCTCCCGGACTCTCTTCAGCGAAGAGATGGCCTTGTCATATTTGCGTTCCTGCGAGAATTTTTCAGCATCGGCCATCAGTTCATCATTAGTTCTTCTGATGACCGTTTTCGAACCACATCCCTGCAGGACTGAAACCACCATTATCAAAAGCAGAAAGAATAATACTGTTTTCTTCATAGATTCCCTCATTCTGGAAATAAAAACTTCTAGCTTAAAATTATTGACTCATGCGCGTTTGCCGTTGCCAGCAGTTCAGTAATAATCCGGTGGTCCAGCCAGACAACAGGCGCTTCCGGCGTCCATGAGGCATGCACGATCAAGCGGCCGGTAGACCGGAAGACTATCCGGGAGAGTTCGGCACAAACCAGGTTGTTCTGATCGGCATGCATCTCCATCAGCTCCGCCGAAGTCGCCAGCATCAGCTCTGCCTGTTCTTTTGTGTTGTGGTGAGGCCAACTGCCGAACTCCCAGATATTCTTCAGCATAGGCGTAGCCAGATAGGCCTCGGCCTTATGCAGCAATGCATCTATCCCCTTGCCCTGGGCAAGCATGGCCTGGCAGCGTTCAAACAGAGGAGCTGATTTATCTCCCAGCTTCTGCCTGATCGATGCCAGCAGCCTGTAGAGGGGAATCTCCACCCCCAGAAACAGCACGCTGGAGTTGGTCTGTATCTCCGGGCAGTTGAACACGGTAGCGCAGATACCGTTCCTGCTGGCCTCAGCAGCAATCTCTTCCAGCTTCAATTTGGCCCAGCCGGGCATATAGGGGGTGTATGACTGCCAGCAGTATTCCCCGCCCACCAGCACACCCGTGCCGTGGTAACCGTAGGCGGTGTAGTTGATGCGTCCCCCGCACCGGGCAATCTGATTGCGCAGTCCGGCTGTCTCCTGCAGCAGCAGGCGGAATGTCTCGGCCGTGACCTCATCAAAGCTTGCGGCACACATCCTGCCGATGCCGCTTTCCCAAAGCTTTTTTGAGGGGAGATACCTGTCACCCGTCCCCTTGAAGACCCTGTTCAGCAGCATCATGAAAATCCTGGCTCGCGGAAAACCACCGGCCATAACATGCGATACCAGCACATTGGCACCGGCCGGCACCAGCTTTTCAAACTCACCGACCACCTGGCGCAGGTTTTTACAAAACCTGTCCCTGCCAGCCGCTATGCAACGTTTCAGGTATTCATCAGAGAAAGCGGCTGTTTCCCAGTCATCGGTCTTGACTGATTTCAACTGTTCGGATATGGAAGAGGCCCCATCAACCTGCTCCACGTCAAAACCAGCCTCCAGCGGCACATTAATAATCCGGCCTCCAAGTATGGCCTCCGCAGCCGCCAGTTCATCATCATTCAGGCAGCGCAGAGCACCATCACTGTCGCGCCTTCCGACAGTGGTACCGACAATGGTCATACCGAGCCGACGCGCCTCATCAACGATACCGTTAGCATAACCACGCCCAAACAGCTCGCCGAACACCAGCAGCACATCTCCAGCCTTATATCCGGCCGCTTCCGGCAATTTTGCCATCGGCCTATATTCTGTTATCAACAAAAAACCTCCACACGCAATTTCTTAAAACCGAATATATTTATCACGAAGTAGGCCCATAATAAAACAAAAAGCTCTAACGCACCGGTCTTACAGAGATTAGCAGCCTACACCATGCAAAATCACTTGCGTCTGGAAGACGATCAGATTAATATGCCAAACTTACTGAAAACCATAAAACGCCTGACACAACAGTTTTACAGGCGTTTTGCAGCAAACCGGTATCTCACAACAAAACAGAGGGAGATGACAAGCAAATATGGCCAACAGCGAAAACAAGGTGATGGATTTCATGAGTACCCTGCCTGGCGACGACGTACGCCAGATCATGTGGAGGTATTCTGACCGCTACGATCTTCAGATGATCGTTCAGTCTGCCAGGTCGCTTGCCCGTGGTCCTGTGGCAAGACTCGTTGCAGATGGCGCCCGTAATTCCCACGAGTGGAACGATAAAAAAGCCCAGCTTCTTACCGGATTTGATGAGTCCGGACTGACCAGCGCCTTCATGGATCCTGAAGAGGGCGGCTTTATCGAAGGGCCAAAAAATCTTGCGCTGGCCCTGATCGCATTCGAGCTTTCCTGGGTTGACGCCGGTGCCGCTACCTGTTCGCTGGCCAGCAACCTGGCCCTTTCCCCGATCAAGGAAAAAGGCACCCCGGAACAGAAACTGACCTATATGAGCCGTTGCGTCCCCCCACAGCCGGGAGAAGACCGCACTGTCTGGCGCGGAGCCTTTGCCCTGACCGAACCGCTGCCATACGTGGGCGTAGACACCGGCGTCGTATCCGGCAAAATGCGCGTAGTGGAATGGGAGGACGGCAAGGAACCGATGCTGCAGGTGGAAAAACGCGGCCGCTTCATTACCAACATGGGCTTCGCCAATTTTGTCACCGCTGCCGTCGAATCCGACGACGACCGTATCAAGGGCAGCGCCATGGTCATTCTCGAAGAAGGAGACCCGGGGCTCTTTGACCGCGGCGCCATAACGCTGAAACTGGTGCACCAGCTATCATCCACATCCGATCCGATCCTTAACCTGAGGGTTCCGGCCAGCCGCATCATCGGCGGCTACACCGTGAAAGACGGAGTCATCATCCCCAACTACAATCATGGCGATGTGATTGAATCTGTATTCAGGCGTACCCGTGTGCCAGTCGGTATCATGACCTCGGCCAAGCTGCTCTCCGCCATAGAACCAGTCATACGCTACCACCGCACCCGTTTCCGCGGCGGCAACGCCAGCACACCCGGCACACCCCGTTTTGAACTGGGTGTACAGCAGAAAGAGGATGCACTGCAGCGTCTTGTGGACGTCTGGGCAGCCGGCGAGGCCGGTGCTGCTTTCGGATTTTCCACCGTGCATCTGCTGGACCGCTTCGACCCGCTGGAGCGCAGCAAGGAGCAGGTGCTGGAAGAGATGGGCATCAAAGGCGGCAGGGCCCAGATGAAACTCTTCAAAGAGCTGGAGAAGGACGCCCTGGAATACATGGAGCTGTCAAGACTGCCGGAGTCTTCACGTGACAATGCCCGTTTGGCCGAACTGAAAGAAAACACCCTGGTACAGTTCCTGATCACCGATGCGCTGGCCAATGTCTTCTGCCCGGCCTGCAAGCTCTGGAACACCGGCGTAGGCGCAACCATGATGCGTGAAGCGGTCAGCCTGATGGGCGGATACGGCATTACGGAAGACTGCCCCGGCTTCCTCGGCCAGAAATGGTCGGATGCCCAGTTGGAAGCTACCTATGAAGGCCCTGAAGCTGTTCAGCGTCGTCAGCTCTCCATCACCATGACCAACCCGCTCTTCCTGACCCAGTTCAGACACTGGATTGAAGAACTGGACACGCTGGACAGCAACCGGCCGTCTACCGGCGCCGCGGTGCTGTCCGAGGCCATGAAGTTGTGGCTCTGGACACTGGAATATCTGCAGAAGGCCAAGGATGCCGACGGCAAGGCACTCTATCATTCCCAGCGCCATGGCGTAGTGTTCCCGCTGGCCGACGCGCTCTGCTGGTTGCTCACCGTACGTCAGCAAATACTCGATGTTGTCGAGCTTGAGCAGAAGGGACCGGAGAATCCTGTTGTAGCTGCAGACCTGAACGGCCTGGTCAACTTCTTCAGTGACTTGAGCTCTGTTCAGGCCGCCCGCGCCGCTGGTGAAGCCGGACGTATCTGCGCCGAACTGGTTTACGGTTTCAACCGGGCAGAGACAGATAGCTGCGACAACCTGCAGACGTTCAGTACAATGCGTCTGGGTGTGGACACCAAGCTCGCCGGTTCACGCCTGGCAAAAGATCGTGCCGCGACAGCACTCAGCAAGGTGATGATCCCCGAGGCACTGGACTATCCGGCTTAACAAGCAGACAAGAACGGGGGCCAGGTTAATCTTTTGCTTGACCCACCCCTCAGCCTGGATCTGCAAAGCCAAGGAGACTTGTAATAATGACAGTTGAACGTCAGACAATGGAAGTTGATATAGCCTGTGTAGGCTTCGGGCCGGCCATGGGTGGGTTTCTGACAACCCTCTCACGCGCCATGCAGGATGAAAACGGCATGCCTCTGCTGGAAAGCAGCGTCATGCCGGGCGCCCCGCTGCAGGTACTCTGCTATGAACGGGCAGACGACACCAGTTTTGGTGTTTCCGGGGTTGTCACCCGCGGCAGAAGCATCCGTCAGACCTTTCCTGACCTGAATCTGGCCGAGATACCGATGGCAGCCAAGGTAAGCAATGAAAAGGTGCTTTACCTGCTGGACCCGGTCGGTGCCAGCCGCCGCTCAGCCGGTGTCAAGCTGATGGATACCATGGCTGGAGTGATAGCCGGCAAGGACCATGCCTGCGAGCTGCCTTACATCCCCCCCTTTCTCTGCAAAAAGGACGGCATGGTGCTTTCCATCGGCCAGTTCACACAATGGGCGGCCTCACAGCTGATGGCCACCGGACTTGTTCAGATATGGCCAGGCATGCCGGTCAGCGAGCCACTGATTGAAGACAACCGCGTCACCGGCATCCGTCTTGCTGACCAGGGGGTCAACAAGGATGGGTCCGAAACCTCCTGCTACATGCCCGGCATGGACATCAAGGCGGCACTGACCATTGTTGGTGACGGCCCGGTAGGCCCAGTGGGACAGGCGCTTGACCGCCACTTCGGCATGCCGGAAGGCAACCACCAGCGGGAATGGGCCGTGGGTATGAAGGCTGTTGTCGAACTGCCGGAAAACTGTACACTGGAGCCAGGCACCGTACTGCACACTATGGGTTTTCCTGAACCGGAAATATTTGGTTTTCTCTACGTCTATCCAGACCGGGTGGCTTCACTGGGCATCTTTGTCCCTTCCTGGTTTGACAGTCCGGTGCGCACCAGCTACCGCTACCTACAGCACTGGATGATGCATCCGGCCATCTGGAAGCATATCGAAGGGGGCACGCTGCGTTCCTGGGGTGCCAAGACCCTGCAGGAATCCGGGCGCCGCGGAGAGCCACTGATTGTCGGTGACGGTTTTGCCCGTATCGGCGAAGGTTCCGGCAGCACCAATGTGCTTACCGGCTCCGGCTTTGACGAGGCATGGGCCACCGGCGTCATGCTGGCAGAGGGGGTCATAGAACTCTACAAGGCCGGCAAGCCCTTTACCAAGGAAAACCTGGACAAGGCCTATCTGCAACGTCGCCGCAGCAGTTGGGTCGACACAGAATCCCGCCAGGCGGAAAAGGCCCGTGACGGATTCCAGAAGGGGGTCTTCACCGGCATGATCGGCATGGGACTTACCGGCATGACTGGCGGCGCCATCAACCTCGGCGGAGAGATCTGTCGCCCTCATGCGCGCATCCCTTCACTGGAGGCATACTGCGCCGGCAGGATATCTACTGACAAGCTCGAGCAGATCAAGAAAGATGCCCTTGCAACCGGGGTTGCCATGAGCGACGCCGTCATGGACACGCTGGGATGGCCCCAGATCCCGCTGGATGGCAAACTGCTGGTGTCACAGCAGGACGCGTTGCTGATGGGTGGCAAGGTTCAGGCATCCCCGGGTTTTGCCGATCATGTAGTCTTCAGGGAGCCGGAACTCTGTAAAAACTGCTCCCCCCAACTCTGTGTCGAAATCTGTTCCGGACAGGCCCTTACTTACAGTGAAAACGGAGGTGTCCCACAATTCGACCGGGAGAAATGCGTGCATTGCGGGGCCTGCATGTGGAACTGCACCAAACCTGTTCCCGGCACACACGAGATGTGCAACATCAACTTCAAGGCAGGATCCGGCGGGCTGCATTCAGCGGAAAACTGATTCCGCTCCTTGCACTCCAACACCCCTGTACCGACATCATATGATGAAAAACATAACCATTAAGAGGAGACCATAGTAATGACCGGAGGATTTCATATTGTAGTCTGCGGCAGTATTGTCCCTGATCCTTTGCAGACCCTTGCTCCCCAAGATGGAGCAATCCCATCGCTAAAAAATGAGATGATGCTGCCTGCCGTGCTTGATCCGTGGGCTGGACACGCCCTGTTTGAGGCCGCCAACCTGGCAAAAAAAGTGCCGGGCAGCAAGGTATGGCTGGTTAGTCTGGGCCCCAAGGCGAAGTTGCAGCAGCTGATGATGACCATTGCCCAGAAGGTATCCTTCGAGCTGGTGGTTCTGGACGGCTCAGCCAGCGGTTTTACCGACCCATGCGAGGTGGCCACGGCGCTGGCCGGCGCCATTGAAAACATTGCCGGCCTGGACAAATCAAGGCTGCTGTTGTTTGGCGGCTGCGCCTCGGCTTCACGCGATGCCGGCGTCACCATGCAGATGATCGGCGAGCAGCTCGGCATCACAGAACAATTCATGGGTATCGATGAACTGACAGCGAAAGATGACGGTTCCTTCTCTGTGCTGGAACGCGTGGAGGGGGGACAATATCTGGCCTCCAACTGCTCCGGAGCGCCTGCCGTGCTGGCCTGGGCAACGGGGAACCTGCCCGAGCCCCCCAACAATCCACAAATCGGCATGGCCAACATGCGCACCATCATGCCGGCGCTGCAAAAGGCACAGCCTGCCCCGGTGGCGGCTGCCGGGACAACATATCTCGGCGTTGAACTGCCGAAGCAGCAGCGTGAAACCCGCATTGTCAAAGACATGCCTGTGGACGACATTGCAGCTGAGATTGTCAGCTGGCTGAAAAACTAACACAGAATATTATATTTCGGGGCATGTTCAGCATCCAGCCCCGCTGGAGGAATTAGGATGGAAAAGATACTCTTGATTGCGCATACCCAGGCAGACGGGAAACTGCCCAAAATCGTGCTGGAAACACTCAATGCCGCTATTGATCTTACCGGGAAGCTGGGTGGAGCGCCGCTGACGGTTGGCCTGATCGGTGAAAATGTTAAAGAGGCTGCCGACAGTATCTCAACGTGCGGGGCTGCCAGCTTTCTGGCTGTTGAAGGGGCAGATTTCTCTGTTTCACGCTACTCTTCCGATGCAGCTGCCATTGAAGCGCTGGTCAGAAAAAGTGAAGCCTCCATTGTCCTGGCGCCGACAACTTCCAGATTTTCCCGCGCCATTCCCGGCGCCGTATTCCGCCTGAAAGGGCGTGTGGAAACCCATGTCAGCGGCATTGACGTTGAAAACGGCCAGCTGACCATTCAGAGATGGTATTACCGCCAGCGCATGGTTGCCAGACTGACCAGGGAACAGCGCCCCTGGTTCCTGGTGGTAGACAGCGGCATCCTGCCGGGCTGGCAGGGCGCAGCGGCATCTGCCGCCATAGAGCACGTAACTGTTGCTGCTACAGATTTCAGCCGTACCCAGGTTTTAGGCATTCAGGCTGCCGCCGGAGGGGGTTCACAGACTGTACGTCCTGAGGCAGAGGTGCTTTTCGTTGCCGGCGCCGGATGGACCAAAAAACAGTCCGATGGTCAGATTCATGGCAAAGAGGCAGAGAGCACCATCCTCGGTTTTCTTGAAAACTGCAACGCATCACTGGGCAGCAGCAAATCGCTGGTGGATCAGTCCCATGAAGGCGAGGCCGTACTGCCCTTCATGAGTCATCTCAATCAGGTGGGACAGACCGGCTCCACTCCCCGACATCCCAAAGGCCTGTCAACCTGCTGCCACGGCGAGGAGCCCCATGCCGTCGGCTGGCGCTTCATTAACGAGCGGCGCGCCATCAACCTTGATCCGAACTGCGGCTGGGCCCAGGGCAAAGCTGACGTGCTGTACGTGGCCGATGCCTTCCAGGTCATGGCCAAAGTAAATGAGATGCTGAAAAAGTAACCGGTTATGGCAAAAGAAAAGACTCCGGTTACAGCTGCAGTCCGCGTATTGCGCAGTGAAAAGGTTGCGTTCAGCGACCACCTTTACGCATACGAGGAACGTGGTGGTACCAGGATTTCAGCTCGTGAACTGGGGGTTGCCGAACACAGTGTTATCAAGACGCTGGTGATGGAAGACGAAAACAGACAGCCCCTGATTGTCCTGATGCATGGGGACATGGAGGTTTCCACCAAAGAACTGGCCCGTTGCATCGGCGCCAAGCAGATCTCCCCTTGCAGTCCGGAGACTGCCCAGAAGCACAGCGGTTATATGGTCGGCGGCACATCACCTTTCGGCACCAGACGTCACATGCCGGTCTACATGGAAGCCGGTATTCAGCAGTTGGACCGGATATACATTAACGGTGGAAAAAGAGGTTATCTGGTCGGTATAACTCCGGACGACCTGATCAGGGTATTGAAACCGCAGCCGGTTTCCGTAGGAATACATCAATAGAGGAGTCAAGCATGCTACGTAAGGCCCAGATGACTGACGTGAAAGAAATTCACAAACTGCTGATGGACTATGCCGGTAAAGGAGACATGCTCTCCAGGTCATTGTCCGAGCTTTATGAATGCCTGCGTGATTTCAATATCTATGAAGAGGATGGCCGCTTGCTGGGGACAGCAGCGCTGCATATTGTCTGGAGCGATCTGGCCGAGGTACGCTCGGTTGCCGTTGCTGAAAGTGTGGGCAGAAAGGGTATCGGCAGTCAGCTTGTCCAGGCTTGCATTGATGAGGCCCGCAGTTTGAGGCTGGAAAAGGTATTCTGTCTGACCTACAAGCCGGAGTTTTTTGCTAAACTGGGATTCAAACTGGTGGACAAATCGGAACTGCCGCACAAGGTCTGGAGCGACTGCATAAAATGCCCCAAGTTCCCAGATTGCGACGAAAACGCCATGATCCTCAAACTTTGATAGCAGAAAGGCCCTTTCCCAAAGAAAGGGCCTTTCGTTTTTGGATCAAGTTATGTTGAAACTGGGTGGAATCAGATGTAGTACATGAAACGGTGATCTTCTTCCTTCTTCACCCCCAGCGTCTGGCCACGCTCACACAACTGCTGCAGGGTCATACCACCGAAATAAGCGCTCAGCAGGTTGCCGGCCTCCTCCCAGACAGTCTGGGTGACACAGCACCCTTCCAGCCGGCATTCCGGCTTGCGCCTCCCCTTCCTGCCGTTCATGCCAGCACAATCAACCAGTTTAACATCCTGCTCGGTAGCGGATACTATTTCCAGTAGCGTGATCTGATCCGGTTTTCTAGCTAGACAATAACCACCCTGCGGGCCACGTTTACTCTTGAGGATGCCCGCCCGTTTCAGGTTCTGAAATATCTGTTCCAGATAACGGGGAGAAATCTGCTGCCGGCGGGAAATATCCTGTATCTGCGCGGGAAACCCGCCACAATGGTAAGCTATATCGAACATGGCCCTGAGCCCGTAACGGCTCTTGGTCGTCAAACGCATAACCGCCTCCTGAATCTTGCAACTGGAGGCATGCTACAATACTCATACTTAATTTGTCAAGTTTAGTGAAACATGATTCCACAGCACTTCTGGCAAACAAACCACAATTTGCAACGCCAGATCAAGCTGTTACAGCCCTAGCCAATGTAAACACATCTACACTGACAGCACCGCTCTTTTTCAGCACCCGTGCGCATTCATCAGCAGTGCTTCCAGTGGTGAGCACATCGTCCAGCAGCAAGATACGCTTGTCTGTTATGCTGCCCGGCTTCAACACGGCAAACGCACCCTCAACATTCATACGTCTTTGCTCGGCATCGAGCTTGATCTGCGGTTCAGTCCATCGTGTTCGCCGCATAGCCTGACGTTCCAATGGTATCTTCCGTCTTCCCGCCAACAACTCCGCCAGCAGCACCGCCTGATTGAATCCCCGCTGTACAAGTCTTCGTTTGCATAACGGGACCGGCACAACGACATCCGGACAACATTCCTCTACAAACTGCTCAAATGCTTCAACCGCCAGATTCGCCAGAGTATGTCTTAAATGTGTTTTGTAGTCATACTTGAAGGCATGGATCAAATCACGACATATACCGTCATAAATTAGCGCTGCCTTGGCCATATCATAACCAGGCATTCTGGCAGCGCAGGAGCCGCAAACATGTGAGATGCCTGCCCCATGGAAGGGCTCGCCGCAAATGGTACAGCAGGGGTTTTCAATATAGCGGACTGTTTTAAGGCAGTCGGAACAGATATGAATACTGCCGGCCCTCGGTATGAAAGACCGGCAGATAATGCAACGTGGCGGGAACAGCACATCCAGCAGCGATTTTTTCAAACCTGCCGGCATAACAATCAAAGCCCCATATCTTCATTCACGACCAGCACCCGCATGTCAGTCAAACGCGGCTTGCGATCAATAACAGTAGTAATGCGGCAGATGCGTTCCGGAGAAGCGCAATCCACGCAGAAACCTGTGGAAGCGCATGGGGTCTGGAACTTCAGACGTTTGGCGTTGGGAGGGGAAGCCCATGACTTGATCCTGCCCACAGCATCCTGCACATCGCCGTCAACAAGTTTGTTTCGGCCTGCTACCACGATCACCTTGCGTGGTCCAAAGATCATTGATGCCACCCTATTGCCGGTTGCATCAATGTTCACAAGCTGACCAGACAGAGTCAGTGCATTGCAGCCGGAGAGCAGCAGATCACAAGTCAACTGACGGCGCATGATTTCAACCCGCTCATCCATCGTAAGCTGAGGACGGCCATGACTGAGTATTTCCTTGCCCATTTCGCTGAGGCGCGCCTCCACCCCCAGGCCCGCAACGGACATGGAACCACCGAACCCTACGCTTATGGCCTCATCTGCCTCGGCCAAGATGTATTCACGCGCCTCTTCGGCGTTTGCCATGTACAGGGCCGTAAAACCGTTTTTTTGCAATGACTGCACAGCTTTTTTGCATTTCTGCTCACTGGTCCAGTTTACAAGTTCTTCCGTTAGCGACATGACACCTCCTGAAAAATCTATCCGGTATTTTATTTCAGCACCTTGACGGATCTGATGATTATCGGCTCCAGCGGCAGATCATCAAACCCCGGCGAAAAGGTTTTCTTGCAACGGGCAATGCGGTCCACCACATCCATCCCTTCTACGACACGCCCAAAAACTGCGTAACCATATCCGCTGTCACTGGCATCACGATAGTCAAGGAAGCTGTTATCAACCAGATTGATAAAAAACTGCGCTGTGGCGGAGTCAACCATGTTGGTACGTGCCATTGCGATTGTTCCGCGTTTGTTTTTTAACCCGTTGTCTGCTTCGTTCTTGATGGGCGCAAAGGTGGGTTTCTGCTTGAGATCTTCAGTAAATCCCCCCCCTTGCACCATGAACTCGCGGATCACGCGATGGAAGATGGTGCCGTTGTAAAATCCCTTGTTGACATAGGCCAGAAAGTTGGCAGTAGAGATGGGGGCTTCCTGCTGATGCAGTTCAATCGTCACATTGCCCAGGTTGGTTTCCATCAGCACACGTGGGGTTGCATCCGGTTTGGCGAAAACAGTGGCAGCACAGCATACGAGCATCACAGAAAAGATGATTGCCCTGAAAAACATAAATATAACCTCCTGCTGTATATTGACTTTGGGTTATGAATACATCAGTGCCGTACGAGAATCAACCCCTTTGAACCGGGAAACGCAAGAGAAATTCAGTGCCTTTCCCCAAGCTGCTTTTGACATCAATGCTGCCGCCTAGCGCCGTTACCAGTTCTTTAACTATGGCCAGTCCCAGCCCAAGTCCGCCGCCTTTGCCTTTGTAAAAGCGTTCAAACACATGCCGGACATCATCCTCACCAATGCCGCAGCCATTGTCGCTGACCGTTATCTCGATCAGCTCTCCGCTTTGACCAGCTGAAACCATCACCCAGCCACCCGCCGATATGGCCATATGGGCGTTGCTGATCAGGTTTATGATAATCTGGCTCAACAGGTCCGGGTCCGAACACAATTTTAATATATCAGGGCACACCAGGGAAATGTGAGCGCCGCTATCCTCAAACAGCCTTTCAAAACGTTTGACGATCGCCCCCAGGTGAGCGTTCAGATCAATCTCATCCCAGTTAAGATTTAGCGTTGAGGCCTCAGCCCTGGTCAGTTCATCCACGGCATTCAATATGGCAGTCAAACGCGCTGCCTCATCATGCATGGACTGTAACCCCTCCCTGCTTAGCGGCAGCACACCGTCAATCATCCCCTCCAACTCACCGGAAATTATTGCCAACGGCGTACGCAGCTCATGTGCGGCGCTGGAAACCAACCGGCGGCGCAGCTTTTCCTGCGCTTCCAGTTTGTCGGCCATCCGATTGAAGCTGTTGGCCAGACTGACAATCTCCTGAGGACCTGATGCACCAACCCGCCTGGAAAAATTCCCGGCGGCAATCTCCGCTGTGGCAGCCGACATTTCGCTGATCGGGCCTGCAGCCCGCCGTGCGGCAAAAAAGCTCAAAATCAGCACGGTTGCCCCCAGTGCGGCGACCGTATACAGATAGTAGCTTTTGGAGGAACTGATAAACGAGAGTTCCTTGGCAGGATGCAGCAGCCGAACGTCAATGCGCCCCACTTCGCTGCCTTCGTAAAACAGCGGGTAACTGACAAACTCACCAGTTATGTTCTTTGGATTGTAGGAAACTGTTTCAAGAATACGCTCTGCCGACAGAGCGGGGAGAGCGGCCACTGCACTCTCTGTATCAATCAGCAGCTGACCGTGGCGGTCATAAAGACGTACTTCCAACCCCGTAATCAGGGTCCAGACCAGATCATCTCCAACCAGACTCTTTTCCCACTTTCCGTGTTGGCTGAAGCGGCTTTCCAGCACAGCAATGGTGCGCTGGATACGGTCTTGTGATTCTCCATCCACATATTTTACAAAATCAGAGATAACAAAGGTTTTCAGTAGAAAAGCTGCAGAAAGGGCGATTAGTGAGATGGCAATCAGCGGAATTAGAAATTTGGTCCTCAGGCTAGACCGCATCACTCTCTCCGCAAAACACATAGCCAACGCCGTAAACGGTTTTTATGAACTCCGGCTGGCGGCTGTCCTTTTCAATTTTCTGGCGCAGGTTTTTGATATGGGCATCGATACTGCGTTCATACCCTTCAAACTGATAGCCAAGAGCTTTGGTGACCAGTTCATCACGACTGTAGGTCCTGCCCGGTGTGCCGGCCAAAATGGCCAGCAGCTTGAATTCGGTTGGTGTCACCGTTACCGGAGACGCATTCAGCGTGATCTCGTGGCGAATGTTATTCAATATCAAGGTGCCGCTGTTAAAGCTCATGGGGCGTTCTGCTGAATTTCCGTTATCATACCGCTTCAGCACTGCCTTGAGCCGGTAGACCAGTTCACGAGGGCTGGCCGGCTTAACCACGTAATCATCAGCCCCCAGCGCAAAACCGGCGATACGTTCTTCCTCTGAAGATTTGGCAGTAACCATGATGATCGGCATATCGCCCAGCTCTTTTATATCCTGGCAGAGCTCTTCACCGTTTCTGTCCGGCAGCCCCAGATCAAGAATCACCGCCAGCGGCAATCCCTGTTCAACATGCTGGAGCGCCTCTTTGGCAGTAGCAGCATGCACAACCCTGAAGTCAGCACCTTCCAGATAAGCCCGTACTACCCTGGCAAGTTTCAGGTCATCTTCAACTATCAAAACCGGTCGTCTCACAGTTACCCCATGAAATAATCGAATGACACAAACAACAGATTACACTGCAATAGCAAATACTGTAGCGTAACCGGGCAGACGGACTCTTGGCGCATGCATCAGAAAACAGAGCGAATTCTGCCGCTCCTTTTATGGATGATTACCTTATCCAGCAGGTGTCCTTCCTTGTCAAGGATGTCAGCGATAAAATACCAGGGGCGTTCCACCATATTGGCTATTTCCACATCTCCACAGTGAAACTCCCTGATCCTTCTCACGGCATCTTCACGATTGAATACAGGGCGGCAGGCGCCGTATTTCTCGCCACGTTCCCCGGAATAGCACAAATTTGCCTTATGCTTACGCATGCCGCCATGTTCCCCGCGATGCCTGAACGCACGCTCCCTGGGAGGAGGCACTTCCCAAGGAGGTGGTTCAGCAATCGCTGCCATCGGTACAAGCAAAAGCAGCAGCATCAATATGTATTTCAGGGTTCCGCGCATAACGCCCTTCTGGACAACATCCTAATCAATCAGCATTTTTCTCGACCGGGACATCCCTGATATCCTGGTCGTTCGTTCCAGTTTCAAATCAGGAGAGACCTGATCAATCAAAGACTGAGGTGACAGAAGCCTCTGACTGTAGTCCCAAAGATTTGGAAAAGGAATCACTACTTGGCCGCTGGTGCCGGAGGAGTTGCCATATACGGGCAGTCACCCATCATGCCTCCGCCCATACCGCCGCCTTTATGCATCTTGTGACCTTTATGGCCTCTATGACCTTTGGGGCCCATAGGGAGACCGGCCTTGGTCCTGGCATCCCTGATCTTTGCGCGAAGTTCTCCAATCTCTCCCTGCAGTTTAGAGATAACCGCAGCATCAGGCTTTTCCTTAATCCACTCTTTTTCCAGTTCAAAATGCTTGTTCATCATTTCCTGTCGCAGTGGCATTGTATCAGCAATATGCTTTTTGTAAGCTGCTGCATGGGGGCCGCTCATGCCGCGTCCCATATATCCGCCGGGACCGCCCATGGGGCCAGCAGCCATTGCCGTACCTGCGCCTAAAACTACCATTGTAATTGCTGCCAAAATCTTTTTCATAGTTATTTCTCCTTTCGGTTCCTTTGATGATTTCATCATAGACAGCAAAGTGGGAGACACGATGAAGAAACTGTGAAAGATTGTGAATTGCAAACCTACACCATTAAATGACCCTAAAAAGCGCAACAAAAAAGCAAAAGCCCTGCCTGGTAAGACCAAAGCAGGGCTCTACAATTATTTTTGTCAGCCTATTCCACGATACGGGTACCCTTGATGAACACCGGCTCGACCGGCACATCACTGTGACCATTCTTGTTGCCGGTCTTGACAGCACGAATCTGGTCAACCACATCCATCCCTTCCAGCACCTGTCCAAACACGCAGTAGCCATAGCGGTCCGGCTGTTTACCCTGATGATTAAGGAACAGGTTATCCACCGTATTGATAAAAAACTGGGATGTTGCAGAATCAACAATGGCGGTGCGCGCCATGGCCAATGTGCCACGTGTATTGGAGAGGCCGTTGGTTGCCTCATTCTTGATGGCAAACTTGGGCTTCTTCTGCTCCAGATTTTCGCTCAACCCTCCGCCCTGAATCATGAAATCCTTGATCACGCGGTGAAACACAAGACCGTCATAAAAGCCGTCCTTTACATAACCAAGAAAGTTCTTCACGGTGATAGGCGCCTTTTCCTTGAAAAGCTCCACCTTGATATCCCCCATGGATGTTTCAATGATAACCTGCGGATTCTGCTCTGACATACTTAACCTCCGTTTTTATAAGCAATTTAGACATTTGGATTGGTAAAATTTATCATAAAGCTGATAAAATCGGAACATATTAAAAATATCTGCCTGCCTATTCCCCTGAATAGGCTTGTGTTCCTACAGTTGCCACTGCATAATATGCGCCCCGACAGTGCAACACTTCCCGGAGAAATTGATGCCTGAAAAAGAAATCTGGACCCCTTTAAAAATACTGGCCTGGACCAAAGATTACCTGATCACCAAGGGCGTTGAAAATGCCCGACTTGAGGCAGAGTGGATGCTTTGCGCCGCCACCGGCCTGGACCGCATCGGTTTGTATCTGAATTTCGACAAACCGCTGAATGAGACCGAGCTGAATACTTTTAGGGGGATGATCGCTCGCAGGGCAAAACGTGAACCATTGCAGCATATCCTGGGTACACAGGAGTTCTGCGGTATGGAATTTGAGGTATCACCGGCGGTACTGATTCCCCGACATGATACGGAGACTCTTGTTTATGAAGCTGCAACCCGTATGCCCCAGGCAACCAGCATCCTGGATATCGGCACCGGCAGCGGCTGCATCGCAGTAGCGCTGGCAAAACAATTCCCGAACGCTGCAGTGACGGCCACCGACATATCACCAACCGCGCTGGAAATTGCCATACGCAACGCCGCCAGAAACAGCGTCAAGATTGAGTTTATACAGGGCTCGCTGTTCGAGCCGTTTGATACACAGACTTTTGATCTGATCGTATCCAATCCGCCTTACATACCAACGGCAGATATTGAAACACTGGAGCCGGAAGTACGCCACGGGGATCCTTTCAACGCGCTTGACGGCGGTGACGATGGTCTGCACATTTACAGGCAATTGATACCAGAAGCGGCCATGCACCTCAATACAGGAGGCTGGCTGGTGGTGGAAATCGGCGCCGGACAGGCAGCAGATGTGACGGACATCTTCCGCAAAAGCGCATGCTACAATGAACCTGTCACCGCAAACGACCCGGGCGGCATGGTACGCGTAGTAGCCGCAAGCAGAAAAGGATAGTCAGATGGATATATGCGAAGCTAAACAGACATTAGAAGACGCCGATCTGGTTGTCGAAGCTGACAGCATAACAGAAGCGATCAACAGAATGGCGAAAGAAATCACTGGCAAGCTGAAAGACCAGAATCCGGTCGCCGTATGCGTCATGAACGGCGGCCTGATCTTCTCCGGCCAATTATTGACAAAGCTCTGTTTCCCGCTGGAAGTCGATTATGTACATGCCACCCGCTACGGCCAGAACATGAGCGGCTGCAACATCAAGTGGCAGGCCCGTCCCCAGGCCAGCATCAAAGGGCGCACAGTGCTGCTTTTGGATGACATCCTGGACGAGGGCGTCACCCTGGCCTGCATTGCAGAATACTGCCGCCAGCAGGGAGCAGCCCAGGTATTCACCGCCGTACTGGTTGACAAGCGGCATAACCGCAAAAGCCCGCTGCTCCCCAAGGCGGACTTCACCGGCATTGAAACGGAAGACCGTTTTTTGTTCGGCTACGGGATGGATTACAAGGGATACTGGCGCAACGCACCTGGTATCTATGCCGCAAAAAGCATGTAACCATCGCAAAAGGCAGAACGCACCAAAATAAATGCCCCGTTTCAGCAACTGAAACGGGGCATGCTCATCCTGCTGTCACATCAGATCAACTCATTGCCTGTCTAGCTCAGCATCAATAAATATCTGAACTTCATCACTTATAACCACGCCGCCAGCATCAAGCTTTTTGTTCCAGCTCACTCCAAAATCCTGACGGTTGATCACAGCAGTAGCAGAAATACCACGTTTAATTACACCCTGGGGACTCTTTATTTCCGGTGTCGGACCGGTGACATCCAGCACAACCGGCCTGGTAACGCCTTTTAGAGTAAGATTACCCGTCACTTTCAGCTTTCCGTCTCCGATTTTTTCAACTTTAGTCGACTCGAAAATCATTGTCGGAAATCTGGCCACATCAAAAAAATCTCCGCTGCGCAGATGTTTATCACGTGCAGGAATATTGGTGTTTATGGATGTAACGTCGATGGATGCTTTCACCTTTGATTTGGTAATATCCTTTTCATCAGCAACCACCTGCCCCTTGAATTTCTCAAAAACCCCGCTGACATTACTTATCATCAGGTGTTTTACCTTGAAGCCAATCGTGGTATGAGCGGAATCCAGATTGTAGGTGGCAGAAATAGCTGAAACAGGAGACAACAGCAATACTGCGGCCATCATTGCTACAAAATTTTTCATGTCACATCCTCCTCTGTTTTGGATTCAACCAGAACTGAAGTCAGAGTGCTGCACCATATCCACACACCCTTTGAATCTATCCCTTAATGAACTTGAACACCTGTTCAGGATGCTGCTCTGCCTTGGCAACCTTGGCCCACTGTTTCCTGACAATCCCGTCCGGCCCTATTACTACTGTAGAGCGGATAATGCCCATACTCTTTTTGCCACACATTACTTTTTCACCATAGGCGCCATAGGCCTGCATCATGGTCGTATCCGCATCGGTCAGCAGTACAAAAGGGAGGTTATAGGCAGCGATAAATTTGTTGTGCGATGCCAGACTATCCTTGCTCACGCCCAGCACAACGACACCCAAAGATGCCAACTCAGCGTTATAATCCCTGAAACCGCAAGCCTCCTTTGTACAACCCGGCGTATTATCCTTTGGATAAAAATACAGAACCACTGTTTTGCCTGCGTAATCATTGAGAGAGTGCTGCTTGCCGTCACTCCCCTGCAATGTAAAATCCGGCGCTTTTTTACCTTCAAGTGACATATAACACCCTCCAAACAAAAAAGATAATTTTAGTCTTAAATTGATTTTTACCATCCTGATTATAAAAGGTCAACAGCAATGACAAAAGCATATCACTTTTCCGCCTGTTGAAAATCGGGTTTGTCTGGTACTCTATTCATAAAAATCAGCTTGGGAGGGAAAAATGGTAAGCATGTTCAGGTATGCCGTCGGGATGTTGATGCTGATATTGTCACTGGTTCTGTCAGGGATTTCATCCGCACAAGGTCCATCAGCTGTTTCCATGGCGGTTGACAAGAGCGCGGTATTGCCCGGAGATACCATAACCGTGTCATTCTCAGTCAGTGCCGGCCTGCCCAAGGATGCCTGGATCGGCATAGTACCTTCAAACATCCCGCACGGAAGCGAGGCGGTCAACGACCAGCATGACCTGACCTACCAGTATCTTCAGGGGAGAACCAGAGGACGGCTGCCCTTTTCAGCACCAACCACTCCAGGCTCATATGACTTCCGTATGCACAACACTGACAGCAACGGATCGGAAATTGCCTTTGTGTCTTTCACAGTAGGTACAGACCAGTCCGTTGCCGATAACGATCCTGACGGACCTTCGGTTTCAATAAACAGCCAGGGCGCCACTGTCAGTATCGACAAGCGTTCATACCGCCAGGGCGAGAAGATTACCGTACACTTTACCGCTCCGGCACACTTTGCCTCAGACGCCTGGGTCGGCATCATACCTGCCCATATCCCTCATGGCAGCGAAGCGGTCAACGACCAGCACGATATCAGCTACCAGTACATCAGCAAACGCACCGACGGCCAGATGGTATTTACCGCCCCCCATCCGGGCAACTGGGATATCCGGCTGCATGATACAGATAACAACGGCCGCGAAATCACATATGTTACCTTCAAGGTGCATTAGCACAAAAACAAAAAGGCCGGCTCTGATCGAGCCGGCCTTTATCAATGCAACTCCGGTTCAGCCGGAAAACAATTCCCACTGTTCATACAATTTCTCCAGACACTCATTCAGCTCCGCATGACGCTCTCCGGCCACCCGTCCACGCTCCGGGTCATCGAAAAAACCAGCCTGTCCCATCTCCTCCTCCAGCAAGGCAATCTCCGACTCGACATGCGCTATCTCAGCCTCCACGGCATTCAACTGTTTCTGCCGCGCCTGTTCCTCCCGCTTCAGCCTTTTCTGCTCCTCCCGGTCCAGTTTACCAGGAGCTTGTGGTTCAAAGTCCAAGGTTTGGTGTTCCGGGGATGACTTAACCAGTCCCGGATCCCCAGCCCCCTGTACCGCTTTTTTCTCTAAAAAATACTCATAGTCCCCGTAATAACTATCCAGCTTGCCGCCTTCCACCTCTACAATGCGCGTGGCCAGACCGTTGACAAAATGGCGGTCATGAGAAACAAACACCACGGTCCCATCGAAAGAGCGCAGGGCATCCAACAGCACCTCTTTGCTGAACAGGTCCAAATGGTTAGTCGGCTCGTCCATCAGCAGCAGATTGGAGGGGCGCAGCAGCATCTTGGCCAGGGCCAGGCGGTTGCGCTCACCGCCTGAAAGCACGCCGACCGGCTTATTGATATCATCGCCGGAAAACAGGAACGCCCCCAGGATATCGCGCAGCTTAGGCACCATCTCATAGGGTGCGTCCGTATAAATCTCGTCCCAGACGCTGCGCCCACTGTCCAAAACCGCCGCCTGGTCCTGGGCAAAATAGTCCATGGCCACATTATGCCCCAGCATGCACTCACCGTCCTGGTATTCGGCGCCTGCCAGCACCGACATCAGCGTAGACTTGCCGGCGCCGTTGTGCCCCACCAGCGCCACGCGTTCACCCTTTTCCACCACCAGGTTGACCCGGTCCAGCACCGTATGACTACCGTAGGATTTAGTCAGGTTTTTCAACTCCATGACAATCTTGCCGCTCTTGGGTGCATCGGGAAAATGAAAGCGGATACGTTTACGCTCCGGCGGTATCTCAATGCGCTCGATCCTTTCCAGCTGTTTGATGCGCGACTGCACCAACGAGGCCTTGTTGGCCTGATAGCGGAAACGGCGGATAAAATCCTCGGTCTTGGCAACCTCCTCATCCTGCAGACGCTTGGCCTCGCGCAGAGCGGAAACACGCTCCTCACGTTGGGTCAGATAGCGTGAATAACTGCAGTGGTAGTCCGTGATGGCGTGGTTCCAGACTTCGGCGATCCGGCTGCAGACCTGATCCATGAAGAAGCGGTCGTGGGAGACCAGGATCACCGAGCCTGGATAACTGCACAGATACCCCTCCAGCCAGTTGCGCGCCTCGATGTCCAGGTGGTTGGTCGGCTCGTCCAGCAGCAACACATCAGGCTGCTGCAGCAGCAGGCGCGCCAAAGCGATGCGCATCTGCCAGCCCCCGGAAAACTCGCCGCAGTCGCGGTACCAGTCTGCCTGAGAAAAGCCCAGCCCTTTCAGGACCGTGCCGATCTCCATCTCCATGGTATAGCCGCCACGGTGGCGGAACTGTTCCTGGATTTCACCGTACTTGTGCAGCAGTTGTTCATGTTCATCCGGCGCATGATCGGTCCGTTCCAACTCCTTGCCTAGGCGGTGCAGATCTTCCTCCATGGCCAACAGCTCGCCAAAGGCCGAGCGGGCCTCATGGAACAGCAGCGTGCCCCTGGTGACAATACCGTCCTGCGGCAGATAGGAAGCTTTTGCGCCGCGGGCAAACTGGATCTCACCCGATGTGGACTCCACCTGGCCGGCGATGATCTTCATCAGCGTGGACTTGCCGGCGCCATTCTCACCGACCAGCGCAACACGCTCGCCCTTTTTCAAATGCCAGGAAATATTGGTAAAAAGAGGACTGCCGGCAAACTCTTTGGATAGATTGATAAGTTGGAACATGGAGATTGTTGTAGCATTTAACAGGCTGGCTCGGCAAGATTGAAGATTGGTTCAGAGTTTACGAATAACGGCCTTACGCCGGCTGCATGGCCTCCATCACCATTTCCTTGATGACCGATATGGCGCTGTCCACCTCGCGCCGCAGCTCGTCATCACCGTCTTGCCCCTTTATGCGTTTACGCAGATAGTTCTCAACCAGCCCTTTGGCGATCTTCAGGGCCTTGCCCGCCTCATCGGCAAAACCGGCTATCTCGGAACGTGCATCCGCCACTTCTTCATCGCCAATGCTGCCACGGAAATCCGCTGCGGCATTTTTTATCTCCCGCGCCATGCGGGCCGCTTCATTGGCTGCGCCACGATCCCCGGGCAGCGACATGGATGCCAGCACACGCAGGTATTCTTTGGCGTATGCCACCCGCTCGGAAGCCGCGCTTCGGATAGACTGGCGGGCTTGAACAGCCGCCTGCTTCAGTGCCTCATTGCCCTGCTCCATGCGGTCGATCTGTTTCTGCACCGCTTCGGATATTTCCAGATTGTCCAGTACGGCAGACCTTTCAACTACTGGAGTTTTTGCAGAACTCGTTTGAAGTCTGTTGGCAGGATTGGCAATATTGATAACATCAAAGATCTTCATGGCAGCCTCCATGCCTTTTTATCGGCAAGGAGGCGGGGAAAGTGAAGAGGGAAAGCAACCTAAGAATTGAAACTGATCGTCTTCTTTCTTTTTGTAATAAGAATGCCCCACAATCCAAAGGTGGTCCCGGCAATTCCTAAAACAGTATAAAAACCCACTGAAAACATAAACTTGTTAGGGTGGTCATTTCTAGAAAATGACGAGTTAAAAGATCGTCCAAAATCATGCGCTTGGTCCTGCATGGCAAGATCAACTGTTGAGCTAAGCACCCAAAGCCCCAAACCAAATATTAATGAGCATATTGAGTACAACGCAAATCTTGGGGAACTTCGTCGCATAAAGTAGAAACCAATAATAGTGCATATTAGTGCCGCAACAGTAAATATTGCACTCAATGGATTCAAAATCTTTGCAAGCACAGCAACAAGGGTACTCAACATAACGATCCTAAATCTCTCATTATTATGAAAAACACGCTAATCATCTATAATCTCCAGCAAGAAGCTAAATTCTTCCCCCACAACCTTACCAGCATATCCGATTTACGCGAGCCAACTCCATGCCACAGCGAAACTAGCCCAACATATTCCTCGGTCACCTCATAGATAATGCAGTATTTGACCGGCCCGGAATCAATGTACAATTCTTTCAACACCACCTGTTGACCTGCAAGCAGATAAGGGGCATCGGTGCCGGCAAAATTGTTTTCGCATAGCAATTTTTCAGCAGCTTCTATGCGCTTCAGGAAAGCATCTGCAACCTCAAGCCGATAACGCTCAGCCAAATTGCCTGCATAGTGTCTGACTCTTGCCTGATATTCCAGAGAACGCTTAAGCGGACGTTTTGCCATTCCGAAGCTCTTTTCTGATGGATTCAAAAAAAGTGTCATCCTCAGCAACAATAGTGCCTATACCCGAATGAAGCTCGTACCAGCCACGCTCCACCGATTCAAAAAACTCTTTCTGCTCGTCGGAATTACGAACATACATCCGTAACGAATCACGAAGCACATCCTGTTCATTACGACCTTCACGCTGGGCTATCCGTTTCAGGTTCATGCTGTCGGTTTCGTCAAGCCTGAGACCTAATTGCTTGCTTCTCATGGAGAGCACTCCTTATTGGTATCATTAATAACAATATACATCACCTGACACCCTGAGACAATTTCTATGTTTTCTCAATGATTTTGCCAGCCGGCAAAAGGACTCGCTTCAGAACTTCACCAAACTGCACCCCGGGTCTGCCGCATTCAAGGAACCTGTCATGGCATAGGCCAGACAGCGCAAACCGCCACGGCAGGCCTGCTTGTAAAAACAGCTTTCACATCCCTCAGGCACATATTCCTCACGCAACTGCCGTAACAGAGGACTTTCAAGATAGAGTTCCTCAAGGGAATTGTGCAGCAGACTGCCGACTGGAACCGGCATACGGCGGCAGGGAACCAGCGTTGCGTCGGCCATGACAGTGAGCAGTTCATTACCGGCCTGGCAGCGGTAAGGGCGACCGTCTCCGGTACGGAACTGCAGAGCGCGCTGCATGGCCACCTCTGTACCACAGGGGAGCAGCAAAGGCTTGTTGCGGGACTTTGACATGATCGACAGCAGTTCGTCCGTTTCCTCTGCTGAAAGCACCAAATCATTCTGCCCGGCCGCGCCGCCGATAGGCACAAAACGGTCGGCCCAGACACGCTTGACCCCCAACCTTTTGCAGGCGGCCGCCACATCGGCAAACTCTCGGTAATTGCCCCGATGCGCCGTAAAAGAGACCAATACAGCTACTCCGGCCTTTTTCAGGCATTTTATGGCATTCAGGACGCGCTCGTAATCTCCTGCACCGCGAATAGCGTCATGGGTTTGCGGAGTCCCCTCCATACTGACCTGCACAAAACCGGGGCCGAGCTGGCGCAAACGCTTTGCCGCTGCATTATCGATCATGGAACCGCTGGTCAGTATGGCAAAGCTGAACTCACGCCGCAGGGTGTGGAAGCGCTCCAGCAGGTCAAAGAAATCCCCTCTCAGGAAAGGCTCACCACCGGTGACATTGATATGGGCCGGGAAGCGTGTTTGTAAGCGTTCCGAGCGGAAGCGCCTGACAAGAGCGCGAAACTGGTCGAGGATATTCAGCAGGGTATCATAGGAAAGGTCAGCGGGTGGATCGCCTTGATAGCAGTGTGTGCAGGCATGGTCGCAGCGCTCGGTGAGGTGCCATTGAAATAGCAGTGACCGTAACCGTGGACCGTGTCCGTTGACCGTGTCGGTTATTATATTCAAAGGCCGGGACGTGTGCCCGTTAACCGTGCCCGTTGCTGTTTGACTGATGGTTTCCACTGTTATTTAAGTGAGAAGTGCAGTTTGGTGAGCATTTTGCTGACACGTTCGTAGCGTTCAGTCAGATCTCTACCGTCTGTTTCTACAAGATAGGCCAGATCGTTAGCCAACCGAATTTGGTATTTGATTTCACCGCAAGAACCTCTGGATATACCGACAAAATGTCGATATTCATTTGTTCCAAACCGATGGGCACCTTCCGCAAGGTTCATGCAGATTGAGGAGGCGGACCTCCTCATCTGGCTAACAAGCCCATATTTTTCACTATCCGGAAAACCGGCCGTTATTTTGTACACTTCAAGGGTCAATTCATGGGCAAGCTTGAAGACATCCATTTCCTCAACCAGCATAATACCTGCCTTTCATTTATAACTACCAACGGTCTACGGACACGCACTACGAACTAATCCCCTCCCCCGCAGCCTCCACACCCTCCCCCGCCACTGCATCCGCCACCGCTACAGGAACTGCCGCCGCAGGAACCGCCGCCGCAGCCGCTGTTTGATGATGTTCGGCTGGGGAAGGCTTCGCTGAAGCTGGCATACAGCAAGGTGCCGGCCAGTACGGTCGTTCCGAAGATGGCAAAGGCGTAGGCTGGATCCACGCCAGGCTTTTCATGGCCCTTGACCGCTTCTTTCAGCCATTCAAAATGCTGTTCCAGCCGTTTAAGGAACTGCTTGCCCAAAGGGGAAAGTTTTGTCCAGGGCTTAAGCAGGATGATCAGCAGGAACAGGGCCACCGGCAACATCAGGACCAGTATAAAGACCGGACGGTTATAGATCAGCCCCAGATAGAGCTTGGCAATGCCGATGCCCATAACCAGGGCCAGCAGCGCAAAAAATGCAAACCAGGCCATGCGCAGTTGTCCCGAAGACTTGAGCAGTCCTTTGCGCTCCAGTTCCAGGCGGGTCTGATTGACATAGGTTTCCACAAAGGAACGCAGGGTTGTATCCTTGAACACATCCCCCGGTTTCCGGCTGCGGCTGAGAAATTTCCACACTGCCATCTCAACGCGATCAGTGGGTGCTAAGGCGCCATCCACACGTCTCAGCACCTTGCTATTGTCCTTTGCGGAAGATTTCAGCTCCAGACCGAAAATGCGGAAACTCTTGCCTTGTGTAGCAGCGCTGTCATCAGCAATCTCAATCAGTCCTTTTTGCCACATGCCGAAGATGACGGTCTTGATGACCAGTTCCCAGCCGCCTCGCAAGACTGCTACTGTTGATGGAGGAAACGATGACGGTTCCGGCATGCGCAAACCACGGGAGGGGGCATTGATAATCAGCCTGCCCACAATGACAGCCGCCAGTGTGAGCAGGGGAAAATAAAGCAGGAATTGAGGACCGGGAATACTGCGAATAAACTCCAGCATGAGCACCTCCTCAATTGAAGGAAGATGTATTGATATTTTGACAGATTGTTGACTTTTAGATGATGCCCAGTTCTGTTGCGGCTTCCCTGTACATCCTGACCGCTTCGTCACTGGACTGGACAAAAATTATCCTGTCCAGATCACCGGTTGCCGCCTCTTCACGGGCAACAGAAAGAGCAATGCGGGCGGCTTTCAGCAGGGGAAAACCGTAAGCGCCGCAGCTAACCGCCGGAAAAGCAATGCTTCTCAAGTTATACTGCCTTGCCAGACGAAATGAGTTGATATAGCAGGAACGCAGCAGCTCCGACTCTCTGCGGGTACCGTCATGCCAGATTGGGCCAACTGTATGGATAACATGTTTGGCGGGCAGCCGATAAGCCTTGGTGATCTTGGCATCACCCGTCTCACACCCCTTCAGCTTCTGGCATTCAGCCAGCAGTTCCGGTCCGGCGGCCCAGTGGATGGCCCCATCCACCCCGGATCCGCCAAGCAGCGTCTTGTTGGCGGCATTAACAATGGCATCGACTTCAATGGTTGTAATGTCTGCTTTGATGATTTCTATGTGGGCTGTTTTCATAATGTAACTTAGATAACAGTTTTAAAGACATTTGCAAATAAGGTTTTTAAGATTCAGGGAGTGGAGACTAGGGAGCGGGGGTCGGAAAATACATCTGACTTTCTCCGTTCCCCTGCTCACATTCCCCAGTCACATTTTTATCTCACCCTGAATGCCGATGGTCACCTCTTTGTATGGGATATTTTTTCCGCAGGCAGCCAGTGCCTGTCGGGCGGCCATGGCAATACCGCCGCAACAGGGCACCTCCATCCTCAACACCGTCACGCTTTTAACATCAGATTTTGTCAACAATTCGGTCAGCTTCTGGAGATAAAACTGGTTGTCATCCAGCTTGGGACAGCCCATCACCACTGCCTTACCCTTGAGGAAATCATCATGGTAACCAGCATATGCCACCGGTACGCAGTCGGCAGTGATCAGCAAGTCAGCCCCCTGAAAATAGGATGCCGTGGTGGACACCAGATGCAGTTGCACCGGCCACTGGCCAAGCTGACTCTGCCTGCTGCCCTTTGGCTGGTCATCTGCTGACTGCGGAGGACGACTGAATGCCATGGCACGTGAACCAGGACAGCCGCCATGCCCCTGTGCATGCTGATGCTGTGCTGCAGGCGGGGTGCCATGCTGATGTACCGGTGCGATACGCCCCTGCCCAGTCAGATGCTTTTCCACCGCTGCTTCGTCAAAGGCATCCGCCTCACGTTCCTCAATGGCAATGGCACCTTGGGGGCAGTCCCCCAGGCAAGCGCCCAGACCGTCGCAAAGATTTTCAGCTGCCAGCACAGCCTTGCCATTGATGATTTTGATGGCACCTTCCGCACAGGATGGTACACAGAGCCCACAGCCATTACATTTTTCCGGGTCAATTTTTACAATTTTTCTAAGCATGATCTATCTCCTTCACGTTTTAAATTGTATCTAGAAAAAATAGTGCCAGAGGTATTTGAGTTTGCCTTGCAAAAGCAGTTTCCTGCCAGAATACGACATGACTTGCCGGATTCGTTCCCTCTCGGTAGCGGCATAGCAATGAATAGTACAGTGTTTGCAAACTGGCTTTTTATCGTTAAACGGACAGAGTACACGCCGCTTTATGGCGTAGAAAAGCAGTGCCGTACAGTCCGGACAGAGCAGTCGATGCCTGTTCAAGGCGCGATGGCTGAAATGCCTACGCTCAGCCTGCCCGTGGTGCCCCAGACAATAGACCTCGACAAACTTGCCCAGCAGCCGGATATCCTTGATTTGTGCAACGGTAAATGTTTCCATGTTTGGCATCATGCCTGTTCACCTGTAGAAATTACATGACCAGCGTCAATTTTTTTTGTTTTCGGGTATCAGCGTCTTTCATGAGCCGCTTTTTTTATGCTAAACTCTCACTCGTCATGCTGTAGATATGTATCAGCTCCTTTCAATGACTTGAGCACAAAAATTTTACACAGGATCACTTATGGGGTTGGTCGCAACCGAAAAACTTGCCGAAGGCTTGGTACTGGCCTCGGACGTGCTTGACCGCAGCGGCAGGATGCTGCTGGCCTCAGGGGTGGAGCTGACTACACGGCATATCCGCATGCTGATGGCCTGGGGCATTGCTGAAGCAGATATTGCCGGGGTAGATGTGCCCCAGCAGCAACCGGTCGCATCTAGCAAGGTTGACGACGCGCTGTTGCAACCGATGGAAGAAGAGTTGAAACTCATCTTCAGTAATGTTGACCTGGAGCATCCGGCCATGGCGGAACTGTTCCGGCTTTGTCTGCTCAGAAAGGTATCCGGTGAGACGCGCCAAGCCCAACCTTGAACATATTGTCAACAATGCCACTACGGTCTATTCACTGCCGTTGATCCACGACAGGCTGACCCAGGCCATCAATAACCCCAAGGCATCTTTTGCCGACATCACCACCATCATATCCGAGGACCAGGGGTTGAGCTTCCGCATCCTCAAGCTGGCCAACAGCCCCATGTTCGGCTACCACAAAAATATCGACACCATCACCAAAGCCGCCACCATCATCGGCACCCAACAGCTGCGCGACCTGTCCCTGGCCATTTCTGTCATGGGCGTATTCAAGGGTATCCCCGAAGAGCTGATCAACATGACCTCTTTCTGGCAGCACAGCATCACCTGCGGCATAGTTGCCCGCATCCTGGCCACCTGCCGGCGTGAAGCGAATGTGGAACGTTTCTTTGTCTCCGGGGTACTGCACGACATAGGCCAGCTGGTGCTCTGCACCGCCATACCGGAAGAGCTTGCCGAACTGATCATGCAATGCCGTGACTCAGGGCAGCCACAATACCAGGCACAACACGCAGCTTGGGGGTTTGACCACAGCAATGTCAGCGGAGAAATGCTCAGCAAGTGGAAGATACCCCTGATCATTGCCGAGCCGGTGGCAAATCACCACTCCCCATCCAAAGCGGTGACTTATCCAGCCGAGGCCGCCATCCTGCATTTATCGGATCTGATCACCCACGCCCTGCAGGCCGGCTGCAGCGGCGAGACTCATGTCCCACCACTGGATGAACAGGCTTGGGATCTGCTGGACATACCAGCAAACATGCTGGGAACGATCCTCAAACAAACTGATGCACAGCTGGATGAAACCATGGCGATCCTGTTTGACAAGGGGCACCAATGAGCCCGGACACTTCAAATCTCCTGCAAGAGTTGGCAAAGCTGCGTGAACGCAACAACTACCTGGAGGAATGTAACCTGCGTTATGTGGGACTGCTGGATCTGCTGGCCTCCAGCAGTGATTTTCAGGCCGACCTGAATCGTGAAAGGGATAATGCCACCGCCATCTTCAAGGCCACCTTCCAGCAACTCAAACGGTTGATGCCCTTTGAAATCATGGCCTTTTACACCAATGCCGATGACAACTGCTTTGACCTGGCGGAATGCGTACCCAAAACAGGCCAGCAAACCATTGTGCAGGAAGTGGATGACAGGATCTCGGACGGCAGTTTTGCCTGGGCAATCAACCAGAATCATCCGGTCATCGTGCCTGCCACCACCCAGGGCCACAACATCATCCTGCAGGTGCTGGCAACCAAAAACCGTATCTGCGGCATGTTCGCCGGCATGATTGCCGCTGACCGGACAACCATAGACGCACCATCACTAAATGCACTGACCACGATTCTGCTGAACACCGCCTATGCACTGGAAAGCTACATACTCCACCAGTTAGTACTAGATCACATGCAGAACCTTGAACAGAAAGTGGAAGAGCGTACCAGAGAGCTACAACAGGCCCAAATGCAGGCCGAGGCGGCCAACCTGGCCAAAAGCGCCTTTCTGGCAAACATGAGCCACGAACTGCGCACCCCCCTCAACGCCATCATTGGCTTTGGTGATATCCTGATGTCACAGAGTGCCGGAGAACTTAACGAAACGCAGCAGGAATATATGGGCTATGTATTTCAAAGCAGCTGCCACCTGCTGGAGCTGATCAATGATATCCTTGACCTGTCCAAGGTGGAGGCAGACAAGGTGGAATTGAATCTTGTCAACACCGATATCAGGACACTGCTGAAAAACAGCATGATCATGCTCAAGGAGATCGCCCACAACCGTGAAGTGGAGTTAAAACTTGACATTGACGCATCAGTACCCGAAACGATCTTGGCTGACGAACGCCGGGTCAAGCAGATCATGTACAACCTGTTGTCCAATGCAGTAAAATTCACCCCCGCCGGCGGAGAGGTCGTCGTCCGGGCCAGCGGTGGCAACAACTACGCACTGCTTCCCGCACAGGCCCGCACACTGCTGGAAGACAATGCGGCACATCAGGGCAGGTATCTGTCTATCTGCGTCAGTGACACCGGTATCGGGCTGATGCCTGATGAACTGGAGCGAATCTTCATGCCGTTCGAGCAGGCTGACAATTCTGCTACCAGGGAGTTTGAAGGCACCGGACTGGGGCTGACCCTTTCCAGGAGACTGCTGGCATTGCACGGCGGCACCGTCTGGGCGGAAAGTCCCGGCAGGGGGCTGGGTAGCAGTTTCTGGTTGGTCATTCCACAAGATCGGCCAACACATCTCTAGCCGTATGGAAGGTGGGCATGGAAAACAGGACTATTCTGCTCTGTGACGACAATCTGGTTAACCGCAAGCTGGTAAGCGCCATGCTGCATGGTCATGCCTACAATATTATCGAGACCGATTGCGGCCATGCATGCATCAATAAAGCCCTTCAGCATGCAGAGGAGATTGACCTGGTGCTGCTGGATATCAGCCTCAAGGATATCAGCGGCATCGAGGTCTGCCATGCCATCCGCAGCAGCAGTATGGCAAACGCTCAAAGCCTTCCCATCATTGCCTATACTGCTCATGCTTTGGAAGATGAACATAAAAACTACATTTCCAATGGTTTTAGTGACGTACTGACCAAACCTGTCGTCAGGGAGGTGCTGTTCAGTATGCTTGCCAAACACCTGGGCTGATGATTTGATTTCACCACAACTATTGATGCCGAAAGGATACAGGTTTTATGAAGATTCTTATTGTTGAAGATGACCTGATGAGCCGCAAACTGCTGGAAGCCCAGCTCTGCGCTTACGGGGAGTGCCATCTGGCAAAAAGCGGGCAGGAGGCGCTGGAAGCGATTGTTATGTCACAGAGCGATGGTAAGCGATTTGATCTGGTCTGCCTGGACATTATGATACCGGGTATCAGCGGCCAGGAGGTGCTGAAACATCTGCGCAACGTGGAAAGCGAACTGGGACTGCCGCCGGGGGAAGAGACAAAGGTCATCATGACTACGGCCCTAAAAGACAGCGCCAATGTAATGGCCGCTTTCAAAGAGCAGTGCAATGGTTACCTGGTCAAGCCGATCAAACAGAACAAAATGAAAGCCATGTTGAAGGAACTGAAGTTGATACAGGATTAAGACACATGAACAGTTTTTCAACGGCCTTTTACAACCCTGCCCAGTTTTTCCCACAACTCCTGGATATGGTAAGGTTTTTGGATAATGTCATCTGGCACCTGTTCTGTGAAACGTTCCCGGGTATCCTCAGCAGCATGCCCGGTGCTGATAATCACCTTCACATTCGGTCTGATGCGCCTTAACGCGGCAAGCGTGGCAAAACCATCCATTTGCGGCATGGTCAGATCCAGCAGCACAACGGAAATTTCATTACAATATTCTGAAAAGATGCTTACAGCCGCATAGCCATCTGAAGCAGAAAGCGTGTTCAAGCCCATATGTTGCAGGCTGAACTCGCAAAAGGCCCTGATATCCGGCTCATCATCCACAATCAATACCGTTCCGCTTAATTCGGTTTTCAGCACGTTATCAACTGGTTCTTCAGTTCCGGCAAATTCATGCACAGACGATGAAACTGGCAGCAACACTTTGAAAACAGTGCCTTTGCCTTTTTGGCTCTCCAGAATGATAGCACCCTTATGTGCCTTCACAATCCCGAGCACAGCCGACATGCCCAATCCACGTCCGGCAAATTTGGTCGTATAAAAAGGTTCAAAAATGCGCAGTTTGGTTTCAGCATCCATGCCGCACCCGGAATCAGTTACCTCAAAGAACACATAGTTGCCCGGTTCGGCCTTTTCCTTGCACCTGTTTTTCCTCAGCATTTGCTCATCACAGTGCTGCACACCGGTAGTTAGTGATATGGTTCCGGTGCTTTCGCCAATGGCCTCAGCAGCGTTGGTAATCAGGTTCATAATAACCTGCTGGATCTGACTGTAGTCAACTGTCACCAACGGCAGTCGTTCCGCCATGCAGATATTGAAGGTAATTGTTTTAGGCACCGTGGTTCTGAACAACTCGGCATTTTCACTGACCAGACGATTCAAATCCACGTCAGCAACCTTGAAGGCCCCTTTTCCTGAGTAAGCCAGCATCTGACGGACCAGGTCGGCAGCCCGTCGGCAGGCCCGGACTGCATAATTAATGTTTTCGCGCTCCGGCGCCTCATCGTGCATCTGAATCAGGGACATATCCAGGTTGCCGAGAATAATGGTCAGCAGGTTGTTAAAGTCATGGGCGATGCCTCCGGCAAGCACCCCCAGGCTTTCCAGCTTCTGTGAATGCAGCAGTTTGCGTTCCAGCTCCAGGCGTTCTTCTTCCGCCTGTTTACGCTCGGTAATATCAATGGTGAAACCGCCCAGATATTTTTTCCCATGCAACTCAAACGGGAACTTGATAGTAGTATAGTTGCGCCCTCCAAAATCCTCATCCCCCTCAAAGACCTGTCCGGACAAAAGCACCGCTTGATCATCGCTGATAATCTTCTCGGCAAACCCCGATGGGAAAAGTTCCTCCATCCCTTTTCCAAGAGCCTGCTCAGCAGGTATGCCGATCAGATCAATAAAATTGCTGCTCAGACTTACTACGCGGAACTGTTCATCCTTGATAAAGCTGTAAATCGGACTGTACTTCATGTACAGCTGCAGCATAGCTTCGCTGTCACGCAGCTTTTGTTGCATCTGCCGGCGCTCGGCAATATCCCTGGCAATAACCAGCACCTGCATTTTGCCATCAATCAGCAAAGGCTTGGAGGCCACCTCCACATCAATGACCTGACCGTCCAGGCGAACAAACTGCTCTTCCATATATGGTGCAGCAACACCTTTATGTTCTGCATCATTAACCCGGGTATTGACAATATCGTGAAAATCGGGATGCACTACATCCATGGCAGGATAACCGACCAGCTCTTCCGGAGACGAAGCCCCCAGCATCCTTGCGCCGGCGGCATTGATATAATTGAATACTCCACCGCCATGGATGGCCACCATGTCTGGAGCTATCTCCACCAGCGTTCTATATCGCTCTTCGCTCTGCTCCAAGGCTTTCTTGATCTGCACCCGCTCGGTCACATCATGCAGTATGCAGATGGCCGGATCGGCACCATTTCCCTTGAATTCAACATACTTGATACAGCCATCCTTGCAGCGCACTGTTATTTCACGCGACTGCGGAAAACCGGCCAGCTGATCGGCCTTGTAGAGTTTGCCGACATCGTCACTGCATCCCGGATAAAGCAGCTCAAACCAGGTATCCAGCGTTTCGATTTCCTGGGTGGTGTAACCGATCAACTGCTCTGTCACCTTGTTGAAAAATATGCTATCGCCCTCGGTGTACACAGCAGCAACCGGCAGATACTCCAGCAGTCCTAGAACAGTAGTACGATCAATGCCCATATTTACCCAATCTCCTGCTTCAGGCTATTTCTGATAAGCTGTTGAATGGCTATTATACTGTACACACCATATGCACGGTGTTGATAAAACGCCAGAAAAGAGTGCTAAACACCTGTTGAGTATCACCCCTGCGCATGCAGTACACGGGCAAGGCTGTCGCTCAGGTGCTGAACAAACACACGGACCTTGGCTGAATCAGCCAATCTTACCGGGTAAACCGCCGAAATATCTGCCTGCTGACTGTATTCCGGCAGTATCCGTACCAGTCGCCCTTCAGCCAGCGCGCTTTCCACATCCCACTGAGAACGCAGAATAATGCCGTGACCATCCAGGGCCCACCGTAATACAATTTCGCCGTTATTGCAGGAAAGCGGCCCAGTCACCTTGACACTCTCAACGCCCCTGCCGCTGTCCAGCCTCCAGACTCCAAAGCTCTCATTCCTTTCTCTGATGGCAATACATTTGTGACTTGCCAGCTCTTCTATGGTCTGCGGAGCGCCCATGCGCTGGACATACTGTGGGGCGGCACATAAAATACGCTGGTTGGCCGCCAGATTTTTCACCAACAGTCTGGAATCCGGGACAGCGCCAAAATTGATATCCACGTCAAAACCTTCTCCGATAATATCAACAGGGCGTGAAAACAATTCCAGCTGTATCTGCAAAGCTGGATAAAGCAAGGCCACCTCCGACAGTACCGGCGCAACATACTTGCGCCCGAAGCCGCTGCTGGCGCTGATACGCAAGGCACCTTGGGGAACGGACTTTGCCGTTGAGATAGCCTCTACCATCAGCCCGGTTTCCTCCAGCATACGTTGGGACCAGCGGTAAACGGTTTCGCCGTCACTGGTGAGCCTGACCTTGCGGGTGGTTCGGTAAAGCAGGCTCACATGAAGCATTCCCTCCAGTGCAGCTATCCTTTTACTGACATATGCAGGCGAAACTCCCAGTTCAGCAGCACTGACTACAAAGCTGCTGTTGCGCACCACTGTGCAGAAAAGGCGCAGATCCTCCAGCGCAGGCAGACTATTCAACATGTTCATCCTCTACTTATAAAAATCCGGCTACGCAGTCATCAGGTTGCAGAAATCGGCAAACATCTCCGGATGGAACAACCTTTTTTCTCCTGTCATAGTCTTAATAGCCGCTTCCGGAGTCGAAGCAGCACGGTAGGGGCGGTCTGTTGTCAGAGCGCAATACACATCACACATGCCGGCCACCAGAGCGCTTCTGGGGATCTCCTTCTCGTAAAGCCGGTTGGGATAGCCGGTACCGTTGTAACGTTCATGATGGCTTAAAGCGATGGTCAGGGGAATCGGTTCTTTAATCCCCATTTTGACCAAGATATCGTGGCTATAGCGGGTATGATGCCTGACCCTGTAATATTCGTGTTTTGATAGCGTATCGGCCTTTTCCAGTATGTCTCCGGCTACCCGAGTCATGCCGATGTCATGCAAAATGCCGCCTATACCAACATCCAGCAATTCATCAGAGAACAGATTGAAAAAGGTTTTATGCACATACATGGAAAGTATTGCCACCTGGGCGCTATGAATGACCAGATAGGCGTTGTACATGGCAAGGTTTGACAGTAACCCCATCAACTCTTCCCGATCCGCAAGATTATCAGCCAGATATCTGAGCAGGCTCCTGCATTTGTCAAGGGGCTCGTTTTTTTGAGGATCTTTGAATATATCACTGACATAATTCATCAGTACCGGGCAAAGAATCGAGTTTTTGCTTTTATGTGACAGGGAGTTGTCGGAAAGGATGCCAACAATGTTCTTTTCCAGATAGGTGCGTACGATATCAGCATTTTCGCTTGACACATGGACATATTCTACCCGGTTGGCCTGCAGACGTTTGACATCGCCGTTTGTGAGCCTGACTCCGCGGTTCTTATAGAGAATGTAATTGGCGCCCTGTTTTACATAAAGGGCAATATCGGGAAATGTACTGACTTCAACACAATCCAGTGATAACGGATAATAGCCCAGAGCCATACAAGGACACCTTTGCTGTTTGTGCTTGGATTTATCAGGCAATGCAGGTTAGAGATATTAACATATCTACGCTGGATTTCAGCCTTAAATATGTCGTTCCCCAATGTCGGCATCAAAAACTATTTACTCACGAATGCCTCAAAATGCAGGCATAAAGCAATCTGAATCCCGGGCATGGGGCCTAAAAACTGACTTTGAAAATCTGCCCGACCTGTATTGCACTGTCCCGTTTTGTAAGATATGCTTATGCTGCTGGAATGGCCTGATTCAAAACAACTGCCCTGAACATGCCGTGCCATATGCCATACAAAGACACGACAGGAGATCAGATGAACAAAATTGAAAAAAATATGGTGGTTACACTCCGTTATAAGCTGCACGATCCGGACGGCAATCTGCTCGATGATGGCGCAGAACCGATTACCTATATGCATGGCGGATATAACGAAATATTTCTTCCTGTGGAAAATGCCCTGACCGGCAAGCAGGCCGGCGACAAGATCACCATTAAGCTGCAGCCTGAAGACGCCTTTGGCGAGTATAATATTGACCTGTTGCAGATTGAACCGCTGGAAAACCTGCCGGAATCACTTGAGGTTGGCATGATGGTGGAGGGAACAACCCGGGAAGACGATCAAGAAGAATCGCTGTTTTTTACAGTTACCGAGATTGCCGGGGGCAAAGCAGTGCTGGACGCCAACCACCCACTGGCAGGCATGGCGCTGGTTTTCTCTGCGATGGTTGACAATGTGCGGCCGGCAAGTGCAGCAGAAATAGAACAGGCTGAGCTAAAGTAAACAGTCCCGCATATGCTTAAGAATCCAGCCCGCGCAGGCAGTTCAACTGTCTTACCTGCCGGCGGGACCAGCAATATTCTCAATCCCCTTCAACACTGGCCTTACTTCATCGGAAAATGAAAAGGCCGCCATTATCATTTGGCGGCCTTCCTTTTTATTACCATGTCACATTATGACCTTTTCAAGGTTATATCCGGATTGGCAACATCCGAATCAAACTGACATTCCTATGTGATTTACAGCCTGGCGGAGTATCTTCGCTCATGCGTTCCTCCTTCATCTCATTTGCTGCTTCCATCTGGTTAAAATATAACACCGGAAACATTTAAATACAGTCTGTTTTTATTTATTTGTTACGGATATAATTGTGAAGTTGCCTACAGTCAAGGCACCGTGCTTTTACCATCCCAGCGGCACACCTGCCCGCTATTGGGCCAGATAAAAATAGCGGTTCAAGTCAAGCAGCCCCCCCCTGACCGGCTCATCCTGATCAAAACGCGTCTGAAACCAGTCATAGGTATCCCAGATCCGCTCATCCGCCCTGTTAACTCCATATCTGGCCAAACGGCTATAATCCTCCTTGCTGCGCCTGAAGTTTGCCAGAAGATCAACAAAATCAGGCACATCCCTCTGATGCAGATCAAAAAAATAGTTGGGATAGGCCCCGATAAATCCGGGGACAAAATCGGCACTGTCTCTGGAGGCATCCATGCGCCCCTCTTCGTTCATCATAAAGGCCACATTATCGTGCCAGCGATTGATGACAATGGAAAAAACCATGTCGCGCCCCTTGTCGCGTCTGACACGCACATAGGCCAAATTGGCTTCATGGTCGTTAATCATGGCAAAGAAAGGTGTGCCCGGTTTTGATACAGCACGCATGGCTTGCAGATAATCTGCATCGCTTTCAAACTTTTTCGGCAGAGGTGGATACACAACATCAGCGGGCAGATAGTTAATTTTGTCGAAATGTATGCCGGCGGTCGGCAGCAGGTGCCGATTGACAACATGCTCCACGAACTCCCGCTTGGGATCAGTACTGTTGAATTTCACCCCGGTCGGCATGGCGGCTGGAGTATAGTTGAGATGTTCAAGGGTTACCCCTTTGTTCCAGGATTGCATGATCTGCCGTCGCACATCCAGAGGCATGTAATCCAAAAAATAGCTTTCACCCTCTACACGCAGCCCATCCATGTAAAGCCGGACCGCCAGCTGGTGTCCGGCAGTGCCGTAGACATCAAAACCGGCCACCAAGGCATAATAAATACGCTCCAGTAGCGGATAATCCATCACCCAGACCGTCTTGGGGATGTTGCCCAATACCCCCTTGTGTACCGAAGCGCTCTCAAAATGTCGATAGATGGTCATTATCGGAGCATCGGTAGCCGTGTTGCCTTTCCAGATGGAATCGTATCCCAGGCCGTTGTAGTAATGAGCCGTGTAAAAATCCTGGCGCTGCCTGTAAAACTCCACCTCAGCCTTTCTGTGTCGATCGGTCAGAGCAGAGAAGATGCCCAAGTCGCTGCCATACTCGATAGGCATACGCAAACGTTCACCGTTCATCTTCAGAAAGGCCGGATATCTGACACTCAGGTCATAGGCAGGGTCCAGAAACATCACCCAGAAATGATCGTTGATGACATTGAGCGCAATCTGCCCCTTGCAGACCGGACCGTGGATAAATGTCATCAGGATATAGTGGGCGTTGTCCAGCAGGAACTGGTAACGCGCATTCGGCGGGATCTGCTCAAATGTTACAAACGGGTTGGCGCTGTCAACGGGCTGATATCCCGCCTTGTATGGCTTTTGAAGCCACTGTGGACGGATAAAAAGCTCTTTGACACGTTCCAGCCTGCCATCATCAAGCTCAACAACCATGTGGGTCTTGAAGACGATGGTAGAGTGAATCTTGCGAAAACGGTAATAGAACCGCTCAACAGCCGGATCGTCATAGGGACGCACTGTGGCGATCAGCTCAATCGGCTTGCCTGGTGGGGTTTTGGAACGTACCAGCTCGTAGTATGCGTTGGTGGGTGTACCAAATTTGATGTGGGCCAGGAAAAGGTGTTCATAGATATAACGGGCGGTCATGGCATGCTTGGCATCATCCTGGTTCAGAAACGTTTCCCACTGTTTGATGGAGGCCGCATCCGCAGGCTTTGGCGAAACAAGCTCAAGCTGCTGGGCCGCGCTGGGGCCTTTTGCCCCCTGCACCAGCCAGCCGGCAATAACCTCGAACTCTTCCTGCTTCAATGGAGGAAAACCGTACGGCATACCGCGATTGGGGTGTTTATCAAGATAACTGGCCACTTCGCCTCGGTTTTCGGCACAAACCAGATCATCATTCTCCGGCCTGTATTCTCCGCTGCTTTTGGGGTTGCTGATCTTGTGCTGCAGCAGCTGGATCATGACGGAGTCATTCAGGCCGTTGCCGGCGGTGCTTTCCGTAACACTGAAGAACTCCTTTTTGCGCCATTCTGCGGTTGTCTGGGCATCGGTAAACAGGCGCGTGGGATCCATGCTTTTCAGCCGGTAGGCATTGTAGACCGTCTTCTTGGAGGCGCCGCGCTCCAAACCTTCGAATGCATCCATTTTCAACTGGCAGGGGGAATTGTAACAGGAGTGACAGACCACACAGCGACGGTCCAGTATCGGTTTAACCTCTTTCTGGTAATCGATGGTCCGTGACGGTATGGAGAAGACAACGGGCGGCAGCACCTTGACAGCACATCCGGCAACACACAGGGCTAGTACAAGGCCAATCAGTTTTCCACGCATGTATCAATAGGCTCCCGCTCAATATTAAAGTGGTATTGCGTTCCTGCACCTGTGCGTTCCCGACAGTTACAGACAAAGTGCGCCGGAATCATAAAATGGAGCCTCTGACGACTCTACGAAGTTATTGTTTTGATGTGGAAATGGAATTGCTTTGGTCCGGGCAGACTTCGATATTGCGGGAGATACAGATCACACCGCCCAACTCCCCGTTTTCATAAAACAGCGGAGATTTGGTGGTAGATTTTCTTACAGACCTGCCATCCGGATAGGTGATAATTTCTTCTTTGTTAGTGATCGGCTTTCGATTCTTAAGCACCCACAGATCGTCTTCCAGCGCCTTTTGCGCCTGATCATGGGGCATCAGGTCAAAATCTGTCTTGCCGATAATCTGGGAAATGGTCATGTTGTAATGGGCGGCCTTAACCCTGCTGGCACAGCGGATCTCGCCCCCGCTGAAACTCCCTTTGCCGTCGGGATGATACTCCTTGATAACCAGGGAATCCTCGATCTGATCCAGGATGGTGTAATGGTAGCGCAAGGCCTGCATAATATCGCCCATGGTATCTATCCCCTTTTGGCCTGACTGCCGAAAGTCATACTGCAAAAGACCGCTTTTTTATGCGGCCACCAAATTAGCCTCTACAACCTCGACATCAATCACATGCCCTCTTGGCCAGCAAAGGCGACTGCCTTCGCTTTTCACCTGCTGAAACAACTGGGCATCGGTAAGTTCTCGGTACTCTGACTTGAAAAGAAAAGGTTTCACATCAAAAGTGCCTTTTCTTCCATCGGATAATTCAATCAGCAGAATATTATCAGGACGGGTCTTTACAGAAACAATCTCGCTCAAAACAACATGCTCCTTTAAGTATGGTAGGGTTTACATGCTAAACGCTGACTGCTGATGTGTCAAGGACAAGCGATGCAGCATAAATTATCCGGAAGGAGCCGTTTCATACAGGGACAGCAGGCATGTCGGTTTACCCGGCCCGGAAATACGACCACCTTGAAACCTAAAAAAAACCAGCATACTAACAAAACCGCCGACATATTGTATACTTGACAGAAAACCATCTGCTTACTATCGTGCTGTCGGGGTGATCGAGATGAAACATTGTTTCATGAAAGTGTTTTACAGTTTCATTACTATTTCTATGTTATTTCTGTTCTGTTCCGGCTGCTCGATTTTTCAAATACGTGAGCAGTCCAGACAGATTGGAACAGCCGGAGTTCTGGAAGGCCGTATTATCAATTCCACCGGCAAAAACGGGGCTATCATCGTCTGCCTGTTCAAAAACGCCGCCAATATTTACACCCTGGTAGATGCCATGCAGGCGGACGGAGATGGCGACTACCGTTTCTGGAGGGAACCGGGGACATACTACATAATGGCTTTTCTGGATACAAACAAGGACTCGCAGTTTCAGGATGCCGAATACTGGAGTTATTTCGGCAAACCTGACGGCATTGCACTGCAGGCGTCAAAAACCACCAGACTGGAAGCATTCACCATCAGCACCACAGCCCCAGCAAGGTTGTCAGACATAAAAATCGAAAACAGGCTGGCGCCTGTATCAAAAAACTTTGGCAAAATCGCCAGGCTGGACGATCAGAACATGTTTGCCCCGGAGTATTATGCCATGGGCATGTGGCGACCGATGGACTTTCTCCAGCAGATTGGAGGCGGAGCGTTTTTTCTGGAAGCATACCGGCAAGACAGGATACCGGTACTGTTTTTTCATGGCATCAACGGCGGACCGACGGACTTTAACAAAATCATTGCCAGTTTGGACAGAAGACATTACCAGCCGCTGATGATCTACTACCCCAGCGGTCTCAAGCTGGATATCATCAGCAACTACATGGTTTCAGGCTTCATCACCGTGCAAAACCGTTACAGGTTCGACAAGTTTTTTGTAGTTGCCCACAGCATGGGGGGGCTGGTAGCCCGCTCATTTATAAAAAAGTATCTGGAACAGTTTCCTGAACGGGCCAACCATCTGACCGGGCTGATTACCATTAACAGTCCCCTGTCCGGCATGCCCAGCGCAGCCTACGGCGCCAGCTCTCCTTTTATGGTGCAGTCGTGGCTGGACCTTGTCCCGGACAGCAGCTTCCTAAAAAACATCAACAACTGGTCGCTTCCGTCCCATATGCCTTACTATCTGATCTTCTCTTACGGCAGCGGCAACAGTGACGGTGTCGTTCCGCTTGATAGTCAACTACCGCTCAAACAGCAGCTGGAAGCCACCCGCGTATACGGATTCAAAAGCAGCCATGAAGGCACACTTAGCGATCCAGACTTTATACGACTTTTCAATTCCATCCTCAGCCGGCTATAAGTACTTAAAACTATATAAATGAAAAAGGCCATTCTACTAAAAATGGCCTTTATAAAGTGAAACACCGACAGCAATAATATGCACAATATGCTATCTAGTTACGCGCTTTAATCATCCTTGTTCTACAAATATCTGTAAGGCCTTTAGCTAGCCTGTTATCATCAAAAGTGACCCTGTAACGGATTTCACAGCCATGATTCCGATTGGAAAAATTCATATTTTCACAGGCACCGGAACGAATTGACCTTTTGAGCCAATTTTTGCTAAAGCCCCTCTGACCAACCATTTCAACCTCAAAGCCTACTATATCCGTATCCCTAGTGGACGTATTACACAGTTTAAAATCTGCTGCAAAAGCATTGGAAAAACCGAGGCAAATCAAAGCACCGAGACAAATTGCAGATAAAGTCGAACGTTTCATAAATACCCCCTGAATAATTTGATAAAATGAATCCTCATTAACATGCGGTAGTAAAATTGTCCATATAAAATGTCTATCGGCGTGTTACCTTCTCTTCGCCTTCAACACATCGCTGTACGGGTAAAATGCGCCCTCGACCGGTTCAAACCATTCAATCAGCTTCGTAAGCCTGTTTACTCTAAACCGGTCAACAACAGGCGCTGTTACAGGATCACCAGGGCATCCAGAACCATGTTTTTCAAGCACAGTGACATCATGATAACCATCCTCGCCATCCTCTGAGACAAATGAAAGGCATTCCATGGTTGTCCAGTTCTCGTACAGCTTGTCTTTTTTGATATTTGTCAGCAACACATTCAATGACTGTTCTTCGGACAACATGCTTTCGGCATTTGCCGTAAAAACACTGCAAAGGAGCATGGCTGAAAAACACAGCAGGAGGCTTTTAGCTAAAACGTTCATATCATAACATCTCACTATTTACGCATCACGAGAATGAGGATAAATTGTGGGTCCATATCGAAACTCACCACATTTATTGCAAATCTGTCGTCATTTAGACAACATCGGGCAATTTAACTCATTGCCCTTGTCGCGAACGTCCCTGATTATAACGCTGAGTAGTTTCTCTTTCACTGATACCGCTTCAAATTCATCGGCAGTCGGCTTGCCTTTGGCATCCAACAGTGACGAGTCTGTACAGACCGTTACCTCAATAGTGGCATTTCCTTTTTGCCCCTTGGGTTTTGCCATTAACGTATATGGCCCCATACGCCCGCCACTAAGATGTTTAAACTGAGGGCCAAAACGTATGTTTGCGTTTGGTGCATCTTCAAACTCAAGTGTAGCCAGCAGGTATCTGGACAGTTCCGGCCTCTGTTTCAAAATATCCGTCACCTGCTCTAAGTCAACTGATCCACCTGCATATGCAACCGCAGCAGGAAGCAACACAACAAGCGCCGCTATCGACAAATATTTTTTCATGTTTCCCCCGGACATCAAATTACTAATATATGGCCGATCTGTTGGTCAAAGCAAAGCTATCGGGCACAAATCCTGAAATCTTCACCATCCCAGCAGGCCTTATCTTTCTGAGAACGCTTTGCTTCTCCCCATCTGGAATTGATTCCGCTTTTAGTTAAGCCTCTGACTTCCGCAATCCCTTTTTCAACCACATAAACAGAGACAACCAGAGTTTCTCCAAACAGCGGTTTATCAGTAAGATTTGAGAGAGAAAATGATCCGCCGGATTCAGGCATGAACTTGCATTTCCCTTTGTACACTTGATTGTTTTCAGAATTGATTTCACATTTTACAACTCTGTCTGCCGCAACGGCACTCTGTGCCAATATCAACAACAATGACAGCACACTCATAATCTTCAGCATTCTATCCTCCTGGGCATACCGTAATTTAGTGGTCATTAGCACTATGATAAGCGTGCTGATTCTTAGCACTCTATAGAACCATTATCAACAATTTATATTGAAATAGCCGCCAGCTATGCTATTGCTGTACTTGTGCAGCCAAACAGGCACACTGATTTGCGCATACTGGCAAACCTGATATCAAGCCGGGACCAAGGGGAGACACCACAATAATGACAACTCTATTGCGTATTTTAATACTACTGGTCTGTTTTTCCTCTCTTGCTTTTGCAGCGCCGGACAGCTCTTTTCAACTGTCAATAAAGGGTAAAACACTATCCATCAACACCACCTCAGACCATACAGCCATTAAAGCATCACTCGAAAAAATATTTGCTCCCGAAGAACCATCCGTATCCACATCTGAGCGCCTCCAGTATGATTTCATAGCGATTGAGGGCCAAGCCCCGACAGCGCTGGTTTTCGATTTTGATAAACACGGAAAATGGATCGGCACAACAATAGATGCAAATATGAAAGTTCAGAATCCCGTTGCTCAACAAGTTGTCAACTGGTTACACAAAAAAGGCATAAAAGGCAAAAAGTCCGGAAAAACTACCACATGGCGTTATGATGGGCTTGTATATCGTTTACGTGAAGTTAAAGATGCCGGAGACGATTCCATGTACAGCGTAACCATTTCCAGAAAATAAGGGGAAAACGAGTGTATTATTTTCAACTCCGTAATCTTTTGTTAATCCAGTGTTTCATTTTTATCTGTTTTTATCAGCATGCATTTGCAGGCGAAAACACGTTTGAAGTAGAGTACGATGAAGGTGCTCCCTCCTATACTCAGGATGACCTGCCGCTGAAACCTGTTAAACCGGATGTGATCACAGCCTCTTCAACCTTGCCGTCAAAATCAGGGGAATACAAACCTGGCCATGCTGCTGATGGCAAAGCCGCCACTGCCTGGTGCAAAGGGGTGGAAGGGAAAGGGACGGAAGAATGGCTGCGTTTTGAATTCAAAAAACCGGTACAGGTTACTGTGCTCTCCTTTGTCCCGTTTTATGCCAAAAACGCCGCCACACTGGCCAACAACAACCGGATAAAGAAGATGAAGATCGAAATGGATGGCGGTGTAAGCGGCATTGTGGAGTTCACAGATGCCAAATGGTGCAAGGATTGCCAGTTGCAATACCCTGCCCCGCTGGTGAATTTTTACAGGAAGAACAAAACCAGCTTTATAAAAACCACGTCAGTTACATTCACCATATTGGATGTGTATCCAGGCAGTAAATACAACGATACCTGCATTTCCGATATAGAAATCCAGGCATGGACCGGCAAATAGACCTATTTATGCTATCTACGGCATCTATCAAAAATTCGGGACAAAGAGGGCAAATCATGCTGAAATCCAAGTTCAGGTTCTGGCTTTATCTACTGATTACGACGTCTGCCGTATTTATCACACAACAGGCTTCAGCCGACTCTGAAGTTCCAATGTCAGCATACAACAGAACTGCCGCTGAGCTTGATGAGGAAGACCTGAAGTTTTACTATGAAAATACACTGATCAACATTCCAAAAGAAAACAAACGTACCGTTATGAGGTTAAAGGGGGCGCACTGGGAAGCTGATGCCACAGACGGACAAGGCAGGGTGCTCAGCAGAAATGCCTTCGTATGGAAGGGCGGCTCAGCCATGTTTGACAAGAGCGGGAATATGTCTGATCTGTCTTTGAACAAAGCCGGCAGGACCATCAAAGGCGTATCAATCGGCTCCCCCATTTCAGCAATCAAGCGGTTGTATCCGCAAAACTATTCAACCACGCCTGACAAATTTGGAGATATATATTTTTTCGAATTCAACGCTTATGGCAAAGCCCGTCGCTTAATGTTTGTCACCAACTCATCTACCGGTAAAGTCACAAGCATAATTCTACGCAACCAATAGCAGTTACGGAGTTATAATTTCCTTAGCAGCCAGGCTTTTTCGTCCAAGCGTTAATTGCAGCAAGATTGTTGTTTTTTCCGCACCATCTCCTGTACCGTTGCCTCGCCCTTGATGCACCTACAATAAACAGCCAGCGCCCAGACCGGAAAAAACAGGCTGTAGCCATGGTAACGCAGATAAAATACCCTTGGGAAACCGGTGCCGGTGAAATGTTTTTCATCCCAACCGTTATTGTAGGTGGCAGTCAAATAAAGCACCCCAGACCTGACAGCTTCGTGCCCCCCTTCTCCGGCCGCCATCAGTGCCAACAAGGCCCAGGCGGTCTGGGAAGCGGTGCTGGCGCCACTGCCCGCCAGGGATGGGTCATCATAACTGGCGCAGGTTTCCCCCCAACCTCCGTCGCTGTTCTGGCAGGAAATCAGCCAGTCCACAGCCCGCCTGACATACGGACTGTTCATGTCTTCACCGGCTTGATGCAGTCCGGTAAGCACAGACCAGGTACCGTAGATATAGTTGACACCCCAGCGACCGAACCAGCCGCCAAACTTTTTCTGTTCCTTTTTCAGGTAGGCAATGCCCCGGGCTATTGGCGGATAGTCCGGTCCATGTCCCAGCATGCCCAGCATCTCGATGCATCGGCCTGTCAGATCGGCGGTGCTCGGATCCAGTAGCGCCCCGTGGTCGGCAAACGGGATATCATTCAGGTAAAGGTGGTCGTTATCCACGTCAAAAGCGCCCCAACCACCGTCAGAACTCTGCATTGCCAGCACCCAGTTCACTGCGAGCCTGATCTTTTCCGCATACTCTGGCATCTGCAGCGCACCGGCACGAAACAGGCTCATCAGCACCTTGGAGGTATCGTCCACATCGGGATACAAGGCGTTTTCATATTGAAAGGCCCATCCGCCACACTCCACCCCCGGGCATCTCACCGACCAGTCACCGGGCGTGGTAATCTGCTGACTGAACAGCCAGTTAACAGCCCGGTTCGTAATGGTACTGTTTCTTGAAACATAACCGGCTTCACACAGGGCCGACAGGCTCATGCAGGTATCCCAAATAGGTGAGTTGCATGGTTGACAGAAGCTGAAATCCAGACTGCCAGCCGTGTCCGCAACTGCTGCTGGATACAGTTCAGGCGCCGCTGAAGTGTCATCAATCGATATATAGCACTGACCGCCATCGTCGCTAGGCTGACTGGCTGTTTTCAGCTTTCTGTGCACCATCAGGCTGTCGATGGCCTGCAACCCCCGCAGATAATCCGCATCATCATCGCTGCATCCCAGGGTTTTCAGCGCCATGACGGCATTGGCCATGGCAGGATAGATGGCGCCGATACCACCGTCTCCCTGCATCCTGGCCCGCGTCCAACGCTCAGCCTCGGCCAGCGCGTGTTTCTTCACACTGCCGGGGAACAGATGCATGGTGCGCTTGAGCACCCTGTCCAGCGCGATGAACGCGTTTTTGCGCCAGTTATGGTGGCGAAATTTGTCCAGATGAACCAGCATATCCGGCGGCGTGACAAACAACTCGGCAATCCCCTCGGAATAACCCAGACGGCAAACCGGCTTGGTGGCGTAAAGTATCAAGAGCGGCACGATCACCGTGCGGGACCAGTAGGCAACCTTGCTCAGATGAAAAAAGAACCAGCGGGGCAGCAGCATGATCTCGATCGGCATGGCCGGCGGGGTATGCCAGGGCACCTGACCAAAAGTGGCCAGAGCGATGCGGGTGAAGACATTGCATTTGGCCGCACCGCCCAGGGCCAGGATCATCTGTCGGGCCCGGACCATGTAGACCGCATGTTTGTCATGTCCAAGCAGCTTCAGGGCAAAATATGCCTTGACGCTGGCGCTGATATTCACATCACCGTCTACCGCATACAACGGCCAGCCGCCGTCAGGCAACTGCCGTTCCAGCATATAGGCCGACAAGCGAGAGGACATCTCCTCATCAATATCCCGGCCGATAAATTTTTGCAGCATGACATACTCGGCAGGTATGGTCACATCCGCTTCCAGGTCAAAAACCCAGTGGCCGTCCTCCTGCTGTCGGGAAGCCAGCAGTGACGCCGCGGCCCCGGCTACCTGGTCCAGATACAATTGCTCAAGGGATGGCGGTTTGCCAGTGGCGGAGTCCTTCCTGCCGCCGTCAATAACGCTGAATATGGTCCTGCTAGTTGCTTTCTCTTTATCGCCCATAACACATCTCTTTTCCGTTAACACTGTTAATCAAAACAGTAAAAAAAATCACTGCCCATAACCCTGGAAAATGCCTTCCAGCATGACTTCCGTCATGACATCCGCATCCGGCATGGGAAAATCCTTGGTGAAAATCAGACTTGAGACCAGCCCATGCACGGTGCTCCAGAGCACAACCGCAAGGGTGCCGACATCCATCCGGCGCAATACGCCCGTCTGCATACATGCTTCAATAACATCACAGATGATTCTCCAACAGCTCAGCGACATGGTTTCGCGCTGAAAAAACTCCTCCGGCTGCCCATAAGTCTGGGGATTGGTAAAGAAGACCACCTTGTACTGTTCCGGATTGGCCAGACTGTGACGGACATACTGCCGTAGCAGTTCACTCAGCATCTGTTGCGGGGCTGTCCCGGATTTGAGCATTTCCTGCTGATTATTCAGCAGGGCAGCATAAAAGTTTTCGCAGATATGGAACAGCAGGTCGTCTTTGTCACGAAAATAGAGGTAGATGGTGGTGGCAGAGTGCTCAATGCGGGCTGCCAGCTTACGCATGGAAAAACCGGCATATCCCTCTTGGGCAAACAGTGTCAGAGCAGCATCAAGTATCTCCGCCTTGAATTCATCCTTATGTTTCTGTCGCCGTTCTTTAAAACCCATACTTAACACCGTTAACTTAAATTTTCACTTAAATAACACAATTTACCAAACAACTCAAATAATTGTTGCTGTATCTAGTTTTAAACTGTTTTGCAAAATCATCAGAAGGCGACCAATAAAAAAGCCTGCCGAAGACCGGCAGGCCAAATACAACTCAATGACAATGATCAGCCTAGTTGACGATTATCATCGACTTCACGTCGATTTCCGGCTTGCGCATAAATTCCTTATCCAGTTCTCCGTGGATACGCACTTTTGTTTTTTCATTTACCGGTCCGGCCGGAAAATATTTATGGTCAATATCCACGCGGATTTTGCCGGTTCCGTCAGAAAAAAGATACTTATCATCCGTCAGCCGCTTGACCAGATACCCCTCCAGTGTCACCGGCATATCATCAACCGGTCGCCTGAGGACATCGGCAACGCTTTTATACGTCGGACCTGCCGAAGGGCCGCTGTACTGAGCAAATACTACCGGCACTATCAATAACAGGCATACTAATGTTACCGCTGCTGCAACCTTTTTGTGCATATGCATCTCCTTGTCATGTGATTGTATTTGTGAATCAAGGGGCTATACCTAGATCGGTATTAGCGTCTGCTGTTGTCATTTTGTGATTTCCAAAGGCGTTGCCCAGACGGTCCAGCAGGCTGTTGACCGATGCGGAAAGCTGTTTCAGTTCCAGCACCGCATTTTCACTGTCCAGCCGACTGTCCAACCTGTCGCAAGTGATCTTTTCCATGGTGGCTGAGAGCTCGCGCAGGGGACGCAGCGAGCGCCTGACAATAATCCAGGCGATGATGCAGAGCACGATAGTGCCACAGGCGATAGTGATCAGCAGCATCTGACTGAACGAGTCGATAACGGCCAGGCTGGGGGCCAGACTCTGGGCAACGATGATCTCGATCCGGTGCCCATCTGACTCCAGATGGTAGCGCAGTACCCGGGCCGGTTCTCCGACCGGGCCGGTGACGGTGAACAGCTGGTAATGCTGGCTGCTATCCGCAGAGCCGGACTGGATCGGCAGATCTTTGAAGTAGTGGTCATAGCCTGCCAGCGAAGGCGACACTGCCAGCAGTGTACTGTCCATGGTGACCATGTAGTAGTGGCCGGAACGGGGGATGGAATACTGGCCTGAAATCACGTCGGACTGATCCATCTCGATGCTGCCGTTTTCTTCATGCAGTAGCCCGGTGATCACCTTCAGTCTTGAGACCAGATGCTGTTCGATGGAACCGACCACCACCTGTTCGATCTTCTGGTGCAGGACGTAACCAGAGCAGATGAAGATGACGGCGGTGCAGATGAACAGGCCGATAATCAATCTGCCGGTCATTGATAAAGATGAAGTTCTCATGATTTATCCCTTCAAAGTAAGCCTGGCTTGTACAAGCTGTCTGCCGTCAGCCGCATATTAATAAACAACATCAGTTCTCAACTTCAATCTCTGTAGCTGTAAATGTTTTCAGATCGTTATACCCTTCCACCTCAACATACGCGCCCACTCTCAAAGGTCCGTCATCCTCCTCGATCTTGGTATAAGGCGTTACTTTAATTTTCCTGCCGCTAATTATCCAATTGCCGACCATATTCGACGGCATCTTTTCAATGACCCCGTAAAACTTGCTTTTCATAAAGGTTCTGCCGTTTTCATAACTGCCCGCATAACGATGAGAATCTGCAAAAGCATTCATCGCCACAGACAGCATCATGACCAAACACGCTACTGTTTTCAAAATCAGTTGTTTTTTCATAATCTCTCCGCTGAACCATCTGTTAATAAAGGCTAACTCCATTGTGTTGATTATGTACCGAGCAAACTCACTACCTGCAAAAAGCACATCGCAGATACTTTTGCCGCCAGATATGAAATCAGTATAGCTATATAAATATTAAAACCAGATTAAAGAGATGATTTTATTGCATGAGGAGGATATAGGCAGGCGGAGTAAAACGTTGGAAAACATCATGGGAAAGACAGGAACAAGTCGTACAATGCGGAACAGCCAAGGCATAACAGGCAGCCAACCGGGACTGCTGTTAACTTTGCAACACAGCAGACGGCTAACCACAGCAGTTTTCAATGCCCCGTCAAATCAGAACACGCCACCCGCAACGGCCGCCACAAACAGGTGAACCAGAATATTAAACCATTCCCTGTCCATCCAAACACCTCCAGGCAAAACCAGAATTGAACCACTTGCGGGACGCCCTATATGCTCCAATTGCATCTGCAGCCATAATGGCATTCAACACCTTTTCCGGTGTGATCACCCCAGCTTCGTGATGTATGTCCTCATGGGGAGCGCAGGCTTTTTCCGACACAAGCATCAGTTTTTCACAGCTGCACCCTTTCAGACCAATATCGGCAAGCGTGGTAGGCAGTCCGACCGACTCACAAAAGGCATACACCGTATCGCACTCCACCGCAGGAGCATCAGTCAGCTGCAGCCCGGCCAGCACACCAAAAGCAACCTTTTCTCCGTGAAAAAAATCATGCGTTTCCTTCAACGCCGTAAAACCATTGTGAATGGAATGGGCAGCGGCAAGGCCGCCGCTTTCAAATCCAATGCCGCTCAGCAGGATATTAGCCTCGACAATCCGCTCCAGCGCCGGCGTAACAAGATGCCGTTCAGCGGCAATCCGGGCAGACAGACCGAACTCCAGCAGGGTATCGTAGCAGAGACGGGCCAGATTAAGCCCGGTCAGCGTTCCTGTCCCGCCGCAGACATTTTCAGACTGGGTCGCACAACAGGAGCGGGCCTCAAACCATGTCGCCAGGGCATCCCCCATACCAGAAACAAGAAAGCGCACCGGCGCAGCAGCAATGATCTGCGTATCAACCAGCACAGCCGCCGGATTGAGCTTTTGCGAAAATGCCACCTCAAACACCCCCTGCTCCGAATATAGTACGGCGCAGCCACTGCAGGGCGCATCGGTGGAGGCAATCGTAGGCACAATGATAACAGGTATGTTGGCCCGGTCTGCGGCAATTTTGGCCGTATCAATGGTCTTGCCGCCCCCCATCCCGACCAGCACGTCAGCTTGATGTTTCCTGATCACATCAGCCACACGCGTCAATTCCGTTTCGCAACATTCTCCGGAAAACAACTCAGCCTGAAT
>Ga0302250_1000165_pt1 | contig 85796 bp, 61 predicted proteins | sample AAG_RA_Asp_MG_FD_193536 | JGI IMG/M metagenome (GOLD analysis project Ga0302250, IMG submission 193536) | Enriched activated sludge microbial communities from anaerobic digester in WTTP, New Holstein, Wisconsin, United States - AAG_RA_Asp | ecosystem: Engineered > Bioreactor > Anaerobic >... | reverse complement strand
CCTCACAATCCAAAAACACACAAAAAACATCAATTTTTTTTTGTAACTTTTTGTAAAATGTTACGTCAAAAAACGCTTAACTATTTGGTTAATAGTTATTTAACTGGTTTTGGTAGCGGGAACGAGAGTTGAACTCGTGACCTCCGGGTTATGAATCCGACGCTCTAACCATCTGAGCTATCCCGCCAGGTTTTTGAGGGCGCAAAAATAACAAAAAAACAATTGGCCAATTGGAAAAGCGGAAAAATTGTATTTCATTTTCAAATTCCCAAATTCCCAAATTTTCAAATTTATTTTGAGATGTCTTCCCTACACCGGTTCCGCCGAAATATACACCTGCTTCATAACCGTGCCGAACAGCAGCGCATCATACCACATGTAATAGAATCTTCCTGCGTTGAACCAGGTATAGCCGTCCTGGTTGTCATCATGCCGGTCGTAGGGATCGGCAAAAATGATCACATCATCCCATAAATTCTCTGTTTGACGGGTGTCGTAACCAATCACCAGAACCCAGTGCCCACCCCAGTCACTCCATTCCACCAAAGTGGGTATATTGCGGTGCAGCCGGTTAACCAGCGTGTCCAGGTTGCCGTTTTCATGCCAGGAGGCTTCAAATCCGTGGCTGTCAAGCCAGGTGGCCATCTGTTCCGGATTGGTGCCCACCATATTACTGGTGCCCATCTCCTGTGCTATCGTCATCTCATCGCCGCTTATTCCATAATAGTTTAACAAAGAAACCACTGCAGCCGGTCCACAGGTATATTCGGTAGTCTGCTGATAGGAATCAATATCAAGCAGGGTAAGTCCGGGACGATCAGCGCCATTGATAACATCAAGTACATAGTAATCGGTGGAAGGGCGGGAGCCATCCCCGGAGTTGTCTTTGCTGCATGAAATAAAAAAGGATAGTGTCCATAGGTTTATCAATATGAGGGGTAATGGTTTCATAAATTTTAAAGACTTAAAGATGTTATCATTTTATAGTATTCTGAATCATTTTCTTAGCTTTGAAATCAATTAGTTACCAATAGTTTCCGGGAGATTATGTTTCCTTCGAAACTGGTTTTCAGGAAGTATAGACCAGGATTAATAGCTGATACATCCAGCGTATGCGAGTAGGTTTTCATGCCGCGCATTTCTGGTAGTCTTACCAGTTCTTGTCCGGAGCTGCTTACTATCGATGCGTTGACAGACGATGGTTTATCCAGGTTGTAGGTAATCTGAATGGTTTTATTGGCCGGATTGGGTACGATGTTCAAATCAATATCCGTGGGTTCAAGGTGATTGATCCTGACAGGCGGCGTATAGGTATCCATACCATCCGTGAGCCAGTCGAGGGATAAACGGGCAAAATAAATCTGATATTCTTCATATTCGCCGTTTTCGTACAGGCAGCCAATAGTGCCATCATCCAGGATGGTGAGGCTGGAATAGGCTGCAGGGCCGGGATTGATCACTTTGGATACTGTCCAGGTACTGCCCTCATCATAGCTCAGGAAAATGGTCAGGTTTTTCCGGATAGTGGGGTGGGAGGCAGTGGAGAATAACAAACGGCTTTTATCATAGCCATCCAGAACGGATGTATATCGGATGAAATCGCCATTGACCGCAGGATCAATCAGTTCATACTGGTACCAGGGCGTTGCCCAGGAATCTCCGCCATTCTGGCTGACTGTTATTTTGCGGCAATCAGGGGAGGCATTCCGGATGTTCATCATCAGGTTTCCGTTATCGAGCTCCACTATTTTGGCTTCATCGCCGGTGGCGGATGCCAGGGCTGGATGGTAATGCCAGGTAGCCCCCGCATCATCGGAATAAATCATGAAATTGCTGATTGTGTTGCCGGAATTCTGTCTTACCCCTACAGCCCCTACCATCCTGCCACTGCGCAACTGATGGGCGCTGCCCGATGCCAGCCACGAGGCATACCAGCCCGGAGCGTAAATTCCAGCTGTATGATCCACAGGAGCGCTCCAGGTAAGCCCATGATTCTGGCTTCGGCAAACCTGAAAACGGATGGGATTGGATGGCGTGGATTGAAATAATCCGTGGTGAGAGGCAAACATGCAAATGATGTCGCCCGAGTTACGGTCAACCACCAGTGCCGGGTCGCTGGCACCGAAGTCGCCAAAATCGGCAATAGTGAGTCCCTCTGTCCAGGTTTCACCCTTGTCCGGACTGGTTCGGATCATGATATCAATATTGTTGGGAAGATCGCCGGATCCGTTGATACGAGCATCCACAGCAGCTACCAGTGATCCGTTCTTAGCAGTTTTAATGGCCGGTATCCGGAAATTGGCCGAACCATAATCGCCCCCGGTGAAAAGGAGCTTGTGTTCGAGCAGAACCAGTCTTTTATCATCAGCGCTTCCGGGAGTTACGGTATATTCCATATCTTCAATGGTTACTGTTGCTATGGATCCGGCGATAAAATTGCCTTCCTGTGCCTCTGAGGCAATATTCCCGGTCAGCCAGAAATAGTTGTCGCCTTCACTGAGCAACTGTGTTCCTGAAATAGTGATATTGCCCTGAGATACCGCTGCGACGCCGAACAGTTGCCCGTTTACCAGCCGGGGATTGGTTCCGGTGAAAAACACTTTTAATGAATCGATATCCGTAATATCGGTAGTTCCAGCCAGCGAACATTCAAGTGCAGACAGGTTCAGCGGATTTACGTTTCCCAGAGTCTGTATTTTTACGGAAACAATTCGTTCAGTCATCTCGCCACGGCCAACCGGGAGGCTGGTTTTTACTTCAGCGCTTCCAATATATTGCATTTGTCCTTCCAGCGGAATGATGGCAGCGCCGCCATAAAGGGTACCGGGATGAGAGCCTTTGACATCCGGGACAGTGGTTCCGGTAACATTTTCAAAATCCCAGGCTGCCAGCAGTCCGGGTTCATTTCCTGAAACCACTGAAGTCATATCTGCCTGAATATCAGCAGAGGTGAAGCCTAATTGCCAAACCCTGATATTATCCAGAGAAGCGTTCATAAAAACCGACTGGTTGCCGTTCACACCAATCTGGAAAGGCAATGCATTCTCAAAACCTTCAGCACCTATAGCTGAAGAAGTCGATGATTGCTCCGGGTTTCCATCCACATAGATGGAAGCGGTATGAGCTGCGACATTTACGACCATCGCCAAATGGTGCCATTCTCCGTCAGTGATGGAGGTAGTACCAAAGGGCGGTCCGGCATTTACGTTGGTAGTGCTTCGAAGATTCATACCAAAGACTCCTGTACCGGTCTGCGTAATCATTTCATAACCCGGGTTGGTGCCGGTTGCAGCCCGTTTATTGACAATCCGGTAATAATCGGCTGAAGAGGTGGTTTTAATCCACAGGGTAACTGTAAAATTTTCTCCGGCGTTGATATCCAGATCATCATGATCAGGAACCGACATATAACTATTGATTCCGTTGATGTGAAGGGTCATCCCGCTTTGTGCAGTACCTGTATTAATCCATCCGGAAATTCCAAAAGTCAGGAGTGTAAGTAAAATTATTTTCATATTGTTGGGATTTAATGCAAAAATAGTAAAAACCCAAAACATGTAACGGTTAGAAATTTAAAACAGTTCCCTGAATTTCCATACAAGCAGTTTTCTATTCAGGATAATATACACCGCTCCCGATCAAATAATTATAACCATTGACGGGTAAAACATATGCATTCTTTAGTTTTTCTGTATTAGTCTGATAATCAATCCAGTAATAGGAATAGAATCCTCCTCCTGCCTGTGCCGTTGCAATAAGTCCCCTCATCAGGTAGTTACCTCTTGAATCCTGCATATCCCACTGGTAATTGCCTTCACGGGTTGAATCCGGGGGTTGAACCACATTATATCCCCGGTAATCAAGGACAAAGAAGTATCCGCTCCGGTCTTCAAAGAACCGGATGTTTCTGAGAAATTTACGCATCCATTTTACTCCGGTAATCGAATCACTGCTGACACCGGGAAGGACGGTGGCAATACCTTTGCCCATAAAGCCCACTGCTTCAACAACTTCCTTCTCACTCTTTCCCATATTGTCAAACCAGGGCTCATTGCCTTCGAAATAGAATCCGGAGCCGGTATACCAGCTGGTACCGGGGATGGCTGAAACAAAGGTGGTTTTGCTTTCAACGGCTCCGCTGGCAGGATTTAAATAGTTATACTTTAAAAAACCAAATCCGGTGTGCTCCACAATTTCTATCATCTTCCGGATGATGTACTGGCCATTGGCATCGGTCTGATTATAAGTATAGGTTCCTTCCAGTTCAGGCTGTAGGGGATGGGCAAGGGTATAACCCGATAATGATTCCACAAACAGATATCCGCTGCCATCGTCAAAAAAGCGGGCATTGCGAAGAAAGTTGCTGCAGAATTTTGCTCTTGACAGGCTGTCAGTTAGTTCAGTACCCAGCAACGCATTGAATCCTGTACTGAAATTGGCCGTATTTGTCAGGATAATTTGTTTCTGAACTTCATGATACGACCAGGCTGCACCGGTAGTTTCATCTTTGCTGCAACCTGTGCTGAATATGGCAATTGTGACCGCCAACGCCAAAAATGTCCAAAAGGTTTTCATCGGGATAAGTTTAATTTTTACCTGATAAAATTACTAATTAAACCATTTGGCAGCCACAGCCTCATAGGTACCATCCTGTTTGACGGCATCGAGGGCCTGCTGCCACTGGTTTACAATAGTGGCGGACGTGGTTTTGGAAAAAGCAATGTAATAATCGGACGACATAAGCGCAAAGGCGGGTTTTACCTGGCTGTACTGGTAACCCAGCGATCGCAGGATCGAAGGAAACGTAACGCTGGTACACACAAAGCAATCCACATGACCTGACATGAGTTTTTCGGTCATTACGGCCGGATCGCTGTCGGAAATGAGGTTGGTGAAGCCCTGATCGCGTAGATACTGATCAGAAAACCATGAACTTACGGTACCCACAGAAGAAAGCGCCCGGGCTTCATCCAGGGAGGTAATAGTGATTGACGAGGTGGCAGGTACATAAAAATAGGTGATGTTGCTGCCCAGCGGTCCAACCCATTGAAACAGGTTTTCACGCAGTTCGGTTCTGTCCATGGTGAAAAGGCAGAAATTGGGGTTGTTGAGCGCCATTTCATAGCCATTGCTCCAATGCGACAGGTTAATGGTGTAATACGTCTGGTTCCTTTTCATGATTTCACGTGCCAGGTCTGTCCCGAATCCTGTGATCTCTCCAAAACTGTTACGATAGGTGAGGGGAGGGTATTGCTCTGTGTACACCTGAATAATCTCCGGCGGATTGGCTGATTGCATGTACTGCTGGTATAACTGCCTTAGGAATCCGTTTTGTTTGGTTTTATCAATGATTCGTTGAAAATCGTTAACCACCTGATCCGGTACCGCTTTGTTGAAGGCGAAGTAAACCAGATCAGTACGGATGGTAAGTTTTCCGGTTACCTCATAAATGGATTTGCCAATGGCCTGTAACGCTGCTTCGGCAGTAATCCTGTCGGATGGAAAAAGAACTAATTCTCCGTTGAGCAGTTTCTGAAAGGCCTCCTGATTATCCTGACAATAAACAAGATTAGTAAAACCCTCACTAACAAGATATTGGGTGATAGAATAGTCGGGCAGGACTCCAATACCTGCTACAGTTCTGGCATCATCCATTGAGGAAAGCTCCAGAGGGTTGCCGGATGATGCATAAAACTGCCATTCGAGAGAAGCATAAGGACCGGCCCATTTAAACAGGTCTTTTCGTTCGGCATTGAGCACAGTTGAATATAATACAGCGTTTTCATGCGATAAAACCTGGCTATAGCCTTGTTCCCAGGGCAGAATTTCAGTATTGAACGGGATGTAGAGTTCGCGGCAGATTTCTTTGAGCAGTTCAGGCCCTAATCCTGTTATCACGCCATTTTCCGTATAGTTGAGCGGTTTATATTCTTCAGTAATAAATTCAGGATGAAAGGAATAGCCAGATTTGGAATCTTTTCTGCATCCGGAAATCAGGAATGAAAAGATGAGTGAGATTAACAGGAACGAAAGAGTGAAGGTATGCTTACATTTCATCAGGTGGAACATTTTAAAATCAGCAATAAAAGTAACAGAATTAGAAGTAATGAAACCGCGGCAAAAAGTTTAATTTTCTTATTTCCAGCCTGTATTAACAGTACCGTTGATGATACCCTGTCTGATTTCACCTAAAACCGTTTTGATGCTGTCGGGTATCTGGTTTTCAAAATTATGGAAAGGTGCCAGTTGAACGCCATTGCCGGTCAGGTTGGAAATAATGGTACTGCCTCCGTGGAACTGGTTACCGATAATAGCCCTGATCTCATCGTAAATGCTGATATCCAGTCGTTTCATGCAGGAAGTGAGCAGGATATCACCTACTTCCGGTATGGTAAGATACTGATCTGTATCTACCCCGATGGCCTGAATTCCTGAAGTTTTAGCCTGGAAAAGAGCCCCGTTGCCTGTTTTTCCGGCGCAGGCAAATACCAGATCTGCTCCTGACTGAATGAGGGAATCAGCGAGGTGGGCGCCCTGCAGGGTGTCATTAAAATTACCGGCATTGGCTCCTGAAGCCTCAACATTCAGACTGTACCGGGTATTAAAATAGTCCACACCTGCCGCGTAGCTCTGCGTAAACTGACGGATTTGCGGGATATCCGGCCCGGCAACAAAAGCAGCTTTAGGGCCGGCAGGGTTCTTTTTCCAGGTCCACCAGGCAGCCAGAAAACCGGCCATGAAGGAAACCTGGTCGACCTGGAAGGTAATACAAACCAGGTTGGCCGGTACATCATTGAAACTGTTATCCAGCAGGATAAATTTAACTCCGGGATGGGCGATGGCTGCATCATAGGCTGGTTGGGCAGCATCGTATGTCATGGCAATGATGACATCAAATTTTTGATCACAGAAATGGGCGATGTTACTCTCAATTTCTGCGATGCTGGCGCTTTCGCGAACCTCATATTCAGAACCGGTTTCTAAGGCAACGTTTGTCAAACCTTCCACAGCCTGTTGGTTGAATCCCCTGTCGGCTAAAGAGCCAAGACCCGATACCAGGCCAATTTTTAGTTTTTTGGGTTCATTATCATCCTTACAGGAAGTGAAATACAGAATCATCAGCGAACTTAGCGCAATCAACAGGATTTTTTTTAACATAAGTTTTCGTAAATAATAAGTTTAATAATTCTTTTCGATCTGAAGGCTGCCATTGAAACAATTCAGGCTTCAGTCGCCAAAAGTACCGGAGTTTCGGAGAATTTCAACCAAAACAGTGTAAGAAATTGTTAAAACAAGTTCAGAACTGTAAAAACGGGCATTTTGATGTCAGAATCCGGCGATAAATCGGTGGCCAAAACCATTAAAAAATTTTTATGAACAAAATTCTTAATCTCTGCGGCACCTGACGGAAAAGCCAACTGTTTTGATATCGGTTTCCAGGGCAGCGGCAGCGCTGTCGTTATAAAGGTCCGGGTCCCGGGCACGGGAATTTCCATCCTCTGTGATTCATGCAGAATTAAAACTTTACAGAAGTGAAATATTATTATTTTACCGGTCGGCAACGGGGAAGCCCTTACTCAAAAACAGCTTATCCGTTTCAAATTCATAGAGGATGGGGCAAAATTCATCCTCTGCCGCGAAAGTACCGTGGTTGTACCAGGCTGATGCCCTGCACCCCCCGCCACAGGTGGAAACAAACGGACAGGTTTTGCATTTGGGGATATGGTATGACCGGACCCGCTGCGGACTGTCTTTACTTGTAGCAAGTATCTTTTCGATACTGTCTCTGATAATATTGCCCAAAATCATTTCAGGTTCCCTTAACAGATGGCAGGGGTATACTTCGCCGTTCCAGTTGATATCGACAGAGTACCAGCCATTACCACAAACATACCGGTTCCTGGAATCCTTATATCCTTCACAGTTTGTGGCAGCAGTGTCAGTTTTTTGTAACCCGTTTCCGAATTCATGCTCTATCTGTCCGAAAGTATCGAGAATGCATTTTCGTAAGGTTTCAGGTTGTAATTTTAACTTTTCAGCATAAGGGGCATGCGGAAATTTACGGAGGTGATTGGGAGCCAGAGTGGCGCCCTGTGAATAGGCAAATCTGGCAATTTCAAGGATTTCATGTACATTGCCTTCATGAATGGTGGGGGCAATGGCCAGCGGGATGTGATATTCCATGAGTTTTTGAATTCCTTGCATGGTGGCCTGATACGAATTTCCTCTTGTAAGTTCGTGAACTTCAGGTGTGAATCCATCAAGGCTGGCCTGAATAAACAGCAGGTTTTTATATTGCCGGAGTTTTTGAGCCATGTCATCGTTAATTAGGGTGGCATTGGTACCCATCACAAAAGAAAAACCGTTGGCTTCAATGGCATCTAAAATGCTGAATATCTGAGGATTTAAAAATGGTTCTCCTCCGGTAACCGTTATTCTGGTATTTGGATTGAATTCTTTGATTTTTTTCAGGATGATTTCAGCCTCCCTCACAGCCATGTATTGTTTGTGCAATCTCCGTTTATTGCCAATATAACAGTAAATACAACTTAGATTGCAATCGGTGGTAACTGAGAGATAGACGATTTGTAGCGGCTGACATTCCTCATCCTCATAACCATTTCTAAACCAGCCTTGCTGTTTGAGTTTCTTAATAAAAATATTCGAAAAATTCTCTTTTACCTCTGCCTGGCAGTTGAGTCTTTCCAAAACCTGATCAACGGCCGTTTCAATTTTATCCAAAGAAACATCAGCCAGACACGAAAAAACCAGGTATTCGGCCGGAGAAAACAAGCTCATGGCCCCGTTTGAGGGAGCGTGTACCAAATATTTACCGTTGATAACTTTTATCTGATACTCAGCGGATCCGCCCATTACCCGCCAACCTTTGTGCATTGATCGCTATAGATTCCCACTTCGGTGCATCCTGAACCATAGCCGGTTTTGGTACAGCCGGAGCTTTCAATACCAATCTCACCACAGGCTGATCCGCTTCCTCCGGATACGTTTTTTAGTTCATCTTCACTCAAGGTGAAATCGAGTTCTTCTGGGTTAATGCCCAGTTCTTCGGCTTTTTTGCGGGGGTTGACTGATTCTTCCATTTGTAATAATTATAAAATGACAAACTATGAACTTTGTACAAACCTAATAAATATTCCAATACCTACCCTGTTATTTTGTTTTCGCCCACACTCTTTTTCCGTAAAAGGTAACAGCTATTTTCATGATGTGGGTGCAACCCTGCTGTCGGAGAACGGTTTCGTACTGGCGGTCTTCGATTTGTTGGAGGGCGGCTTCGAGTGTCTGGTCTTTGGTTTCGTGGTTGAAAGTATCAATGGATTTGAGCTCCATGATGATGGGCTGTTTGCTTTTGTCTTTAGGAATTACACTCACATCAAAGCGGCCATAACCGGATTCTTTTTCAGAGTACACCTCGTAGCGGTCTTTCAGGCTGATGAGCATCACCAGCAAAAATGCCTGAAACACCCGCTCTACTTCTTGGGTATTTCGGCCAACATTGAAATAGGAAAGGGTTTCTAGCACGAATTTGGACAGGATTCGCTCAAAGGTTTTGATGTCGCCGGCAATCAATGCGTTGAGCATGTCATGCAGGTCTTTGCTGCCAATGCTGTCATTAAACCATGTTTCGATAACGGTATAGTAAATTTTACTCACTTCAATATTCGGAATTTCAATCCGGTAAATCCGGTCTGTACCAGTAAAATCGTGGTAACGGGCTTTCAGATAGCCGGTTTGAACCAGGAAGGATACAATATGCTCACGGGTATTTTTAAGGAAATCGAAGGCAATGTTTTCATCGATGGTTGAATACACTGGATTGTTGTTCAATGCGTCTTCAATATCTGTCTTTACGGTATTATCAGAATCTTTGATGAGGCTGTGAACAAGCGCATTGGCGCTGGTGCTGAGCCAATAGGGTTTAAATTCGCCATTTGAATCAACAAAACCCAATATCGACCAAGGATTGTAAATCTCTTCATTGCCGAAATAATATCCGTTGTACCAGTTTTTTACCGCCTTAGTTGCATTAGCAAAACCAAAATCGATAAGAAGCTGATCAACCTCCTGTTGTGTAAATCCAAACCAGGTATTGTATTTATCTGATAGTACCGAATACACTTTTATATTGTTCAGATCGCTGAACATCGATTCTTTGGAAACCCGCAAAATACCGGTTAAAATACCTTTATGAAGATATTCATTGCCTTTCAGGGTATTGCCCAGAAAGTTCCGCAGGAAATCGACAGCTTCTTTGTAATACCCGTTCAGGTAGGCTTCATGAACGGGTGTGTCGTATTCATCGATGAGCAGCAAAACCTTTTGCTGATAGTAGCGATGAAGGAATTGACACAAGAGAAATATGGATGATTTGATCAATGACTCATCCCGGTCTTCATTGCAAAGACGATGAAATTTTTCAATTTCAGCCGGAAGAAACAGGTCCTTATCCAAAATGTAAGTGTGTTTTTTACAGGCATCTGCTATAATTCTCACCATTTCGGTAAAAATCAGATCAAACCGGTTTCCTTTACATGATTTGAAACTTAAAAATACAACCGGATATTTCCCCTGGTACTGATTAAAAACAGGGCTTTGTGTAATAGCCAGTCCATCGAAAAGCTGCTGGTTCTCCTCGGTGTTTTTGTTTATGAAAAAATAGTTAAGCATGCTCATATTGAGCGTTTTGCCAAACCGGCGCGGGCGGGGAAAGAGCAGAACTTCCGATCTGTCCTCAATAATTTCTTCGATCAACAGCGATTTATCAACAAAATTGGCATCAGAATCTCTGAGTTTCTTAAAATCATCAACACCAATGGCAAGTTTTTTCATGGTCAAAACAATTGAGGCAAAAGTAAGGATTTCAGTGGTTGAAAAATTACGAGGTAAAATTCAACAATTCAAAGATTCAAAGATTCAAGAATTCAAGAATTCAAAAATTTAAAAAAATTAATTCAGATTAACGCCAGAAGGCGGCATTACAAATGCTGCTGAGCGCTGGTTTGGTTGGCACGACGGCTTAGCGGAATTTGCAATTCCCCCCGTATGGGGGCATTACAAATTCCCCTGAGCCCCGGACAAATGTTAAGTAATTTATTATCAATTTATTACATTATTTCATTCGAGAGCGGAATTGCAAATTCCGCTCAGCCTTGTACGCCGTGATCATTACAAATAATCCGGTTTTCCACTCAAAAGCGGAATTGCAAATTCCGTTAGCTGTTGTTGCCTGGGATGACTACTCAATAAGCAGGATGCTAACATAAATAAGCCGCCGGAAAACAAAGCTTTCCAGGCGGCATCCTAAACCAAAACAACCAATAAAACCGAAATAATCAAATGAACCGATTTACTGTAAAAAATGCCCTGATCAATTTGTGGTCAGCCTATTGAACTGTTAACCTTTTGATAATTAATTCTTTCTCGTTTTGGAACCTCAATAAATATACCCCCGGTCTGATCCCTTCTAGGTTCAGCAGAGTTTCCGTTTTCCGGATATCAAACTGCATCATGATTTTTCCTTCAAAGGAGATCAGAGAAGCTGAAAACAGGCTGACTTCCTGCACTGGCTGATCCAAATCTGACAGTGAAATGGTTACCTGATGGCTTGCCGGATTGGGATAAAGCACAATCTCAGGGGATTCGGTTTCCGAAATCCTTTCTACGTCATCAGCTTCAAATCCAAGTTTTAAACCGGCAGTTAATTCCACATGATCAAACCAGGCCTGAGTAGTACGGGATGCGAGATTATTTTCGGTAAAAAATCCTGCCAGAATCGTTGGGTTCATATCCAGCGTAACCGAATACCGCAATAACCAGCTGATTCCGTTATTAGATGCATAAACAAAGAATTTATTACCGTTACGCTGAATTTTCATCCACCGTAGTAATTGATATACCTGACTCATGCTGTACACAGTTTTATTGGTTTGTTTACGGTATCCAACGAATATATTCGGGCTGTATAACTGGGTTTTTACCAGGACCATTTTAGAGCCTGGATCACAGCTTTCTCGTATCATAACCCCTGCCCAGCCATTATTTTTAACATCCGACAACCGGACGATGATCGTTGCATTACCGGTTATGGATTGGTGAACAAAGTGCATCACATCACTGGTAGTAGTGCTTTTTCCTTTTGATGTCAGATAAAAAGTACCATCATTGGTACAGGGTGAATACACGGTGGTACCCGCTGCTGTGGTATGTGTATTACATATTGACCAGGGAGTGAGATCGTTACCCTCTTTAACCGTAATGTTCAGGTTTAAGGTGGTTTGGTTTCCGCAACTGTCGCTTACGGTAACAATCACTGCTTCTGTTCCCAGATCGGCACAGGTGAGTGAAGCGGGTTCGATGGATAAAGATTCTACGCCAATTCCGGAGTCGCTCCACGAACTAAGCAGATCCGTTGGCTGCAACACATACTTGCCATCAAAATTGAGGTAAGCCGTTATCCCGGTTTTGGGCTGGGCTGCCGGGGCTGTAAGATCCACGCTCCAGCTCACGGTTTGGTAAGGGGCATCAGCACAATAATCGGCCAGACGCCGGGTACGGATTTCCAGATCGGTTTTTCCGGTAGAAGAAATGGTAACTCCGGGTGTGTAAGCCAACCAGTTCGACCAGGTTCCGTTGGCTTTGGTGCGGTAGAAACAGGTATCGGTTCCGTTTCCGCCGGCGCCTGCAGTCAGGGTGGCAGAAACCACATCGCCTTTGCAGATATATAATTTGTTGGGTATCTTGGCCAGTGTACCTGACACAGCGGTATCTTCCACGAAGATTTTCACCACATTCGATGCTACTGATCCGCTCCAGTCGTCTTTACAATCTACCCGCGCCAAACGGCGGAACCAGGTGGTGGCGGTCATGGTTCCAGGAACCAGATAAGTGGTATTGGAGGAAAGGATATCGGTAAAATCTGTGGTATCGGATACAACAGAGGATTGCCATTTGTATTCGAGGGTTCCGCCGTATTTCGAGGCAACTGACAAACTTGTGAGGGTATCGGCTACCGAGTTAAAACAAACAAACTGATCGTCGGATATTGTACCTGCATCTTCAGGGTTTTTACAGGTGATTTCCGAAGCGGATGCTCCTAAGGCTGTTTCTACCCCTTCGCCATTTCTGGCTTTTACTTCAAAGGTGTACTCTTTTCCGGTTTCTAGATTTCCAACGGTAATGGTGTCCCAGGTTTCTGCAGTGGCCCAGTCTTCGGAAGACTGAAGAAGGCCGCTGGCGGCATTTACATATTTGCTTTCAACAGAGACCTTTCCCGAAGGAGTATAGGTAATCCGTATGGCAAATTCGGTATTTCCGGGATTGCCATTTACATCCACGGATGCATCGATTGAAGTGGCTGTAACATTTCCGAGAACCGGGGCGCCGGGTGTATTGGCCAGGGTGTAAAAACTGAGCTGTGACCCATAGGCGGTATCGGAAGCTGCCGTAACAAACGGACGGATAAAATATTGCGTATTGCAGCCCAGATTTGAAAGTGAACCATTGATACTTCCGGTTGCTTCCGATTCATCCGTTATGGTTGAATCGTTCAGGGTTGGATCAGCGCTCAGCCCATAACAAAATCCTCTGCCTGTTAACGTGTAATTTTCCGAACTTACCGAGCCTGAATAGGTTGCACCGGATTCGGAAATATCTGTAACCGTTCCGCTGGCAAAATCAATATCCTGGTACGCGGAAATATTATCAATATACAGGTTGTTGCCAAAGGCGCTTCTGGCCAGCAGCCTTATCATCAGAGTATCATGGGGTAAAATCACAGAGAGGCTGTCCCAGTCATTGTCTGTTGGCCTGAAATAAGTGCCGGAGGCAGGCGCGGTACCCATTGTTCCGCCGGAGCCACCTTCCAGCGTCAGCAAATTTGTCCAGGTTTTGCCCCCATCCTGCGATTTGAATACCTGAAGGCTGTCTTTATAATCCCCGGGGTAGGGAGCATAGGCATAATCCAATGTCAGGGCAGGGAAATGTACTTCAGAGAGGTTGAACATAGTGGTCTCCAGTTCATAGGACGAACCTGCTGTCTGCCTGTAAAACTCAGCCTTAAGTGAAGAAGACCCAATCCCGTAAGCGCTTTCCGAATTATCAGGTTTCCAGGAGTATTCTCCTGAAATGGTATCCTGGATCCAGCATTCGGGCGGGCAAACATCACTCTCAAAATCTTCGGTGAAGGTTCCGTCAGTAATGCTACAGGTGGTAAATTCCATTTCTTCCCCATAATAAATACTGTCAATTGTAATAAGGTAGGCTCTTATGTAATACCTGTTATCAGGAATCAGGTCGGTAATTGTTACACTGAATGACCCTCTGCCAAAGACATCCGGGACAACCCTGAGGTCGTCTGTGGTGGGGTTGTGATGGAGGCTGAAACAAACTCCGGTTTCAGTTATTTTGGAACCATCTGTAATAACAACATTACCACCAGCCTGTGCACCTGTATTTGTTACATTACCGGGCTGATAGGTTGTAATTACAGGTTGAATGGATTCAATTCTTATATTGTCGATGAATAAATTATTTCCCCATGCCGAAACAGCAACAAATCTTATCATATTTGCGCTGTCGGGTAATCCGAGTCTACGCGAATCCCAATCATCAGTATCGGGGTAAAATTCATCACCCGTAGCCGGAGTTGTGCAAAGAGTGCATCCAACACCTCCGGCCAGCCCCAGCCGTGTGTGCCATGTGACGCCATAATCGGCTGAATACTGAATTACGAGTGAATCCCTTGTATCATACCATTGAGCATACGCATAATCGAAACCAAGTACCGGGTATGGACAGTCTGAAAGATCAAAAGCAAATGTTGCCAACTGTGCAACACTATACTCAATATCGTAGAACCGTGCTGCTGTGCATTGATTTCCCATGCCATAGGCGCTGTAATCCTCCGGACTGAACATTTCTCTGTTACCTGCCAACAGAGACTTGGTCCAGCACTCAGGCGGGTCAGCTTCTCCTTCAAAATCCTCGGTAAAAGGAGCGTTTTTTACCTCACAGGTCGAAAATGTGATCTCATTTCCATAATGTGTTCCCAAGCTATCGGTGGCATAGGCTCTTACATGATATTCGGTTTCTGGCAGCAGTCCATACGCAGCAAAGTTATACTCACCTGTACTGCTGGCACTTTCACAGGCAGTATAATCTGTTACTGTAGGAAAAGTATGCGTACTCCAGCAAACTCCTCTTCCGGTTATTCCGGAAACCCCGGGATAGCGTATGTTACCGCCAAGTACAGCGTTGGTGGAATGTACGTTTTCGGCCCCCATGGTCTCTATTACAGGATCGGACGGAATCACCCTGATGTTATCAAGGTACAGGTTGTTGCCATGGTGGCTCCTGGCAACCAATTTTATCTGGCTGGTTGCCGGGGACAAATTAAGTGTAAAGGTTAACCATTCATAGTCTTCAGGTATAAATGAAGATTCGTGAGGTATGGCCGTACACAAATTTCCGCCTTCACCACCCGAAAAAGATGAAAATAAATCCCATGTAATTCCCTGATCATCAGAAATATAAATCTCCAGTGTATCTTTAAAATAATCATCGCTGACTGCATCATAAGGACGGGGTGCATAGGCACAATCAAAGATAAGCACAGGTTCGGCAAAGGTGGCAAGATCCATTAATCCCGTTACCAGTTCATATATTTCATGATCACCCTGTTCATAGAACTCTGCTCTTACCGATGCATGGCTTTGATTGTAACCGCTGGCAAGGGGGGTATGTTCCCAGTGGTACACTCCTTGAACTATATTGGTGTCCCAGCATTGGGGAGGAAATATTTCCGAATCAAAATCTTCATTAAATGGTGATCCGGTAACACCACAGGTGGTAAAAGAAAGATCTGCTCCATACGATAAACCGTTGACATTGGTGGCGAACGCTCTTACATGGTATTCGGTTCCCGCCCTCAGGGTATCAAACTTACATGAAAATTCTGCCGTACCGTTGTAATTCTCAGCATAATACAACTCGGAAATGGTTGGATCGGGTGTTGTACTTAAACAGAAACCCCTTTGCAATACAGGTGCAGTTCCACTATTAAGTATAGCCCCTTCCACTTGTACCAGGGTACCAAAAAAAGCTGCGGGTTTTGTTTCTACAACAGGCTTATCGGTCAATGGCCCAATTTTAATATTATCGAGATATAACCGGCTGTTATTGCCGCTAACCCCTGTAAATCTTACCTGATTAGTGCCCGAGGGCAGGGGAACATGCCTGGTAAGCCATTCGTCTGCTTCCGGGGTAAACTCCCACTCAGTTTCCGGTCCTGTACACAGGCTTTCGCCATTACCGTCGTTCACACCATCGAGTGTCAGCAGTCGTACCCATGAATTTCCCATATCAGAAGAACTTTCCACATATAATGAATCTGAGGTATCATCGAGATAATACCATACATAAAACCTGTAGGCATAATCGAAACTCAGTTCTGCTGGTGACAGGGAGGAAATGTCAAAAATCTGTGAAAACAAGTTAGATTTGCCAATATCTTCATACATAAAATCTTCGAGGATACAAACGTTGCCTGATCCGTAACCGCTGTTACCCGATCCCTGCCAGCCATTCTGTCCCGGATCTGTTTTTATATTCCAGCATTCGGGCGGGATAACCCCGTCTTCAAAATCCTGAATAACCGGAAATGTGGCGATCTGAGGGCAGGTTGTAAAATCCATGTCCTCACCATAGGCAGTTCCTTTTGTGGTTGTTGCCCATACCCGAAAATGGTACCGGGTATTATATAGGAGACCGGTTATTTTAAGCGAAAACTCTTCTACGCCGGAAACTTCATCTGTTATCACCGAATCCGCTGTGGTAGGATCAGGGTTCACGCTCCAGCACACGCCACGTTCAAGTAAGTCGCCAAGTCCGGCTGTCATCAAATATCCTCCGGCCATGGCAGTGGAATGGGTTATTGAATATGCGGGAGTGGTGGATATGACCGGTAACAATTCATCAACCTTAATATTATCGAGGTAAAGATTGTTGCCGTTCTCATTTATGGCCACGAACCTGATTTTGCCGGTTCCGGCGGGAAGTGTGATTATGATTGATTGCCATTGGGTTTCATCGGGAATAAACAGGTCGCCGGTAGCCTCTGCAGTGCAAAGAGAACCGCCTACACCTCCCGCGAGCGCTTCCAGCCGGTTCCAGGTCAGTCCCTGATCAGTTGAAAATTCAATAGCCAGTGAATCCGTGAAATCACCCGGTTTTGGCGCGTAGGCATAATCAAATTTAAGGGCTGCCGAGTCAAGAGTTGAGATACTAAAATCGAAAGAAGTCAGCTCATATGCAGCGCCTGAAACGGGTTGATTGAAAAAATCGGCCATAACGCAGACATTTCCTGTTCCATAACTACTTGCCTGTGTATTTAGGTGCCAGCGGTAACTACCGGGAACTGAATCATTGTTCCAACAGGCAGGAGGGAAATTATCCCCTTCAAAATCTACTATAAAAGGCGCTTCCGTGATACCGCACTCAGTAGTAAATGATTTTTCTGAACCATAAACCGTTCTGTTACAATTTGAAGCATAGGCTCTGGCATAATAGGCGGTACCCTGATCCAAACCGGTAAGAACCGCTGTGAATGGGCCCTCACCTGATCCAGCCTTAACTCCGGAGTCGTCAGTTGTAGGCTCTTCATAAATGCTATAGCAAACTCCGCGTTGGTTTACATCGCATAAACCTTCATCGATAACAGTTCCTGAGATCGTAGCAGTAGCATTTGTCACATCGGTAATTTCTCCGGTTTTCACCACCGGAATTCCGCCAAAGGTGCGGGGATCGGCAAACAATATTTCGTCATAGGCTGATTTTGAATAGTTTATGTTGCTACCTGTCAACGCTCCCACACCACCTGATCGGTCGGTCCAGCCTGTTTGAATATAAGGCCAGCTTCCGGGTTCATCTGTGCCGTCGGGCCACACTTTGCCGAAAAGCGTACTGTTTTCATATTTCAACTTAAACCAATACCATTTATCTATTTGAAAATCATAATCATAACCATTACCCCATGCAGTAAAATCCCATAAAAATTTTACCTGTTTGTTTTCATTATCGTGTTGTGTAAATACCAGGTTATAACCAGAACCATCCCAGGTGTCGCATAATAAGCCTACCCCGATACGGGTATCGCTGGTTTGCATGAACTCCTTTACCTTTATCCTGGCTATGATCATTTGCGGAGTTGAGCTGCTTACGGAATACCCTTTCTTTACAATCAGGATTTTATTGGGATCGGAGGTATTATCCACAGTATTCACTTCACCAGCAGCAACTTGCCAGGTATTGCCACTGGTCACCGACCATTCATCGCACAGATCAGGCCCGTTGAAATTTTCGATAAAAGGTATAAAAGCATCAGGGCTGCTGATGGTAACGTCGTCGAAGGATACGTTTGAACTGCTGCCATTTACCCCTGATACCAACGCCGGGAAGCCTGTATTAAAATTGTTCCATCCTGCCTGGCTATACGGCCAGTTAACAGGTTCGCTGATTCCATCCTCCCAAATTTTACCGAAGAGAGTACTGTCGGCAATTTTAAATTTAATCCAGTACCAGGTTCCTTCACTCCATGAAAATGAATAAGGATCGCTCCAGGTACTGAAATCACTGAGAAACCGCACTTCATTCTGCCCGGAGAATACCAGGTTATACCCGCCGGCATTACTGCCTGAGGTCATCAGCCCCACACCCGAGGCTGCATTATCGGAGCCGCCAAAATTATTGATTCTGATGCGCGCTGTGATCATCTGGGGAGTGGTAAATGGAAGCTCATATTCAGGATTGCGGTAAATAAGTTTGTTACCGGTTCCTGAAAATGAAGATTCGCCCTGGGTAACCATTCCGTCGGCTGAAAGCCATTCGCCATGGTGTTGTATCCAGTAGGAGTCCATTCGATTGGAAAAGGTTTCGGTAAACGTGTTGACATTGGGAGCGGCAGGCTTGCCGGTATATAGGCGTGACCCCGTGGCGCCTGCAAGCAGTTTTTTCCCGTCATACGAAACCGCCACAATTCCCCATTCGAAATCATTGTCGCCGGCGGGTTGGGTTTCAGCCCAGGTGGCTCCTTTATCCGTAGAAATAAAAAGGCGGCTGTCTTCCATACCGGCCAGCATTACGGATCCGTCGCCCGACAAGGCTATACTCAGATATTCAGGGTCAGAATAATCAACAGGAGTGGTTTCAAACCAGTTACTGCCCTGGTCGGTGGATAAAAAAATCCTGCTCAATAAACCGTCCCAGCCATCATATTCGGATACAGCCATCATTGTGGAGCCATCAGCCGATACCTGTACTGACCACCATTTCGTTTTCCAGTCTACGGTGGGAACAGTCGTCATTGACCAGGTGTCGCCACCATCAGTGGAATAGCGCAGTTCATCCTCATATTCTGCTACTAACAATACTTCGCCATCAGCAGAAACGGAAGCGCAGGAATACAGTTCATCGTCCTTCAGCACCGACCAGGTATTCCCTTTATCTTCGGAAATCATTACGGTCCAGTCCATGACTGCAAGAATGGTTGACCCTTCGGATGAACAGGCAAGAGAGGGCCAGGAGTGATCCTGGTCATCGCCGGGCCGGGTTTCGTTCCATGAATTTCCGTTATCGGTTGAAATGTACAACCGTCCATAATCACCTCCTGCCAGCAGGGTAGATCCATCGCCTGAAACGGCCACACTCAGCCAGGGATAGCTACTAATGCCCTCAGGCTGTACTTCAGTCCAGTTTTCACCTTTGTCGGTTGACAGGTACAACCCTCCCCAGTATTGTGCGGCAATAATCACAGAACCATCGGCCGACATGGCTGAACATTCCCAGCCAAAATCTCCATCGCCGGCTGGCTGTACTTCCTTCCAGGAATAGGTGAGTTTCGTTGTTTTTGCTTTTGACTGCCCGGTATTATCCGGAGGATCATGATCAGCGCCTGCATTGATGATCCCATAACGGGAAGCGGAACCATTAAACTTAGCAGATTTGCCCTGCATATTCATAAAAACAGCTGCAAACAGTGTTAATATACACCAGAATAATAAGTCAGATTTTTTCATAAGTAAAAATTTGTTTATTTAAAGAATTAATTATTGTCATTAAAATAGGACCTTAGAATCTTTTCAAATGGCTCAAAGTCAATAGGGTATTTGATAATTTCACTGAATTCCATTAAATCGGCCAGTTTCAGGGAATGGATATCCACTTTTGTCATTAACAGGATTACAGGTATTTTCCGGATTCCTATATTCAGGTGCAGGTTGATATCGCCGAGATCATTCAATCCCGGAAGTCCGGCCATGAGAATTAGCAAACCGGCATCGGATTGTTGTTGAAGGGTTGACGACAATTCCAAAAAACTCGTTGTCCAGATTACCAAATAACCGGAAGAAATAAGTAAGTCATGTAGTTTTGTGAAATAATCATCACAGATGACTGCGAGCAGAATTTTTTTCATTGGCAGTTTGGATAAATATTTTGCACCTAATGTAAGGAGGCGTCAAAATTATATCTGCCCACTGCTATTCTCCAAGAAAAATGACATGAAAAAACCTTGCGAAAAGCTGTATTTTATTTATAATCCCTTAATTACATATTTATTACAAAGATAAATTATAATCATAAAATAATGAAGGAATACTGAGTTCCTAAACGAAGAATCTAAATATCTTACCTTATTGAATAATTTATTACGAAAGTAGTGGAAAATAAATTTACATTAAGCTGTTTTAGCCCACACTCTTTTCCCGTCAAAGGTTACGGCTATTTTCATAATGTCGGTACAACCCTGCTGGCGAAGTACAGTTTCGTATTCGCGGTCTTCAATTTGTTGGAGGGCAGCTTCCATAGCGGTTTCAGTAGTTTCGCGCGGCCGGATTTTCTTCAATTCGATGATGATGCCCGGCTGGTTCTTGTTTTTTGGCGTCATCAATATATCCACACGGCCATAACCCGATTCTCTTTCCGATTCGATGTGGTAGCTGTCTTTGAGCGTAATTAACATGCCCAGCACAAAAGCGTGATACACTTTTTCAATATGGTCTTTTGAGGTTTGGTAAAAGGACAGATAATTGACTACAAAAACACTTAGTATGTCTTCAAACAATTCAATATCGCCGGAAACAAGCGCTTTGAGCATATTGTCCAGATCTTTGCTGCCGATGCTCTCGTTAAACCATTTGTTAATGGTATCAATGTAAATTAGTTTTAACTCCTGGTTAGGAATCGAGACTTCATATACTCTTCTGCTATTTTGCATCTTATAGTACAGAGCCTTTAAATATCCGGTTTGAATAAGGAATGACATAATAGTTTCATGGTTATTTTCAAGCTCCTCGAAAGAGATATTTTCATGAACCGGCGTGTAAACAGGAATGCCGTTAAGGATATCCTCAATTCCTTTTTTAACTGTAAAATCCGAATCCCTTATGAGGCTGTGAACAAGCGCATTGGCGCTGGTACTGAGCCAATAAGGCATAAATTTTCCTCTGGAATCAACAAAACCTAACATTGACCAGGGATTGTAGATTTCTTCATTGCCAAAATAATATCCGTTGTACCAGGCTTTTACCTCCTTGTTTGCATTAGCCAAACCAAAATCGATAAGAAGCTGATCAACCTCCCATTGAGTAAATCCAAACCAGGTATTGTATTTTTCAGAAAGTACCGAATACACTTTTACATTGTTCAGATCGCTGAACATCGATTCTTTGGAAACCCGCAAAATACCTGTTAAAATACCTTTATGAAGATATTCATTGCCTTTCAGGGTATTGCCCATAAAGATCCGCAGGAAATCGACAGCTTCTTTGTAATACCCGTTCAGGTAGGCTTCATGAACGGGTGTGTCATATTCATCAATGAGCAGTAAAACCTTCTGCTGATAGTAGCGGTGAAGAAATTGACACAAGAGAAATATGGATGTTTTGATCAATGACTCATCCCGGTCTTCATTGCAAAGACGATGAAATTTTTCAATTTCAGCCGGAAGAAACAGGTCCTTATCCAAAATGTACGTGTGTTTTTTACAGGCATCTGCTATAATTCTCACCATTTCGGTAAAAATCAGATCAAACCGGTTTCCTTTACATGATTTGAAACTTAAAAATACAACCGGATATTTTCCCTGGTACTGATTAAAAACAGGGCTTTGTGTAATAGCCAGTCCTTCGAAAAGCTGCCGGTTTTCCTCAGTGTTTTTGTTTAAGAAAAAATAGTTAAGCATGCTCATATTGAGCGTTTTGCCAAACCGACGCGGGCGGGGAAAGAGCAGAACTTCCGATCTGTCCTCAATAATTTCTTCGATCAACAGCGATTTATCAACAAAATAGGCATCAGAATCTCTGAGTTTCTTAAAATCATCAACACCAATGGCAAGTTTTTTCATGGTCAAAACATTTGAGGCAAAAATACGGAAATTCTGACTGTCCGAAAATCCAAAACAAAATGGTTTGTCAAAGACTTATCATATAACCTGTCAGATTTTCGCCGGCCTCCAGATTGAGCTTTTTCCGGATGTGGCTCCGGGTGGCTTCTATGGTATTAACCGAGAGGTTGAGCAAGGATGAAATATCTTTGGAAGAAAGATTGAGTCTCAACATACCACTGATCATCAGTTCGGTTTTACTCAGGGTAGGGTTTACCGCCAACAGCCTGTCATAGAACGAAGGGTGCAATTGTTTGAACAATATTTCGAATTCGGATAAGGGATCTTTTTTACTGTCGCGCGTAATTTCCAGCAATGCCTGCTGAAATTCTGCCTGGTCCTTTTTTCTCGAAAGCTGCTGGTAAAAGGGGGAGAGTTTATCTTTTACAGAGCGAAGTATTTGGGTTAATTCAGCCCGGGCCAGCGTATGATACACTAACTCCTGTTCCCTGAGGCTCGTCTGATATTTTAGCTTTTCAATGTGTTCTTCTTTAAGCCTGTTTTCAAGTTCTTTATTTTGGAGTTCGGTTTGATTTTTTTGGTTCTCCATTTCCAGCATTTTGTTTCGCCCCTCTGTAATGTGCCGCTGGTAACTGATCCTACGGTTTCGCATGATAAAAAAACCGGTGATAACTACCAGCGAAAGAATACCGGTAGCAGATACGGCGCCCATCACCCATAATCTGGTGTTTTTTACTTCAATATCTTTTTTCAGCAACTGGTTCTCCGCCTCTTTCTGCCGGGTTTCATAGCGTTTTTCAAGTTCCGTTATTTCTTTTTGTTTTTCAACAGAAAGCAAACTGTCCGACAAATTTCTGAAATCTTTCAATGACCGGTAGGCTTCATCATACCTCCCGGCTTTTGCAAAAACCAGGCTGCGTCTGTCGTACAGCGTTACCAGGTCATTAACCATATTGCTGCGTTGAGCCATCCCGATGGCGCTGTCGATCACGGTAATACTTCCGGACAGGTTTCCTGATTCCTCGTAGATCATGGCCAGTCCCGACAGGGCAAATATCTGACCTGCCTGAATACCTTTACGTGTGCAATACTCAAAAACGAATTTCATTTCGATCTCCGCTTCCGGATATTTCATTTGCAGCGCCAGAATATTGGCCATATTATACCTGATTTTGATCATGCCCGTTGAATCGCCCTGCTGCGACACCTGTTCACCTGCCTTCCGGTACATGACCAATGCCGAATCATAATTCCCCAGATTCCGGTAGTACACACCCATGTTCATCATGATCCGGCCCGATTCCGTGATCATATTCAATCCGGAAAATAAACCAAGCGCTCTGCGGGCTGCAGTCAGGGCATGGTGAAACTCCCCGGTAAGATACCTTACTTCGGCAATGTTTTGAAGGGCTGTGGCCATATGCGATTTTTCCCCGCGCGCTTCAGCAAAGTCCAGTTCTTCCATCAGCGTTTTTAATGCCTGCGCATAGTTTCCGCTTTCAATACCTGACTGGCCGAGATTTATTCTGAAGATGTGCTGGTATTCTTCATTTGAACGACTTTCAGCCAATTGAAGTCCGGTATTATAGGCTTGTTCAGCCTGAACTACATTGTCTGTTTTTGTGAACAGATAACCTCTGGCCAGATGATAATCCAGGGAAATAATGCTGTCTTCAGCATTGATTACATACTCAGAGATGTTATCGAGCATTATTTTGGCCGAATCAAAAACTCCCTGATCTGTTTTAACTTTAGACAGGCCTATGCATGCCCGCAGGTAGTCGGCGCCGGTCTTCGAAGTTCCTGAATAGAGCACCAGACGAAACATGGAATCCGCTGCTGCCGGATCCACAAAACGGACGGAGTCGGCTGATTCGAGAATTTCTTTGATATTCAGGCTGTTATAATCATTTTGTCTGCCGCATGAAATCAGGATAGCCAAAATAAGCAGAAGAGCAGTAACGCAACAGCGCTGCTGAAATAATTTTGTCGTAACAGAAGTCATCATGTATCCGTTCCTTAAATAAAATACGAACTATTTTTAAAAAGACGATACAAATGTAAATAATTTTATGTTTTGAGTTCGCTCAAAAAAGTCGACCGGCAAAATAAGTTGAGACTATGGCTTTTTCGATAATTTTTTATAAGGCATTTTTTGAAGTCATTAAATTGTATCGCATTATTAATAAATTCATTCATTGTCTTTGAGACAGCGAACGGAAAAGCCAAGTGTTTTGATATCGGTTTCCAGTGTGACCTCGTCGCTGTTGTTGTAAAGGTCCAGGTCCCAGGCATGGGAATTTCCATCCTCGGAGGAGGTCCACCAAACGCCAAAGTAACCCATGTCGTAGAATGAACCATCGGTGTCCCGGAAACCACCAGGCAGTCCGGTAAACCCACTGTTATTGGTGGCCCCGGTATTTGGTGCATACCATAAGCCGGTTCCACTTTCGATGGTACCTGTTGATTTCAAATTCCCTCCGGCTACGCCTGTACCTCCAAGATAATTAACTAATGTTGTAAACTCCACGTTTGAAGGCAGATGCCATCCTTCCATACAAATTCCCTGTACTTCTGCTTGAGTTGTGTATTGCATCATCTCTCTCCATTGATACAAACCTCCATATATATCACAATTGGCTTCGAGGTTATCAAAACAGTATTTTTCGACGATTCCGTTATCGGTCATGCTAACATCACCATTTATCAGGGTACCGGTGTTCAGGTTTTGTGCCATCCAGCACTGGTCGCCAATTTGAACGGTGTTGTAAATATTGCCTTCGGCATCGGTAACTGTGGAGGTTCCGCATTCAAAAGAAACTCCACTTTCAATAAAAGTGATGCTGTCGATTGTATTTAATGGAATGGTAATGATTGAACCGTCAGTTTTGTGGATGTTTAAATCCTGGGCCTTCAGGCCGATTACAGCCAAAGCGACTATGGTTAAACTAAAAAGTATTGTTCTCATGTTAAAAGGTTTTTAATTATTTATGATAACTTTATTACTTACAAATTCATGGTTTTGTTTGATTTTGCAGAAGCATGCGCCATGTTTTATGCCGCTGGTTATCCACCGGTAGTTGTAGTTACCGGCAGTCTGGATACCCAGATTGCTCCTGCTCAGCAGGGTTCCGTTCTGTGTGTAAATTTCAAGGATCACCTCCCCATCGGAAGGAAGCGTGTATTCGATATTAACGAATTCCGTTGCGGGATTAGGATAGAGTTTCATTTTCAGCAGTTGCTGAATTACTTTTTCCTGCAAAGGGACTGATACCAAATTGCCGAAAGTGAGTTTTTGAATGTCGGCAATGGCAATTTCCAAAACAGTGCCATCTCTCTGGCTAATGCGCATTTTTTGCTGTGCTCTTGCCGGATTTGCTACGTATATGGCAATCACCAACAGCGCCATTAATAAAGAATGTGTGTTTTTTAACATAAGTTTAAGTATAAAAAAAATATATAATTTGAATGAGATATCATTTCCGTAAATTTCTGGCAGCAGCATTCAAAAAACAATACATTTCATATTCTTTTGGATCAATCAAGGCTTCGGGCCAGGTACTCCACACCACGGCCACAATATTTTCCTGTGGGTTTATATGAATTAACTGGCCAAATACTCCATTTGCATTGAAACTCTCCTTAAGGTAGCTGAATTTCTCCTCCGAAGCTGCTATGGCATACTCGCCCCACCAATCGGTATTGTCAAGGTAATCCCAGGCACCCCATTCGGTATCGGGCATGAGCCACCAGTTGTAACCATAGCCTGCCGGGTGGTACATTGGATACGGATAGTTATTGTATTCGGAATAAAGCATTCCGTAACCGCATTGGGGTGAATCAGGTGAGGGATGGCTGGCCTGGTCAACCCATCCTTCGGGTAGTAAGGCCTCCCCATTCACCACGCCATTGTTAAGAATAAACAAACCAAACCTTCCATAATCACGCAGGGTCATACTGATGTTGCCTCCTGCAAACTCCTGCCCGCCGGGAGATTCGAGTACCCAGTAAGCATCGGATTCCATACCCATTTTCGACCAGATTTTTCGTTCAAGGTAGCTGCACAGCGATTCACCGCCCAGGGCAGCATGCAGCACCTCACCCTCCAGGCAGGTTTCGCCGGTGCTGTATAAAAAAATGGTTCCCGGCTCGGCAATACGGGGAAGTCCCGAAAGAAGTTCAAGGATACCTCCCGGCCTTTCTTCAATCATTGACTGTAACAAGGCTCCAATATCTGAACCGGTGGCAGAATAATCTTCATTCCAATAAACTCCTGACGACATTTGCAGAAGGTTTCTGATGGAAACTCCATCATATGCTGTTCCTGCCATCTGAGGAAGATATTGGGTAACCTGATTATTGACATCAGTAATGTACCCGTCTTTAACAGCCAGCCCAATTAATGTTGAAGTGACTGACTTTGCGACCGAAAAGGATGTCCATCGTGAGGTTTCGCTGTTTCCCTGTGCATATCTTTCCAGGGCAATTTCACCGTTTTTAATGATCAGCAGACCTGCAACCAGGTTGCGGGAAATGAATTCGTCAATGTCGTACTCATTCACACCGTCGGGTGAGTATTTCACCGAAGCAAGCCCATCGGAGGCTTTCGGAAGTTCATAAACTGTTCCTCCCCGTTTGATTGTGCGGGTACTAAAAAGTTTGTCAATATTGCGGTAGGTTCCTGGTTGATATTCGGGAAGCAGGTTTAGTAAATCCTCCGCTTTGCCAATCAACTCCTTATCTACCGTTGCATCATCCTTTTTGCAGGATTCAACAGCAATTAAAATGACTGTAAGTATCATTAAAGATATTACACTAACTTTTTTTCCTGAAAAAACTAATCTGTTCATGATCTCAATTTTTTAGTGCTTATAATAGTAATCTCTTTTTAAAACCATGCTACCGCTGCCATTCATGATTACGTCGGTAGCCTGGTTGTTTTGATTTATTCTGGCGTTTTTATTTTCATTCATCCCTGAGGCAGCGAACGGACACGCCAAAGGTTTTCTGGAAAGTACTGTGACCTAAATATTTCTTTGAATATTCCAGGAGCCACCACATAGCATTTTGTGAGTCTGCAGGAGATGAAGACCAATATGCCGAGTATTCGCCCGGATTGGTAAAACCGTTTGAGTATTTATAACCTCCGGGCATCATGGTAAAACCCGTTGAATTATTGGCGGCCTGGTTATTTCCGGGAGTACAAGTAGTGGATGATGCTGTCCAACCAAAAGGCGAAGCGAGCGCTTTGGCCGTCCAGGCGTCAATGCCATCGCAGTAAAACTCAGGACGGCCTGAAATGTACTGACTTAAAACAAACCATTCATTATCGGAAGGCAGATGCCAGCCGGGCATGCAAATTCCCTGTGAGGCGGGCAGTTCGCTGTATTGCATGGCTTCATCCCATTGATACAGGCCGCCGTACAGATCGCAGTTCGATTCGAGATTCTGGAAACAGTACTTTTCAAAAATACTGTCATTGGTCTGATTCTGAGTATGATCTACCCGTGTTCCCAGGTTCAGGTTTTGCTGCATCCAGCACTGGTTTCCTATCTGAATGGTGCTGTAGGTTTTTCCGTTGCGCGGATCAGAAATGGGTTGTCCGCAGGCCGGTAGACGGCTCTGGATAAGGGTTACCAACACGGTTTTTGAACCATCGGCAGCGGTCACCGATATTCCACCCGACCTTACTACGGATGTGGTGTTTTCGTCATAAGTGATGGAAAGTGTATCATTTAATTCGCCAATTACAGGATTCACGGCAAACCAGTCTGTATTTTCATAAACCTGCCAGCCTGAGTTTGAAAATACCTGGAAACCGGCAATTCCTGCTTCGGCAGAAACCTGCTGAACGGCGGGAGTTACCACCAGGATGGTTCCTTCGCCTCCGGCCTGTGTAACCGTTACGTTCACCGAAACCGAACCATCATAGGTTTTCACAGAAAACTGGGCAGTGCGTGGTTCTGCTGACGGGTTTTCATCGTATGATACAGTGATGGCACCATTGTTTAAACCAGTTAAAGGATTTACAGTAATCCATTCTGAACTTTCCTCAACCTTCCATCCTGTATTGGATGTTACACCGACCGATGTATTTCCGGCAGCAGCGCCAACATCGCGGTGCATCGGGTCAACATTCAGTTGTAAAGCAACATTTTGATTGTGTAAACAGCGTACCGAGTAGCTGGAAGTCTTTAAGCCAATGACGCCGTACGTCATAGAATTATTGTAGCTCAGGGTAAAGGCATAGGGCATGTTATAATATAAAGTGGACGTGTACCAATCTCCTTCATTTCCCATTTCCTTGAATGTGGAACTTTGTCGTTTACCACCGGGCAAACCGGAAAAATCGGTTAAATTATTGGCTGCCGGATTATTACCAACAGCGCAAAGGGTTGTTGAAGCATTCCACAAGCTTTCTGAAGCCAGGGCTTTTGCATGGTAATAATAGTTGTAGTCGCAACGGTATGATGGCTGAGCGCCCATATAATTTATTAAAAGACCATACTCCTCCCAGGTAGGGAGGTGCCAGCCTGCCATGCACACACCCTGAGCTCCGGGAGCAGTAGTGTATTGCATCACTTCATTCCATTGATACATGGCGCCATACAGGTCACAATTGGCTTCAGCATCGTTGTAGCAGTACTTTTCAATGATACCGTTATTAGCCTGGCTCACAGAGCCGTTAATGCGTGTTCCGGTGTTCAGGTTCTGCTGCATCCAGCACTGGGTACCCAACTGTAAGGTGTTGTAAATTTTACCATCTCTTGCATCAGTGTAAGGCTGTCCGCAGGTAAACTGTCCCATTTGGGTAATGGTCACAATAACCGTGGGTGTGCCTCCCGAAGCGGTCAGGGTAATTTGCCCGGTACGTGAAGAGGCCGTTCCATAAGCATCATAATTCACAGTAACCGTATCATGGAGGTAACCGGATGCAGGGGTAACCGTAAGCCACTCCTCCGATACCTCAACACTCCATTCAAGGTTTGAAGATACGCTGAAAGTGAGGGTTCCCGCTTCTGCAGTAACCTGCTTGACTGAAGGGGTAACCGAAAGCTGAGGAGTCCAGTTGGCATCATAGAGACAACGCACAGAGAAAGCGCCGGGAATATAGCTGGCCCGGCTTATCCGGGCTTCTCCGGAGCCAAGTTGCCAGGCCCATCGGCCGGTTCCGTTGGAAGTTGAAGTATGGAAAATACCAAGGCAACCTGTGTTGTTAAACGTACTGTCGGTAAAGGTAAAATATCCTCCCGGTAAACCCGTAAATCCGCTGCTGTTGGTGGCGCCTGTATTGGGTGTATACCAATGGCCGGTTCCGGTCTCCTTAAGCAGACCGCCGGCATTGGTTCCGGTTAAACCAATCAGATTGCAGTTTATCGTGCTATCCAGACCTGAAGTAAGGGTACACCAGTCGGCATCTGACGGAATCCGCCACCCGGGAGGACAAATCCCCTGGTTTCCCGGTAAAGCATGGTAATGCATCATTTCGTCCCACAGGTACAATCCTCCGTAAATATTACAGTTGGATTCCATATCATTATAACAGTATTTCTCAATAAGGCTGTTATTTGCCTGCGTATTACCCGACGTAACAAAGGTTCCAATGTTAAGGTTTTCACGCAGCCAGCAATGATTTCCGATTTGCACCGTGTTGTAGGTATTACCGCTGAAATCGGTAACATTGGAGGTTCCGCATAAAAAAGAGATTTTGCCACCCGATGACGCGGCGTTGCCGGCGCCCGCCACCTCTGTCTTGCAGCTGTTATGACCGGGTATCCCCGTGTTTTGTTCACGCGAATTTACCCCTGCCAGTATTAATGTTACCAGTAAAGCTGAAATGATCTTTTTCATAATATATGGAGTTTAATTGATAGATATGAAATATAAATCGATGATGGGTTTAATTGTCAAACCGGCGTTTCAGGATTCCAGTACATAAGGAGCCGGCATCAGACGAGTGGTGGATGGCGGCCATGAGCCGCCGTGTTTTTGTGGGTCAAGGAGCCAGGTAACGGCTTCTGAGAGTTTGCCTTTGAATGGCCTGCATTTTCCGGCGATCGCCAGCGCTCTGACTGCCAGCGCCTTGGCGTAGACCGAAACTGACGGATAATGCACATTGCTTAGTAAGGGTTTATCCGAAAACTTTCTCATGACCCACAAAAGCCCTTTTTCTACAGCAATCCGGTTTTCGTTACAGTCGGTGTGTGTCAGCGCTTCGATGGTTAAGGAAGTAGTAAAAGCGGTGGTAAGATGATTACGGAGAAATATTTCAGCGGCAACCCTGCGGTATTTATCTTTCAGTCCAGGTTTACGGGCAAACTTTTTCCCCCAGGCAGTAGAGTCGGCATCTTCGGTTATTGCAGGATCCCTGGCCCAGCCCACCTGCCCGTCAAACAGTTTACGTGTGCCGAAAAAATTCCACACTTCGCGGCAAAGTTCCAGCACACATGGCCTGCCGGTTCCTGATAGTATGGCTCCGACATAAGCTGTAACGTACTCCTCACCACCACCAATATTGCGAAAATCGGTCCAGAGTCTGTAACTGTTCCTTGTATTTGCCAGAAATTCAACAGCTTTTTCAAACGCCTTATCTGCCTTTTGTCTAATCGTCATCTCATTCATCATTTAATCTGTTAACCTTCATCTGATCATCGTACCGAAATAGGCTTTGCAATCAACGGGCTTACCTGGTTTACACGAAAGTTTTATGTGATTGATGCCATTATAATAGGTTACCGGTATCCAATGGGAAGATGTAACTTTTCCGCAGAAATTTGCCAGCCCGGCAACTTTTTCCGGAAGCGCCATCCCTTTATCCTGTAACAGGTCGAAAACCGTTTTCCAGCGCGATTCCCAGGCAGGCTGCGCCTGATTACGGTAGTACATTTCAATACCCAAATCGGGCAGCATGGTTTCTCCCAGATTGATACTGAACACCGAATAGTCGAAATGGCAGGCAAACATGTCCATAACAGTCTCTACCGTGTTCATTTCCCCTTCCCAGTTCATATCATTCAATAAATTTTTAAGGTCATGGAAGCCGGTTTTAGCAAGAATAATACGGATGGCCTCCGTTTTCCGGGGAATCATGATCCCGAACTGATGAATGGAGGCCTGAAGAGGAAGAAGTTTGCAGAATTTATGCAGATTCGATTTAATCTTCTCAGGAAATCCTGAGCCCGACATGACCTGATAAATTTCATCGAAAACCCTGGTGAAATAGTCATGATTGATGAAAGCATCCTGTTCATTTTCCGATATAATGTTGAAAAAAACATTCGGCTCGGGATGTAATACTGAACGCTGAAAATCGAATTCGAACCAAAAACCGTCAATAGAGCGATTGAGAAAAGAGTCAGTGTCCACCCAGGCTTCAAAAAACCTGTGAATGGACTGCCACTGAGGCAGTTCTGTTAGATTCGCACCGACTTCCGAAATATTGCTTTTTCCGGCAAGCAACGCGGTTCCGTCATGCGAACCATAAAAATACAGCATAAAATCGAGAAAAGCCTCGGGATCGCCCAGGCGTGATTCAAAACCCATGACTGATGAAATGCCATAAGGCAATTCACTACTAAATTTATCCATCAGCAAACGGTTTTTTTCTGAAAGCAAACTGCCTGATATTTGACTGGAAACTGTTGAAAAATGATTGGAAAATGATAGTATTTGTGAAGCCATGATCATCTTTTTTTAATCGTTTCCATCATCTGAACTTAAGGAAATCCCAAATAAAAAATAGTACCTGTTATTTACAGGGTTGATGATGAATGAAGTAAACACAGGAAGCTTAAAAGTTTCATTCAACCTGATTTCATCGCTTATCGCAAGTCCAAGGTGAACTATTCCGGCTTTTCCGGCGTATGTATCATCCTGGGGAGCATAGCCAACATTAATATCGATAGGAAGTTTTGTGTTGAACTTTATCCCGGCATCAATGTACCAGGCATCCCAGTTGTACACATATCGGTTAATATTGGCATAAATCGGAAAATCGTCGCCGCCGTCGAACGAAAGGGTTAATTCGGCATAACTGTCAACATACGAAGTGTCGGGTGCATACACCGGGATATTGTAATTGAATGCCGTTAAACCAAAAAATTTCCAATTATAGGTAGCAAAAAAATCCATTTCCTGGTAATCGCGGGTCAATGCATAATCGCCCCATGCGCCTACTTCAATGTTCCCGTATTTACAAGCCACCCACGGTTGTATCTGGGCTCCGGGGCCTCCAAGGTCTTCGCCTCTGAAGATATAACGGCTCACCAAATCTGCGCCAAGCGACAGGTCCAGTTTTTCCTGTGCCTTCAACCCGGCCTGCATTAGCCAGCTCATCATAATTAGAACAGGTATTACAATTCGTCTCATAGTTTGTATTTAATTGCTCATTGCTCATTATTCAAATGCCAGAACCGACGGGAATTTATCCGGATAAGCCAGCCTGAGCAGGGCATATCCGACCCCTGACATCCCCTGAAAAAATCCGGGATGGTAAAAACCGGGTATCGCATCGGAAATCAGTGAAAACTTTTGTCTGGTTTCCGAACGTTGAATTACAGCGCCTGCCATCAGGCAAGCCTTGTTCAAGAGGTCCTTATCCTGGTATTTCAAGGCGGCATGGAGCAGAATATCGATACGGCCCAGGTTACCGCAACACAAATGATCATGACCATATATACCGGCTTTGAGGGTGGCCGTTAACGCTGCGTCTGAATATTTTCCGGCATCCGGTAACCTGGCCGATCGGCTGATAAGACGGTGCGCCAATCCAATTCCTGAAGCGCCATGGCACCAGGCGTCCATAAATTGCAGTTCTTCAGCATTTTCCGGACTAATTTTTTCAGGAAATTTATTATCGTTGTACATACTTTTTCTCAAATCAGGCCAGTTCTGATGTTTTTCGGAGAAAAGGCTGTTTTCGTATTGGATGGCACTCAGGGCCATTTCACGGTAAAGTTCGTTTCCGGTGAATTCATAAAGCTGAATCATGGCATAGGCAATACCCGACTGGCCATGAGCAAAACCGGTAAGCATTTCTCCTGCAGGGTTTCTCCAGCCAATGCTGCCACCGGGGTTTTCAACTGCGTTTTGAAGCAGATGCGCTGCACAGCTTTCGGCGGTTTGGAGTGCGCCCTGGTGGCCAGTTGCCCGGTTCAGCGCCAGCATGGCCAGCAGGCAGCCGGAGCTTCCGGAAATAATGTCGAACGAACGATCCCTGCCAATCATGGAGGGCGTTATCAATTCAGCAAGCGAATCAGCAACGGTTAGTAATGTGGGATCAGTCATTACATCCGAAACTTTTATCAGGGTATAAATCAAAGAAGGAATACCGGCGGCAATCCCGATGGGCTGTAACCTTACAACACCAGGATATTTCAATAGAATATTGATTTCCCCGAGCAGGGTTTTTAAAACCGAATCACGCAGTCCGGTTATTTCACTATTGTTGGTCAGCGTGCCCAGCGCTGCAAGAAACAATGCTACTCCGGCTATTCCGTCATACAGGTACACCGACATGGGTTCAAGCCTGTAACGGTCGCTTCCGGGTATTATACCGGCTGTAATCCATGAGCAGGTACCGTTTTCAGAAAAGATGGCTTCTGCTTTCAATTGCCGTCCGATTTCGAAGAAAAGGCTCGTGAGCCTTTCTTTGTCCGGCGCTTCAGGCAAACCGCTTACTTCAGCTGAGTTGGTTTCATTGTAGTTGTTTCCTGTATGAAGTGCCTCCTTAAAATAGAGGGATGCCCTGATAAACCGCAACTGCAAACTCAGGTCTTGTTCATTAAGTTCTTGCAGCCGGTGGGTTACCCGGTCATATACCACCCCGTCGGTGAAGTTTTGAACAAGCGTCCCATGCTGGTCCTTCAGGAAGGTGTTATCAGAAACCGTCCAGAATATAGGGAAATCATTATCTTCCATTTGTCTGACTTCCGATTTGAAAATGTTCCAGTAATCAGAGGAAGATCCTTCGCTCAAAAATGCTCTTGCAAGGAGCTCAAGCCGAATGCTTCGGTCAATGCCTGACCTCATAAACCTTGGACCAAGCATGACTTTATCAATCAGACCATACACACGGGTTGCCCTGAAAATATACCGGAGTTCCTTACCCTTGAACAGGTGCAGAGGTGCCTGATGGCGGTATTTCATAAGATGACGGTAAACCAAAGTGAATCCTTCGGTTATTTCATCTGCATAATTCAGCTGGGAGTGAGCAGTTCCTGCCGGCGCCGGCATGTTTGAATCATTGCTAAGGTTTACAGGTTCCTGCTTGGCGTCCATCAAGTCGGTGTTGATGTGTTCCCATTTCAGCCAGGTATAGGGAGTTTCAACCTGATCAACTGCTCCGATGCCGCTCAAGTCGAAAATGAACCCGTTCCTGCCCGGGATCCAGCCGGGGAGTAAACCTGTGCGTAATACCGAATAACTGAACATTGATGTTACCTGCAATCTTGCATTTTCCTGATTATCATCAAAAGATGCTTTCCCTTCATGATGCATCACCGATTCAAGATCGATCAACACCGGATATTCACCGGAAGCTATCAGGTTTTCATTATGAAAATCGTTTCCATGCAAAAGATATATGATGCCAGTAAGAGCTCCGGTACGCCGGTAATAACCACTGATTTCGTGCTCGTTGGCGCAAGCTGCAGCCCTCATAAATCCCACCCAGCCGTATTCGCCTCTATGCATCACATCCAGCGGTTTCAGATCCGGCTGAAACCCGGTTTCATTAATCCATCCGGTAAAAACGGACCAGGCTTGTTCCAACTCCAGGTTTTTAGGTTTATAGACTATTTTAAACCCACTTTCGAATTCCAATATATGCACACTTTTACCGTGACTGTGTGAATCGGAAACGCTTCCGCTAATACCGGTTACCTTGCCGGGACTGATTCCTTTTGTGAAATAGTTGGTAATATTCACATAATCAGCATCGAGTCTTTTTATAAGTTGAAATGTGTTTTGAACCCAGTATGTGATCAGATTCACGATGATTCTGGCCAGAGCGCAGTATTCACTGAAGAAACCCCGCCAGCCATCTCCGGATATTTTTTCAACAAATTGATGGTAAAAGTCTGTCCCGGGATTTCCGGATGGTAAAAACAGTTGAAATACTCTTGAAAAAGGAGAGACTGCAGAAGCCTTAAATACCTTGAATTCAAGTAGAAAAGTCTGTCCGGTATATCGAAAAAGAATAGCAGCCAGCTGTTGGTGAAGCTGGTGAACTGCACCATCTGAAAAGCGCTCAGCCAGTTGGTCGCCACACTTTTCAGCCAGTTTATTAACGGCAAACCGTACAAAAGGTGTGATAAGGTGAAGAAAAGGCAGTTTATTATCGTTTGTTGATCCATACAAATAAAGCATTTCTTCCGGTGTTAAAGGCGAAGAATCGACAGTGAGAAACTCAAGCAGATCTTTGAAGACTGACGTCCAACCAGGTAGTTGGCTGTCATCTTTATAAGAAACATCTCCCAGTATTCTGTGAAGCCGATCCTGAGAAATACCATCAAAGGTCAACCGTTTCAGAAACAATTTTGGGTTATCCGGGGCTACCGCCTGCTGCCACTCCTCTAGCCTGCGGTTCTGCATAATCGCTTCACCCGGAGAATAATTGAACTTATGCAGTGTATCCGTAATTTCTCTCAGAGTTGCCGCTCTGGAGGCAATCCGGTTAAAAAATGAATCTGAGCATGTATTGTTTTTCATGTAAACTTGTTCGCAACAAGAATCCTTTCATGTCACTATCTCAAACCTTAGCGGGTTTTGCCTGTTGAAAAAATTAAAACCAGCACGCAGCGGATCTCTGCCCGCCGCAGTATTGAGAATACCCTGTAGCTGCTCCGGTTTCAGTTTCATTGGTTCCGCCAGACACCTGTGCAAGTTCGCTTTCCATGAGTTCGTCAACTACTTTGGCGGATGAAGCAGAAGGAAGCACCAGAAAAAATGTATCAGGAGTTTCCTCGAGGATGTTTATGGTTATGGCTTCAGGGATGGTTGCGCCCAGCTCCTGTTCAAGGGTCAGCCGGGGTTCATGAATCAGTTTGTTTCTGAAAGTTTCATCTTTCATGGCTTTTTCAATGATCATTTTTTCAATCCGGGTTCTGTAATCTGTAGTGTCCATTTTCATAATTTTAAATTAATATTAATAAAATAATTATACAAAATTCTATTTGAATTTTATTTTGAGCGAACAAAATTATAGGTCATCGTTCAAATGCACCAATATTACCGGTAAAGAATCGTAAATTCAAATACATAATTGTAAAATTGTTTATTTAAAACCATTTTTACTTTATGAAATCTGATTAACATTACATCTGATTTATATTTTTGCATACACGTTTTAAATAATTTTTTGAATCATACATTACAGACCGGACATGTTCAATCCATCCATTTTCAGACAAGCTCCGCTGGAAAAGATGACCAGCCCTGATGATCTTGATGAGATGCTTCAGATGAATACAGTGAGCCGGTGGATGATACTGGCAGCCATTTTTTTTGTTTTGGCCGGATTTGCCGTCTGGTTATTTTTGGGAAGCATTACCCAAAGGATTGGCGGTACGGGAATAATTATTAGTTCAGGGTGGCCCAGGCAGGTAATTATGCCCCAATCCGGACAGGTTGATTCGATTTTTTGCCAGGCTGGCGATACGATTCATGCTGGTAAGCGGTTATTTGGTTTCAAAAACATGGAAAACCATGTTTATCAGAAAGTTACAACATCTGAGGCTATCGTTATAAGTTCGATTCACCTGCGGGAAAGCGATTTTGCTTCAATGGGTAGTAAAATATTGGAATACAATGGATTAAGCTCCTCGGTCAAATTCAAACCGGAAGTTCGTTTTCTGCTGGATGAACAAAGTATGGCAAAGGTGAAACCTGGTATGCAGGTAACTGTATATCCGGGGTCAGAAAAAAGAAAACAGGGATCAGGCAGGTTAACCGGGGCTGTTTCTTTTCTTTCCGGTGTTCCGGCATCAGATACCGAACTGCGGAACTACCGCACAGACCATTCCGAAGCAAATGAGATAAATGGTCATTTGTTTGAAGTCAGAGCTTTGCTGAATCCTGATTCCACCCATTCAATTGAGGGAAATATCAGGCTATTGCCAAACTTAAACAACCAGCGCTGCAAAGTGGTTGTGGAAGTGGCCCGGCAAACGCCCTTTTCATGGCTGTTATCAGTTTCCCGTTAATGATTAAAGCGATGAACCTCAATCTCTTAGATTATTTCCTAAGGTTTTACTACCGTATCAGTGGCATACGCCGGGTTAACACCCCCACCGTGCTCCAGATGGAAGCACTGGAATGTGGCGCTGCATCGCTGGGTATTGTACTGGAGCATTTTGGCAAACAGGTGCCCCTGGAGCAACTGAGGGTCGATTGCGGGGTGTCGCGCAACGGAAGCACGGCAGCCAACCTGGTTAAAGCTGCCAGAAACTACGGGCTTGAAGTAAAAGCCTTTAAAAAGGAGCCTTCCCAGTTGCATGATCTGCCATTACCTATGATTGTTTTCTGGAACTTTTATCATTTTCTGGTGGTGGAAGGGATGGGAAAAAACACCTGGTACCTGAATGATCCGGCTTCAGGTCCCCGAAAGGTAGATGCCCAAACTTTCAATGATTCATTTACAGGGGTGGTAATCACGTTTAAACCCGGACCGGATTTTCAGCCCGGCAAAAAAAAGTTGTCGTTTCTCCCGTTTCTGCTTAAATGGCTCAAAGGATATGAGGGCAGTCTGATTTTCCTGTTTCTGACTGGTCTGGGTTTGATTATTCCCGGGTTAGCCATTCCGGTTTTTTCGAAAATATTTGTCGATCAGATTCTGATAAAACAGGCGGAATCATGGGTCATTCCCCTGCTGTCCGGCATGATGCTTACCGCAACACTGCGGTTTGTCCTTTCGTGGATTCAGCAAAAAAGCCTCATTGGGTTCGAGATGAGTCTTTCCCTGAAAAACTCATCCAAATTCCTTTGGCATGTGCTTCATCTTCCCATGAGCTTTCATGTTCAGCGGCCACCGGGCGATATTTCCATGCGGGTTACCCTCAACGACAAAATTGCCGGCTTACTGGCCGGACAGGTGGGTCATACCCTGTTAAATCTGTTTATGATCGTGTTTTATGCCGCCGTTATGTTTGCCTACAGCCTGAAATTGACACTGGCAGCCATCTCCGTTTCATTGCTCAACCTGATTGCCCTTCGGTACATTTCGCGCAAACGGGTGGATGGCAACCAGAAATTGCTGATGGACAATGGTAAATTGTACGGGCTGGCTACTTCGGGATTACAGATGATTGAAACCCTGAAAGCCACTGCCTCTGAATCGCTGTTTTTCAGCCGGTGGGCCGGATATCAGGCCAGGCTGCTCAACATTCAGCAGAAACTGGGACGACTTACCCAGTCGCTGCAGGCTGTTCCCGTATTGCTTACTTCACTGGGTACCCTGATTATTTTGGGTATTGGCGCTTCGGATATCATGGGTGGCGTAATTACTGCGGGTACCTTTGTGGCTTTCCAGTCGTTGATGGCCAGCTTCAGCCAACCCATTGTATCACTGGTAAATCTGGGCAGTTCTGTTCAGGATATTAAAGGGGGTATGGCCCGTATTGAGGATGTATATAATTATCCTTCAGGCAAAAAGCAGGAAGCTGATTTTGCCGGGTCCCTTCAATCAAAGACCATCAAACTTCAGGGATATGTTGAACTGAAGAATATCACCTTTGGATACAGCCGGCTCGAAAACCCGCTGATCACTGACTTTTCGCTGAAACTGAATCCCGGCTCCCGGATAGCCATAGTAGGAAGAACCGGCTGTGGAAAATCCACCTTGGCCAGCCTGGTCAGCGGATTATACGAGCCCTGGCAGGGCGAAATCCTTTTCGATGGTATTCATAAAAAAGAAATTACGGAAAAAACACTTTTTCAATCCATAGCCATGGTTGATCAGAACTTGTTTCTGTTCGACGGTTCGGTTCGTGATAATATTGGTTTCTGGGATCATACCATTGCTGAAAAAGACATCATCCAGGCGGCAAAGGATGCCCTGATTCATGAGGATATCGCCTCCCGTCCGGGCGCTTATGAAAGTCCGGTTGCCGAAAACGGTAAAAATTTCAGTGGCGGGCAGCGGCAGCGGCTTGAAATAGCCCGGGCGCTGGCCATTAAACCATCGGTACTCATTCTTGATGAAGCCACCAGCGCCCTCGATGCCCGGACCGAAGAACTGATCGACCTCAACATCCGGAAAACCGGATGCACCTGCCTGATTATAGCCCACAGGCTGAGCACCATCCGCGACTGCGACGAGATCATCGTAATGGACCAAGGGAAAATAGTGCAGCGTGGCCGGCATGAGGAACTTATGGCACAACCCGGTATCTATACCCAGCTAATCCGCGAATAACAACCACTTATGCAGAGCGAATTACCAAACGATACAATCAGAGAACTGGGGCCATTGCTCTCTTTAGGCGCCAACCGGTTTTTCACCCTGAATGACCAGGATGGCGCCTGGTATATTGCAAGGGGAAGTGTGGATGTGTTCACAGTACTTTATGAAAATGGCGTTCCACTGGGCGCCCGATCCTTTTTCTTCGAAATGGGAGAAGGCGGGTTATTATTCGGCATTGACAAGTCGGTTGAAAACAGCAGCCGGGGACTGCTTGCCGTACCCACTTCAGGAGCTGAATTAATAAGGCTCGATGAAAACGCATTAAGAAGCATGGCTGAGGATGATGCCCTGAAACATTTATTGATTCAGGCAACCGAGCATTGGCTCGCCCTTTTATCCCATGCCATTTCGAAAGACATTAACCCAAGAACCGATCAGCTTATTGAACCGGGACATTCCGTTATCCTCGATCCTAACCGGAAAATCCGCTCGAAGAAAGGAATTGTCTGGGCTGAGGTTATTTCGGGTAATGCCCTTTTTCTGGATATGAAAGAGATTGCAGAACCAGGCAGGCGTTCCGTTTTTCCGGTATCTCAGGATTCATGGATACTTACCATGGAAAAGTCGGAAATAAAAACCTGCCAGACAGGTGAGCTATTTCACGAAAATGAATTACGGGATTGGCTTAACTATTTTTATGAAACCATTTTCTACTGCGATTATTTTAATACCCGGCTGTTGGCTGTGGATGAATTCAACCGACTGAATGATAAGGGTTTACATCAGGAATCGGTACTCCATGAGGCATTGTTTAAAATTTCTTCCGTAGTAAATGCGAGAGTTCATAAAAACCTGATTCTACCCGGCAGTGATCCGTTACTGATGGCTGCCTCTCTGGTGGCTGAAGCTGCCGGAATACAGATTAGGGCGCCAGAGCATAAAAAAAACGAATCAAACCAGAAGCTGCAGTTGAATGATATCCTGAGGGCATCCAGAGTCAGGGCGCGAAAGGTACGTTGTGCCGGCGAATGGTGGAAAAACGGCCATGGCCCGTTGCTGGCTTTCACTGCTGATGGCGGCCATCCGGTAGCCATCGTACCCGGAAAAAATGGCCGTTTTAATTACATCAGTCCCACTCAGAACGCTCGTATACCTCTTTCCGAAAAAACAGCCCGTATGCTTCAGCCGGAGGCCTGGCAGTTTTACCGGCCGTTTCCCGAAAAGCCGATTACGGGGATCAACCTGATTCAATTCGGAATGAAAAGCTGCACAGGTGATCTCGTTGCCATCCTTGTTGCCGGTATCGCCGGCGGATTGCTTACCCTGCCGGTACCGTTCTTTACTGGACTTATCTTTGATCAGGTAATTCCCTACACTGCCTACCGCGATCTGTATGTTTACCTGCTGATTATCCTCTCTGGAACATTTTCAATAACGTTGCTGCAGCTCATCAGAAGTTTCAGCATGGTCAGGATTGAGACAAAACTTGATTTTTCGCTTCAGTCAGCACTTTGGGACCGGCTGCTGAACCTGCCGGTTTCATTTTTCAAAAAGTACCAGGCAGGTGAACTGGCGTCGAGCGCCAACAGTATTCTGGTACTTCGAAATATGTTAACCAATACGGTAATCTACAGCATGTTGGGTTCTGTATTCATGTTTCTGAATTTTGCTGTTCTGATCTATTACGACTGGAAACTAAGCATAGTAATTCTACTCATCCTTACCTTGGCGATTTTATTGATGTTAGCCATCGGCAGAAAAATCAGGAAACAGCAGGAGCTGATACTCAGCCTTCAAAATAAAATCTTCGGGAAGCTGATACAGTTTTTATCGAGTATCTCAAAAATCCGGATTGCCGGTACACAGGTGCATGCATTTGCCTTATGGGCTCATCAATTTTCGGAAGTCAAAGTCAGAGATATCAAGGTAAGAACCCTTTTTATGAAAACCATGCTGATGTCTGGCCTAATACCTGTCATCAGCCTGCTGGTGGTATTTGCCGCTTTGTCATACCAGTCTCCCGGCTCAATGTCCACAGGCGGTTTCATGGCCATCTATGCAGCCTTGATGGTAATTGTTGCTTCATTTCTGCAAATGGGCCAGGCAGGTATTTCATTTTTTATGTCGCTGCCCTATCTTGGTAATCTCAAACCCATTTTGGAAACTTTACCTGAAAATACAGTTATTAAACCTGATATACAGAATCTTACAGGTGAAATAGAAGTTTCGAATGTTAATTTCAGGTATCAGGAGAACGCACCACTGGTATTAAAAAACGTATCGATGCATATTCTGCCCGGTGAGTTTGTTGCCATTGCCGGCGCATCTGGTTCCGGAAAATCAACCCTGCTGAGGTTGCTGTTGGGTTTTGAAAACCCTGAAAGCGGGGGTGTTTACTACGATCGTCAGGATATTTCATCTTTCGATCCGGCTTCGCTCCGGAGGCAGGCTGGTACCGTGCTTCAAAACTCTCAGCTGGCGGCCGGTACCATTCTGTCAAACATCGCAGGAGTAACTGAGGCCACCTTTGAGGATGCCTGGGAGGCAGCCCGGAATGTGGGACTGGATGAGGATATCCGGCAGATGCCCATGGGAATGTATACTATGGTAACCGGTGGGTTAAGCACCCTCTCGGGCGGACAACGGCAAAGGATCATGATTGCCAGGGCCATTGTATCAAAACCCAGAATCATCTTTTTCGATGAAGCTACCAGCGCCCTGGATAACCGCACCCAGCAGATTGTTACCGAAAGTCTGGAAAAACTACAGGCTACCCGGATAGTGATTGCCCACCGGGTATCCACCATCCTACATGCCGACCGGATTTATGTAATGGATCAGGGAACCATTGCCGAGGCAGGAACATATGAGGAACTTATGGCTAAAAACGGAATATTTACGGAACTGGTGAAAAGGCAGGTTTGATTTCAAAGGGGAGGATCAAAGGCTAATTTAGAAAATTGGATATTTAGAAATTTAGAAATTGTCTTTTCCTGAAATAGGTTTACATCAATTCCTGAATAAAGGTTTCCCGGTAGATCTCGCGGATTTTCACAGAATTGAACCCAACCGCAGCCCAATGAAACTAATTCAGTTTCCGGATTCCAGCATTTGTATTTCATGTTCAAATTGTCTGATTATCAAATCGAATTTGTTCCTGAAACTGCCATTCCGGCATTAACAGTTGATTGAGCATCCTGATGTTTTGCAGCAGTATTACGGTAGTACGATGGGGTGACTCCAATCAGACTCTTAAAATTTGTGTGAAAAGTTACTTTTGAACTGAAGCCGGCCATACTGCCTATTCCTTCTACCGATATATGGTTAAATTCCGGTAACGACAACAAACGCCTGGCTTCTTTTATGCGTAAATCATTGACATAGCCGTTAAAATTCTGGTTGTAATTTTCATTGATCATTTGTGACAGATAGGTGCGATTAGTGCCAATTCTCCGGCAAACATCATCGAGGGATAATCCGGCCTTAAGGTAGGGTTTATCCTCTTCAACATGTTTCTGAAATTTTATCAGCAATCCCAGCCTGGTATTTTCAATGATTTCTAACGGTACATCAGTCAGACTGTTTTCTTCATGAGATTGATGAAATTGTTTGTGCGCCTCCAAATGGTTCTCGGTTTTCACGATTTCGAGGTTTTTCAATACAATTTGTTGCAGAGCCTTGCTTTTTTGCCTGTATAGTAGAGAAATTACCAAACCTAACAAGGTCACAATTACGGCAAACACAATCAGAAAGCTTATTTTTGTCCGCTGCTGCTGTGCATTTTCCATCAAAACCTGATTCTCCTTCTCTTTCTTTTCAGTTTCATATTTGGTTTGCATTTCAAGAATTGCCCGGGTTTTTGACTGGTTAAAGATCGTATCCTGAGCCTCTCGGAATCTTTTAAAATACTCCACGGATTTAACCGGTTCTCCATTTTTTACACTGATCTCGGTAAGCAAACGGCTGCAGGTCAGTACGATATCATAAGCATTTTCTTTCTGAGCATAATCCAATCCATCCTTTAAATAGGGGAGGGCTGTTTTTAAATCATTTTTGTTATAAAACAACTCACCCAGACATGCATTCAATTCGGCGATATCATAGGCGGCTCCAATCTCTTTTGCAAGACCCAGGGCTTCTGTAAAATAGATGAAAGCCTGCTCATTATTATTCAATAACTGAGAATACACCGATCCTATACCCTTCAAGGATGCCGCCATCCCTTTTTTAAACCCGATCTGCCTTTTGATTTCAAGAGATTTACGGTAAAAAAACAAGGATGAATCCGGCTTCTTAAGATTATAAAAAAGGTCGCCCAGCCCATTATAATTAGCCGAAAGACTTTTGCGGTTTCCCTTTTTAAAATTAATCACGACAGCTTTGCGATAATACTTTCCTGCAACAATAAAATTTCCCATGTCCATGTAAGTAAGGGCCAGATTGTTGAAATTCAGGGCCAGTCCTGTTGAGTCCTGCAGTTCTTCTTTAATCCGTATAGCCTCGATAAAAAAGGCAGTCGCTTTTTCATACCATGATAAACTGCGATAAATGGAGGCCATATTATTATACAAGGAAGCTTGTTTAACAGGATCTTGCATTCCCTGCAAATCATTCAGCGCATTCTGATAGATATCCAGCGCCTCAAGGTTTCTGCCCATGGCATGTTGAATATTGCCAATGTCCATCATGATTTTCACCTTGTTGGTTTGTTCACCCAAAGTGATGGCAATTCTGAGCGATTCACGGGCTCTGATCAGGGCGCTGTCATATTGACCCATCATGTAATAGGCAGTTGATAAATTTCCCTGAATCAGCATCCCGGTAAAACTATCACCATAATGATTCTTCCGACTGAATTCCAACAGCTTATCCCTGGCCTGCTGATAACTTCCCATTCCAATATAGATGATCATCAGGTTATTAAAAACCTCGGCAGATATCGTCTTTAGGTTTTTGTCATCCGGTTGTCGGGCCAGTTGAGACTGGCTTAATTCAAAAGTTTTTAACAACATTTCCTCAGCTTCCTGGAATTTTCCCTCAGAAAAAAGGAGCATGCCCTGCTGGTTTTCTGATCTTAAAATGCCCGTTTTATTGCCGGTTCTGTTAAAACCAGATAAAGCCAGTCTTGAATAATACCAGGCGCTGTCGAGTTTCTTCAACTGTCGGTATCCGTCAGATATTAGAAAATACGATTCAGTTTTTCCCTCATCATCTTGCAACTCAGTTGCCAGTACCAATGCCATACGGGCGTATCTCAGGGAATTATCAAAATTATATTTCAGGTCATTCTGCGACAATTGTATCAGATACTCAAGTTTCTTCTTGCCGGAAAGCGATTGGAGTTTATCATCAGTGTTTTCTTCTGAAGCACTACTTGAATTACTAATAATGCTCGTCAGAAACAATATTAACAGGCTCTTCCTGATCATCTCTTTTTTTGATTCATGGTGTATTTGCGCCTTTGTGGCAACAAATGAACTAAACCAAAGGTACAAACTGATAGTAATATTAAAATATAGCAGCATGTTTGGCGATGAGCGTATCCACCTCTTTAAATGAAATGCAGTCCCACACCGGGCAAACATGTTTGCAAAGCAGGCAGCCCACACACCGGGTTTCATCCACGGATGCCTTCCTGATCTGAGAATCGAACTGCACTGCCTGGTTGGCGCCATCCTGGCAGGAAATGTAACACTGGCCGCATCCGATACATTCATCCTGATCAATAGAGGAAACTACCTGGAAACGGGTTTCAAAATTGGCGGGATCGGTGATCTTTTGAGCGGCTTTTCCGATCAGTTGATCCAACGATTGTATCTTATGATCAATCATGTAATCGCTTAATCCTTCCAGCATGTCTTCCACAATGCGATAGCCATATCTTAACACTCCGGTAGTTACCTGCAGGTTGGTGGCGCCCATCAGCAAAAAATGAAGGGCATCGATCCATGTTTCAATACCCCCGATCGCGCTGATGGGTAAAGCCAAAGGTTTTGCATTGTAAAGATCGGATACAAACCGCAGGGCAACCGGTTTTACAGCCGGCCCGGAATAGCCTGTAGCTGCCGAATGACCGTGAATGTTGGGTAAAGGACTAAAAGATTCAATATCAATATCGGTGATGGCTTTAATGGTGTTAATTGCAGAGATGGCATCGGCTCCTCCGTTTTTGGCAGCGAGCGCCACCGGAACCATATCGGTGATGTTTGGAGTCATCTTGGCAATTACAGGAAGCCTGCTTGCTTTTTTCACTACTCCGGTAAACGCTTCCACCGCATGAAAATCCTGCCCGGTACGGTGGCCTGCTGAGGGATGCGCCATCTGAGGACATGAAAAATTGAGTTCCAGCATATCGGCTCCGGCATCTTCCGACATCCGCGCCAGCTCGGCCCAGTCGTCATCAGTATAGCCCATAATGCTGCTTACCAGGATGTGATGCGGGTAATGCTTTTTCAGCCAGGCAATATCATGGAAATTATCCCTGGCATTCCGGTCAGAAATTTGCTCGGCATTCTGCAAACCCACCATTCTTTTATCGCCGTAATGATAAGCACTTAACCGGGGTGATGGCATTACCACTTTGAAACTTGACTCCAGCCCGATAGTTTTAAAATAGATACCTCCCCAGCCGGCTTCAAAGGCACGGGCGCACATTTCAGCGTGGTTGCTTACCGGCGACGACGACAAACAAAAGGGATTCGGGAATTTCACCCCACAAAAATCCAGACTTACATCAGCTTGCTTTTTCATTTTCTGACCCTCCATTTAATAAAATTATGAATGGCTGCGGCGGCTTTCTTTCCTTCACCCACAGCCTGAACTACCGTGGCTCCGCCATTCACCAGATCGCCCCCGGCAAATACTCCCGTAAGGTTGGTTTCAAAATGATTGTTTACGTCAGCCAGTCCTTTTCCCTTTTTGTTAAGTCTTTCCAAACCGGTGATATTTGGTTTGGTTCCGATGGCCTGTACCACCCAGTCGGTTCTCAGGCTGAATTCCGTGCCATTAATTATCCGGGCATTATCGGGCGAGAAATTGCCGGGTTCCACCCATTCAGTCTCGACACCTTTAATACCGGTAATCAATGGTTTATCAGCAATTATACCGGTTATTTGTTGCCCTGCCCTGAATTCTATGTTCATGAGGCGGGCCAGGTGGATTTCTTCCTGGTCGGCAGGGAGCTCGTTTAAATGTTCCAGAGAGATCAGGTACACCTTAGCGGCTCCGGCGGCTTTGGCTGATACTGCCGAATCAATGGCCACACTGCCACCACCGATTACCGCTACATTTTTTCCGGTCAGGTTCATATCAGCTCTGTTGAACTTTACTTTTCTAAGAAAAGAAATGTAATCAGTGGCATTGCTGAAACCTTTCAGTAAAGGCAAGGTAAGGGGGATAGCAAGGCCGGTACTCACAAAAACAGCTTCAAAACCATCGCCGAAAAGCCGGGTAAGGTCGTCATCGGTGGTGATGGGGGAGTTATAGTTGATCTGGACTCCAAGGTCATTAAGGACTTTAAGATCATTGAGAAGGGCCTGCAAGGGAAGGCGGTAATCAGGGATATTCCAGAACGGAACGCCGCCGGCGTGGTTTTCTTTTTCAAAAATGACCACTTTATAGTTTAATTTGGCCAGCTCAGCTGCACAGCCCATTCCGGCTGGCCCGGCGCCAATAACCGCAACCCTTCCGGCATGGTTCAGGCTCTTTTCCATGGGTTCAACGGCATGCGATTGTCCGTATTCTGCGGCAAATCGCTGTAAACCGGCAATATTGATGGGATCTTCCAGCGCTTTGGCGCTGCATTCCTTCTCGCATAGTTTTTCAACCGGACAAATGAATGAACATACAGTTCCCAGGATGTTGTTGTTCCGGATGGTGCGCGCCGCGCCTTTGTAGTTGTAAAACCTGATCTGCCGGATAAACTTAGCCGGATCGGTACCGGCCGGGCATCCGTCACTACAGGGTGCATCGTGGCATAACAGGCAGCGGTTGGCTTCCCGGATGGCCGCCTGAAGAGACAACGGTTCCCTCATGGTCTCCCCACGATTTATTTTTTCGGGTAAAACAGGCTTTTTCATGATTCCTTTTTTTCTTCAAACTCGTAAATAGCGTATTGACCCTGTAAAGATAAAAATTAAATCGGACAGGAAGAAAAAAAAATTTCCGTTAGTTAGTTTGAGATAAAATAATGATAAAGAATTAGTTACATCAGTTAACTGAAGTGCGTTCCAATATATTTCAGTGCTTCGCTGATGTCTAAGGTACCGCTGCTGGGTCCGATCCGGATGTAAAACATCTCATCAAAACCACTCTGACGAAGAAAAACCGGTTTCGGACTTCTTTTACAGCTAACCCTGCAGACGGTTTTACCCTCAAACTTTTCGAGCGTGGTATTGATAAACGGTGAAATATCCTTACCCATGCTGGATTTGATCAGCATCCACAAATGCAGGAGAAATTTATCATCATTAAGAAAACCATCGGGCTCTACCCCTACAATGGTGCCATCATCGGCTACCCCTAACAGTAAATCACCGCCCTCAGAATTGAGGAAGGCAGTAATAGTTTTTAATGCAGCATGCTCAATGGCCGGATTTTTCTTATTCTGCCTGATGTCCCAGCGAAGGGTACTTTTAAACTCTGCCTTTTCATTTTCGCCTTTATGAATCAATTCTGAAATCACAGAAATCTTTTTCCCGGGACTTCCGAAAAATTCCAGAAAATCATTGACTTTCATAGCATGTTCATGAAAAACCGAAAAAGCAGTACGGGGTGTGCTCCAGTCAACACAAACCTGATCTATCCCGGTTATTTCCTTATTAATTAATGATTTGTCTGAAATTTCAGGTCCAACCGGATGGGAGTGTGCTCCTATTGCGGTTACAGCATACTCAGCCGGTGACATATACAACAATATCAACATCATGGGTAATAATATCCCGGAGTTATGTGCCGAAAGCAACACATGAACCGCGGCTTTTCTTTCGGGAGAGAAATTCTCATATATCTGCCTGATATAGCTGATAATTTTATCTCTGTTCCCCGCGTAATCCTTTTCATAATCCCGGTATCCTTCCAGACCGGTAAAAAAATCGTTCAGTCCTTTCCTTACAATACTGGCCGTTAACAGGATAATGGTAAGCATCCGGTTCTTTTCTTCCAGATTTTCCAGGATATCCTGCACGTTCAAAGTCAGGTTTTTCTTATCCGGGTTGAATTTCAGGTTGAGTAACGGATCATTCGCGATCAGATTTTCAAAATTCTCCATTATAGGATCTTTCCCTTTCTCGATATAATCCTTACTGAAAGAAATAATGCTGTAACTGTTAACGTCGTTGTAATATGTTTGCCTGCCCAACGACAATAATATGACTATGTGTTTTAATGTCCGCGAATCGGGATGCGACATTTCATTACCTCCCGGTGTACAAAGCGGTTTACCGTCGTAATAAATAACGAAATCAGCATCACGCATTACCAGATCCAGCTTTGAAGGATCGATGGAAGAAGGGCCCGGAAAAACCATTTTAATGATTATAGATTATAGATTATAGATTATAGATTGAAATACAAGTCTTTAGGTTTGGTTTTTGTTTGTCGTTTATTGTTTTTAGTTGGTTGTTTAGAGAATGGGTGATGAAGAACCTTGAATCCTTGAATTTTTGAATCTTTGAATTTGTTATTTCAGAGCCACGATCAGCGCACCGGTAATATAGGCACAAATCCAGTAAAAATAGGCTATCAGCGAGTTCCGGTTAAATTTGGCGCTTACCTGGGCATTGATTCCACCCTGCGATTTTAAGCGATAGGAAAAATATACATCTGTAAGCATTCCCAATAATGAGGAGTACCCAACAATTCCATGAACGGTGAGATAATTACCGGATCCTAAAATCATTAAAATGGTTGCTGTGATATCAAAAATAATTCCTGCGGTCAGGAAACCCAGTACTTTCCGGCTCATAATCCGGGTTTTACTCTGAGTATAAATAGCAATACTGTAGGAAATCAATGCCAGATTAACAATGATCACGGCAAAAACTAAAATGGTCTTCATCAGAAAGAAGTTTTTTTATGGATTAATTAAGTTGAATTTAACGGCGCAATGATAAGATATTTTTGGTAATCTGTTAAATACAATAAAAATCCGGTATTCCTGACAGGGGCTTTTGTACTTTCTGTGCGTGAAACATTGGTATGGGCTTGTTTCACGCACAGAAAGTACAAAGAAGTCGCTAAGAACGCAAAGCAAATACCATGAGAAGAATTATTAATTATAAATTTTGAATTATCAATTGAAATACAGATATTCAGGTCAGTTTTGTATGGTGTATTGCGTTTTTGAATTCTTGAATCCTTGAATTTTTGAATTTTTGAATTCTTGAATTCTTGAATTCTTGAATCCTTGAATCTATTTTGTCAATCGTAAATCGTCAATCGTCAATCGTAAATCATCTTGTATTTCTATCTGACCTTGAGTTCCGTCCAGGCCTTTTCAATGTCTTTATTAAATTCACCCAGATCTTTAAGAAGTTCAATCTTTGACGGGTCCGTAATTTCCGGGAAAATTACCTGGTTCTCCCTGAATTCAGGATCCAGCATTTCCCATGCCTTTTTCACCGGCATAGCATACCGGATTTTATTCATGTTGGCAGCTGCATTTTCTGGCCTCAGCATAAAATTGATGAACAGTTCAGCATTCTTTTTATTTTCCGATAAAGCAGGTATGCACAAGTTATCGATAAAAAACAAAGAACCTTCTTTGGGCATACAAAATTTAAATTTTGGATCCATTGCCAGAAGCCTTTCTATGGTGCCATTCCAGGCATGCGCTATCCAGGCATCGCCTTTTTCCATGATCTCCTGGGTAGCCACAGCCTCATATTTCAGCAGCAATGGCTTCTGCTCCAGTAATTTATTAAGCGCCTCATGAAGAGATTGTTTATTAGCCTCATAAGGTTTTCCAATCAATTTATATCCTACAAAAAATGTCTCCCTTAAATCCTCCAGCATCAAAATATTGCCTTTATAGGCCGGATTCCACATATCCTGCCAGGAGTCGATACTGTCTTTTATTTTATCATTGTTGTAAACAATAGCACTGAATCCGTAGGTATAGGGTACATAGTACTCACCCCTGTTGTCATATTTGCTGAACCTGAAGTTGGAATCTATATTTTCAACATTGGGAATCTGAGTAAAATCTATTGGAGCAATTAACTCCTGCTCCTTAAGTATCTGAACCATATAATCCGAAGGTGTAATCAGATCATAACCCGAAACGCCCATATGCAGTTTCGACAACAGTTCTTCATTATCATTGAAATAATCCAGATTGACCTTTATCCCGGTTTCCTTTTCAAATTTTACCAGAAGATCTTCGTCAATATAACCTGAATACGTATAAAGGTTCACCTCTTTTTTAGCGGGCAGGAACATAGGTACTACCAGTAAAATCACTATAATTGCCAGTATGAAGGATCCCAGCCCGATTTTCACATTTTTACTGATGCGGGCGCTGTTCTGCAATTTGTTGCTTACATACAGGGCCACTACGGTAAACACGATGATTACGGTTGAAATAGCATTGATGGAAGGGGTAAGCCCGTATTTGATCATCGAATAGATTTTAAGAGGCAACGTAGAAGCGCCGGCGCCTGCGGTAAAGAATGTCACGATAAAATCATCGATGCTCAGGGTGAATGAAAACAAGGCTCCCGATACTACACCCGGCATGATGAACGGTAGTATTATCTTCCTGAAAGTTTCCCATTTCCCGGCACCGAGATCAAGGCTGGCCTCTTCAAGGGATGGCGGCAATGAGTGAACTTTCGACAGGATTACCAGCGTGGCAAAAGGAAAGCTGAAAGTGATGTGAGCACAGATAATAGAAATAATACCCAGCGGAAAATCAATCATGATAAACAGCGCCAGCAATGACACCCCAAAAATGATCTCAGGCAGGATTACCGGTACATACAGCAAATTCTGGAACAAGGCCCTTCCCCTGAAATTGTATTTCCCGATCAGTAAGGCTCCCATGGTGGCCAGAACGGTGGTGATGGCCGTACTTATCAAAGCAATCACGAGCGAATTTTTAAGCGAAAGCCACAAACTTTGGTTTTTAAAAATATCGGCATACCATTTTAAAGAAAAACCCTCCCAGGCTACAATACTTTTCGAGGAATTAAAGGAGTAAAACACCAGAATGATCAGGGGAAGCATCATAAACAACGCCCCGATGATGGTAAATATCCTGAGACCGGTACCCTGACCAATCTTCAGATCGTTTCCGCGTGCAAGATTTCCGGCCATAACTAAAAATTTACCAGGTTTTTATTTTTGGAAGGATCAAAATACCGTATGTACAAGGATATAAACACCATGACCACAAACATCAGTACCATGGAAAGGGATGAACCGAATGGCCAGTTTCTGGCTTTCAGGTACTGGGTGGTGATAACATTTCCAATCATAATATTGTCGGTTCCGCCTAAAAATTCAGGGATCACAAAATTACCCAGCGTAGGAATGAAAGTAAAGATGATGCCGGCTACCAGTCCGGGGAGGGCATAAGGCAGCGTTATACGCAAGAAGGTTTGGTTTTTCGTGGCTCCCAGATCCATGGAGGCTTCCAGTTGCGATAAATCCATCCGGTCGAGTGACGAAAAAATGGGCAGCACCATAAAAGGAAGGTTCCAGTATATAAAACCCACATACATTCCAAAAGTATTGTTCATCATAAGAAGCGGCTCGCTTATGATTCCTGTGCCCATCAGGGCTGTGTTGATCAGTCCTGATTTGCCCAGCAGCGTCATGATGGCATACATCCGGATCAGAAAATTGGTCCAGAAAGGCAGGATGATCATCAGCATAATGATCATTTTCATTTTTTCTGAGGCAAAGGCCATGTAATAGGCCATCGGGAAAGCAATGGCCAGGGTGAGTACCGTGGTTATAAAAGCGTACCAGAATGAACGCAGGATGATAAACAGGTACATCTCATCAAACACATCCCAGTAATTTCTGAGGGTGAATACAGGCTCAACGCCCCCCATGGCATTCCCTTTACTGAAACTGTATCCCAGCACAATGATCAGGGGAACGATAAAGAATATGAGCAGCCATAGTCCCGGTGGCGCCATCAGTATATACTGTTCTTTGATTTTTTTAAACATAGATCAGTTCCCCCGATGTTTTACTCCATTTCAGATTCACCTTTTCGTTCAGATCAAAAAATTCATTGGATTGCTGGAGCATGTAATTTTGCGCTATTACATTTACCATTAATCCATTATTCAGTTCTACTACGAATTTTGTGAGCTCACCCAGATAGTCTTTTTGTCTGATGATTCCCTGTAAAGCATTTTCATAGGGCGCTTCCGGAATTAACGACAGTTTAATACGCTCAGGACGAAGACAGTAGGTCACTTTTGACTTTTCTGTTCGGATTCCTTCCTGGTTCAGATACACTATACCTAAACCGGGCAGTTCAATCTTGCCGGAATTGACCTGGGTTTCAAGGAGCATTCCTTCAAAAAAGTTCATGCTTCCGATAAAATCGGCTACAAAACGGGATACCGGCTTTTCGTAAATCATCCTGGGCTCATCGCATTGTTCAATTCTGCCTTCTTTCATAACGGCAATACGGTTGGCCAGCGCAAGGGCTTCGGTTTGGTTATGGGTTACAAAAATGAAGGTAATGCCTACTTTTTTCTGCAATTCGGCCAATTCATTACGGGTTTGTTCCGAAATCTTTTTGTCAAGAGCGCTGAGTGGTTCATCGAGTAACAAAATCTGCGGACGGTTTACCAGCGCTCTTGCCAGGGCTACCCTTTGTTGCTGTCCGCCCGACAAACGGGATGGCAAACGTTTTTCAAAGCCTTCCAGCCCCACCAGCCTGATAACTTCAGATACCCTTTCATCGATTTCACGCTGGGGTGTCTTTTTAATTTTCAAACCATAAGAGATGTTGTCGATTACGTTATAATTGGGAAAAAGTGCATAGTTCTGGAAAACCGTATTCACATTCCGTTTGTTGGGCGGATCATGAGATATGGATTTTCCTTCAAGAATGATTTCACCACCGGTAGGCATTTCAAATCCGGCAATCATTCTGAGAATGGTAGTTTTACCACAGCCGCTGGGGCCAAGCAAACAGAAAAACTCTCCCCGCGAAATGGTTAAATTTATATCCTTTACAGCGGCTACTGAGCCATAGGATTTTGATAAATTTTTTAGAACAAGCATAAGAGCTGATGAATTGAACATTAGAAACTGATTGATAAAGGAAAGCAATGAATCTGTATTTATCCTAAACAGATTCAGGTTACCAGCTTCACCTTTTGAAAAATGTACATGCAAATATATTTACATTGTTTTATTATTGTCACACACTATGGTAAAAATTTAACAAATAATGTACTACTTTAACAAAAATGAAAATTTTCGGAAGACTTAAACCCTAAATCCGGAAAAACCATTTATTTTTGTTGGCAACACCGGTGATCTGAATTATTCCGGGTCTTTATGTTCATGAAAAGTTGTTCTATTAAATAATTTCATTTTTTAATGACTATCAGTATTTTTAATGTATTTCCGGTTAAGTTCCCGTTGACTCTGATTATTATGGTCGGATTTGCCTTCGTGCTGAATGGTTGCAGCGAAAGCAGCCGTAAGGCACCGGAAAACGATGTGCCTGCCAGTCAACAATCTGTTTCCGAAACCAAAAATCTCCGCCATATCGAATTTCTTCCCTATTGGGTGCCCAGTGTACAGTTTGCAGGTTATTACATGGGTGTTGAAAAAGGGATTTATGCCAAATACGGGATGGATGTGCATATCATCCCGTATATTCCGTTCATAACCACCAACGACCTTATCAAACAGGGCAAGGTTGATTTTGCAGCGCTCTGGCTCCTGAATGCCGTGGAACTGAAAGCGTCCGGGACAGATATCGTGAATATTGCCCAGCCTTCTGCGCGATCATCGCTGATGCTGGTAACCAAAAAGAAAAGCGGCATCGATAAAATTGAGAAGATGAACGGGAAAAAATGCGGTATCTGGAGCGGTTATGAACTGCAGCCCCGATCCTTATTCCAGAAATATAAAATTGATTGTCAGCTTATTCCGATTGGAAGCACCAACAACCTGTTCCTGATGGACGGAGTAGATATTACTGCCGCCAACTGGTTCGACGAATACCATACCCTGATAAATTCAGGACTTAATCCGGACGAAATGAATACTTTTTTCTTTTCCGATCTTGGTTTGAATTTTTTGGAAGATGGTATCTATTGCTCTTCAGAAATGAGAAAAAATGAACCGGATCTCTGCCGGAATTTTGTTCAGGCTACTTTTGAGGGCTGGAAATATGCGTTTGAACACCCCGATGAAACTATTGATTTTGTGATCAGTATATTGCAAAAGGCCAGATTGCCCGTTAACAAGGTTCATCAGAAATGGATGCTCGACCGTTACCGCGACCTCTATTACCCCGGTGAAAACCCTTCGTTCAATACGGTTTTGAAACAAGAGGACTATGATTTTGTAGGCAAAGCCTTGAAAGATGGAAACCTGATCCGGGAAATTCCGTCTTTCGGTTCATTTTATCAACCTGTTATTAAGTGAAAAATAAAGCCAGAGAAAAATGAGATCGCTAACCGGATTATTTAAACAGGAAAAAGGATTGGCCTTTAAAATGATACTGTTCATCTTCAGCAGTATAGCGCTGATTTTCGTGATAATATTTCCATACTATTATGTCATCTCCAAAAAACTGGTTGAAAAAAGCCTGAAGCACAACGCTGAAAACCTGACCATTGCCACAGTCACCAAGGTCGAAAAGGTATTAACCGCTTGCCAGACCATTCCTTATAATTTTGCAAAATTAGTTGAGAACTCCGATTTTTCTGAAGAAACTATTCTGAAGATTTTAAAACATATGGTAGAGAATAACCCGGAGCTTTACGGCGCCACCATGGCCTTCGAACCGGGTTTTTACACATCGGAGGAGAAGTACCATGCACCTTATTATTTCAAACAAAACGGAACCTTGAAACTGATGTATCTGGGGGATGACCGGTACGACTATTTTACCATGGACTGGTATCAGATTCCTAAGGAATTGAACCGGCCGGTCTGGAGCGAACCTTATTATGATGAAGGCGCCGGTAATGTTGTCATGTCGACCTATTCAACACCCATTTTCCGGATGATAAATGGTTCCAGGGTTTTTGTGGGGATATTGACTGCCGATATTTCACTGTTCTGGCTTCAGGAGTACATCAATTCCATAAAGGTTATGGAATCCGGATATGGTTTTATGATCACTACCAACGGATCGATTATTACCCATCCCATTAAGGAGGTAATTATGAACGAAACCATCTTCAGCATTGCTGAAGCCCAGGAATCGGATCAGCTTCGTGAAATTGGCAGAAACATGATTCAGGGTAAATCGAGTTTTGCAGAAGTTGAATATAAAAACCTGACAACAGGAAAATTAAGCTGGATTGCCTATGCGCCTGTCAGTCTTAATGGATGGTCGGTAGGTATTGTATTTCCGGTGAATGAATTTATGGCTGATGTCAATAATTTGACAATCAATGTGTTAATTCTTGGTTTAAGCGGGCTGATTCTCATCCTGATTGTGATCATCACCATCTCGAGATCGATTACCAGTCCGTTACGCGCACTGACTACCGCAGCCGGAAAATTTGCACAGGGAGATTTTAATGTGGTTCTGCCCGACATCAAATCGAAGGATGAAATCGGGAAACTGAATAACTCATTCATTTACATGAAAAACGCGCTGGCAACTACCATCAGCGACCTGAAGGAGGCTTCTGAAAATTTAAGGATTTCCAATGAAAAACTGGAAGAATACAGCCATACTCTTGAAATCAAGGTGGAAGAACGGACTCTGGAGCTCAAAGAAAAGAACCAGGCGCTCGACGAAGCATTCAAAAACGTGAGGACGCTGAATGAAATTGGCAAACAAATTACAGCTACCCTTGATTTTGAGGCTATTATGATAATGGTGTATCAAAATGTCAACTCCCTCCTCGATGCCAGCGGTTTCCTCATCATGATTTATAATGAATCTGAACATAAACTCGAGTGTAAACTTTCCATTGAAAACGGTGAAAGGCTTCCGCCATACGAAGTATCTATGGAAGAGAAAAACCGTTTTCCGGTTTGGTGTGTTGATCATGCAAGCCCGGTATATATGAATGATGTGGAAAACGAATACATGAAATATGTACCCAACCGCGCTGCTCCAAAAGCCGGAAAATCAGTCAATTCCCTGATTTATTTCCCTCTAATGGTCGAAAAAAAGGTGCTGGGGGTTATTTCAGCCCAAAGCTTCCGGAAAAATGCCTATTCGCAGTATCATTTTGATATGCTGAGTAACCTGGCCAACTTTATCGCTATTGCTTTTGATAATGCATTGTCTTATGAGAAAATCAATAAAGCCAACACGGAACTGAAGGCTGCTCAGGCTCAGCTGGTACAATCGGAGAAAATGGCCTCACTCGGTCAACTTACCGCGGGTATTGCTCATGAGATTAAAAATCCGCTGAACTTTGTCAACAATTTTGCCGAATTAACGGTTGATTTAGCCAAAGAACTGGCTGAAGAAATTGAAAAAATATCCGACCGGCTTGATGCCAATGATTCTGATTACCTGATGGAAATCATGACCGACATTAAGTCTAACGCTGTAAAGATTAATGAACACGGAAAAAGAGCCGACAGTATTGTAAAAGGTATGCTCCTGCATTCGCGGGGGAAAGCCGGTGAAATGCAACCCACTGACATCAACGCTTTACTGGCCGAATATGTGAACCTGGGCTATCATGGTATGCGAGCCCAGGATACCGGTTTTAACCTGAAAATTGATGCGTCCTATGACGATTCCATTGGCAGAATCAATGTAGTACCCCAGAACATCAGCCGGGTGTTCCTCAATATTATCAACAATGCCTGCTACTCTACCAACCAGAAAAAGAAGGAAATGAAGGATGCTTATTTCCCCATATTATCGGTAATTACCAAAAATCTGGATAAAACGGTTGAGGTAAGAATCAAAGACAACGGGAAAGGAATTCCGCAGGAAATACTCGACAAGATTTTCAATCCGTTTTTCACTACCAAACCGGCCGGGCAGGGTACCGGACTGGGTTTATCACTCAGTTACGATATAATTGTTCAGGAACATAAGGGTAATCTCGTGGTAGAATCACAAATGGGTGAATATGCAGAGTTTATCATTACAATTCCAAAAAATCTTTCATAATATTTAAAAATCAGCAAGATAAAACATGGATGAAGAATTGAAGATCAAGATTATGGTGGTCGACGATGAAGTGGACCTGGAACCGCTGATCCGGCAGAAATTCCGTCGCCAGATCCGGAGCGGTGAATACGATTTTGTGTTTGCCCATAATGGCCTTGAAGCCCTGAGCAAGCTTATTGAATACCCCGATATCGGAGTAATACTTTCCGACATCAACATGCCTGAAATGGACGGACTTACCTTATTGCTGAAACTGAAGGAACTGAAGAACCCGTCACTGAAAACAGTGGTGGTATCAGCCTACGGCGATATGGACAATATCCGTACAGCCATGAACCGGGGTGCCTTTGATTTCCTGATCAAACCCATTAATTTCGAAGACCTCGAAATTACTATCAACAAAACCCTTGAAGAAATCAAGCAACAAAGGCTTGCACTCCTGGAGCATGACCAGCTGGTCTCTATTCAGCGCGATCTGAATGTAGCCCACGAGATTCAGCAGGGAATTCTGCCAAAAACCTTTCCTCCATTTCCGTATCACACTGAATTTGATCTCTTTGCCACCATGATCGCAGCCAAAGAAGTAGGTGGCGATTTCTATGATTTCTTTAAAATTGACAACGACCACCTTGGTTTTGTAATTGGAGATGTATCAGGGAAAGGGATTCCTGCAGCCATCTTTATGGCAGTCAGCCGCACCCTTATAAGGGCAACAGGGCTGAAAGGACTTTCCGCACGTGAATGTATGCAATATGTAAACAATCTTCTCTGTAATGAGAGTGTTTCCTGCATGTTCGTTACCGTATTTTACGGGATCATCAATATAAAAACCGGTGAACTCGAATATTCCAATGCAGGTCATAATCCTCCGTATATTATAAATACCGGTGGTCAGGTAAGAAAACTGGAGGCTACAGGAGATACCATTCTTGGCTGTTTTGAAGATAAATCCTTTAACCATAAAAAAATACAACTGCAACCCAACCAGGGCATCCTGTTGTATACTGACGGGGTTACCGAAGCCATGAACCGCGAAAACCAGGAATATGGGGAAGCGCGACTTGAAAAACTGCTGGCTGAAGTCAGTAGTTCAAATGTTAATGAATTGGTTAACAGTCTGGTATCTGATATCTCGGCTTTTGCTCAGGGAATGCCGCAATCTGATGATGTGACCATTCTTTTTCTTAAATACTTCGGTTGAAAAGTTTTTTAATTTTACCCCATGAAAGTTAAAAACCTGGTTCTTGTCAATGACGAGTCACAACTGGAAAAGCTGGCTGAATTTCTGGAAAATGCTGCTTATGAATGGGATATACCATTAAAAGATACCATGAATCTTAACCTGGTTCTGGAGGAATTATTTACCAACATTGTCTTTTATGGTTATACCGATCAGCTGTCCCATGAAATCCTGATTCAGATGAGCCTGGATCAAGATCAGATAACTGTCTCACTGGAAGATGATGGCCGGGAATTTAATCCGTTGACCGTTCCTGAACCCGACCGTTCCGGCCAGATTGAGGATCGGAAAATAGGGGGGCTGGGGATTTTCTTTGTCAGAAATTTCACCGATGATGTTACTTACCAAAGATTGAATAATAAAAATATTTTAACCCTGAAAAAAACTATCAAGAAAATCTAATCTTTAAATTACACAATATGGAACTTAACGAAATAAAAAAAGGCAGTTATCTGGTAATTCAGCTGCCATCAAGGCTCGATACCTCCAACTATACGGAGCTTGAAAGCAAACTCATCGGAATCATCGACCGCGGAGAACATCTGATTGCCGTTGATTGCAGCGGACTCGTGTATATCAGCAGTTCAGGACTCAGGGTGTTGTTGATGGCATTGAAAAAAATAACTGCTGCCAGTGGAAAATTCCATCTCTGTTGTCTTCAGGACAATATCCGTGAAATATTTGAGATTTCCGGATTTACCTCAATTTTTAATATCTTCGAGACAGTTGATGAAGCCTGCAGTTAACATGTGAAGAGTTACCCCGTCAGTTTTTACGGAGCTTATATCCGGCCATTTCTGAGGATAATTATCATTTTATCCCTGATATCAGTATTATTACTGATCATTGATAATCCGGACAGGAAAACGGGTACCGGATTGAAGCGTTTTATGCTGATCCAGCATAGTGATACCCCCTTGTCAGAAATGGCCTTTGAAGGCATTATTGACGGATTCAACGCCTATGGCTGGGTTAGGGATAAGGATTACCAGATAAACGTTTCCAGCGCCCAGGGCGACATTGCAGTTTTAAACCTTATGGTGGATGCCGTGCTCACCCAAAAGCCTGACCTCGTATTTATTATTTCTACCCCAACTCTTCAATCGGCCATAAAAAAAATCAGGGATATCCCGGTAATCTTTACGGTAGTAGCCGATCCCATTCTGGCCGGTGCCGGTACTACTTTTCAGGACCATATTCCCAATATAACCGGAATCTCCACCCTGGGCGATTACGATGGTATGGTGAAATGGGTCAGGAGGATCCTTCCTACCGCCAAAAGCATGGCTACACTTTATACTCCGGGCGAACTAAACTCAGTCAGGAATATGGAAATTCTGAAGAAAAAAGCCAATGAGGCTGGTATGACGCTAATTACCGCCCCGGTGATAAGCAGTCAGGATGTTGTGGATGCGCTGCTGTCACTTTGCAGCAGAAAACCGGATGTCATTTGCCAGATTGTCGATAACCTAACCTCCCTGGCTTCGGGTACAATTATCAGCAAAGCCGGAGAAAGAAATATTCCGGTTTTCGGATTTGTGAGCGACCAGGCAAAAATGGGAGCTGTACTGGTGGTTTCCCGCGATTACCATCAGGCAGGAGTGGATGCGGTAAATCTGGCCATCAAAGTGCTCGCTGGTACAAATCCAAAGGATATTCCCTTCGAGTATGTGAGTAAAACCAATGTGCTGATAAACCGTTCTGCACTGAAAAAGTTTGATCTGCACATCGATACCTCACTTTTTACTGAAAAACATGTAATCCTTGTGAATGAATGATTATGGAAGATAAACTCAACATTACAAGCCAGAAACAAACCGGTCATACCCTGTTACAAATAGCGGGCAGGATCGATGGTTACTGGTCGAAACACCTGGATGAGTACCTGGATCATACGTTGCGATCAGGAATACATAACATCGCTCTTGATCTGAGTGAAGTCAGTTATCTGAGCTCACTCGGCATCAGGATTTTGATCAAACATGCCAAACTGTTCAAACAGGTTAACGGTGGATTCGGGTTGGTTCAGGTTTCTGAAAATGTGTTGAGTATCCTGAAAATGGCCGGATTGGATACGATTCTCAGCTATCAGAGTTTTGAAGCCGTTACAAAAGATACATCGGCAGGCGAATTATTGGAGATGTTTGGATTCCGTTTCGAAATCTCAAGGTTGACTGCTCAAAAAAATACCATAGTTACCGTAACCGGAAATCCTGAAAAACTGAAAAGCTCCGGTTTTGTAAAAGAGGATTGTAAAACGGTCAGTTTCCACAAAGGGAAATACGGGATAGGTCTGGGCGCCATCGGCCTTGGCTTCGAAGACTGTAAATCCCGGTTTGGCGAGTTTATGGGAATGGGTGATGCGGTGGTCTACCTGCCGGCGGGCAAATCAAACAGTCCCGATTATATAACCAGAACCGGATCTCTGGTTCCGGAAATTAAAATGTTGTACGGCATTACCTTCGAAGGGGATATTGATCTTGAGTTCCGGTTCTCATCGGATATTCCTGATAAAAGTCTGTTGTTCAGTCAGTTGTTATCCGCCGCGTTTGATATTTCCGGTTTTGACCAGCTATTCATGGTCATGTTGGCCGAAACAGAGGGCATGGTGGGGATGTCGCTTCAGCGTTCACCGGTAACTGAAGATCAGAAAACACCTTCCATTTTCGCTTTTCCGGGCATCAGGGATCATGTTATTTTTACAACAGAGCCGGCATTCAAAAATATGATGTCGATCACGGTTGGGGTGGCCATTAAAAACCAGCATAATCCATTATCCGGGTTTACCAGGCCAATGTTGCCAGAGAGTAATATTCTGCAGCATTTTCATTCGGCCATTTTCTCCTATCATCCGGTTAAGAAAAAGGAAATTGACCTTGACGAAACTATTATGAGCCTCTTCGATCAGGATAAAATCCTTTCTGTGATTCATCTGATGAATGATTCGAGAGCCTTGAACGGAATCGGGGAAAGTGAATTCAAAAGCGGGTTTTGCAGGGTTGCAAAAATCAATTCAATCACCAAAAGTTCCTGATTATGTCGCTACTCATTGGAGCCTTCACCATTGGCCTGATACTGGCGTTGTTATCGCTCGGGATGTTTATGAGTTACCGGGTATTTAACTTTGCTGATATAACCGCGGAAGGTACCATTACCTTCGGTGCCTCGATCGCCGCATCGCTGATTGTAGCCGGTTTTCCACCTGTTCTGGCTACCCTTTGTGCCTTGTTTGGCGGATTTTTAGCCGGAGTAATAACAGGAATTATCCATACAAAATTTGAAATTAACGGATTGCTGTCGGGAATCCTCGTAATGACAGCGCTTTATTCAGTGAACCTGCACGTACTGGGCCGGAGCAATGTCCCGCTGATGTTGGAAACCACCCTGGTACAGCAATTTGAAAGTGTCGGGCAGGGTATCTTCGGTTTTGCTGAGAACATCACTATTTTTGGAAGTATGGTTACCGCCGGATCGTTGTATATTCTTATTTTTATTATTTTGTTGATAATTATTGCCGGGTTGCTTCTTTATGGATTCCTGAGATCGGAGATCGGAACCGCCATGCGGGCAACCGGTAACAACCCTCAAATGATAAGGGCTCTTGGGGTAAATACGCAGTTCATGATCATCACGGGATTAGGCATATCAAATGCGCTGATTGGCCTGTCGGGAGCGTTACTGGCACAATTCCAGGGTTTTGCGGATGTGCAGATGGGAATCGGAATGTTGGTTTGGGGACTGGCAAGTGTTATAATCGGGGAGGCCCTGATCGGCGAAAAAACATTAGGCTATCTGATTGCAGGAGCTATTTTCGGATCGCTCATATTCAGACTCCTGGTGGCTGTAGCGCTCAGGATCGGACTAAATCCGAACGATCTGAAACTGATTACAGCCGTATTTGTGCTCATTGCCCTGGTATTGCCTAAAATCCTTAAGAAAACCAAATTGACAGGAGGCCTTACCAATGCTTGATATCATCAATCTGTCCAAAACCTTTAATCGTGGAACCATCAATGAGGTGAAATCGCTGAATGGCATCAATTGCCATGTTGAAGAAAGCAGCTTTGTAGTGCTGCTGGGTACCAACGGTTCCGGGAAATCAACCCTGCTGAATGCGGTTGCCGGAACATTTCTCCCTGATGAAGGGCAGATAAAACTTGCCGGGATCAACATTACCCGGCTGTCGGAGCATCAGAGAGCCCGGTACATTGGAAGGGTATTCCAGAATCCGTTTCTGGGTACTGCACCCGAAATGACGATTGCCGAAAACCTGGCCCTCGCTTCCAAAAGGGGTTTAACCCGTAGTTTTAATTGGGCTGTTAAAAAGCATGTACGGGAGGAACTGAAGAAAAAAATTATGGCGCTGAATATGGGTCTGGAAGATCGTCTGGATCATCCTATCGGAATGCTTTCGGGCGGGCAGCGACAGGCGCTTACCCTGCTAATGGCAACCTGGCTGAAACCCGAATTGTTATTACTCGATGAGCATACGGCAGCGCTCGACCCTAAAACAGCCGCAAAAGTGATTCAGCTTACCGGAGATTTAATCCGCCATTCCCATCTTACCACCCTTATGGTCACCCATTCGATGCAACAGGCCGTGAACATGGGCGATCGTATCCTGATGCTGCACCAGGGAAGGATTGTATATGATTTCGGCGGGCAGGATAAGCAACGGCTGAAAGCCGGCGATCTGGTCGCCCTGTTCGATGAGATCCGGAGAAAAGAACAGATCGATATACATGTGGCCGAACTGATCAGTCAGCAATATATTTAATATAAAATGATGCTGTTGAAGTTGATATAGATATAGATAACATTGCCATGTTCAGGATACTTAAGAGTATTTTTCCTTCTCTGATCCTTATAATTTCAATTTCAGTGATATTGGTACTTACAGACCGTGAATCAACCGTTAACCAGGGCCCGGAAAAGAAAAGGAAGGTGGCCATTTTCAAGTTTTCATCGCGCGAAGCACTGGATGAAACGGAACGGGGTTACCTTGAATCGCTTTCCCCGGCCAAATACCTAAGCGCCGCTAATATTGAAATCACCCGTTATAATGCTGAAAATGACCTGCCTACAGCTCATACAATAGCCACCGATATTCTAAACAGCGGATTTGATATGGTGATCACCGCCAGTACACCGGCCCTGCAGGTAATGGCCCATGCGAATGTTCAGGGCAAAATCATTCATGTTTTTGGAACCGTCACCGATCCATATTTATCCGGAGTAGGACTGTACCGTGACAAGCCCGCATCCCGTCCTCCCTGGTTGGCCGGAGCCGGTTCATTCCAACCGGTAGAAAGGGCATTTTTGATTGCAAAAATGATGAATCCCGGAATGAAAACCGTAGGAGTGGTCTGGTGCAATGGTGAAACCTGCTCGGAAGCCTGTGTTACCCTGGGACGAAAAATATGTGACTCCCTGGGAATCAAATTGCTGGAAAATACTGTAGAAAACTCAACCGGAGTTTATGAGGCTGCCAAAGCGCTTATCAGCCGGGGAATTGATGCCATCTGGCTTGGTGGCGACAATACCGTTGAAATTGCTGCCGGCATGCTGATCAAAGCAGGGGACGAGGGAAATGTTCCCGTTTTTACCAACAACACCCTGCATCCTGCCATGGGAGCCATTTTCGGGGTAGGCGCCAATTATTATGAAGTAGGACTGGCCGTAGGCAAAATAGCCGGTGCAATACTGGATGGCGCAAATCCTCTCGATTTTCCCATTAACAATATAGTACCTGAAAAACTGATCATTAATGGTCAAAAAATGGAAAGATTCAGGAATAAATCCTGGCGGATCACCCGGGACATCAAGGCAGTTGCAGATACGATTCTGTAACCTGTGGTGTTATGAAGGTTTCCGGATCTTCGTAAACAGGATTCTGATCATGGGAATGGAAGCTATGATAATGAAGAACAGAAAAACATAGACAGAATATTTCATGACACCGGGATAGGTTTTCCCTATAAAATACCCCAGCGGTACCAATGTTCCCACCCAGATCACAGCTCCCAGGAAATTGAATAACAGGAATTTCCTGAAACGGAAAGAAGTTGCCCCGGCTATCATAGGTACCAGGGTTCGGATAACCGGCATAAAGCGGCCCATAATAAATGCCAGGATACCATATTTGGTGTAGAAATCACTGCTTCGGTCAAGATACTCTCTTTTGAAGAATCGGGAATTATTACCTGTAAACAACTTACTGCCCAGCCATTTTCCTTTGTGGTACCCTGTAAAATCGCCCATAAAGGCAACAATAATCAACATGGCGAGCAACCAACCCAGTGGTATTTCAAGGTATTGGGTTCCGCAAAACATGCCTGTTGCAAAAAGCAGGTAATCACCACCCGGCAACACAATGCCGAGAAAGAAAGCGGTTTCAATGTATACTATAGCCAAAATAAGGAAAAGTCCGCCATATTCAATTAAATGATGAGTATCGAACAAGTAATTCCAGAAGCTGGTATCGGGGAATGTCATAATTAAATCGCTGGATGTTAACAGTATAATTTTGATTCTTTAGTTTCCAAACACGGAAACGAAGGCATTTGTTTAGAATCTTTAAAAAAAACAAAAAAATTTACTTAAAAATGAAAACATTTTTACTTTTTAATCGTTCTAAATAAACATAAACTTTTTAAAACAATATGAAAAGAGTGCTTCTGTTTATTGTGGTTACTGTAACAGTTAATCTGGCCATAGGCCAGGAAACACAAACCATTTTTCTTAAGAAAGGATGGAATATGGTATCATCCTATATCATTCCCGACAATACAGATCTGGATGAAATATTCGAGAATGTTCCGGTGCAGGTCATTGTTTCTCCTGATGGGGTTTATCTTCCTTCTCACAATGTAAAAACCCTCCAAAACTGGAATTATATTTCTGCCTATAAGATCAAGATGAACCAGGATGCTGCCATCCAGCTGAAAGGCTCACCGGTACCAGTAAACAAGAGCGTTTCACTAACGGCCGGTATCAATTATCTTCCGATTTTATCCCAAAATTACGTATCTATTGACGAATTATTTGGCAACCATATCGCTGAAGTAATTTTTATCGTGAATCTGGAGAGTATGGAGCTGTATGCACCTTATATTGGAATTATAGGATTTCTGGAATACCTTTCCCCCGGAAAAGGCTATCTTGTTTTCATGAACAACCCGGTGACCGTAACATTTTAGGTTTATTGTATATTGGTTCTTTCTTTGGCGCAAGCTGCATATTCATATTCAAATTCTTAATTTTTTTAAATTACTCAGTAGTCAATTGTAATCGACAATCCGACAACTACTTTTCGTTGTTTTCCTCCCTGTCGGCCTGAAATCTGAATCCCAGTCTTTTTCCGGTTGTTAGCGTCATACTGTCGAGTGTAGCTTTTAAATCGCTGACTCTCACTTCTTTAACGGCATCATAATTTGGAGTGAGCAGATCGAAGTTGATGGTGTACAAAATGGCTGACTGGATAATGCTGACGGCTGAGTTTTTATCCATGATTGCAGTTCCGAAATTCCTGTATAGCAAACCGATTTCCCGCTTCCCTTCAATAAAATAATGTAATTCTTTATTGATGAACACGCGGCCAATCAGATAACCCAGGTCATTATAACGGTTGTATTTGAAACTGTCTGCCAGAAAATTGTAGATGTTGATGATACCACAGTAGGAGCGGTCCTTGTCTTCCCTCAGGTAATTGCCTCTCCAGATCTCATGATCCCTGCTGAATTCAAATACATTGGTATGCATGACGAAAAGCAGGATGTCGCCGGCAAACTTAAGTTCTATCTCAAATTCACTCTTGAAATTAACCTCAAAAGGTATTTTCTTACTCTCACTTTGCAACTGGAAATCACTGACAAGATCTTTAATAATTTCCTTCAACCATGAGAAGGTTTCCAGGGTGTTTTTATACACCTCCTGTTTAAGGGATGCTTTGATAATTATCGTTCTGAAAAGCTCTTCGCGGGTAATATCAGCCATATCATTTTTCCTGCGAATTTCCGAAAATAAATGATAAGTTACCACTTAAAAGGAAAATTTTATCCTGGAAAAGTGTATACAAATTAACAGGCTCATTTTGCTGCATTATTTTCTCTTATCCTGCCAACCTTTACCACATCCGCCGGATTGTTTATTTTTGCTCCATAAAATTTTGCAATGGAAGAAAAAATAAGACTGTTAAACCTTCAATTACAGAATCTTCCTGCCCAGGAGTTGATAAAATATTTTCTGGAACACCAAAAATCTATAACTACTTTCTCAACAAGTCTTGGCGCTGAGGATCAGGTAATTACAGAGATGATGGCTGCTGTTGACCGAAATGCGGATATTTTTACCCTGGATACCGGGAGATTATTTCCTGAGACATATGAGTTGATGGAACGAACCATGGCGCGTTACCAAATTAATATCCGGGTTTTGTTTCCTGATTATCAAAAGGTTGAAAAAATGGTCAGTGAAAAAGGAATCAACCTTTTTTATGAGAGCATCGAAAACCGTAAATTTTGCTGCGGAATCCGCAAAATTGAACCCCTGAAACGGGCGCTTTCCGGTAAGGAATTCTGGATCACAGGTTTACGCCGGGATCAGTCAGTAACCCGGTCAGATTCCGGACTGATTGAGTGGGATGAACAAAACCGGATCATCAAAGTTAATCCGCTGATTAATTGGACTCATGACGAAGTATGGGATTATATTAAAACAAGAAATATTCCTTATAATCCCCTTCATGACCAGGATTTTCTCAGTATCGGCTGTCAGCCCTGTACCCGGGCCATTAAACCCGGGGATGATATCCGTTCCGGCCGCTGGTGGTGGGAAAACCCCGACACTAAAGAATGCGGACTGCACCAGAAATAAACGTTCGGGGTCAATACCCGGGAAAATTATTATAGATTATAGATTATAGATTATAGATTGAAATACAAACAGTTAGATTTGCTATCAATGAGTCATTTCGAACGAAGTTAAAGGTCCCTTGCTACGCTCTGGATGACCGCGTTGCTCTGGATGACTCGTGGATAGTATAAGCTAATTCATGTTCAAATGTTCAAATGCTCAAATATTCAAATTAATCCATCGTAAATCGTAAATCGTAAATCGTAAATATATAATTTGTGTCTCCAATTCTCCTCCTGATTATCTTCCTTCTTTACACGCTATTGATGTTCGGCGTAAGCTGGGTTACTTCGCGTAAAGCCACCAACGACACCTATTTTATTGGTAACCGGAAATCTCCATGGTACATTGTAGCCTATGGCATGATCGGAGCCTCTCTTTCAGGGGTTACTTTCATCTCTGTTCCCGGCTGGGTTTACACAACCCAGTTCTCTTACCTGGCCATGGTTATCGGCTATCTGGCAGGTTATGCCACGATCGTTTATGTGTTGCTGCCACTCTATTACCGGCTGCATTTAACCTCCATTTACACCTACCTTGGTGAACGGTTTGGCGTTTGGAGCCACAAGACCGGTTCAGGCTGTTTTATTGTTTCCCGTGTGATTGGCGCTGCATTCCGGATGTACATAGTTATTAATGTACTGCAGCTGTTTATTTTTGATGCCTGGAAAGTACCTTTTATGGTTACCACCCTTATATTCATCATTTTTATTATTTTCTATACCTTTAAAGGAGGGGTTAAAACCATTGTTTGGACAGATACCCTGCAAACTACATTCATGTTGCTGGGATTGATTGTCTCACTCTGTCTTATTGTAAAGGAGCTGGGTTTCGGCTTCGACGGGCTGTTCAACACCGTAATCAACAGCGAGTATTCTCAGGTAATTTTTACCGACTGGCATGATAAGCGTTTCTTTATCAAACAATTGCTGGGAGGGGCCTTTATTGCGATTGTTATGACAGGCCTCGATCAGGAGCTGATGCAGAAAAACCTGAGTTGTAAAACCCTGAAAGAGTCCCAGCGTAATATGCTTACTTTGAGTTGGATATTAGTACCGGTGAATGCTGTATTCCTGTTCCTTGGAGCGGCTTTAATTTTGTATGCCCGGAACAACGGTATTGAAATTCCTAAGACCACCGACGACCTTTTTCCCACTATCGCGCTGCAGTACCTATCTCCCCTGGCCGGATTTGTATTTATCATCGGTTTGATTTCAGCAGCCTATCCAAGTGCAGATGGGGCCATCACTTCACTGACCACCGCCGTGAGTATCGATTTTCTGGAAATCCAGAAAAAGCCCCATTTGTCAGAAAAACAGCGATTAAGAATTCGTTATATAGTTCACTTCTCAGTTTCGGCATTATTAATTTTAGTTATTCTGATATTTAAAGCCATTAATAATCAGGCAGTTATTTCAAAACTGTTTACTTTGGCCGGTTATACATATGGGCCATTATTAGGACTTTTTGCCTTTGGATTATTGACGAAATTCGCCGTTCGGGATAAACTGGTACCTGCTGTTGCTTTGTTTTCACCCTTTATGGCCTGGATAATCAGCGAATTGTCGGTACGATATCTAAGCGGATATCATATTGGATTTGAACTTCTTGTGTTAAATGGACTGATTACCTTTACCCTGTTATGGCTGATCCGGAAACGTAACCTGAAAACGGGTAAAGTCATTTCTGCAGAACTTAAATCATAAAATTCTGTTTAATTAACCGCAAAATCAGTTTATTTTGCAACTCCAAATATCAAATTATAACCTGAATATGTCAAACCTTCGATTCAAAGCCTTAGAAATAGCCATTAACCGGCCTTACAAAAAAAGTGAACTCCCGTCGAGAAAAATTTCCGAATATTTTGGCGAACTCACTTTTAATCAGGCTTCCATGCGTGAATACTTACCCGTTGAGGCCTATAACGCTGTTCAGGATGCCATCAACCATAACAAGCAGATCGATCGCAGGGTTGCCGATCAGGTGGCTGCTGCTATGAAGGCCTGGGCCATCAACAAAGGGGCTACTCATTATACCCATTGGTTTCACCCGCTTACGGGCGCTACAGCCGAAAAACACGATGCATTTGTCAGTCCTCAGGAAGGCGGCACAGCTATTGAGAATTTTAGGGGTTACCAGTTGGTTCAACAGGAACCTGACGCTTCGAGTTTCCCAAGCGGCGGAATCCGTAATACTTTTGAAGCGAGGGGATATACAGCCTGGGATCCTACGTCACCTGCATTTATCATGGATACTACATTATGTATTCCAACTATATTTATTTCTTATACCGGGGAAGCGCTTGATTTTAAAACACCCCTGCTTAAAGTATTGTCTGTCCTTGATAAGGAAGCCACTAAGGTATGCCGGCTGTTTAATCCGGAAGTGAATAAAGTGTTTGCCACTCTGGGATGGGAACAAGAGTATTTTATAGTTGATAATGCACTTTATTCGGTAAGACCTGATCTGGAGCTGACCGGACGGACGGTTTTCGGACATGCTTCAGCCAAGGATCAGCAGTTATCCGATCATTATTTCGGAAGTATTCCTGAAAGAATTATGAATTTCCTCAAAGAGTTTGAGTATGAATGTCACCGGTTGGGAATACCGGTGAAAACCCGGCATAATGAAGTTGCTCCCAACCAGTTTGAATGTGCCCCCGTTTTTGAAGAAGTAAATCTGGCCGTTGATCATAACATGCTGGTAATGCATCTTTTAAAGAAAATTTCCAAGCGTCATGAACTTCAGGTACTGCTTCATGAAAAACCTTTTTCGCGAATTAATGGCTCAGGCAAACACAACAACTGGTCGATGATGACCGATAACGGGATCAATTTGCTGGCACCCGGCAAATCTGAAACCGAAAACCTCAGGTTTCTGAGTTTTCTGGCATGTACTATCAAAGGGATTTTTATTCATAACGATCTGCTCCGTGCCTCCATCGCTTCTTATGAAAATGAATACCGCCTCGGCGCTCATGAAGCGCCTCCTTCAATAATTTCGGTTTTTGTGGGTTCTGAGCTCACCAAAACCATTATGGAGATTATCCATACCGGACAGTTTTCAACCAAAAACGGAAAGGACCTGAATGTAGTAGTACCAAAAATCCCTGAAATTCTGCTGGATAACACCGACCGCAACCGGACTTCTCCCTTTGCCTTTACCGGAAATAAATTTGAATTCAGGGCCGTAGGTTCATCACTTACCTGTGCCAAACCAATGACGGCGCTCAATCTGATCGTTTCAGGCCAGCTTCGGCAGTTTTCGCTGGATGTGGCCAGTCTTACCAGCCGGAATATGGATCAGAAAGAGGCCATCCTTCAAACCATAAAATCTTACCTTACTGAATCACAGGATGTTTTGTTTGAAGGGAATAATTATGGCGATGAATGGAAAGAAGAGGCTCAAAGAAGGGGCCTTAAGAATGTGGGTTCAACGCCGTTTGCCGTTAAAACTGCTTTCACCGAGAAAACCATCGGGCTTTATGAAACCCTGAATGTGCTGACACGGCGCGAGCTTATGGCACGCCACGAAATCAAGATGGAAAAGTTTGCCAAAAAGATTCAGATCGAGGCACGGGTAATCGGTGATCTGGCCACCAACCATATCATCCCGCTGGCACTGAAATATCAGAATGTCCTCATCGAAAACGTTAAAGGCCTGAGAGACGTGCTTGACAGTAAAACCTTTGTGAAATTGTCCAAAAACCAGTTGCAATCTATCAAGGAAATCTCAGAACATGTTTCTGAGATAAAATCGCTGATACTTTCTATGGTTGGAAAGAAAGAAACCGTAAATGCCATTGAGGATATTGAGGCAAAGGCTATCGCATACGCCACTGAAATCCTTCCGTACTTCAGTCAGATCAGAGGGCATGTTGATCAGCTCGAAATGCTGGTGGATGACGATCTGTGGCCATTGCCCAAATATCGTGAATTGTTATTCATCAGATAGTCATAGGTATATTTAACTGTTATTAATGATCACTAAACCAGTAAACTTATGCACTCTAAACCTATAAGCACAAAGGTAAACGGGCTACTTATCCTGCTTATGTTATCTGCAAGCATCAATGTATTGGCTCAGATACAGGTAATACATTCGTCGAAAATACAGGAGAACAGCACGCGTGACGGGTTGTTTTACACTTTACCCCGTACAAGTTTGGTGATAGAAGTTACCGTTGAAAAAACCCAACTCCGGAAAGGTCCGTTTTCCGACCTGGCGGCTAAATATTTTCCGTTCAGCCCTTTTATTGATTCCAACAGAAGTTCATTCAGAATAAGCGAAATTCTGGTTAATCCAGTTTCAGAGCCTGATCCCGAGCAGGTTTATTATATTCAGTTTCCTGTCCGGCTTACCAAGGAGTCCTGGAATGTCGGGGCAGACATTGAACCAAGAACCAATGCACTGAAGGAAATCAATTTTGTGGATAAAGAAAACATATTTCCAAAAACTGAAAAACTGGTTATTGATTCTGTTATAAAAATAGCGGATGGGAAGTATTTTTCGAATGATTTCGTCCGGATCATCAGTGACGGAGTGAAGACCAGGGAAGAAATTGCCAAGGAATACATCGGACTGCTCAGGCAGGTGAGAGAAAGTAAAACCAAGTTGCTGAGCGGTTTTCAGGAGATAGGGTACAGTAAGGAATCCGTTAAATTTATGGTTGAGGAGCTTGAAAGACTGGAAAATCAATACCTTGACCTTTTCAGAGGTAAACAAATAGTGGAACAGGAAAAAGTAACCTATCAATATCTTCCTGAATCCTTTAAAGAAGGGGAGGAGGTACCTTTGTTCAAGTTTTCCGGTACACAGGGCATTCTGGAATTGCGAAATCCCGGAGTGGGCGATGTGGTATTTATCGAAATAGTAAGAAACGGGTATTCATTGGCTGCTTCAAAAATTAAAATGACCAACCCTGACGGTACCGAGGTAATGGCCGGATTGTACTACCGGTTGCCCGAACCTGCCGCTATCACCCTGTATATGAACGGGAAGGAAATTTCCCGGTCGATGGCCATGATTAATCAGTTCGGTTCCATTCGATTACTGCCTCCCGGCAGGTTCAAAGCCGCCCTCGATCCTGAATCAGGAGCGCTGCTGAAACTGGTTTACTAAACCATAAGAATACAATCAAAAGATAGCATTCAGGGATGTTGAAATTTAGAAATTTAGAAATTTAGAAATTTAGAAATTTAGAAATTTAGAAATTTAGAAATTTAGAAATTTAGAAATTGAATACAATCCGAAGTGCTGACCTGCAAAATAATTAATGACTTAGGCTAAGCGGAATTTGCAATTCCGCTCATCCCGAAACTTACAGGCAAATATTAAATTGAAAATACTATGGGGTTTAAACCGGTTTCTTTGGAAGACTATGAGATCGAATCCGATTTAAGAAAATCTCCTGAGAGAATGGTGTCCTCCACGGCATACAAAAAAGAACCATAAAACAGAAAATATTGTTCACTCAAAATTTCTGCGTACATCGGCGCGATCTACCGGGAGCTGTTTTCCCGCAGATCGCGCCGATGTACGCAGATTTTTAATTCAGGCTATGTGAATATTTGGTGCCTTAGAGTCTTAGGTGCGAAATGTAATCTATTGGTAACAGCCTCAGACTCTGTAATCAATCTGGATATTTACTTTGTTTTATCCGGAAATTCCGGAATGGGAGGCAGGTCTTTCTTCTGGGTTTTCAACTCATCCAGAATTACTTCAATAGCTTTATTGAGCTGATCATCAATACCGGCAAATTCTCGGGCCGGATCATTCCGGATCTCAATATCGGGTTCTACTCCGTGTCCTTCAATGATCCAGTCAGTACCCTGCGCATTGTAATGGGCAAATTCTGGCCTCATCAGGCTTCCGCCATCCACAAACGGCAGGCTTCCCCTGATCCCTACCACACCGCCCCAGGTGCGGGTACCAATCAGTTTTCCCAGTTTCATCTGCCTGAACTGATAGGGGAATAAGTCACCATCTGAGGCTGAATACTGATTAATGAGGCATACCTTGGGTCCGAGAACCATAGCCTCTGGAACTGTGCTCTGCATGGCGTTTCTCGACATGGCCATATGGGTCAGCTCTCTGCGCAGCCTTTCGATGATCATGGGCGATACATTTCCGCCACCATTGCCACGATCGTCAATAATCAAAGCCTTTTTACGAAGCTGGGGATAGTAATATTTCACAAATTCATTCAATCCTTCCACACCCATATTGGGAATGTGTATATAACCTACTTCGCCATTGGTGGCCTCATTTACCTTTTTGATGTTGTTCTGCACCCAGTTGTAATAATATAGCTGGCTTTCATCATCAATGGGTATAACAATTACTTTTTTGGACGAATTGTCAGTGGGCGAAGAGTTTACCGTCAGTTCTACCGGTGTATTGGCTTTACCAATCAGCGATTCATACACATCGCTCATATTTTTGGTCGAATTACCGTTAACTGCGATAATAAAATCACCTTCTTTCACATCCACACCGGCTTCGGTCAATGGCGATCGTACCGATTTATCCCAGTTCTGTCCGGCAAGAATTTTATCAATCCTGAAATACCCCGAGGCATCGCGTCTGATTTTGGCGCCCAGTAAACCCAGTTTGATCTTATCAGGGATTACGCGATCTCCTTCTCCCACATAAGCATGACCTACACTCAGTTCCCCAATCAGTTCGCCAATAATGTACGTCAGATCATAACGGTTGTTAACATAAGGAACCAGCGCATTGTATTTGTCTTTCATCTTATCCCAGTTCACGCCGTGCATCCCGGGATCATAAAAGAAATATTTCATCTGCCGCCATGATTCAGTATAGATTTGCTGCCATTCAGCTTTCAGATCCACCATTACCTTCATACCTGACAAATCCATCCAGTCTTCAATATTCAGCTTGGATTTGGGCAGATCAATCACCGCCCATTTGCCGCTCTGACTGATCAGCATTTTTTTGCCGTCGGCTGAGATCTCATAACCACCGGCCATACCCAGATCGGTTTCCTTTTTGGATTTCAGATCAAAGTATTTCAGGGAGGGTGTACGGGCATCTCCCGAATTGAAGGTGTAGTAGATTCCATCATTGGTGGGAGCGAGGCCCCAGTAGGAACCCGGCTGAGAGCTAACTTCTGCTACCCTGTCAGAGATACCGTCAAAGTCAATCTTAACGGTTACTTTCTTATCTTTTTCTGCTTCGCCTTTATCCTTTTTTTCATCTTTCTTATCTGATGTACCGGCTTTTGCAGGATCTTCCTTGTCTGTAATGGTCACTTCATCATTTTCGGGTGCAAAGGGCGATTTGGTATCTTTTGCCAGGGTTATCAGATATACCTTGGTCATATCGTCATAGGAATGATTCCACTCTGTCCAGCTGTAATCAGGATTAAAGGTACGCTGTGACGTGAAATACAGGTATTTTCCGTCAGGACTGAAAACCGGGCTGCCTGAACCATACCAGACATCGGTAACCGTTTCAGTTTTTCCTGTTTCAACGTTGTAGATAAATATTTTGGGTACACCGTCTTCTTCGGCACGGGTATACACAATCCACTGGTTATCGGGCGACCAGTTGAATTCGGTAAATTCCCAAACTTTCGACTGATCTACGAGAGTAACTTGTTTTGAGTCAATATCCACATATTGAAGTCGTTGCATTTTATCCGACCAAAGAATTTTTTTGGAATCCGGCGACCATTGCAAACGGAATTTGTAGGTATCGGCATTTTTTGTCAGCTGAACCGGATCACCGGTACCATCCTGGGAAAGGAGGTAAATCTCATCTTCTCCTGACCGGTCGGAGATAAAGGCAATCCATTTCCCGTCGGGCGACCATTCCACGTTTCTTTCGTGTGAACCGGAGGATGGGATCAGGGTTTTGGTAATTCCCTTTTTTGCCGGAACGGAGAACATTTCACCCCTTGAGCCGAATACCACTCTCTTGCCATCTGGTGAAACAGAAGCTGAGCGGATGGATTTTGAGGCATCCTTGAGTTCCTTGCGGCTTTGATTGAAATCGTTGAAAATCTGCACAGTAACCTTTACAGACTTTTCGGTATTCAGATCGAAATAGTAAAGGTAACCGCCATTTTCATACACAATGGCATTGTCGCCCAGCGACGGGAATTTGATGTCGTATTCGGTATAGTTGGTTAGTTTGCGTGTTTGAGCGGTTTTGGTATCATACACAAACAGGTTCATGATCCGGTCACGATCTGAACAGAAATAGATCTTATCACCCTTCCACATTGGAAAAATATCCTGAGCGGGGTTATTCGTGATGTTGGAAGTTTGTTTTGTGTTGAAATCATAAATCCAGATGTCGTCGGCCATACCGCCTTTATAGTACTTCCAGGTTCTGAATTCCCTGAATACCTGGTTGTAGGCCAGCTTTGTTTTATCGGGTGAGTAGGAACAGAATCCTCCGGCCGGTAAGGGCAATTGTGCGGATAATCCTCCATTTACCGGAACATTGAATAATTGTCCGACAAAATCATTGAAGGAAATCATCCTCGAACGGTAAACGATGTTTTCATTGTCTTTCCAGGTCATCACAATGTTGTTGGGACCCATACGGTCGGAAAGGTCATCCCGGTTCAGTGTGGAGGTGATGGTAAGCCTGCGGGGTTCTCCACCCTGGGATGGAACTACATAGACTTCAGTATTGCCGTCGTATTGGCCGGTAAATGCTATTTGTTTTCCATCAGGTGAAAAACGGGCAAACATTTCGTACCCTTTGTTGGTGGTTAATTTACGGGCTACACCGCCTGATTTGGCTACGGTGTACAAATCACCGGCATAGGAGAACACAATCTGGTCGCCATAGATGGATGGAAACCTCATCAGCCTGGATTCTTCCTGAGCCGACAGGAAAAACGGTACCAGGATCAATAAGAATAAATTTAGTGATAATTGTTTCATATACAACAGATTAATAATTAAATGAATTTTCTGAAAATCAAAGTCCGGAAATTTGTCGAATGTCAGATACTCATGACATTTTCCAAAATTTGCAAAAAATCCCGTTTTACAGTTATTGTACCTAAAATTGTAAGTAATAATGAATCAATACTATATCGAAACATCGGGGTTATAATATCGATTTTTCCGGACATTTATTGTCCAGCAATGGACAATGCAATTAAACTCCTGTAAGTTTATGGGTATTATAATGGTTCAGGGTGAAAAACCTGAAAAACAAAAGCCCCGCCAAAGCCAGCAGGGAACATATGAGGTAAGCGTCTGATATATTTACAAATTCAAGCACAAACCCAAAAACCAGGGCTCCTATTCCAATCCCGGAATCGAGGAATATGAAAAGGGTGGAATTGGCCGCTCCTCTCATATTCCGTTTTACGAGATTGTTGACCATGGTGGAGAAGGTTGGGCTGATCACCCCAAAACCAAATCCGTTAATAAGGGAAGAAACAAGAAACTGAAAGTAGGTTTGTGCTAATCCGAGAACAATAAATCCTGTAATAATGAGAATGGTTCCGGCAATTCCTAGTGATGAGGCACCATACCGGTCAAATATTTTACCGGCTATAATTCTGGAGATGGCGATGCCTATGGCAAAAACAATGAAGAAGGTACCTGCATTTTCAAAATGTTTTTCGGCCGCATAAATAGTAATGTAGGTGATCAGGGCACCATAGGTGATGTTGATAATCAGGAGGTTGATGGAAACCGGAAATGCCCTTCGTGAAAACAGTTTGTTGAAATTCAGCTTTGGTTTGTGGTCATGATGGTATTGAGGGAACTCAATGAATAACAGGGTGACAAAACCGGCCAGCGAAATCAGGGTGGCCAACCAGAACATCATGGTGTAATCAAAATTGTGGATGATGGTTAAACCAAGAAACGGCCCGAAAGCCATGGCAATAGTAAACGACATACCATAAATACCGATCCCTTCACCCCGGCGGTGCTCCGGAATAAAATCCACGATGGATGTTGACCCGCCGGTAGTGGTGATTCCCCAGGCAAATCCATGCATAAAACGCAACAACAGGAATGGAACGAAACTCAGAACCAGGCTGTAAAATCCAAAGAAAACCGTGAATACAAAAAAGGCTGAAACATACAGCCATTTACGGTTCCAGGCATCCAGTGCATACCCTGTCAAAGGCCTGATAAGGATAGCAGCCAGCGTGTAAATCGAAATAATGGTTCCTACCTGTCCTTTAGGAACTTTTAAATCGTTGATAAGATACAAGGGGAGCGTTGAGACAAGAAAATAAAAAGCCACAGCCATAAGAAAATTAGCCAGGCACATCAACAAAAAGTCAGATGTATAGAGTTTTTGGATTTTTGACATGTAACCTTTCTAAAGGCGGATTTGGAAAATCTTATTCATCCTGAATAATCCAGGCATCCTTATAATCTTTTTGTACCGCTCTTTTAACTTTATCTGCTTCAGGCATGGAACTATACGGTCCGAATACCACCCTCCAGTATTTTTTCAAATACCGGACCTGAACATCCTGGTACCCCAGTTTACGGGCTTTCCGGGCAATGGTTTCTGCCTCTTTTTCGGTTTTGGAATAATTAATTGTGACATAATGCTTCCCTCCTGTAGGGGGAGCGGTAACCCTGGTATCTGGATTTTCGGGTATTTTACCGTCAGTAGATGGTATACGCTGATCCAAAACCGGACTATTTGGAGTAATTGTCTGGTTATCAATATCTTCTCCGAACCATATAACCGCATATGCTCCTGAAATTCCGGCTCCGATGGCTTTCCAGGGTCTCTTGGCATAATCACCTTTCTGAAGAATGATATCCATAGCTTTTGTGGATTTTTCCATCATCTGAAAAATATTGGGGCCGGTCATTTCTTTTTTCAGTCTGAACACCATTTCAACAGATTTTCCCTTGTACGAAGCTAACTCCATAGCTTTGGTTTCAAAACAGCTTTTAGTCGATATATCGGTTTCACAACAGGCAGCCCAGGTTCCTTTATCCGACCAGGAGTGCAATCCGCAAATACCTGTGTCCGGCCTGTTCAGCATCAGGTCTTCCGCATGTATGCCCGCAACCGTCATCAATGATCTGGAAATGGGAATTTCAGGTAATTTATTGAGTTTTCTGTAACTGTTGATCATGCCTAAGATTCGGGTTTCAACCTCGCTCAGGTTGCCTGAGTCATCCCGGTTCAGCGTCGGGTGATCCTGTGCCCAAACAAGTGGAACCATCATAAGAAGACATAAAACGAATGCAATTTTGGATATTCGGACCATGCTCTTTAAATTAATTTTCAAAAATAGAAATATTTATTGGAATTAACCTTGCCTGCCGGTTAACCGGTTAAAAAAGCGGCTTTATTTGGTTACGGATTTATCAGATCAGGCTGAGATCAGCCATCCGTCTTTCAAAATAGGTACAACCGGGCAGGTATCGACGGTAAGCGAATACGGGATAATACCGGCCAGTTGAAGGTTGTAAAGCCTTGTCCGGTGTGCCGCTTTCATCATATATTGAGACAGATCGTTTTTTGCCGCTTCCCAGAGATCCACGGCTGCATGAGCCGAATCACAGGAAGTAACAAAGTTACCGGAAAACAGCAGATTGCTGCATAATGCCCCTGCGAAAACCGAGTCCTCGAGGTTGAAGGCATTTTTCCACCCTGAACAGAGAATTACTACGTCTTTACCATGCTGAGAAAGAAAACCCGATAACCGGGAAAGGTTTGAAAAGGCGCCGATCGCCACCGTATCAGCATCTCTTGCCATCAATATGGATTTAGTACCGTTGGTAGTACAATACACCAGTTTTTTTCCAGTCAAATCCGGGTTCATAAATTCAAAAGCTGAGTTTCCGAAATCGGCAAAAGCTGGTTTGACGCCATGACTTTCTGCCGCTACCAGGTAACCACGGGATTTTTCAGCTTGTGCTTCTTCAAAAGAAGTAACCGGTTTAATAGCAGAAACACCATGGTACAAAGCAGCGCAGATGGTGGTGGAAGCTCTCAGGATATCTGCCATTATTACTGTATGTTTATCCTGTATCAGGCGGTACGGGTACAATGCCGGGGAAAAGATGACTTCTACCCGTGGGACGGGAAGTTTTTTTGTTGTAACCATGATTTTTTTGGACTTTAATGACTTTAAGAACTTTAATAAAATTATGGTACTTATGGTCCATAAAATCCTTAAAATTCTGTCTTATAAAACGATACACCCTTTGCCGGAAAAATGAAGTACCACCCGGCAAAGGGCATATAAGTATCACTAAAAAAGCATTTTATTTCTTATAAAACGGAATTTTTACCACTTTGGCTTTCAGGAGCTTATCCCTTACTTTGATAAATATTTCCGTTTCCGGTTTCGAAAATCCGGTTTTTACATAACCCATTCCTATAGGTATTTTAAGGGATGGCGACATGGTTCCGGAAGTCACTTCACCGATTTCATTACCAGCCGCATCACAAATTTCATAGTGCTGGCGGGGAACCCCTTTATCGACCAGTTCAAAGCCAATCAGTTTACGGCTCACTCCGTCTGATTTTTGTTTTTCCAGAAATTCACGGTTGATGAAATTATTACCCGGAACAAATTTGGTAATCCATCCCAGGTTGGCTTCTATGGGAGAAGTAGTGTCATTGATGTCGTTTCCATAGAGGCAGAAACCCATTTCAAGGCGGAGGGTATCCCGTGCAGCCAAACCAATAGGTTTGATGCCGGATTCAGCGCCTGCCTCAAAAACGGCTTCCCAGATGCCAGGAGCATCATCATTGGCCATGTAGATCTCAAATCCACCTGCACCGGTATAGCCAGTGTTTGAAAGTATTACATCCTTTACGCCGGCAAGCGTAACTTTTAAAAATGTATAGTAAGGAATATTATACACATTTGTATCGGTCAGTTTTTGGATAACTTTATGGGCATCAGGCCCTTGTACGGCTAATTGTGATATTTCACCGGATGCATTGTACACGTTGGCATTATGAATATTCTGCCGGGTTACCCAGGCCCAGTCCTTATCGATATTGGCAGCATTAACTACTAACAGGTAAGTCTCCTCGTTGATTCTGTAAACCAGCAGGTCGTCCACAATTCCGCCTGTATCATTGGGAAAACAGGTATACTGGATTTTTCCGTCAGTAAGTTGTGCTACATCATTGGAGGTGATTCTCTGTACCAGTTCAAATGCATTGGGCCCTTTCACCCAAAATTCACCCATGTGTGATACATCAAATACTCCAACAGCGTTTCTGACTGTTTCATGCTCGGCAATAACACCTTCAAACTGTACAGGCATTTCGAATCCGGCAAATGGAACTATTTTGCCACCCATCGCCTGGTGAAAATCATAAAAAGCAGTTTTTTTCATTGTTGATTGATAATTTTATTATATCCGGCAGCTCCCTGCTTTACCAACCGGCAGTTATACAAATAATGAACAAACCGCAGGGAATTTGAAGCAGCAAACGTAATAAAATTAAAAGTGTGTAGTGACGAAAACCAGGAATATTTTTGCTATCCGGATTACATTGAATATTCAATGTTGATAATAACGTTAAAGTCCTGAAGGTTTTTAACGTCGTTAATGACCTTTCGTACCTTAATGACCATAAAGACCTTAAGGATATACTCTATTAATTCACTGCCTCCTTTACCAACCTGGCAGCATCTTCAAGGGCAATGGCAGACTGCACTTGTAAGCCACTCTGGTCAATAAGGGCCTTGGCCTCAACCGCATTGGTCCCCTGCAATCTGACAATGATAGGTACACTGATATTCCCAATATTGTTGTAGGCATCCACAATACCCTGTGCAACCCTGTCGCAGCGGACAATCCCACCGAAAATATTTACCAGGATGGCTTTAACGTGCGGATCCTTCAGAATAATCCTGAAAGCTTCCTCAACCCGTTTGGCATTGGCAGTTCCGCCCACATCCAGGAAGTTGGCCGGCTCTCCGCCTGACATTTTGATCATATCCATGGTTGCCATGGCTAGTCCGGCACCGTTTACCATGCAACCCACGTTACCGTCGAGTTTAACATAGTTCAGGTCGAAACGGCTGGCTTCCACTTCAATGGGATCCTCTTCATTCAGATCTCTCATGGTCAGAATATCTTCATGGCGTAACAGCGCATTGTTATCGATCACCACTTTGGCATCGGCAGCAATGATTTTATCATCAGTTGCCTTGAACAATGGGTTGATTTCCACAAGACTGGCATCAATACCCACATAAGCCTGGTAAAGCTGGGTAACGAACCGGGTCATGTTCTTAAATGCCTCACCGCTCAATCCAAGGTTGAAAGCAATTCTTCTGGCCTGAAAGGGTTGTATTCCCGCTTTAGGATCAATTTCTTCAGTGAAAATCTCTTCCGGTGTTTCTTCGGCTACCTGTTCAATATCCATACCGCCTCTGGGCGAATACATGAACATATTCCGGCCTTTTTGCCGGTTCAGCAGCATACTCATGTAAAATTCACGGGGTTGTGATTCTCCCGGATAATATATATTCTGTTCAATCAGGACTTTACGCACCAGTTTACCCTCTGCAGAGGTTTGAGGCGTTACCAGGTTCATACCTATAATCTGATCGGCATAGGTTAGCACTTCGTCTAAATTTTTGGCAATTTTAACACCACCGCCTTTTCCTCTTCCACCGGCATGGATCTGGGCTTTTACCGCCCATTTATCCGTTTGTGTAAGTTTTTGTATCTCTTTGGCGGCTTCTACGGCTGTTTCTGGCGAAATAGCAACCATTCCAACCGGGATGGTAACTCCATACTTTTTTAATAATAATTTGGCCTGATGCTCATGTAAATTCATGTTGAATATTTTTGATTGTAAGCTTTATGAAGCCGGCAAAATTAGATGTTTTGAAAAACCTTCAAAATATAAATATTGTTAAATTTAATTGCCTGAATAATTTATTTTTGCAGGAAAAAATAATGCTTACAGCTTCGCAAATCACTAAGTCCTACGGAGATCTGAAGGTTCTGAAAGGGGTTGATATTCATATAAATAAAGGTGAAATAGTGTCTATAGTCGGAGCATCAGGAGCCGGGAAATCCACACTGCTTCACATCCTTGGTACACTGGATCTGTCCGATCAGGGAACTTTATCCATCAATAATACCGATGTAGGAAAACTCAACGAAAAAAAACTGGCAGCTTTCAGAAACCGTCATATTGGCTTCGTTTTTCAGTTCCATCATCTGCTTCCTGAATTTACAGCCCTTGAAAACATTTGCATTCCCGGACTTATTGCCAAACAACCTTTCCGTACCATATCGGAAAAAGCGATTAAACTTCTTGAAAGGCTGAATCTTGCTGACCGGCACCATCACAAACCCTCAGAACTGTCAGGAGGTGAACAACAGCGGGTGGCGGTGGCCAGAGCGCTGATCAATGATCCTTTCATGGTAATGGCCGATGAACCTTCCGGTAACCTCGACTCAAAATCGGCTATGGATTTGCACCAGCTTTTCTTTGATCTGAGAAAAGAAATGAATCAGACATTTATAATTGTCACCCATAATATGGATTTTGCCAATATGGCCGATCGTAAACTTGAAATGAAAGATGGGGTGCTGCTCAACTGAATTGACAATAATTTGTTAAATAGCGTGTTTTAAGTGGGGCTGTATTAAAGCTGACAGTCATTATCCTTTAATTCCGGAATTTTTGTTTATGCTGAGATCAAAATCTACCATAATTCATGTTGTAATTTTAATTGCCTTTTTCCTGTTGATTTTTGGAAAAACCAGTTATTCCCAGTCTGACGACAGGCAAGTGTACAATTCTCATATCAATAAAGCCGAACAGCTCTTCTTCGAAAAAAAATATCCTGAGGCAAAGAATGAATTCAGAAAAGCACTTTTATTAAGACCCAATGAGGAACTGCCAAAAAGACGGATCAGGGATATTAATAAAATAACCAATGATTATTCTGAGGAAACAGCCCTTTATAATCAGGCAGTAAAGGAGGCGGATGGTTTATATGCGAAAGGAAAATATCAGGATGCCATTCAGCAATTTCAAAAAGCAACCGGATTATTACCTGATAATACCTACCCAAAAACCAAAATTGCTGAAATCAATGAACTGATCAGAAAAAGGGAAGCCAGTGAACTGGGATATAAAAATGCCATTGCAGAAGCTGATCCATTGTTTTCGACAAAAAAATATACCGAGTCAAGACAAAAATATGAAGAAGCCCTCCAATTTAAACCCGGAGACCCGCATGCCCTGAAAAGGATGGATGAAATAACCAAAATCCTGGAAACACGAAGAAAATTCGATGAAATCATTGAGAAAGCGGATGAATATTACCTTAATAAAGATTTCGACAAGGCTAAAACCTTTTATGCTCAGGCCGCCGGGATCCTGCCGGGCGAAACTTATCCTGTTAATATGATCTCACGAATTGATGAATCGCGCAATTTACAACAGCAGGCGTTGTTACAAGTGCAGAAAAATTATGCTGCCATTATCAGGATTGCCGACAGTCTGTTCACCGCTGCCGATTATACAGATGCAAGAAATAACTATCAGCAGGCATTAGAACTGAAACCGGCTGAATCCTATCCGTCATCACGAATCAGGCAAATTGATCAACTATTAGGTGATCAGGAAAAAAAAGAAGCTGAATTTACAAGCTCGATAGCTTCCGGTGACAAAGCCCTGGCCGCCTTGGATTACCCTGCCGCCCGACAAGCCTACGAGCAAGCCCTGGCCATAAAACCAGGCGAAACCTATCCGCAGCAAAAGATGGCCGAAATCGATAAGGCCCTTGAAGACCTTAAAGCCCTTGAAGACCTTAAAGCCCAAACAGAAAGCCAGTACACTGCCGCCATCACCACCGCCGATAAAGCCCTGGCTGCCTCAGATTACACCGCCGCCAAATAAGCCTATGAACAAGCCCTGGCTATAAAGCCGGGCGAAACCTACCTGCAGCAAAAGCTGGCCGAAATTGACAAGGCCCTTGAAGACCTAAAAGCCCTTGAAGACCTAAAAGCCCAAACAGAAAGCCAGTACACTGCCGCCATCACCACCGCCGATAAAGCCCTGGCTGCCTCAGATTACACCGCCGCCAAACAAGCCTATGAACAAGCCCTGGCTATAAAGCCGGGCGAAACCTATCCTCAGCAGAAGCTGGCCGAAATTGACAAGGCCCTTGAAGACCTTAAAGCCTTTGAAGACCTTAAAGCCCTTACAGAAAGCCAGTATACAACCGCCATTACCACCGCCGATCAGGCACTGGCAGCCGAAAACTACCCCGCCGCACGACAAGCCTATGAACAAGCCCTTGCCATAAAACCGGGCGAAACCTACCCGCAGCAAAAGCTGACCGAAATTGATAAAGTCCTGAAAGACCTTAAGGCCCTTGAAGACCTTAAAGCCCTTGGAGACCTAAAAGCCCAAACAGAAAGTCAGTACACTGCCGCCATCACCACCGCCGATAAAGCCCTGGCTGCCTCAGATTACCCCGCCGCCAAACAAGCCTATGAACAAGCCCTGGCTATAAAGCCGGGCGAAACCTATCCTCAGCATAAGCTGA
>Ga0302250_1000164_pt1 | contig 88434 bp, 89 predicted proteins | sample AAG_RA_Asp_MG_FD_193536 | JGI IMG/M metagenome (GOLD analysis project Ga0302250, IMG submission 193536) | Enriched activated sludge microbial communities from anaerobic digester in WTTP, New Holstein, Wisconsin, United States - AAG_RA_Asp | ecosystem: Engineered > Bioreactor > Anaerobic >... | reverse complement strand
GACCGACGGCAGCCAGGAACATCTCCCCGGCCGACTGCCCATGCACCAGCATCCCGAAGGCAATGGTCAGCGCGGCGAGGGCAAGGACGCCCGCCGTCAACCAACGGCCGAAGACGGCCATCTGCTTGAGCAGCGGGGTGTCGACCGATTCGACTTCGGCCAGCATGCGGCCGATGCGGCCGATTTCGGTGGCATCTCCCGTGGCAACGACGACTCCTCTGCCCTGACCGAAGACCACCAGCGTGCCCGAGTAGGCCATGCCGGTTCGATCGCCGATCGGGGCATTCTCCGCCACCGCGTCCGGCGATTTCTCGACCGGTTCCGATTCGCCGGTCAACGCCGCTTCCTCGATGCGCAGATTGCGCGTCTCGATCAGGCGCAAGTCGGCCGGCACCTTGTCGCCGGAGGCGAGCAGGACGATGTCGCCGGGCACGAGTTCTTCCGCGGCGATCTCGACGCGCCGGCCGTCACGCGTCACCGTGGCCGAGAGGGACAGCATGTTGCGGATCGCGTCGAGCGACTTTTCGGCCTTGCCTTCCTGGATGAAGCCGATCAGGGCGTTGATGACGACGACGCCGATGATTACCGCGGTGTCGACCACTTCGCCCAGCACCGCGGTGACCACGGCGGCGCCAAGTAGCACATAGATGAGCACGTTGTGGAACTGCAGCAGGAAACGCACGAGCGGGCCGCGTTTCTTGGGGGGCGTCAGCCGGTTCGGGCCATGCGCGGCGAGTCGCCGAGAGGCTTCAGCGGCGTTCAGGCCGGCGGCGGTCACCTCGTGCGCGGCAAGAACTTGTTCGGACTCGGTGGCGTGCCAGACGGGGTTCGTCATGATGCTCTTCCTTGGACATCGTTTCACGAAACCTGCAGCGCGTCGCAGACTGCCGACGAGGGAGTACTTCAGTCGGCGATCAGTGCCGACAGTTCGCGTTCGAGCAGCGCCGGGTCTCCAAGGTTCAATTCGACGAGGCGCCGCAGGTGCGTCACGCTGTCGAGGTCTATCGACAGACAGTTCAAGCCAGCGTAGCGGCCCTCCACGTGGGCGACGCGGGCCGCCATGTCGATGCCGGTTTGCGTGTTGCTAAGGTGAACGCGCAGCCGGCAATCGGTCTGCTCGACGGCATCCACGCCCGCGGGCAGGCGCACCAGCGCCCCCTTGAGCGACAGATCGAGAACGACCGTGTCGATCGTCAACTCCGGGAAAATCAGCGTTGCGGGGGTGTGGAAGGCGATGCGGGAGTGCTTGCGACGTTCCTCGGACATTTGGCACGACCTCCGGGAAAGGGGGTGAGGGTCATTTCCCCCGCATGTTACCCCAAAGCACCTTGTGCAGCTGTAGCTGGAAGCGTACCGGCAGCCGGTCGGCAAGGATCCACGCCGCCAGGTCCGTCGGTGGCAGAGCCCCTTGCACGGGAGAGAAAAGGAGCGGGCAGCGCTTGTCCAGCGCGTGTTCGGCAACGACACCTTTGGCCCATTCGTAATCGGCGCGATCGGCAAGGACGAACTTCAACTCGTCCCGGCTGGTGAGAAACGGGAGGTTTTCCCAGCGGTTGCGTGCTGCCTCTCCCGATCCGGGCGCCTTCAAATCGACAATGCGCGAGACGCGGGGATCGACGCCGGAAATATCCAGAGCCCCCGACGTTTCCAGCGACACATCGTAACCGGCGTCGCAAAGCGCGGACAGCAGCGGCAGGCAGGATTTTTGCGCCAGGGGCTCGCCGCCTGTTACGCAGACGACGCGTGTGCCGAAGGCAGCTACCTGCGCCAGGATCTCGGGAACGCTCCGGCGTTCGCCGCCGGAAAAGGCGTGCTCGGTGTCGCACCAGGTACAACGCAGCGGGCAGCCGGTCAGGCGAATAAATACGGTCGGCAGCCCGACGCGGGAGCTTTCCCCCTGCAGGGAATGGAAAATCTCGTTGATGATCAACGAGGGAAAATCACCTCGCCTGGTCATCGGCCTATTTTTTCAGGCGTTGCTTGGCCATGGATGCTGCCGGGCTGTCGGGATATTTGATGACGACGGCTTCCAGGGTCGTGCGGGCGCTCTTTGCGTCGCCCAGTTCCTGCTGACAGGAAGCGACACCGATCAGCGCATCGGGGGCCTTGGAATTCTGCGGCCACTTGGTGGTGACAATACGGTAGACATCAATGGCGCGCTTGCAGTCGCGTTGTGCGGCCAGCGCGTTAGCCTGCCAGTAGTAAGCATTCGGGGTCAGGGTGCTCTCGGGGTAAGCCTTGGCGAAGGCTTCGAAGGCGTTGCCCGCCTCCTTGAGCTTGTTGGCCTTGAACAGGTTGAGTGCCGCTTCGTAGCCGCGGGTTTCTGCGGCGGGATCGGCGGGTGGCGGCTTGGCCGGATCACTGGCGGCGTCGCCGGGCGCCACGGTTTCCGCTGGCTGCGCAGGGATCGTTTCAAGTTTGCGCAGGCGTCCGTCCAGATCGACGTAGAAATCCTGTTGCCGCTTCTTGGCCGATTCGAGTTCGTATTGAAGAGTTTCCACCTGCCCGCGCAACCTGGCGTTCTCCTCGCGCAAGGATTGAATCTGGTTAACCAGTTCAATCTGCGCCCGGGAGAGCGTATCGACGCGTTCGTTCATCTTGATCGACAGATCGCTGATCTGCCGGCGAGCTTCCTCGTCATCGAACAACGCTGCATGCGCCTGCTGGGCACCGAACAGGGCAATCAGCAGGGCGGCAACGGAGAGTGCCGGGCGAAAGCGCGGGCGGTGGGCTGGCATCTTAGAACTCGCCGCTGTAGAGCATGTCGCCGCGGCGGTTTTCAGCCCAAGCGGCATCGTTCTGGCCAGGGTTCTTCGGCTTCTCTTCGCCGAGGCTCACCGACTCGACCTGGTCTTCACGGGCGCCGAGGAGAACCAGTTGCTTCTTGATCGCATCGGCACGCTTCTGGCCGAGCGCGAGGTTGTATTCGCGGCTGCCGCGCTCGTCGGTGTTGCCCTGGATCAGCATCTTGAACTGGCGATTGCCGGTCAGGAACTTGGCGTGGGCGGCAACCAGATCACGGTACTCGGGTTTGATGTCGAACTTGTCGTAATCAAAATAGACACTGCGCTTCGACAGGATGTTCTTCGGATCGGTCAGTTCGGGCGGCAGCTTGCGGCTGTCCATGTTGCCGGCGGTCACGGTGGCGACCTTGCCGTCGTTGCCACGGGAATCGACCGGCGCAGCGGCCTGGTCGGCGTCGGGAGTCGAACTGCAGCCGACGATCAGAAGAGCGAGCAGAGCGGGAATTGCGAGGCGTTTCATTTCGGGGAATCTCCAGCGTCAAAAATAAAAAAATGTCCGGTTGTTCAACGGTCCGTTACCGAAGGTAGGGGCCCCAGGCCGGCTCACGGACGTCGCCAGCCGGGATTGAAAGGCGCTGCTTGATGCGCCCGTCGACCGAAACCGCCGACAGCACACCGCGACCACCGAGTTCGGTGGCAATCAGGATCATGCGGCCGTTGGGCGCGAAGGACGGCGATTCGTCCTTGTGGGAATCGGTCAGCACCTGCACCTGGCGGCTGGCGAGGTCCATCACCGCCAAGCGGAAGCCGCCGTCACGGCGGCTGATGAAGGCCATCGTCTTGCCGTCCGGCGAGATGCGCGGGGACACGTTGTAGCTGCCTTCGAAGGTAACGCGCTGGACGTCTCCTCCGTTGACACCGGTACGATAAATTTGCGGGCTGCCGCCACGATCGGAGGTGAAATACAGCGATTGCCCGTCAGGAGCGAAGAACGGCTCGGTATTGATCCCCGAGTTCGTGGTCAGGCGCTGGACGCCGGAACCGTCGGCATTGATCGTGAAGATCTGCGAACCGCCGTCTTTCGACAGGGTAACCGCCAGCTTCTGTCCGTCCGGGGACCATGCCGGCGCCGAGTTGGAGCCCTTGAAGTTGGCGATGACGGTCCGCTTGCCGCTGGCCAGGGAATGGACGTAGATGACAGGCTTCTTGTTTTCGAACGAGACGTACGCCAGGCGCGAGCCATCCGGCGACCAGGACGCCGAGATGATCGGCTCGCGCGAAATCAGTGCCGCCTGGGCATTCTGTCCGTCGGCGTCGGCAATGTGCAGTTCGTAACGCGCCGGGCCATTCTTGACGACATAGGCAATCCGGGTGGCGAAGACACCGGATTCGCCGGTCAGCTTCTCGTAGATGAAATCGGCGATACGGTGGCCGGAGGCGCGTAACATCGCCGTCGACGTGGTGAACGCGGCGCCGCCGAGCGAAGTCTGCCGGTTGATGTCGTATAGGCGGACACGCGCCTCCTGCCGACCGTTGACCGGGCTGACGCTGCCGGCAGCCAGCGCGTCGGCGCCGCGGTTCTTCCAGTCGGCGAAGGCCGGGGCCGTGTTCTCTGTCAAGGCCGCGCCGGCGGGGTCGATCAACTGGAAGAGGCCGCTGCGTTCAAGATCGCTGCGCACGACCGTGGTGATAGCACGGGCGGAGCCAAGGTCGCCGCCGAAGTCGGCGATGGCGACGGGGATACGGTTGGCTCCCGCACCGGTGATTTCGATGGTCAGTTCGGCATGCGCCGACGACAGGGCCAGGTTGGCCAGAACGCTGCATGCGATCAGGCTCAGGCCACGCAAAGAGAGCGAGGTTCGAAACATGGGACGCAGGCTTCCTCGAAAGAATGGGCGATTATATCGCCTTGGTGAAAGATGGACTTGTAACGAAAGGTAATCTTCGGCGGGGAACAACGGCTACCCGTCGAAGGGCCAGTATTTCAGGACAAGTTCCCGCTGGAACAGGCTTGGGTCGTCCGGCAAAGGGAGCGGGTCGGATTTCTTGATGGCGCGTTCAATCGCTTCATCCAGGGCTCGATTGCCGCTCGATTTGCTGATTCTGACGCCGATGACTTCCCCGGTAGGCAACTGTGTGATCTTGAACTCCGCTTCCGGATTGCCCTTGATGCCCGGAGGAAGGACGATGTTGCCCCTGATCTTTCCTCGCAAGGCGGCGATGTATTTGCCTTCGCCGGCCTTTCTTGCCGCAGCGGCTTGTGCGCCCTTAATCTGGCCGAGCTGGCTGAATTCGGCGTCAAGGGCGGCGTTGCGGCTTTGTGCTGCCTGAGTTGCGGCCTTGTGCTGATCAAGTTGCCGCTCTTCGCGTTCCATCGCCTTTTTCCAGTCCGGCTCCTCAGGCTTGGGTTCCGGCTTTTTCGGTTCCTCTTTCCTGGGCTCGGGCTTCTTCGGCTCTTCCTTCTTTGGTTCCGGCTTCTTGGGTTCTTCTTTTTTTGGCTCCGGTTTCGGCTCGGGCTTCGATTCCGGCTTTTTCGGTTCTTCCTTCTTCTTTTCTTCCTTGACTGCGATATCGGGCTTCACCGGTGGCGTCGGCTCGACTTTCGGTTCAGGCTTGGGTTCAGGCTTCGGCTCCGGTTTGGGCTGGGGTTGCGGCTCGGGCTTTGGGGGCGGAGGAGCGGGAGCAGGTTCGGGCTTCGCAACGGCGACCGGGCCGGAGGTGGAGCGCCAGACCTCGATGGCGACCCCCGAGGGTACCTCGCTTTTCCACTGCACCCCGAAAAAAAGAGCGCCGACGAGCAGCAGATGCACGGTGGCAGACAGCGCCAACGCGGCGACGTTGGGCTTTTCTTCCGGGGGCAAGGGGGAGAAGTCGTCGTCGGTCACAGCAGCTATTTGCCGGTTGTCTGGACGAGCAGGCCGATACGCTTGACCTGTCGTCGTTGCAGCTCATCCATAACTTTCAGCACGGCCTCGTACTTGACGTTCTTGTCGCCGACGATCAGGACCGGCCGGTCGGGATTCTTGATCTGGGCATTGATGATGGCCTGCGTCAATTCGTCCTTGCCGAGCGGGGTTTCCTGCCCCTTGTCCATGAGCGACAGCTTCTCGTTTGCGTCGATATTCACCTGCAGAGCCTCTGCCGGCGCTTCGGCGGCTTTGCCGACCGAGGGGACATCGATGCTGGCGGTGGTCATCATCGGCGCGGTGACCATGAAGATCACCAGCAGCACGAGCATGACGTCGATGTAGGGGACGACGTTGATTTCGTTTTTCAGGCGGCGTTCGCGCATGGTGCCTCCCGCTCAGCGCATCTGGCGCTGGAGGATGTTCGAGAACTCTTCCATGAACGACTCGAAGCGGGTGGCCAGGCGGTCAATCTCATGGGAAAAGCGGTTGTAGGCGACGACCGCCGGAATCGCAGCGAAGAGACCGATGGCCGTGGCGACCAGCGCTTCGGCGATCCCCGGCGCGACGGCGGAAAGCGTTGCCTGGCCGACGTTGGAGAGGCCGCGGAACGAGTGCATGATGCCCCAGACGGTACCGAACAGGCCGACGTAGGGGCTGACCGATCCGACCGAGGCGAGGAACGCGAGGTGGGCGTCGATGTTGTCGATCTCGCGCTGGTAGGTGGCGCGCATCGCGCGGCGGGAGCCGTCGATGATGTCCTTGGGGTCGAGGTTCTTCTGGCTGCGCAACTTGGCGAATTCACGAAAGCCGGCTTCGAAGATGCGTTCCATGCTGCCGGTGCCGTGGCGGTTGTTGACCGCGCTCTGGTACAGGCTGTTCAGATCGCCGCCGCTCCAGAAGTCGCGCTCGAACAGTTCGGTCTGCGACTTGGCCTCCTTGACGGTGAACCACTTGCGGAAAATGTAGTACCAGGACATGAAGGAAACGCTGGCGAGCATCAGCATCACAGCCTGGACGACCGCGCTGGCGTTGAGGATCAGATGCAGGATGGAGAGATCTTGCGAGACGTTCATTGGATGGCTTCCAGTTGAGCCCGCATCGGCGCGGGAATGGAGGTGACTTTCATCTGGCCCGCGCCGCTATCCACGCTGACGCAGACGATCTGAATTCTGCCGCTGATCAGTTCGTCCCAGCCGTCTTCGGCCAGCGGGTTGCCGCGCCGGATGTGCTGGCGGAAGAATATCTGCGAGCGGGATATCTTCTCGACTTCGAGGCTGACGGTCAGCAGGTCGTCGAGCCGGGCCGGTTTCAGATACTCGAGGCTGACACTGCGCACGACGAAGGCGATGCCGGCATCGCGCAGCAGATCACCCTGCTCATGCCCGATCGAGCGCAGCCACTCGGTGCGGCAGCGCTCCAGGAATTTCAGGTAGTTGGCGTAGTACACCACGCCACCGGCGTCGGTGTCTTCGTAATAGATGCGAACAGGAATCGTGAAGGCGTTCGGCTTCTGCTCGTGTTTCATGGCGGGATTCTAGTTCTGCGCTGAAGACTTTGATGTAAGAGATTGTGACAAACTCTTGTTTTATGGCTTTTTCATTGGCTACGCCAGAGGTCGCCCTGGCTGTTGGAAGCCGGTGATTCAAGGCCAAGGTGGCGGTAGATCGCCGCCGTGGCGATGCGCCCGCGCGGCGTGCGCTGGAGAAAGCCCTGCTGGATCAGGAAGGGTTCCAGGACGTCCTCGATAGTGTCGCGGGCTTCACCGATGGCTGCAGCGAGGTTATCCACGCCGACCGGGCCACCGCCGAACTTGTCGATCACCGCGGAGAGCAGCTTGCGGTCCATGATGTCCAGACCACCGTGATCGACATCGAGCATCGAGAGGGCTTCGTCGGCGACCGTGCGGGTGATGTGGCCCGAAGCCTTGACCTCGGCGAAGTCGCGGACACGACGCAGCAGGCGGTTGGCGATGCGCGGCGTGCCGCGCGAGCGGCGGGCAATCTCGAGAGCGCCTGCGGGATCGGCGGGAACCTTGAGCAACTGCGAGGAACGCGTGACGATGTGCGTGAGTTCTTCCGGCGTGTAGAACTCCAAGCGGGCGACGATCCCGAAGCGGTCACGCAGCGGGTTGGTCAGCATCCCGGCGCGGGTCGTCGCACCGACCAGCGTAAACGGCGGCAGATCGAGTTTCACCGAGCGCGCGGCCGGTCCTTCGCCGATCATGATGTCGATCTGGAAGTCTTCCATCGCCGGGTAGAGGATTTCCTCGACGACCGGCGAGAGTCGGTGGATTTCGTCGATGAACAGCACGTCGTGCGGTTCGAGGTTGGTGAGCATCGCGGCGAGGTCGCCGGCACGTTCGAGCACGGGGCCGGAGGTCTGGCGGAGGTTGACGCCCATCTCGGCGGCAATGATGTGCGCCAGCGTGGTCTTGCCCAGACCGGGCGGGCCGAAGAGAAGGACGTGGTCGAGGGTGTCCTTGCGGCGCTTGGCGGCTTCGATGAAGATGCCCAGCTGCTCGCGGATCTTCGCCTGGCCAACGTAGTCGGCGAGCCGCTTCGGGCGCAGGGCACGCTCGATCGCGTCTTCCTGGCTCGATTTCGATTCGGGCGAGATCAGCCGGTCGAGAGGAGCTTCGTTGAACGCCTCGAAGGAATCGGTCTCGATCATATCGACGGCTGCTCTTCGTATTCGGTCAGTGCCAGCCACTCGCGGATCAGCACCTGGCCGAGAGCCAGCAGCATCGGACCGAGGAACAGGCCGATGAAGCCGAAGACGAGAACGCCGCCGAAGATGCCGACGACGATCAGCAACAACGGCAGGCTGGACGTGCGCGAGATCAGGATCGGCTTGACGAAATTGTCGACGCTGCTGATCCCGAACATGCCCCACAACACCATGAAGATCGCCCAGCCGGTCTGCCCGCTGTCGTAGAGCCACACGGCGGCGCCAAGCCAGATCAGGGTCGCGCCGATGACCGGAACCATCGAGAAGATGAAGGTGGTGAAGGTGAGCATGGCCACGCCGGGAACGCCGGCGATGGCGTAGCCGATCATGGCGACGAGCGCCTGCGCGGCGGCGGTGCCGACGATGCCGACCATCACGCCGGTAACCGTGCCTTCGGCCAGTTTGAGCATCCGCTGGCCGAGGTCACCGGCGATCTTGCGCGCCCCGTTGCGCATCGCAGCGGCATACTTCTCGGCATCGCGGAAAATGAAAAAGACGAAGAAGATGACCAGCATCAACTGGATCAGCCCCTGGCCGAGCAATGAGACCGTGGCGACCGCCATCTTGCGGGTCGGGTCGATCAGCTGGCGCAGGAGATTGTTCATCTCTTCCCGGCTGGCAGCGAGTTCGTGCCAGTACGTGTCGATGACGTTGCCGATGACCGGCCAGTTGCTCATCCATGCGGGCGGGTCGGCCGGCAGTCCGGTTTCGAGCATCGGGCGGAAGTAACGCAGCGCCGTTTCGATGCCCTGGGCCAGGGTGCCGGAGAGCACAGCCAGCGGCGCAAGCAACAAAAGAACGAGCAGAATCGACATCAGCAACGCGGCGAGGTGGCTGCGTCCGCGGCAAAACGTCACCATGCGGTCGCGTAGCGGTGCAGTGGTGACGCAGATGACCACCGCGAACATCAGCGTGCCAGTAAAAGGCAGCAGCACCGCGACACACCCCACCAGCAGCAAGGCGACGATGGCGATCTGGATGATCTGTTTCTGGGCGGAAGTAATCTGGTGCATTTACGCTTTGGACAAAAGTTTGAGGGCCTGGCGAATGCCGTCCGACGTTGAGAGCCCCGGCGGCAGCTGCTTCATGACCGCCGAAGCTTCGCGGTCATTGTATCCCAGCGCCAGCAGGGCGTTGATGATGTCGTGCTGGCTGTCCTCGATGGCACGATGGGCGGTTGGCAGCGCGTCGGCGAGCTTGCCCTTGAGTTCGAGCAGCAACCGCTCGGCGGTCTTCTTGCCGATGCCCGGAACCTTGGTGAGGCGACCAACTTCCTGGCGTGCAATGGCTTCAGCCAGTTCGCCGACCGACAGCCCGGACAGCACGGCGAGCGCAGTGCGGGCGCCGATGCCGGATATCTTGAGCAGTTGCCGGAAGGCGAAACGCTCGGTGTCGCTGCCGAAGCCGTACAGGAAATGGCCATCCTCGCGGACGGCGAAGTGAGTGAACAGAGTCGTTTTTTCTCCGATGACCGGCAGATTGAAAAATGTGCTCATCGGGACATCGACCTCATAGCCGACGCCAAGCACATCGATCACCACTTGCGGTGGCGTCTTTTCCAGCAGTGTTCCCGTCAGTCGCCCGATCATCGGTTTTTTGCCTCGCTTGGTTTGCTCAGAATCATCCGGCCGTTGCGAATCCGGAATCCTTTCGTTGACATGCTTCCCAGTCCTTGCCCGCCATGTGCGTGGGCGATGGCGCAAGCCAGCGCGTCGGCGGCGTCGGGGCTCGGTTCGCCGGGCAGCGAGAGCAGCCGGCGAACCATATGCTGCACCTGCGTCTTGTCCGCATGCCCGTTGCCGACGACCGCCTGCTTGACCTGCAAGGCGGTGTACTCGGCAACCTCGATGCCGCCGGCAACCAGCGTGGTGATCGCCGCCCCGCGCGCCTGGCCCAGCAGCAAGGTCGATTGGGGGTTAACGTTCACGAAGACGATTTCGATGACAGCCTGATCGGGTTCGTATTTCTGCAGCAGTTCGTTGATCCCCCGGTTGATCGTGCCGAGCCGGGCCGGCAGGGACGTTGTCGCGTCGGTACGGATGCAGCCGCTGGCAATGTACGCGAGACGGGTTCCCGTCTTCTCGATGACGCCGAAGCCGGTGACACGCAGTCCCGGATCGATGCCGAGGATGCGGATGAGTGAAGGAGTCGTCGGGGACAACGTCGGGATGCTCGTGGGCGCGGAGAACTGGCGAATGAAGCGCACAGTATACCGAGTCCGGCTTGCGAAGCACTCTTGCCTGCGACCGGAAAACCGAAATGAAAAGACTGCCCAAGCGCGTGAAAGCGCATTGGGCAGTACTGGCAATGGATTTGGCGGGTGGGCTCAGGCAGGCAAAGGGGCGTTGGCCTTTTTTGCCGCGAAGTACTGGTATGCCACCAACAGGATCAACACTCCCAGCCCGATGATATCGGTGTAGAGCCCACTGTCGATCAGGGCCAAAGCACCGCCGGCGGCGACCAGGCGCATGAGCGGATTCGTTCTGGTAAACAGATAGCCTTCGGTGGCAACACCGATCATGAATACGCCGATGCAGGCGCCAACAGCGACGCGCAGCCCTTCCAGGAAGGTCGTGTCGATCAGGAGCAACTGCGGCGAATAAACAAACATGAACGGCACGATGAAGCCGGCAATGGCCAGCTTGACCGCGGCGAAACCGGTCTTCATCGGATCACCGCCCGAAACGCCGGCCGCCGCGAAGGCCGCCAGTGCGACCGGCGGCGTGAGGTTGGCGAACATGGCGTAGTAGAAGGAGAACATGTGCGCGGCGATCACCGGGATGCCCAGTTTGGCCAGGGCCGGAGCGGCGACCGTAGCGGTGATGATGTAGGCCGGAATCGACGGCACGCCCATGCCCAGGATCATGCAGGTGATCATGGTGAAGATGAGCGTAATGACCAGGCTCTTGCCGCCGAGCGTGATGATGGTGTTCGCCATCGTCAGCCCGAAGCCGGTCTTGGAGGTAACGCCGATGATGATGCCCACGCAGGCGCAGGCGATGGCCACGGCGACGGTTTGCGAGGCGCCATCGGCGAACGCGTCGCAGATGTCCTTGAAACTCATCCGGGTGCTCTTCTTCAAGGCCGCCACGAGGATGGTTGCAACGATGGTGATCACCGCGGAGAAAACGACGGTTGTACCCGAAAAGAGCAGCAGGTAGAGCAGGAGGAAGATCGGGATCAGCAGATGGCCCTTGTCCTTCATGACGTTTTTCACGAGGGGCAGACGTTCCTTCGGCAGGCCGACAAGATTGGTCTTCCCTGCACGCAACTGGACCTGGACGATGATCCCGAGGTAGTACAGTAAGGCGGGAATGGCCGCGTGGATGATGATCGTCGAATACGGGACGCTCAGTATCTCGGCCATGATGAACGCCGCCGCCCCCATGACCGGCGGCAGCAATTGCCCGCCGACGGACGACGAGGCTTCCACCGCGCCGGCAAAATCCTTCGAGTAGCCGGTTTTCTTCATCAGCGGAATGGTGAACGCGCCGGTGGTGACCACGTTGGCGACGGCGGAGCCATTGATCGAACCGAGCAGGCCGGAAGAGATCACCGCCACTTTGGCCGGTCCGCCCTTGGTATGCCCGGCCAGCGCCATGGCCAGGTCATTGAAGAAGGAACCCATCCCCGATTTGCCCATGACGGCGCCGAACAGGATGAACAGGAAGATGTAGCTTGCCGCAACACTGACCGACGTGCCATAGATACCTTCGGTATTGGCGAAGAAGTGATTGGAGAGTTGCATCCAGGTGTAGCCGCGGTGCCCGAAGACCCCGGGAACGCTCCGCCCGAAAAGGCCGTAGGCGATGAACAGCAGGCTCAGGACGGGGAGCGCCCAGCCAGCAGAGCGTCTCGCGGCTTCGAGAACCAGCACGGTCAGCAGAGTCGCCACGACGAGATCGGGGGTGTTGGGCATCCCCGCCCGTTCGACCACGCCGAGATAGTCGACCCAGACATACGCCGCCACGGATATGGACAAAATGACGAGCAGCCAATCCCACCAGGAAACGTGCTTGAAGTCGCTCCGCTTGCTGAACGGGTACATGACGAAACAGAGTGCGAGCATCATCGAGACGTGCAGCGAGCGATGCTCGAGCACGACCGGCGTGCCAACCAGCGAGGTGATGAAGTGGTACAGCGTCACGCCGATGCAGGCCAGATAGAACAACTTGGCGATCCATGGCGTCGCCAGCTTGCGCACGCTGGATTCCTTGTCCAGATCCTTGATCAGATTCAATTGCTCTTCGGTCAGTTCGCCGGCCATGGCCTTGGCGATGGCCTCGTCCGAGCCGTCCTGGCCGGTGTCGGCGCGCAGGCCGTCGCCGGTATTTTTATCGTCTTGCTTCATTTCCGCCATTTTGGTTCACCTTTGTCCGCTTTTTCGATAACGAGCCGCAATCGGGTGTGCTCGGGAAGTTCGCTGCCACGCGTGATCCGAATACCGTCGAGCACCAGTTCACGCGTTGAAAAGTGCGAGTTGAGCCATACGAGTTCGGCAAAGGACTGATCGATGCCCTGCATGTGGATCAGCCCGTCCTTGATGAAAGTGACGCGCCCCTTGTCTTCCGGAATCCCCGCCCCGAACGCCGGGAACGTGATCTCGTCGAGGATCAGGTTGAGGTGCTCGTCGACGTGGTAGTACTCGTTCCAGGGAATCTTTTCCAGGGAGTGCACCCAGGCGAACAACAGGCGACTGTTGACCCGCGCGGGTGTCTCCACGTACACACGGCCTGTCTTCCAGTCATGGATGCGCAGGACGGCCTCGTGTGTCGGGGGCGAAGCACACCCCCCGAGCAGCAGGATGAAAATAGCCGCAACAACGCGTCTGGCGCACGAATTTCCAGGCGTACGCCAGACGCCATGACATGAAAAGCAGGCGAGGACCCCCTGCATTTCCTTACTTCATCAGGCCCGCTTCCTTGTAGTAGCGGATCGCCCCTTCGTGGAGCGGAACCGACGTGCCGGTGACACCGCGCAAGGCGGTTTCCGGCTTGATGTTGGCTTTGGCCGTGGCATGGGCGCCCTGGATGGTTTCCAGTCCGGCCGGCGAGAAGACGTTCTTCAGGATGTCGTGAACGACCTCGGCGGGAAGCTTCTTGTCGGCCACCAGGATGTTCATGACGGCGGTGGTCTGCGTGTCGGCCGGGGTACCGTAAGTCGCTGCCGGGATGTTCGACTCGATGTAGAAGGGGTACTTCTTGATCAGGCGCTGCCGGGCTTCGCCGTCAACCGGAACGAAGGCGATTTTCTTGGTCACGCCAAGTTCGCGGATGGTCGCGTTGCCCAGTCCGGAGGTGACGAACGCCGCGTCGATCAGGCCGTTCTTCATCTGGTCGATGGCCTCGCCATAGTTGAGGTAATCAACCTTGACGTCCTTGTAGGTCATGCCGTGCGCTTCGAAGATCATCCGGGCGTTGATTTCCACGCCGGAGTTGGGGGCTCCCACGCCGATCCGTTTGCCCTTGAGGTCGGCGAACGACTTGATGCCCGAGTCCGCGGTAGTCACGATCTGGACGACGTTCGGCCAGAGGCCCATCAAGGCGCGCAGGTTAGCCGCCGGTTTCTTCCCTTCGTAGGCGCCGAAGGCTTCGACCGCCTGAATGACGGCGTCGGACATGGCGATCGCGATTTCGCCCTGGCCGGTCTGGAGGGCGTTGATGTTCTCGGCCGTGGCACCCGTCGCTGTGGCGGACGCCTTGTAGCCCAGCTTGCCGATCAGGGTGGAAAAGGCGCCGCCGATCGGGAAGTAGATGCCGCTGGAGGGACCGGTCAGCACGGTGATGTAGTGGTCGCCGCGTTTGATGTCCTGCGCGGAAGAGACCGAGGGCAGGGTGGACAGTGCCATGGCGAGCGGTACGGCAACGGCACAGAGAAGACGTCGACTGCTTTTCATTGTAAAACCCTCCTTGTTGAGTATTGAGCTTTGCCATTCGCCTGCAAGGAACGGATGCGGAAAAACCACGAAACGACACGCTTGAAGACGGGCCTATGCAGGCGTGATGGTCTGCTAGCGTACAGCAAATCCTGTGCCAGCGAGAAAGTTCCGGTCCGCCTGCGCAAGCGCTTGAAACAACGCCCTTCCCGTGCTGCGCATTGGTCGCAGCACGGGCGCCGTGTCGGCTTTTCCGGAATCGCTTTTCGCAGGCGTGCGGATTTCCGCACATTGAGCGAATCGAAGGCACCCCGGGCAAGGAGACCCCTGCGTTTTTGTATGGAGGGGACACCGCCTTGTGTCGCATAATCACCGCCTGATGAGCAATCCGGGTCTGACTTTGAACAAAAAATGGAACGCATGCGTATAGCCGGTCTCGCTGCCCGGAGCAGTCGCGCCTGGACCCGGTCGATGCTGCGGCTCTCCCTCGCCCTGATCGTTTGCGTCCTCACGGGCTGGGGCGTGCGCGAGCTGGTGCTGGTGCATCAGCTCGACCTGCTGGCCCTGCAGTCGCGGCATCACGTCGAGTTCTTCCGCATGAGCCTGCAGTCCCTGCTTTCGCGCAACGAGTCGCTGCCCCGTGTCATCGCGATGGAGGAGCGGCTGCTGGCGTTGCTGGCCAATCCCGCGGACACGAAGGCGCAGGATGCGGTCAACAACTACCTTCTCGACGTGCAACACGGAGCGGGCATCAATGCCGTGTATCTGATGGACCGCAACGGATTGACGCTCGCCGCGAGCAACTTCCAGTCGGCGAGTTCGTACATCGGGCACAGCTATGCTTTCCGCCCGTATTTCCAGCTGGCATTGCACGGCGGCCTGGGCCGGTTCTACGGCCTCGGAGCGACAACCGGGGAACCCGGCTATTTCCTGGCGTCGCCGATTGCCGGTCCGGACGGCCCAATTGGCGTCGTCGTCGTCAAGATAAGCCTTGAGGATTTCGAATCCGCTTTGGTACGCAACGGTGATCCGGTCCTGCTGGTCGACGCCAACGGGGTCGTCTTTCTGTCCTCGGTTCCGGAGTTCAAGCACCGCACCCTGATGCCGCTCGACGCCGAGGTCATGCAGAAGATCAGAGCGTCTCGCCAGTACGGCGACCAGAATCTGCGCCCCCTGGGCATCCGCTTGCAGCTGCAGGACGAGCCGCAACAGATTCGCGCCAGCCTGCAGGGACGGGCCGATGACGTCTATCTCGCACAATCGGTGCTGACAGCGCCCGAAGGATGGTCGATCGTGCTGCTGTCGTCGACGCGACAGCAGCGGCAGAACGCGCTGCTGGCCGGAATGGCGACAGGCCTGGCGGTGGCCTTTGCGCTGTCGGTGCTGTTCTTCTTCCGCCTGAACATCAAGCGCTATCACGAGCGTCGGCAGGCGGAGGCGGCGTTGCGCCAGGCGTATGCCGACCTGGAGAAGCGTATCGCCGAACGGACGGCTGACCTGACGGCGACCAACGCGTCGCTGGAGGAAAAGGTTGGTGCGCTGAAGACGACGGAAACCATCCTCCGCGAAACGCGGGACAGCGCCGTGCAGGCCGGCAAGCTCGCCGTGCTCGGGCAGATGGCCGCCGGGATCAGCCACGAACTGAATCAGCCGTTGACCGCCTTGCATACCTTTGCCGACAACGCGGTCGGCCTGCTCGAACGCGGCGATGTCGCCGAAGTCCGTGAAAACCTCGGGCTGATCCGCCAGATGGCCGCGCGCATGGGACGTATCGTCGGCGAGATCAAGAGCTTCACGCGCAAGCCGGCGCTGGCGCGCCGCCCGGTGGGAGTGACCAGTGTCGTGGTCCAGGCATTGATGCTGGTTGAAGCGCGGCGAAGACAGGTCGAGGCGCAGATCGATGCGCTGGACATACCGGACGATCTGCAGGTGTGGGCCGACCCGCAGCGGCTCGAGCAGGTACTGGTCAATCTCCTGCTCAACGCGCTGGATGCCGTGGCCGACTCCGCGCAAAGGCGCGTCAATGTCACCGCCTGCCGGGTGGACGGGCGGGTACGCATCGTGGTGCGCGATAGCGGTAGCGGGATCGACGCGGCGACGCTGCCGCATCTCTTCGAGCCCTTTTTCACCACCAAGTCCGTCGGACAGGGACTCGGGCTGGGGCTGGCCATTTCGCGGATGATCGCCAGCGAACTGGGCGGCAGCCTCGACGCCCGTAACAGCGACGGGGGCGGCGGTGCGGAATTCACCGTGGAACTGGAGGGGGCATGAGTGTGGACGACACCGGCACGCAGACGGCGCGGCCGGTCTACCTGATCGAAGACGACGAGACTGTGCTGCGCGCCTGCGCGCAGGCGCTGAAGCTGGCTGAACTGGAGGTGCGCACCTTTGCCAGTGCTGAGCAGGCGCTTGCGGCCTGCGGGGACGATCCGCCGGCGGTGGTTGTCAGCGACGTGCGCATGGCCGGCATGAGCGGGCTGGAACTGCTCGACGTCATGTGGCAGCGTGACCGCGAGGTGCCGGTCATCCTGATCACCGGGCACGGCGACGTCTCGATGGCCGTCCAGGCCATGCGCGCGCATGCCTATGATTTCATCGAAAAACCGTTCAGTTCGCCGCGGCTCGTCGATGTCGTTCGCCGTGCGCTGGAGCGGCGCGCCCTGCTCACGGAAAACCGCGTTCTGCGCGAACAGCTCGGCACCATGCGCGAGATGCCGCTGATCGGCTCGTCGGAGAGCATTCAGCGCGTGGCGCGGACGATCGACTCGCTGGCGCCGACCGACGTGGATGTGCTGATCCACGGCGAGACCGGCACCGGCAAGGAAGTCGTGGCGCGCGCGCTGCACGCGCGCAGCGGCCGTTCCGGTCCGTTCGTGGCGCTCAATTGCGGCGCCTTGCCGGAATCGGTTTTCGAAAGCGAGATCTTCGGCCACGAAACCGGGGCGTTTACCGGGGCCGACAAGCGCCGCATCGGCAAGATCGAGTACGCCAGCAACGGCACGCTGTTCCTTGACGAAATCGAATCGATGCCGCTGGCGCTGCAGGTAAAGCTGCTGCGCGTGTTGCAGGAGCGCTGCGTCGAGCGCCTTGGCAGCAACGTCAGCATCCCCGTGAACTGCCGGATCGTCGCGGCGACCAAGACCGATTTAAAGCGCCTGTCCGACCAGGGCGGTTTTCGCGCCGACCTGTACTATCGGCTCAACGTGGTGACCATCGAACTGCCACCGCTGCGGCAGCGCCTCAGCGACATCGCGCCGCTGATGACCTACTTTCTCTCGCAGGCAAGCCAGCGCTTCAACCGCGAAGCGCCCGCATGGGACGAACAGGATCTCTTCCGCTGGCAGCATCACGACTGGCCGGGCAACGTGCGCGAGCTGAAAGCTGTCGCCGAACGGCTCTGCCTCGGCGTGGGTGATGGCCTGGAGGGAATCGAGACGGCCGCGGTGTCCCTTTCCGCACGCATGGACAACTATGAGCGGAGCCTGATTCGCGAGGCATTGCGCGGCACACGTGGCAACGTGGCGGCGGCGGCGGAGCACCTGCATCTGCCACGGAAGACGCTGTACGACAAGCTGGCGCGGCACCAGATCGATCCGGAATCGTTCCGCTGAAAACAGCCTCCGGGGCGGAGGCCTGGGACTTCGCTGTGGGAGTCTATTTCAGGCCGAGGATCCACTTCGCCAGCTTTGCCGCGTCGTCCGGCTTGACTGCTGCGTTGGGCGGCATGAACGGCATGGTGGCCTTGCCTTTCTTCTGCCAGCCGACCCCTCCCGGCGACGGCGTGCCCTTGAGGATGGCGTTCGTGAGGCGTGCCTCGGCATCCTTTTGCCCTGCATATTCCTGGGCGACTTCCTTGTAGGTCGGACCGATCAGTTTCTTCTCCACGGTATGGCAGGCCAGGCAGCCTTTGGCTTTGGCCAGCGACTCGTCGGCGAGGACCACGCCGGATGCCCCGAGGCACAGGATGCCGATCAGGCAGAGGAAACGGGTTTTCATGCAAAACACTCCTGGTCGTTGAAGGTCGTTGGGAAACGGGTGGACTTGCTTGGCGGGGTTCAGTTCCGGCTCGTCGTCGCCAGCAGGAACCCCGCGCCGACGAACACCCCGCCAAAGAAACGGTTCTGCGCCTTCATGGCGCGCAAATCGTGCAACCAGCGCCGCAACCGGGAGGCGAGCAGGGCGTAGCCGGACATCACCAGCGTGTCGACGCCGCACATCGTGGCGCTGAGAATCAGGAACTGGAGCCATTGCGAGCGTGCCGGATCGATGAATTGCGGCGTCAGCGCGGCCATGAAGACGATCGCCTTGGGGTTGGTCAGATTGACCAGCAGGCCCTGGAGGAACAAGCCGTTCGGGCGATTGACGGCCGATGTATCGTCAAGGGCGTGCGGGATTTCCCGCCATTTCTGGATGCCGAGCCAGACCAGATAGCCGGCGCCGACGAACTTCATGATCTCGAACGCGGTTGTGGACGCCATCAGCACGGCGCCAAGGCCGGCAAAGACGATCCCCAGTTGGATCAGCAGGGCCGCCTGCAACCCGCCGATGGCACGCAGCGCTGCCAAGTAGCCATGACGGAGGCCGACGCTCATGCTTGTCGCCGCGCCAGGTCCGGGCGAGACCGCGATCAGGATCGCGGCGAGAAGGAAGGCCAGCCAGGTGCTCAGGGCCATCGGCTCAACGCCGCTTGATCTGGTTCAGGTCGCGCACGGCGCCCTTCGCTGCGGACGTGGCCATCAGGCCGTAGGCTTGCAGCGCGGTGGACACGCTGCGCTGGCGCGGTTCCGCCGGTTGCCAGGCGCCGTCGCTCCGGGCTTCCATCACGGCGCGACGCCTCAGCAGCTCGGCATCGGGAACGGCCAGATGGATGCGCCGGTTGGGGATGTCGATCTCGATCGTATCGCCGTGCTCGACCAGCCCGATCAGCCCGCCCTCGGCCGCCTCCGGAGAGACGTGCCCGATGCACAGGCCCGAGGAACCGCCCGAAAAACGCCCGTCGGTGACCAGCGCGCAGACCTTGCCGAGGTGCTTGGACTTGAGGTACGAGGTCGGATAAAGCATTTCCTGCATGCCCGGCCCGCCCTTCGGGCCCTCGTAGCGGATCAGCACGATTTCGCCGGGCTTCACCCGGTCGCCGAGAATGCCCTGCACGGCGGCGTCCTGGCTTTCGAAGACGTGCGCGGTGCCGGTAAATTTCAGGATGCTTTCGTCCACGCCCGCCGTCTTGACGATGCAACCGTCCTCGGCGAGGTTGCCGTAGAGCACGGCGAGACCGCCGTCCTGCGAATAGGCGTTGGCTTTGTCGCGGATGCAGCCCTGCGAGCGGTCAAGGTCCAGTTCGGGATAACGCGCGCTCTGCGAGAACGCGGTCTGCGAGGGAATGCCGCCGGGCGCAGCCTTGAAGAATTCGTAGATTTCGTTGCTGTGGGCGTGGTGCATCACGTCCCAGATGTCCAGCGCTTCGCCGAGCGTCTTGGCATGGACAGTCGACGTGTTGCGATGGATCAGGCCGCAGCGGTCGAGTTCGCCGAGGATGCCGAAGATGCCGCCGGCGCGATGCACGTCCTCGATGTGGTATTTCTCGGTGGCCGGCGCGACCTTGCACAGGCAGGGCACCTTGCGCGAAATACGGTCGATGTCGGCCATGGTGAAATCGACGCCGGCCTCGCGGGCAACGGCCAGCAAATGCAGCACGGTGTTGGTCGAGCCGCCCATCGACACGTCGAGCGACATGGCGTTCTCGAATGCGTCAAACGTCGCGATGCCACGCGGTAGCACGGAAGCGTCGTCCTGCTCGTAGTAGCGGCGGCAGAGTTCGACGATCTGCGCGCCGGCCTTGAGGAACAGGTTCTTCCGGTCGGCGTGCGTGGCGACCACGGTACCGTTGCCCGGCAACGCCAGGCCGAGCGCTTCGGCCAGGCAGTTCATCGAGTTGGCGGTGAACATGCCCGAGCACGAGCCGCAGGTCGGGCAGGCCGAACGCTCGATGGCGTCGACATCCGCGTCGGAAACCGTGTCGTCGGCCGCCTTGATCATCGCGTCGACGAGATCGAGGTGGATGGTCTTGCCGTTCATCACCACCTTGCCGGCTTCCATCGGACCGCCGGAGACGAAGATCGTCGGGATGTTGACGCGCATCGCGGCCATCAGCATGCCCGGGGTGATCTTGTCGCAGTTGGAAATGCAGACCATGGCATCGGCGCAGTGGGCGTTGACCATGTACTCGACCGAATCGGCGATCAGGTCGCGCGAGGGCAGCGAGTAAAGCATCCCGTCGTGCCCCATGGCGATGCCGTCATCGATGGCGATGGTGTTGAATTCCTTGGCGACGCCGCCGGCCGCCTCGATGGCGCGGGCAACCAGCTGACCCAGGTCTTTGAGGTGCACATGACCGGGAACGAATTGGGTGAAGGAATTGACCACGGCAATGATCGGCTTGCTGAAATCGCCGTCCTTCATCCCCGTGGCGCGCCACAGGGCGCGGGCGCCGGCCATGTTGCGGCCGTGGGTCGATGTGCGGGAGCGATAGGCGGGCATGTCAGGTCTCCAAAAGAAAAGCGCCGCCGGGGGCGGGCAAGGGTGACGGGCTATAATCGCGATTCTATCCGAAAGACCTGCCGGTTGCCCCGGCGGATCAAACTACCCAGGCCCATGCTCATCTATCCGAAAATCGATCCGATCGCCCTGGAAATCGGCCCTCTGGCCATGCGCTGGTACGGGCTGATGTACCTGCTGGCCTTCCTGCAGTTCTGGTGGCTCGGGCGCCACCGGATTCTGACGCACCCGCGGCTGATCCGCGACGGCTGGCGCGTCGCCGAACTGGACGACCTGCTGTTCTACGGGGTAATCGGGGTGATCGCGGGCGGCCGTCTCGGGCAGGTGTTGTTCTACGAACCCGCCTACTACCTGCAGCATCCGCTGGAGATCTTCGCCGTATGGCACGGCGGCATGTCGTTCCACGGCGGCTTTCTCGGCGTCCTGACGGCGATGGCGCTGTATGTCCGCAAGACCGGACGCAACTGGCTCGACGTCACCGACTTCATCGCACCGCTGGTGCCGCTAGGCCTGGCGACCGGACGCATCGGCAATTTCATCAACGGCGAATTGTGGGGGCGGGTCGCCGACCCGGCGCTGCCGTGGGCGATGGTCTTCCCGCACGTCGACAACCTGCCGAGGCATCCGTCGCAACTCTATCAGGCGGGCCTGGAGGGCGTCGCGCTGTTCATCGTGCTCTGGCTCTTTTCCGGACGGGAGCGGCCGCGCGGCGCGGTGTCCGGAGCGTTTCTCGCCGGTTATGGCGTGTTCCGTTTCTCTGCCGAGTACTTCCGGACACCGGACGCCGGAATCTTCGGCCTGTCCGAGACGATCAGCATGGGGCAGTGGCTGTCGCTGCCGATGATCGTGGCCGGCCTCGCCCTGTGCGGGTGGGCCTATCGCCGGCGCGCATGATTCCAGCCGGAAGGTGGCCGGCCCTGCGGTTTTCCGCAGCACCGGTCACGGGCGGCACGATTTGGAGGATAATCCCGGCTTGTTTTTGCAATGGTTCGTTTCATCATCGTTCTAAAGGAAAGTCGCAATGAATCTCACGCACATTGAGCATCTCGGTATCGCAGTCAAGAGCCTCGACGAAGCCATCCCGTTCTGGGAAAAGAAACTCGGCATGAAGTGCTACTCGATCGAGGAAGTCCAGGAGCAGAAGGTTCGTACCGCCTTCTTCAAGATTGGGCAGACGAAGATCGAATTGCTGGAATCCACCGATCCGGAAGGCCCGATCGGCAAGTTCATCGAAAAGAAGGGCGAAGGCGTGCATCACGTGGCCTTCGCCGCGGACGGCCTGCAGGCCAACCTGGACGAACTCGCCGCCAATGGCGTGCAACTGATCGACAAGACCCCGCGCAAGGGCGCGGAGGGCCTGAACATCGCCTTCCTGCATCCGAAGTCGACGGCTGGCGTGCTGATGGAGCTGTGCGAGGATCCGGCGAAGTAAATCGCAGATCGCGGAAGATTGCCCCCAGGAGTCCTGGGCATCAAGGAAACCGGCCAGCGTAAGTGGCCGGTTTTCGCTTATGATGCAGGATTCATTTTCAGGCTTGGGCCCGGTGTCTCAAGGGGGATGAATGAACGGATCTCTGCAGGCGGGTAAAGCTGCGCAAAATCTGCCGCTGTTTCGCGATGCGGCCGGCGCGGAGCGTTGGCTTGCAACACAGCCGCAAGCCAACGTGCCGGCCATGTTGGCCAATCTTCACTCACAGATCGAGGCGTTCGGCCAGGTCGCCGTCACGCCGCGTGAGCGCTTCCGCACGCTGGAGACGCTGCGCAAGGCGGTGTTCTCTGCCACCGGGGCGAGCCAGCGCCGCTTCGAAAACAAGCCACTGCCTCTGGCGCCGGTCGAGCAGGACACGCTCGACGCGGTTTGCCGTCTCTGGAAGACTTGCGCGGCGGCTTATCAGATCTGTGTCGATGCCTGCGCGAAAGGCGATCCTGCTTTGTCGAGCCGGGCGGCGCGGGTGGCGCATCGCGTGTTCGCCTGCCTGCGCCAGGAGCAGATGCATTGCTATGCGGCCGGCGTGGAGCCGGGGCCGGATTTCTGGAAACGGCTGCACGCCGCTTTCCTCGCCGCCGAGCGCCTCGGTGTTTCTGCCGAGCCCGTTGAAGACCGCTTGCTTGGTGAATCGCGGGAATCGACGATCGTCGGGCAATATGCCATGGCCGTGATGCTTTACCTCGCTCGCCCCCCCATGCTGGCGGGCGGTCACTTCGCCGCAGTGGTCCGCTGGCTGGTGCGCTGGCGTGAACAGGCGGCCGTTCTTTGCGCGCCGAACCCGGATCGCCGGGGCGGGGAAGTCGTGCTCGATCTGGCCGGAGCGGCTCCGATCGACAATGCATCGGACAAGCCGCAGCTGCCTCGGTGGCTTTCGCTGGATCGTGTGCTGCGCAAGATACGTAGCCGGATGGCGGCGCTGGACGCGGGCGAGTCGCCCGAGAATCTGAAGCTGGGCAGCGGCCTCCCGGCCGCGACGTGCAGGATGTTGCTGGAAGACCTCGCCGGACATCTGCAACGGCCGCCGTTCGGCTTCGCCGGCGTATCCGGCAACATGCCGCGACTGGCTGTCGGCACCGGCCTGCAGCGGATTCATTCCCTGATGGGCGGCGAGGGCTTGCACGCCGAACTGGACCCGAACGTGTCGGTCGATGACCGCTTGTTCAAGGAACAGCTGGCGGTGTTCGGGCACGTCGTCCGCGAGGTTGCGCCGACAGAACAACAACCCCTCGAATCCTGGCGTCTCGCGCTCAGGGAGCGCGAGGAACTGACGTTGTTGCGCGCACCTGATGAGGGCTCGTCGCGTCTTTCTTTGCGGAGCCTGCTGGCGATCCGGCAGCGGGATCATTTCCTGCTGGCCATGGTGACCGGCATCCAGCAGCGCGACGACGGGTTTCTCTGCGCGGTGATCAATCTGTTTCCCGACGGAGCGCTGCCGCGTGCCGTCGAGGTACGGGACAAGACCACCGGGCGGGTTGCGCGCCATCCGGCGTTCGAGATCGCCGCCAGCGACGGGAACGCACGTATGTTGCTGATCCCAGGCGGTCTGATGCAGCGCGCGGCTGCCGCGCGCATTTTCGACGCGACGGGCAAGCCGCTGTCCGGCCTTCGCCTTGGCGAATGCCTGGAACGTGGCGGCGATGTCGATGTCTGGAGCGTGTCGCCGGCATGATTATTCGGAGCAAATCGAAGTGAGCATTCTTGTCGTACTGACCAACCTGCCCAATCGCCAGTCGGCCGAAGAACTGGCGCGCTTTCTCGTCGAGAACCAGCTCGCGGCATGCGTCAACGTGTTGTCATCGTGCCGGTCGATCTACCGCTGGAAGGGCGAGGTCGAGGAGACCGACGAAGTGCCGCTGCTGATCAAGACCACGGAGGCGCGCTACGAGGCGCTCGAAGCGGCGATTCGCGCGCGGCACCCCTACGAGTTGCCGGAGATCATCGCCTTGCCCGTGGCGCAGGGGCTGCCGGACTACCTGGCCTGGCTGGCGGCGGAAACGCAGATGGACAACTGGCTGCCGACATGAAGCGTGCTTTCTGTTTCGTGCTCTTCTGGTTGCTCCCCACGATTGCGGGAGCGGCCGGGTTGCTGCCGCCCGAGCAGGCGTTCCGGCCATCGGCGATCGCCCTGGACGGCCAAACCGTGGAAGTGCGTTTCGACATCGCCGACGGCTACTATCTCTATCGCGACAAGTTCCGCTTCGCCGTCGAGCCGGATACGCTGCGCCTTGGCACGCCCGCCTTGCCGCCGGGCAAGGAGAAGATGGACGATACCTTCGGCCAGGTCGAGGTCTATTACCGGGAGGTGGCGATTCGCCTGCCGGTCGAGCGCAACAGCTCGGGAAATTTGCCTCTCGTGTTGCACGTCACTTCGCAAGGGTGCGCCGATCTCGGCGTCTGCTATCCACCGTTGAAGCAGACACTCAGCGTCGAATTGTTCGACTCGCCCGATCCGTCTGCAGTCCCGGCTGCACCAGCGGCAGGCAATGACGAATCCGGGCGGATTGCGGCGATGCTCGCGAATGCCTCGTCCTGGTGGGTGGCGATCAGCTTTTTCGGCTTCGGTCTGCTGCTCTCGCTGACGCCGTGCACCTTCCCGATGATCCCGATCCTCTCCGGCATCATCGTCGGCGCCGGACGCGATGGCCAGCCGGTTTCGCGCGGACGGGCCTTTGCGTTGTCGCTGGCCTACGTGTTCGGCATGGCGCTGACGCATGCCGTCGCCGGTGTCGCAGCCGGACTGACCGGGACGCTGATCTCAGCCGCACTGCAGAACGCCTGGGTGCTGGGCGGCATGGCGCTGATCTTCGTGGTGCTGGCGCTGTCGATGTTCGGCCTGTTCGAGCTGCAGATGCCCTCGTTCCTGCAGAGCAGGATTTCCGAGGAGTCCGCGCAATTGCGCGGTGGTCATCTGCCGGCGGTAGCGCTCATGGGCGCGCTTTCGTCGCTGGTGGTCGGGCCGTGCGTGGCGGCGCCGCTGGCCGGCGCATTGCTCTATATCGGCGGCACCGGCGATGCCCTGCTCGGTGGCCTGGCGCTGTTCTGCCTGGCTCTGGGCATGGGCGTGCCGCTGCTCGCGGTCGGGTTGTCGGCAGGCAGTCTTTTGCCCAAGGCCGGGCCGTGGATGGCGGCGATCAACAAGGTTTTTGGCGTCGTGCTGCTGGCCAGCGCGCTATGGATCGTCAGTCCGCTGATTCCGGTCGTCGCACAAATGCTGGCCTGGGCGCTGCTGCTGATCGTTCCGGCGATCTATCTGCACGCCCTCGACCCGTTGCCGCCGCAGGCGCATGGCTGGCAGCGCTTCGGCAAGGCGGTCGGCGTGGTCATGTTGCTGACCGGTGCGGCGATGCTGGTCGGAGTGCTCTCCGGCGCCCGTGATCCGCTGCAGCCGCTGGCCCGGATCGGTATGGCCGGCGGCAGCGAGGTGCGCCCGTTGCCGTTCGAGCGGGTGCGTTCGCTGGCGGAACTCGACGCTCGCATCGGCAGCGCCGGTCGTCCTGTCATGCTCGATTTCTATGCGGACTGGTGCGTCTCCTGCAAGGAGATGGAACGCTTCACCTTTGCCGATCCGCGCGTCCGCGCCAGGCTCTCGGGCTGGCTGCTGCTGCAGGCCGACGTCACGGCGAATTCCGCCGAGGACAAGGCGCTGCTGGCGCACTTCAAGCTCTTCGGTCCGCCGGGCATCGTCTTCTTCGACCCGTCAGGGCGCGAGGTACCCGGGGTGCGCGTCGTCGGCTTCCAGGACGCCGACGCGTTTCTCAGTTCGCTGGCGGCGACTCGGCTGTGACCGAGGCAGCCACGCCGGCGGTGAGGATGCCGAGTATGACCTGCGCATGTTCGGCGGCTTCGCGCCCGAGGCTGGTCAGGTAACCGCCGTCGACCTGGGTGACGAGGCCCTTGGCGTGCAGGCGCTGCACGGCGGCCTTGACGTTCTCGTCGGCCGTCTTGTGCACCTTGATCCCCTGCTGTCCGGTGTCCAGATCGAAGCGGATCAGGGTGTTCAGCTCATGAACCAGATCGGTGGTGAAAGGCATGGTCGTCCCCTGCGGCAAATGGCCGGAAAGCCTCATTCTACGTGAGGTTGTTCACGAGCTGCACGAAAGCATCGAGCAACCGGGACGATTCCTGGCCCACGCCGGCCGTTTTGCGGCAAAGTGCTCCTTGCCCGGCTGCTCCCTGTAGGGGTGGCGAAGGACGTCGAGCAGTTCGTGGATTCCCGAAGCGTCCCCCTGCTCGGCGCGGTCGATGGCTTCCTGCGTCAGGTAGTTGCGCGGGACATAGCAGGGATTGACTGCGTTCATGCGTGCGTGCCGGAAGGTGTCGGATTCGTTGTCGGCACGTACGCGCTCCGCCCAGCGTTGCAGCCAGGCCGCCAGGGCCTCGGCATGCTGAACCTGCCTTGCGGCGTCGTAAAAAGCAGCGCCGAGCGGTTCCGCCGCAGGGGCGCCCGGGCTGAGATCGGCCAGCCTGCGGAAAAAAAGAGTCATGTCGATTTCCGCGCGATTCAGGAGATCGAAAGCGTCTTCGAGGAGTTGTGCGTCGCCGTCGCGCCAGCCGGCGAAGCCCAGTTTCGCGGCGAAAGTGCGCTGGAACGCCTGCGTGTACGTGGCGTTGAACCGGTCCAGCCCTGCTCCGAATACCTCGGGATCAGGAACAATGGTGCCGAGGGCGTCTGCCAGCCGTTCGAGATTCCAGCGGGCGATCATCGGCTGGCGGGCGAAGCAGTAGCGCCGTCCCTGGGCATCGGTGGTGTTCGGCGTCCACGCCGGGTCGAAGTTGTCGATCCAGCCGTAGGGACCGTAATCGATGGTCAGGCCGAGAATCGACATGTTGTCGGTGTTCATCACCCCGTGCACGAAGCCGACACGCATCCAGTGCACCATCAGCCGCGCCGTGCGGACACAGATTTCCTCGAACCAGCGCGCCATCCGCTGCTCCGGATCACCGCCGATCTCCGGAAAATCCCGCGCCAGCGTGAAATCCACGAGTTGCCTGAGCAGTGCCTCGTCGCCGCGCGCCGCCGGCAGTTCGAAATGTCCGAAACGGATGAAGGACGGCGCCACGCGGCAAACGATCGCGCCCGGTTCGTCGGCCGGGTGGCCGTCGTAGAACATGTCGCGCTCGACGGCTTCGCCGGTGGCGACGAGGGACAAGGCGCGCGTCGTCGGGATGCCGAGATGATGCATCGCCTCGCTACAGATGAACTCGCGGATCGACGAACGGAGCACGGCACGGCCATCGGCGCGCCGTGAGTAAGGCGTCCGTCCCGCCCCTTTCAGCTGCAGTTCGAAACGCTGGCCGGCGTGGTTGACGGCCTCGCCGAGAAAGATGGCACGACCGTCACCGAGTTGGTCGGCCCAGGAACCGAACTGGTGGCCGCCGTAGCAAGTGGCATAAGTCTCCATGCCTGGCAGGAGCCCGTTGCCGGAAAGTGCGGCGAGCCAGTCGGCGGAGTGGAGTTCGCGCTCATCGAGCCCCAGCGTCTCGGCCATTTCCCGCGACCAGGCCAGCAGGCGCGGCGCGGCCACGGGCGTCGGCGTAACAGGCGACCAGGCGGCCCCGATCACCGGACGCGGGTGATTGCGCGAATCGGTATCGCCGGGCAGTTCACGCACCAGGCGGTTGTCGAAGTGCAGCATGCGATCTGTTTCCAAAGGATGCGAGCCTTTTGGGCACGATCGCGCTGTACGAGTTCCCCACCGAAGGAAACAGCCCGGGAGGCTTGCGCCTGCCGGGCTGTCGAATAATGTCCCCGCCTGTGCCGTTAGACCGGCATCCTGAACCGGAGTCCAGAGGAGGAAGCCTTCCTTCCGCATCAGGTCCACCCGACAGAGGGGCGGACACAACAGCAGTTTCTAAGGTCAGCTACCGATGCCAATTTAGCATTGGTTCAAGGAATCTATGGCCTTGACGAACACTGCAGGGAACAACTGGCGGAAGCTCAGAGCAACTTTTCCTGCGGTGCCAGCACCGAGTCGAGTTGTGCTTCCATGCCGGCGATTCTACCCTTAACCGCGTCGATGTCCAGCCCCCTGGCAACGCGGGTTTCGGGAGGCGAATCAGCAGGCGCCCGTTCCTGCGAGAGGAACTCGTGGGCGATGTTCAGCGCGGCCATCACGGCGATCCGTTCGGCGATGTTGCTGTGCGTCTTCTCGGCGATTTCGCGCATGCGGGCGTCGACGTAGGCGACGGCGTCCTGCAGCGCGTCACGTTCCTCGGGCGGGCAGGCGACGCGGTATTCCTTGCCGAGCAGGGTGATGTCGAGATAGTGGCTTTCGTTGGGCATGGGCGGACTCAGGGAATGGCGGTTTCGCCTTCGGGCAATCGTTGCGCGAGCTGTTCGAGCCGCTCGCGCGCGGTGTCCATGCGTTCGACAAGGCGTTTTTTCTCCGCCTCCGCGGCGGCGAGTTGCTGGCGCAGCAGTGTATTTTCTTCCCGCAGCGAGCGGCAGAGGGCTACCGCCTGGGCGATTTTGCTTTCGAGCGCATTGAATTCGTTGAGCATGGGCGGACTATAGGTTTGAAAAACGAATCAGGTCAAGGAACAAGCGGGGAGTCTAAAGGTGATTTGTCCACTCCGTCCACCTCGGCGAAGTGGCAACCGCGTGCAGTATAATCGCCGCTTCCGTTTCGTCGAGGAACGGAAATCAGTTGCGCAAGGTGCCGCCAGGCGGATTCTCCGCCGGCGGTTGAACGGGAAACAGGTGCGCGTCGAGGTGCTGTAACGACGCAAGGCCTGTGCTGCCCCCGCAACGGTAAGCGAGTGCGGATGCATCGAGATGCCACTGGGCGAAGACCTGGGAAGGCGATGCGTCAAGACTCGCGAGCCCGGATACCGGCCTGTGCGCAAAGGTGGAAAGTGCCGCGGGGAGGCTGGCACGGACATTCCGTTCGTATCGGGTCCGGGTTGTTGTTTTCTTCCGTCGGCGTCTTTCCTTTTTTGTCTGCCGGCATGCGGGGACGTGTGCCGGTCCGATGGAGATGTCGAATGCAATCCAGACCTGCCCTGGCGGCCGGCGCGATCGCGCTGCTCGCCGTTTTCCCGCAAACCGCTTTTGCCGATTCCGAAACCCCCGTCGTTGTCGTGACCGCCACCCGCCAGGCCACGCGCGCCAACGAACTGTTGTCCGACGTGACCGTCATCGATCGCGCGGCGATCGATGCCAGCGGCCAGGCGTCGATCGCCGACCTGCTTGCCCGGCAGCCGGGCATCCAGACGTCGAGCTCGGGCGGCCCCGGCACGGCGACGAGTTTCTACGTGCGCGGCGCGCGGCCCGAACAGACCAAGGTGCTGATTGATGGCGTGCCGCTCAATTCGGTCGATCTGTCCGGTTCGCCGTTGCGCTTCCTGTCGCTGGCCGATGTCGAACGGATCGAAATCCTGCGCGGGCCGGCCTCGGCGCTGTACGGGGCCGATGCGATCGGCGGGGTGATCCAGATCTTCACGCGCGGCGGGACGCAAGGGCTGAAGGCCGATGCCTTTGCCGGCTACGGCACGCACAACACCCGGCAGGCGAGTGCCGGACTGTCGGGCGGCAACGAGCAGTGGCGCTTCCGCGTGGAGGGCAACCATCTTTCGTCGGACGGCTTTTCCGCGCAGAAGCACGCCTCGAACAAGGATGCCGATGACGATGGCTACCGCAATTCCGGCGGAGCTGCCTCGCTTTCGTTCCTGCCGGCCAAGGGGCACGAACTTGGCATCAAGTTCCGGCAGAACGAAGGGACAACGCACTACGACAGCGGCAACACGCCGGCCAACGGCACTTTCGACGATCGCGTCGAGTTCGAGACGCAGCAGTGGCAGGTCTTTACGCGCAACCGGTTGACGGAGTCCTGGACGAGCAAGTTGCTGTACGGCGAAGCCATCGATTACCAGAAGTCGTATTCCTCATGGTCGCCGGACGGCGACTGGCTACGGACGAAGAACAGCCAGACGACCTGGCAGAATGACATCAAGCTGCCGCTCGGGACGGCCTTGCTGGCGGTCGAGCGGCTGAAGCAGACGGCGACGCCGGACGACAACTATTCGGCCGCGGCGGAGCAGACGACCGATTCGCTGCTCGCCGGCTGGACAGCAAATTACGGCGCTCACCGCTGGCAGCTCAGCGGCCGCCACGACGACCACGCCGAATTCGGCGGAAAAGGGACCTACGCGCTGGCCTATGGCTATCAGCTGACCGAGACGCTGCGGGCGCAGGCCAGCTACGGGACGGCGTTCAAGGCGCCGAGCCTGTACCAGCTCTTCGATTCGTGGTACGGCAACGCGAACCTGAAGCCGGAGGAAGCAAAGAACCGCGAGGCGGCGCTGATCTGGGAGCGCGGCGAGCACATGGTTTCGGCGACCTGGTATCTCAACAAGGTCGAGAACCTGATCGACTATTCATTCAGCAGCTCGACCTACGAGAACATCTCCAACGCCCGGCTGGAAGGCGTGACGCTGACCTATGCCGGCCAGTTTGGCGACTGGTCGGTGCGCACCGCGTACGACTGGCTCGACGCGCGCAACGAGGACACCGACCTCCAGCTCGGCCGCCGCGCCCGCGACAAGGCGACGCTCGCCGTGTCGCGGCGCTGGGGGGCGTGGGATGGTGGCGTCGAATGGGTCGGCGTCGGCCGGCGCTACAACACCAACAGTGAAACCGGCGAGATGGGCGGCTACAGCCTGGTCAACCTGACGGCGCGGTATGTGCTCAGCAAGGAGGTGTCGATCGAAGGCCGGATCAACAACCTGTTCGACAAGGACTACGAAACCGTGCGTGGCTACAATACCGGCGGCTTCAACGCCTTTGTCGGCGTTCGCTATCAACCGAAGTAACAACCGAAGCAAGCCTCCATGCCTACCCGCCGCCGCGCCCTGCTGATACTCCTCGCCCTCGCCGCGCTGGCGCTGGCGAGCGTGCTGCTGGCGCTGGGGGCGGGGAGCATCCGCATTCCGCTGCGCGAAGTGCTGTCGGCGTTGTTCGACGGCTCGGCAAACGTGCACGGCGAAGTGGTGCGCAGCCTGCGCCTGCCGCGCGCGCTGGCCGGTTTCGCCTGTGGCGGCCTGCTGGCGCTCGCCGGAGCGTTGTTGCAGGTGCTGCTGCGCAATCCATTGGCCGACCCGTACGTGCTCGGCATTTCCGGTGGCGCTGGCGTCGGCGCGATCCTCGCCATCCTGTTCGGCCTCGGGGCGGCGGCCATCGGCGGCGCGGCGTTCGTCGGTGCGCTGGCAGCGATGCTCGTCGTCTTCGGGCTGGCGCACGGCGACGGCAGCTGGACGCAGTCGCGCCTGCTGCTCACCGGCGTCATCGTCGCCGCCGGGTGCGGCGCCGTCGTCGCGCTGATTCTCTCCATCGCCCCCGACCACAAGCTGCACGGCATGCTGTTCTGGCTGATGGGCGACCTCGCGCAGGCGACGAGCCCGCATCTGGCGCTCGGCATGCTTGTCGCCGTGCTGGTCATCGTCATGCCGTTCGCCCGCGAACTCAACCTGCTGACGCGCGGTGCCGACCTGGCGCAGGCGCTCGGCGTGCAGGTCGGTCGCCTGCGCCACGGCATCTATCTCGTCGCCTCGCTGGCAACGGCCGCGGCGGTGACCCAAGCCGGGTCGATCGGCTTCATCGGCCTGATCGTGCCGCATCTGGTCCGGCTGGCCGCCGGCAACGATCAGCGCCTTCTTTTGCCGGCCTCCGCGCTGGCGGGCGGCAGCCTGCTGGTGATAGCCGACACGCTGGCGCGCACCGTGATCGCGCCGCAACAACTGCCGGTCGGCGTGCTGACCGCACTGATCGGCGTGCCGGTCTTCCTTTTCCTGCTGGCGCGTGATGCGCGGCGGAGGGGCTAAGATGACAAGTGCCGGCCCTTTGCTCGAAGTTCGCCAGCTAACAGTGTCGATCGGCCAGCGCACCTTCTGTCGCGATCTCGATCTGTCGTTGCAGCCCCGCGAACGGCTGGCCATCCTTGGCCGCAACGGCGCCGGCAAGTCGACGCTGCTCTCCGTCCTCGCCGGGCTGCGTGTGCCGCAGGCCGGCGAAGTGCGGCTCAACGGAGCGACATATGCCGAACTCGGCGCGCGCCGGAGCGCGTTGCTCCGCGGCTGGCTGCCGCAATCGCGCGGCGACGCCTTCGCCGCGACGGTGCTGGAGACGGCGCTGGTCGGCCGCCATCCGCATCTCGACCGCTGGGGCTGGGAATCGACGAAAGACGCGCAGATCGTTCGCGCCGCGCTGGCCGCAGTCGATCTCGCCGACTTCGAGCAACGCGACATCCAGACGCTCTCAGGCGGCGAACGGCAGCGGCTGGCTATTGCCACGCTGCTGGCGCAGGCGCCGCAGCTGTTCCTGCTCGACGAGCCGATCGCCTACCTTGACCTCAAGCACCAGATCGCCATGCTCGAACTCTTCGCCACCGCGGCACGCGAGAACAACGCGGCCGTGGCGATAGTGCTGCACGAACCGGCGCTGGCCTGGCGCTTCTGCGACCGCGTGCTGCTGGTGCATGGCGACGGCTTGACCGAATGCGGCCCGACCCGGACGATGCTGACTGCCGAGCGCCTGTCGGCGCTTTACCACTACCCGATGCTGGCCGTCGAATGCGAGGGCCGGATGAGTTTTCTACCGAAGTGAACCGCATGAACGAAAGCAGCAAGGAAGAACGCCACGCCCAACGCATGGCGCGCAAGAAGGCCGTGGTCGACGAGGCCATCGCTGCGGCGCAACAGGAGCGCGGCGTGCTCGTCGTCAACACCGGTACCGGCAAGGGCAAGTCGTCGGCCGCGTTCGGCGTCGTCGCCCGCGCGCTCGGGCACGGCATGAAGGTCGCCGTCATCCAGTTCGTCAAAGGGCGTTCCGATACCGGCGAGGAAGCCTTCTTCAAGCAGGCAGCCGATCCGGAAAAACTGCTCTGGCATGTGACCGGCGAAGGCTTCACCTGGGAGATCCAGAACCTCGACCGCGATGTGGCGACGGCGCGGGCGGCGTGGGAACTGGCCTGCCGCTATCTCGCCGACCCGGATTTCGGCCTCGTCGTGCTCGACGAGATGACCTATGCCTTCAAGTACGGCTGGCTCGACCTGCCGGCGGTGCTCGACGTGCTGGCGAAGCGGCCGCCGCTGCAGCACGTCATCATCACCGGCCGCGCCGCACCCGAGGCGCTGGTCGCCGCCGCCGATACCGTCACCGACATGACGATGGTCAAACATGCGTTCAAGGCCGGCGTCAAGGCCATGCCCGGACTGGAGTGGTGAAAATGCCTTCATGCCCCGCTTTCCTCGTCGCCGCGCCCGCCTCAGGCCAGGGCAAGACCACCGTAGTCACCGCGCTGGCGCGACTGCACACCCGCCTCGGCCGCAAGGTGCGCGTCTTCAAGTGCGGCCCGGATTTTCTCGACCCGCAGATTCATGCCATCGCCAGCGGCGCGCCGTGCCAGAACGTCGACCTGTGGATGTGCGGCGCGGACGACATCGCCTGGCGGCTGGCCGAAGCAGCGCGTGACGCCGACCTGATCCTCGTCGAAGGCGTCATGGGCCTGTATGACGGCACGCCGTCCGCCGCCGAACTGGCACGCCAGCTCGGCCTGCCGATTCTCGCCGTGATCGACGGCGCGTCAATGGCCAACAGCTTCGGCGCCATCGCCTTCGGCCTCAAGAACTACCGGCCCGGCACCCCGTTGAACGCCGCCTTCGCCAACCGCGTCGGCAGTCCGTATCACGCCGAATTGCTGGAAAAGAGCCTCCCGCCCGATATCGCGTGGTATGGCGCCCTGCCACGCGACGCCGAAGCCGCGATGCCGGAACGCCACCTCGGCCTGCTGCCCGCCGCCGAGATTGAAGGATTGAATCAACGCATCGACCGCATGGCCGACCGGCTGGCGACGACCGCCGCCGCGCAACTGCCGCCGCCGGTCGAGTTCAAGGATGTACCGCCGCCGGCCATCCCTCCCTTGCTGAAAGGCAAGACGATCGCCGTCGCGCGGGACGCGGCGTTCTGCTTCCTCTACCCGGCCAACGTCGACTGCCTGCAACGCCTCGGCGCGACGCTCCTCTACTTCTCGCCGCTCAAGGATGCCGCGCTGCCACTTTGCGACGCCGTCTGGATGCCGGGTGGCTACCCGGAACTGCACGGCCCGGCGCTCGCCGGCAACCGGCCGCTCTGGGCGGCGCTGGCTGCGCACGTCGACGCCGGAAAACCGTTGCTCGCCGAATGCGGCGGCATGATGGCGCTGTTCGAATCGATGACCGGTGTAGACGGTGACGAATCGTCGCTCGCCGGCCTGCTGCCGGGCAAGGTCGTCATGCAGAAGAGGCTGGCCGGCCTCGGCATGCAGGAAGTCGCGCTGCCCGAGGGTACGCTGCGCGGCCATGCGTTTCATTACTCACGCGCCGAAACCACGCTGGAACCAGTGTGTACCACCGTGCGCGCCGACGGCCGCCCCGGCGAAGCGGTCTATCGCCGCCAGCGGCTGACGGCGAGCTACATGCACCTCTACTTCCCGTCGAATCCGGCCGCAGTGGCGCGCCTCCTCCTGGCATGAGGAGCTTCGAAATGCGCGCCTTCACCCAATCAGGACAATCACATGCCCCGCACTAGCCTTCCCGCATCGTTTTTCGGCATGGTGCTGGGCCTTTCCGGACTGGGACAGGCGTGGCGTCTGGCCGGGAAACTCTGGGGCATGCCGCCGCTCATCGGCGAAGCGGTGTTGCTGCTGGCCGGGCTGGTTTGGGCCGCCTTGTTCATCGCCTATCTGCTGCAAGCCTTGCGCCACCCGGCCGCCGTACGCAATGAGTTCCTGCATCCCGTGCAGGGCAGTACGCCGGCGTTGCTGGCCATCTCGACCCTGCTTGTCGTTCTGGCTGTCTTGCCCTATTCACGGATCGCCGCCTGGTCCCTCACCACGCTGGGGATTGCCGGCCACCTGGCGTTCTCCCTCTGGCATACCGGTACCTTGTGGAAGGGCGGTCGGGATGCGCACGACACCTTGCCAACCCTCTACCTGCCGACCGTGGCCGGCAACTTCACCAGTGCCGCCGCACTGGGCGGACTGGGTCATGCCGATTGGGGCTGGCTGTTCCTGGGAGCCGGATTTTTTTCCTGGCTGGCGCTCGAATCGCTGATCATCCAGCGTCTGTGGCAACGCAACAGCGTGCCGGTCATGCAGCGGCCCTTGCTCGGCATCCAGTTCGCGCCGCCGGTGGTCTGCGCCATGGCCTGGCTGATGCTCGCCCCCGACAGCAGCGACCATTGGCTGTTGATGCTCTGGGGCTACGGCCTGTTTCAACTGCTTCTGGGAATCCGTTTGGGTGCGTGGCTGGGCGAACAACCGTTTGCGCCCTCGTATTGGGCCTACACCTTCGGCATCGCCTCCGCCACGGTGTGCGGGTTGAAACTGGCGCTGGTCGGAGTACCTTCTGCAAAGGTGTTGGCCGTTCCGGTTTTCGTGGGCGCCAACGGCTTCATCGGTTATCTGGGGTTGCGCACGATGCAGCTGTTTTTTTCCCGCCGGCTATTGCCCAGGCCAATGAACTGAGTGCGAACGGGACCCAACGGGTTTTCAGGCTGTCTCGGCTGCCACAAAGCGCAGCAACGAATGACTGATGCCCAGGTCGTCAGTGGTTTCCGCGAGGCGCAGTCCATTCCGTTCCGCGCATGCTGCAATTGCGGTTGACTCGTGCATCTTGCTGTTCCCGCTGGCGATCGAGGTGAAGTACGGCGAGGTGTTGATCAGGCAATAGCTGGCGATATCGTATTTTTGGCGATCCCAGAAGGTGTCAAGGATCCAGATCGACCCCCCGGGGCTGAGCGCCACCGCCGCCCTCCTGAAAATATGGCCGATGGCGTCAAGACTGAAGCAGGTGAGGAACTGGCTCATCCAGATGGCATCCATTCCACCTGGGAACGGCGCGTCGAAATCGAGGACGTCGAGCGGATATAGCTCGGCACGCGCAATCATCCCGGCGTCTTCCAGCGTCATCCGGGCCCGGGCAAGCTGAATGGGCAGATCGAGCAGAGTGACGCGGACGTCAGAATCGTGATTCAGACAGCGCAACGTCCACTTTCCGGTGTTGGCCCCGATATCCAGCAAACGTCGCGGCTTATGCGAAAAAACAGGCGCAAGCGCCTGGGAGAAGGCGGAATCGGAATAGTAATGGTCGAAATCGAACCAGCTGGTGCGCGCCGGCTCGGGAAGATCCGAAAGACCTTCGTAGATCGTTCGCCAGTCGCCCAGCGCTTTCAGACCGAGCGGTTTTTCTGCGCGCAGGCAGGCGTCCAGCTGGAACAGCCCCTCGTAGCAGACGTCATGAATGTAGTTGAGGTTGATCTGGGTCAGCTCATCGTGAAGGATGTTGTCGCCGACGCGGGTAAGCAGGTAGCGCCCGTTTCTCCGCTTGACGACGCCGGCGGACAGCGCCGTTTCCAGCACCACGGAGATGGCGTATTCGGAAAGGCTGCCTGCCGCCGCCAGGTCGGCAACTGTTGCGCCCTCCTCGCCTGCTGTTTCGATGTGCGCCAGCAGCCCGCTTTTCCAGGCGACGCGAACGCACTGGAAGACGATCGGACCAAAGGCAATGCGTTGTGCTTCAAAGCGAGCGTCCAGACCGCGCAAGCGTGCGGGGGCGAATTCGATGTTCTCTTCAATTGACTCGGTCGTTGCGCTCATCGCAAATCTTTCTTTTGGAGATCAGAAACGGGGACAGGCCAGACACGCTTCGGGCGGGTTGTCGCTGAGCATGCGGTCGCGATGCCGGATCATCGCGGGGCCGTTCCACCAGGCGCCGACGCCGTCGTGGTGGATATTGCCGATGACGGCCTCGGGCTGGCAGTCGCACAGTGTCAGGTTGCCGTCGACATTGACCGGAATGCTCTGCCAGGGCGACAGGCAATGCGTGTGCCGCGTCGCCCGGGCGGCAATGTTTTCGCCACGCAGGAGGAGGTAGTCGAGGTACTGTCGATCGAGAGCGAACTCCTCCAGTCCGTGCACCGAAAGCACGGGCAGGCGGCGGGCGACCGCGCGTTTGAGGGCTCGGCGGATCGTGCCGCGCTGCTCCGGGGACTGCGTGTGATGTAGCGACCTCGCCTGGTTGGACGGGAAGTTCAGGTCGGAAACCATCAGGGCATCGAGCTCGTGTTCGGCAGAAAAATCGACTATCGCTTCGAACTCGACGACCGTATCTCCCGTGAGCGCGGTGAACGCCGCGGTGCTTATCGCGACCCCGAGACGGCGACGGATGGCGCTGAATCTCTGGATGTTTTCACTGATCCGGGCCATCTCGCTACCGGGGCGAATCCGCTCGGCGATGGCCTGGTCAACCGCATCGAGACTGAAGGTGATTGCCGCGAGGCCCGACCGGCAAAGCGCCTCCGCCATCTCTGCGTCCAGCAACATCGCGTTGGTGACGAGTCCGACCCGTCGTCCAGCGGCCACCGCGAGCCGGATGAAATCGACGATCTCCGGATGCAGCAGCGGTTCGCCGAGGCCCACCAGGACGATCCGGCAGGCATGCGGAAGATGCTCGAGCATGCGGGCGAACTCCTCGCGCGGCATGAATCGCGATTTCACCTTGAGCTGTGTCCGCGCGCAGGCGGGACAGCCCAGATTGCAGCGCGTGGTGATTTCGATGTTGGCGATGGTCGGTTCCGCGCCGGCGATCATGCCGGGGCGGAACGCTTCACCTCTGGCGCGATGCGCGGCGGGACTGGCGTCGACATGGCTGGCGGAATCGGGCCACGAGGAAAGGAAGGATCTCAACTCCGGCATCATGCCGAACAGCAGGCGCCGAGTGGCTGAGCATTCCGCCGCACGGGGGCGAATGGCATCATCGACGGCCCGGCAGACCGCGTCGATGGCCATCCCGGACTTTTCTCCGGTAAAAAGATGATGCCTTGCGCCGGCAATGCGCAGTTGCCGCAACGGGCCGTCCAGACGTTTTTCTCGCCAGAGGCCGGCGGCGGCGACGGGAACGAGTTCGTCGTCCTCGCCGTGCAGCAGCAGAACCGGCGCCGGAACGGCGATCGGGCCGTGCCGTGCGAGGCGATTGATCAGCGAGACGAGCGCGCCGACATCATGCAGGAGATTTTCCTGTCCGGCAGTGTGCTCGGCCCAGCGCTGCGCGTAGCCGAGATCGATGAGCGGCGGTGTGGCGCAAAGGACGAGCAGTCGCAGCGCGTCCAGACTGGCCGGGTCGGTGGTCAGGCGGCGGGCGATTTCGGCGAGCAGCAAGGTGCCGCCGGTCGAATGTCCGAGCAGCACCAGCTTGCGACCTGCGCTGCGCTGTCTGTCGATGGCGGTCGCCAGCACGGAAAGAAAAGCCGCTTCGTCGAACGGCGGCGAAGCGGAGTTGTCGTGCGCCGGCAGGCAGAGATTCGTCACCGCATCTGTGCCGTAACGGCGTGCAAGCGCCGCCTCAAGCTTTGCCAGATCGGCTGGGCGGCCAAGATAGCCGTGAACCAGCAGAATCCCGACAGCATTGTCGCGCGCTGAGCCCCCTCGGGAGAAGGTCATGATTTCTCCAGCTGCGAGACCAGTTGCTCCGCGCCGCGATAGCGACTCAGGTGCCGGGCCGCCGAGTCGAGACGCTCCGCCAGTCCGCCGTTGGCGAGAAACGCTGCAATTTCGTCGGCCAGTTGCTGCCTCGGGCGTGCCAGGAAAGCGGCATCGATGTCCGTGGCGTAACCGCCGAAAACCACGCCGCGCAGCAAGCGATGTCCGCAGCCGATGCGTTCAAGGCACACCCCGTTCTGGGCCTGTTCCGGTTGCATGGGCAGAACGAAAACGGGGGTGTGCTGGCGCAAGGCCTCGAATATCAGGCCCTGGCCGCCGTGACAGACGACGAGCGCGGCGCGTGGCAGCACCTGTTCCACTGGCAGAAAATCGAATACGGCGAGGCGTGCCGGGTCCACGGGCAATTCGTCGGGAGCCTGTTGCCCGCCAAGGCCCAACGCGACCGAACACCCGGTGTGCCAGAGCGCCTCAACGAGATGCGGCAACCATCCCGCCGGCACGCTCCCCGTGCCGAAGGCGACATAGGCAATCGGGCCGCGCAGCGTATCGAGTTTCTGCAGGTCGACGTCGTGGTGTGGCCAGTTGTGCCAGAGCACCTGCCCGACATGGCAATAGGTCGGCTGCTCTGGCAACGGCTGAAACTCCGGGGTGTCCCATAGAAACGTGCGTTTCCCTTCAAGGAGTTGCCAGATGTCCTCAATCGCCGGCAGCCCCAGGCGGGTGAGCGCCGGTCGAAGGCGTTGCGCACAGGTTTCGCGGAAGAAACTCAGCGCCCTGGCCTGCTCCTGTTCGCCCGGCTCGTTTTTTGCGAACCCGAGCACCTCGGCACACGCCGGGGTCATGGCACCGCAGATCAGCGAATCGTAGGGAACCCCCGCCAGGGCCGCCGAAACCGGACCGGTGAAGCGAAACACGCCCAACACGGCATCCGGGCGCAGCGTGCGCAACAATTCGACTTCGGCGTGCACGCAGGCCTCGAAACGCTCCGGCCTGAACCACGAGAAACCGGGCAATGGCGCGGCGTCGGCTTCCTGAATGTCGGGAAGGATGACATAACGCCCCTCGCCGATGCGATCCAGAAAAGCCGTGCGTCGGGCCGAGACCGCGAGAAACACTTCGTGCCCGCGCGCTTCGAGTGCGTGACGCAGGGCCAGGCTTTTTGCGATGTGGGAGAGCGTGTTGTTGCAGGGCGTGAGCAGATAGCGGCTCATGCGACCCGTCCCCCTCCTCCCCCGATCTGCGGTCGCAAACTTATTCGGCCAGCTTGACGACGGTTCCTTTCAAGGCCACGCCGGACATCAGCGCGCCGCTGCCGCACATGTACTCGGTTTCGCTGCTGCGCTCGTTGTTCTTGTAGTTGCTCTTGATGTTGATGACCGCATTGCCCCCTTCCTTTTGTGCGCGCTCCTGAAGTTCGAGCACCGCGCTCAGGAACACCCATTCGCACGCTTCCTTGTCCGACTTGTTGAAGCCGTTGGTCTTCTTGTTGGTTTTCCACTCGCCGAAATCCTTGACGACTCGGGGATGTTTCTGGTTGCCGAAAAACAGCTTGATCGACGGGTCGAGCTTGTCCCTGGCGGCTTCGGTCGTCAGGGCGTCTTCCAGCGGATGCATGCGCTGATCGTCGCGGGCGAACGTGTTGGCAGAGGCGGCCAGTGCGGCGAGGGTGAGGGTCAAAGGCAGGAGTTTGTTCATTTTTGTTTTCTTTCATTGCAGTTGGCGAAAGCCGCCATTCAATCCAGGCGGCGAAAAATCAGGCACGCATTGGTGCCGCCGAAACCGAAACTGTTGCTCATGACGGAATCGAAACGGCGCTCTTCGCTGGCGAGCAGGATGGGGAAATCCCGGCACGCCGGGTCGAGCTCGGATACATTGGCGCAACCGCTGACAAAGCCGCGATTGAGCATCAACAGGCAAAAAATCGCTTCCTGCGCCGCGGTGGCGGCAATCGAATGCCCGCTCAGCCCCTTGGTCGAGGAGAGCGGCGGAATATTACACCCGAATACGGCGCGAACGGCCTCGAGTTCGCTGAGATCGCCGCGCACGGTGGAGGTCGCATGGGCATTGATGTAGCCGATCGGCGTGTCGGTTTCTGCCAGCGCGAGGCGCATGGCCCGGGCGGCGCCTTCCGCGGCAGGGGAGACCATGTCCGCGCCGTCGCAGCACGCGCCATAGCCGGCGACTTCGCCGTGGATCGTGGCCCCCCTTTTCCGGGCATGCTCGAGTTCCTCCAGCACAAGGATGCCGGCGCCCCCGGCAATCACGAAGCCGTCGCGACCGGCATCGAAGGGGCGGGAGGCCGTGGCATCGTTGTAGGCCGTGGACAGCGCGCCCATCGCATCGAACAGGGCGGTGGAAGTCCAGCGAACCTCTTCCGCGCCGCCGGCAAAAACGATGTCCTGCCGGCCGGCGCGAATCAGGTCCACTCCGTTGCCGATGCAGTGGGCCGAGGTGGCGCAAGCGGAGGTGAGCGAATAGCTGGTGCCCTGGATGCCGAAGGCGGTGGACAGGCACGCGGAGGTCGTGTTGCCCATCACCCGCGGCACGGTGTAGGGCAGCACCTTGGCGAGCCCGGACTGGCGCAGCAGATCGGCCGCCTGCACGTGTTCGAACGGGGAGCCGACCCCGGACCCGACGACGAGCCCGGTACGCGGGTGCGAGAGCAGACGGTTTTCGATGCGCGCGTCGTCCACGGCCCGTCGCATCGCGTGGTAGGCATAGAGCGATGCGTCGCCCATGAACCGGCGAAGCTTGCGGTCAACCGGCGGCTCGCCAGCGAGGTCGGGAATTCCGGCAACATGGCTGCGCAGCCCCAGCTCAGCGTATTCGGGCACATGCCTGATGCCGGAACGGCTGTGACGCAAGGCGTCTTCAACCGTGTCCGGATCGTTCCCCAGACAGGAGACAATCCCCATGCCCGTAACCACGACGCGACGCACTGCCCTTGTTCCCCCTGTTCCGATGTTGTGGCGCGATGGCGCGTTGAGCGACAGCTCAGTACTTCATGAACTCGACGCGGATCGCATCGCGGAGTTCGCCGACGAACTTGTTGTAGTGCGGATGAATGACCGGTTTCCCGTCCTCCATGCCATAGCGCATGTTGATGCTGTCCTTGTAGGTGATCGTATAGCGCTCGGCCGTGCTGGCGATGCTGACGACGATGGTGTGCTTGTTCGCGTTCCAGCTCAGGGAGGCCACCATGACCCCGTCGGGCTGCTGGCTGACAACCCATTTCCGTCCTTCGGCGGCAGTGCGGATCGCCTGCTGAATCTGCTCGATGGGAAGTGCGTTGCCACTCGTTGTGGCGATGGCCTGTTCGACGACCTCGGTCATCGGCACGGGCGGGCGCGCCAGGACGGAACCGGATACAAACAGCGCCAGGGCGAACAAAGCGATTCTCAGGGCATTCATGGTTTCCTCCTTTTTTATACTCTGCGGAATATGAGCGATGTGTTGATGCCGCCAAAGGCGAAGTTGTTGCTCATCGTGTATTCAGTATCGATCTCGCGCCCGGTGCCAACAAGGTAATCGAGCGTTCCGCAGGCCGGATCGACCTCGGAAAGATTGATCGTTGGCGCAAACCACTTTCGCCGCATCATCTCGATCGTCCACCATGCCTCGATTGCACCGCAGGCGCCGAGCGTGTGCCCCACATAGCTTTTCACCGAACTGATCGGCTTGCCCGGGCCAAGAACGCTTTCCGTCGCGAGCGTTTCCGCGACATCGCCACGGTCCGTCGCGGTACCGTGCGCGCTGACGTAGCCGATTTCAGAAGGCGGCAGGTCTGCGTCAGCGAGCGCCTTCTGCATGACCACGGCCATCGTCGACTGTTCGGGCTGGGTGATGTGGCTGCCGTCCGAGTTCGTGGCGAAGCCGACGATTTCCGCATAAATCCTTGCACCACGTGCCGCGGCCTCTTCGTAATCCTCCAGCACGAGGGTCGCGGCGCCTTCGCCGACCACCAGTCCGTCGCGCTGGCGGTCGAACGGGCGGGGGGTCGTTTGGGGTGCGTCGTTCCTGCAGCTCGCTGCGAACAGGGTGTCGAACACCGCCGCTGAGGCGACCGACAGTTCCTCGGCGCCGCCCGCCAGCATCATCGTCTGGCGGCCGAAACGAATGGCTTCGTAGGCGTAGCCGATGCCCTGGCTGCCAGAGGTGCAGGCGCTGGACGTCGGGATGACGCGCCCCTTGAGGCCGAAGTTGAGCGCCACGTTGACCGCCGTGGTGTGCGGCATCATCTGGATGTAGCTGGTCGACGTCACGCCGTCCATCGAGGCGGTCTCGAGCATCTTGCCGAAGACCCGCACCGGCTCCAGGCTGCCCGACGAGGAGCCGTAGGCGATGCCCATGCGCCCGTCGCGGATCGAGGCGTCATCGAGCAGGCCCGCATCGGCCAGCGCCATTTCGCTGGCGCGCACCGCGAGCAGCGACACGCGGCCCATCGAGCGCACCATCTTGCGCGGATAATGGGCAGGAATCCGGAAATCGTCGACAGGCGCCCCCAAACGGGTATTCAACGCAGCGAAAGCCTCCCATTCCGGCATGTGGCGCACGGCGTTGCGCCCTTCGCGCAGGCGGGCCTCGATACGCTCCCAGTCATCGCCGAGGGCGGTGATTCCGGCCATGCCGGTGACCACGACACGCCGCATCAGGCCATCCCTCCATTCACCCCGAGCACTTGTCGCGTAATGTACGACGCGTCATCGGACATCAGGAACGAAACGGCGGCGGCGACTTCATCGGCGTTTCCGACGCGATTCATCGGCACGACCTTGAGCGCTTCGTCGAGCGGCAGATCGTCGGTCATCTCCGTTTCGACCAGACCCGGCGCGACGCAATTGACGGTGATCCCGCGGCTGGCGAGTTCGACGGCCAGCGCCTTGGTCGCGCCGATCAGGCCGGCCTTGGCCGCGCTGTAATTGACCTGCCCGCGGTTGCCCATGACCCCCGACACGGAAGCCAGGGTGACGATCCGCCCGCCGCGCTTCTTGCGGACCAGCGGCATGATCAGCGGCTGGACGACATTGAAGAAGCCGTCGAGGCTGGTATCGAGCACGCTGTCCCAGTCTTCGCCGCTCAGCGCGGGAAAGGCGCCGTCGCGTGAAATCCCGGCGTTGCAGACGATGCCGTAGTACGCCCCTTTTTCCTCGACTGTCTGTTCGAGGAGACGGGCCGCCGTTTCGCGGTCGCGCACGTCGAACATCAGGAAGTCGGCTTCGCCGCCGCCTGCCTCGATTTCCCTGACCACGCTCTCGACTTCGGCCTGCCGGCTGCGGCAATGCACCGTGACCGACCAGCCATCGCGCGCCAGGCGCAAGGCGATGGCGCGGCCGATGCCGCGGCTCGAGCCGCTGATCAGTACTCTTCTTCGCGTCATTGGGTGTTTTCCTGCATGAATGCCCCGAAATCGTCGGGTTCATAAACCTTCAGTGTCGCCGAGGCCAGCGCCTGGTCATTGCCGTCGATGCGGCAGTCATAGGCGGCGAGGCCGCTCTCGTCGCGGAAGGATTCCTGGACGTGGACCCGCAGGCACTGTCCGGCCGGAAAGCTTGCCAGCGATGACATCGTATAGCTGCGGGTGCCGAGCAAGGCGCCCATCTTGGGCGGCAGGCCGGCCTGCCGCTTGTTCAGCGCGACGTGTGCGGCGATGGCCTGGGCCATCAGTTCGATACCGACCCAGCCGGGCATGCTGCCCGTGTCGTCGGCGTACCAGGCCCGCGCTTGCGGCGTGTATTCCGCAGCGAGGGAATCCCCCGAAAAGTCGACGACCCGGTCGAGCAGGAGCATCGTGCCGCGATGCGGCAGCAGTTCGTCGATCGGGGGAAAGTCGTTCATCACAGGGTGTTTCGGCTAACGGGCGTCGCCGATCAAGAGACTGGCGTTGCTTCCACCGAAGGCGAACGAATTGCTCATGCAGATGCGGTTGGATGTCCTGCTGAATTCTTGCCTGGTGCCGACGAGGCGCAGCGTCGGCAGCGCCGGATCGGCTTCGCCATCCCACACATGCGGCGGCAGACGGCCGGAACGCAGCGCCAGCCAGCACAGCCCCAGTTCCAGCGCGCCGGCGGCGCCGAGCGTGTGCCCGGTCAGCGGCTTGGTGCCGCTGGCAGGAATGCCTTCCGGAAAAACGCGGCTGATCGCCCGGCTCTCCATTTCATCGTTCTTCGGGGTGGCCGTCGCGTGCATGTTCAGATAGTCGACATCCCCTGCGGACAAGCCGGCGTCGGCCAGCGCGGCGCGCATCGCCGTTTCCGCGCCGGCGCCTTCCGGATGCGGCGCCGAGATGTGGTAGGCATCGCTGCTTTCGCCGGCGCCGAGGAAGGCGATATCCGATTCGTCGCCGCACATCAGGAACAAGGCCGCGCCTTCGCCGATGTTGATCCCCTTGCGCTTGCGGCTCATCGGGTTGCAGAGATCAGTCGAGACCGACTCGAGCGCGGCGAAGCCGTTGATCGTCAGCTTGCAGAGCGAATCGACGCCGCCGACCAGAACCGCGTCGCACAAGCCGTGGCGCAGGAGACGGCGCGCCGAGACGAAGGCCTTGGCGCTTGAGGTACAGGCGGTAGAAACGCAGTACGCCGGTCCGCTGACCTCGAGAAGGCGGGAGAGGAACATCGCCGGCGAGCCGAGTTCCTGCTGAACGTAGCGATAGTCCGGGGGCAAGCGACCGTCGTTTCGAAGCGCGGCAATGGCCGCTTCGCCCTCGGCGATTCCGGAGGTGCTCGTGCCGAGGACGATGCCGACCCGGTGACGGCCGAATCGTGCGATGGCTTCGTCAACGTCGGCGCGGATTTGCGCCAGCGCCGCCAGCAGCAGGCGATTGTTGCGGCTGGTGTAATCGGATAAGGCCAGGGGAATTTCCGGCAAGGTGCCGCGTACGCGGCCGACGCGGGCGGGCACTGCCGGCAGCCAGCCGTCCTCCAGAACCATGCCGCGCGTGTCGCCGCGGAAAAGCCCTTGTGCCACTTCATCGATGCCGCTGCCAAGGGCGTTGGCGATGCCCAGCGCAGGCAGGTAGTACGGACGGTTCATCGTGTGGCCGCGATATCCAGATTGGTGATGGAAAACTCGACGCCGGCGGCCGGCAACAGAATGAGCATGTCGCCGACGGGCGGGCGGCCGCGAGTATACCTGATCACGACAATGTCTTTACCGTCCTTGACGAGACGGCGTTGCGCCGGTGCGTCGTTGCTGTCGTCGTCGATCACCTCGGCGCCGTCGAGTCCGGCGCGCACCTGTTCGGCGGGCCATGTCGCGACCTGCACCAGGGCCAGCAACAGCACGGGGTCCGGACCTTTGCCGGGGAATGTTTCGGCAGTGACGTCGCGGTTGTCGAAACTGACCTGGAGCAGTTTCTGGCCGAAGGGCGTCATGCCGGCGAAGCGGATTCCACCGGCATCCGCCTCCAGTTGCGCGATCATCGTTTCCCGCCGGCTGTCGAAGGTTACGTCGACCTTCTGCTGGGCGTCGAACGGGGCGATGGAATCCGTCGTCTGCAGGCAGTAGCGCGGACCGCCGGGCAGCGTCGTGCAGGACGAACCATCGTCGTCGCAGCCGGCGACGAGCAGCGCGACGGCCAGCATGCCAGTCAGCAAACGCAGCCTCATCGCGACGCCTCCGGCATGAAGGACAGCACCATCGGCGCCAGCAGCACCGCCACGCAGATGCCGAGCAGCAGCGTAAGGCCGAAGCTGGACAGTGCGGGCATCGAACTGAAGGCGAGCAGGCCGAACGACAGCAGCGTCGTTCCCGCTGAAAGCAGGACACCGGCCAGCGTCGCCGCCGCGTTCACGCCGCCCTCGCGCAGGAAGATGGCGTAATTGACGCCCACGCCGACCACGAGCATGAAGCCCATCAGATTGAACAGTGTCAGTGGCGTGGCCATGTAGCCGAAAGCGCCGAGCACAACGGCCAGCGCGAGAGCGGTCGGTAGCAGCATGAACACGGACTGCGCAGGGCCGTAGCGCAGGCACAGCACGCCGTAGATCAACAGCAGCGCGCCGAGCAGCCAGACGATGCCCCATTGCCGGTACTCCTGGAACAGGCGCGAGACGCTGCCGGCCTTGTCGACGAAAGTCACGCCGTCGAGCGCGCCGCTCAGTACGGCGAGACGCCCCACGTCACGGATGCCTTGCGGCTGAACGATGGCGGCGAAATGACCGGCGCCGTTGCCCGGGACCTTGCCGAGCCAGAGATGGCGGAAGGGTGTCGACAGCGGCGATTGGAACCAGTCGTCGACCGACAGGACGTGGCTTTTGCTGTTCGCGAAATCCTCGATCATCCGTTCGGCAAGTTCGTCGCGCAGCGAGGCGTCGGACAGCAGCTCGCGCAAACGGCGTTCGTCCGCAAAGACGCTGCGCTCCCAGCGTTGCCGGTTATGCGCCTGCCGATTCGCCGAGGGGACGAACATCGATACTCCGAGATAGCCGCTGAGAACGCTCTTGTCGTCATCTCCCGCGAGCGGAGCGAGCTTTTCCAGCAGCCGCTCCTCGTTGCGCAGCACCTCCTCGGGTGTTTTTCCTTCGACAAGGAAGAACTGGCTGCTGTTGCCGAAGCCGGTGAGTTCGCGGATTTTCTCCTCCTGCGCGACCAGTGCCAGCGGCCTGGAGATCAGGATGCGAACATCATCGTTGCTGGCCAGGCGGCTCCAGCCCGGAGCCGAGAGCGCGAGCAGCGCGGCGGCGGCGGTCAGGCAGGCGCGCCGGCCGACATGCTTCTTCCAGCCGACGAGAAAGCGGCGGGGCAAGGCGACGGCGGCTTCCGGGTCGCGCTTGCCCGGCGCCTTGAGCAGCCATGGGAGCAGCAGGAAGACCGAGGCGCACGCCGCACTCAACCCGACCAGCGCGAACAGGGCGATCTGCGACAAGGCCGGGAAAGGCGCCAGCATCAACGCCGCATAGCTGAGCAGGCTGGTCGCCAGCGCCGTCAGCAGCCCCGGCGCGATGCGCCGCAGCCCCGCCATCGGCTCCCAGCCCTTGCCCGCGCCGAGGTGCGCGGCCAAGTACTGCACGGCGTAGTCGATGGCTTCGCCGATCAGGCTGGCGCCGAAGACCAGGGTGATCAGGTGCAGCTCGCCGTGGACGGCCACGGTGACCGTCGCCGCCGCAGCGACCCCGAAGCCCACCGAGAGCAGGCCGAGCGCCAGCGGGCGCAACGAGCGGAAAACGAGATAGAGCAGGAGCAGCATGCCGAGCAGCGAGCCGGCACCGATGAAATCCACTTCCCGCTCGGCACTCTGGCGGGCCGCGCCGGCATAGAAAACGGTGCCGGTGCGCAACACCTCCAGGCCAGGGAAATCCTGCTTCAGGCGCGCTTCCGCGCCGGCCACGGCCGCCGCGACGCGCGTCTGGATCGACCCGTCGTACGCCGAGCCGGGCAATACGGCCGAGACCATCGCCCAGACATTCTCGCCGCTGCGCGCAACGAGCAGCCCGTCCTGCGTCTCCAGGCGGAGCGTCTTGAGCGGCAGGCCCGCCAGCCAGGCGTCGCCGAAGCCGAAGGGATCGTCGGCCAGCGGGTAGCCCGGGCCGAACTGGAACGGCGTGTAAAGTTTGCGCTGCAGGCGCTCGACGAGGTCAGATGAGGCGGCCCGGTCGCCATCACCGAGCAGGTTGAAGCGGTAGGGGAAGTAGAAGCGCGCCAGTTGCTGCGGATCGAACGGCGGAATTTCATCGACTACCGAGCGAAAAACCTCGCTGGCGCGCAGTTGAGCACCGAAGTCGCGGGCGGCCTTGCCAAGTTCGAGGGTGTCCGCTTTCGGGCGGCCGATGAGAAAAATCGCCCGGTCGCCCGCCGCTTCGGCGAGTCGGCTGACGGCGTGTTCCGCCACCGGGTTGCGCTCGGTCGGCGGCAGCAGCGCCAGCAGGTTGCTTTGCAGCGGCAGCGGCCCGGCGAACTGCACTGCGGCGGCGATCGCCAGCACGACGGCCAGCGTCAGCCAGAGCAGCGCGCGCAGCCGCATGCCGTTCATCAGCGCCCGCTCCCGTCGTTTTCCGTCCCGAAAAGCGTTGCTTCCGCGTCGTTGAGTGCCGCGGCGCCCTGCGAATTGCTCAGGCGGATTCGGGTGTCGTCACCGCCGGCTTCGCTGATGCGGATTTCCTCGACGAAGCGACCGCCGGTCAGCTGCATGCCGCTCAGAAACCGGGCGAGCTGCGACTGGCGCGGCGTGAGTGCGATGGACCATTGCGCCGGCGTGCCCTGCGCGGCGACATCGAAATATTCGCGCAGCGTATCGGAATTGGCACCGAGCATGGCGCGGAAAACCCGGCCGACCTGCGCCAACCCGGGCACGTCGCGCGTTTCGCGCACGCGGCGGACGCTGTCACCGCCGCTGCCACCAATTTCGACGATCTTCGTCTCGCCGAGCACGTAACTGACGCGGTAAGGCTTCTCGATCTGCCAGAGGACGCCGTGCTGGCGCGAGAAGGTCAGGTGGCCGGAAGTGACCAGCGGACGCTTCAGCGCGGCCATCTGCTTGGTCTGCACGAACTCGGCGCGGATGACCTGGAATTGCTCGATCTGTGCTCCGATCTGGTTGAGCACATCCGCGGCGCAGGCAGGCAGGGGGGAGACAAGAGTGGTCGTAGCAATCATCAGACCGACCAGCAGGGAACGGATCTTTTTCATTGAAGCCTCACTGCAAATGCTCCGTCATCCCGGCGCAGGCCGGGATCCAGTCTGTGCTCCGAAAAACTGGATTCCGGCCTTCGCCGGAATGACAAACGGGGGGTTTGCAAGCGGTGGATGTTGAATTTTTCACAGTGAACACGCCTTTTCGATGTTGGCGAAGACGATCGGCGGCGAGACGAATTGCAGCTCGCGCGTCGTGGCGTCGACCGCGACCTGGGTCGTGTAGCCCTTGGTCAGGCGTTCGCCGGTTTCGATGTCGCTGATCCGGTAGCCGATCTTGATCCGGTTCTCGTATTCGAGCAGCGTCGCCTGCACACGCAGCGTCTGGCCGTAGAGCGCCGGGCGGATGTACTTGAGGTGGCATTCGACGATCGGCCAGAGATAGCCCGAGGCCTGCATCTGCGGATAGTCGTAGTCGAAGCGGCGCAACAGGGCGCAGCGGGCGATCTCGAAATATTTGACGTAATGGCCGTGCCAGGCCACGTTCATCGCATCAACGTCGTGGAACGGCACTTCGACGTCAATGCTGGCGGTCAGCTCAGGCATGCGGATACAGCTCCCAGTGTGCCTGCCGGATCAGGCGGGTCAGTTGACGCAGTTCGGCTTCCAGCGGGCGGTCCTCGTCGAGGAAAGCGGAATGTTCGGTGACGTTGCTCATGAAAGCCGCGACCTCTGGCATCAACGCGGTCGGCTCGGTATCGACCAGACGCTGACGCAGGCGGACGCCCTGCACGCTGGCCAGCGTCAGCGCCGCGGCGACCTGCTCGGTCAGGTCGAGGACGCGCAGACAATCGCGTGCCGCAATGGTGCCCATGCTCACCTTGTCCTGGTTGTGGCACTCGGTCGAGCGCGAGAAGACGCTGGCCGGCATCGTCAGTTTCAGCGCTTCGGCGGTCCAGGCCGAGGCGCCGATCTGCACGGCCTTGAAGCCGTGGTTTATCGGCGCACGCGTGGCGCTGCTGCCGGACAGGTTCTGCGGCAGGCCATGGTTGAACCTGCTATCGACGAGCAGGGCCAGCTGGCGGTCCATCAGGTCGGCGAGGTTGGCGACGGCGGTCTTCAGCGCGTCCATGGCGAAAGCGATATGGCCGCCGTAGAAATGGCCGCCGTGCAGCACCAGTCCGGCATCGCCGTCGATCAGCGGATTGTCATTGGCGCTGTTGAGTTCGTTCTCGATGTCGCGGCGCATCCAGGTCAGCGCATCGCGGGCGACGCCGATCACGTGCGGCGCGCAGCGGATCGAATAGCGATCCTGCAGGCGAATGACCTCCTTGTCGTCGGGATGCAGATCGGCGTAAATCCACGCGGCGGCTTCGTTCTGCCCGGCGTGCGGCTTGGCGGCGAAGAGGCGCGGATCGAAATGGCCGCGATTGCCGCGCAGGGCGATCGACGCGAGCGCCGTCAGCCGGCAGCAAAGACGGCTCAGCGATTCGGCGCGTTGCCAGGCGAGGCAGGCCAGCGCGGTCATCACGGCGGTGCCGTTCATCACCGCCAGCCCCTCCTTCGGTGCCAGCCGGAGCGGCGGCAGCCCCAGTTCATCGAGCACCTCGAGCGCCGGCCGGCGTTGTCCGGCAAAACGTACGTCGCGTTCGCCGATCAGCGCGGCGGCGACGTAGGAGAGCGGCGTCAGGTCGCCGCTGGCACCGACCGAACCTTCGGCCGGGATGAACGGCAAGACGCGATGCCGGATCAGCGCCGCCAGCTGCTCGAGCAGCTCCCAGCGCACGCCGGAATAGCCCTGGGCCAGCGAGTTCAGGCGGCAGACGAGCACGGCCAGCGTCTGCTCGTCGTCCAGATACTCGCCGAGGCCGCAGCCGTGGTAGCGCGTCAGGTGCAGTGGCAGCTCGGCGACGAGTTCGGGCGGGATGCCGACGGTGCAGGAGTCGCCGTAGCCGGTGGTAACGCCATAGATCACCCCGTTGTCGGCCAACAGGCGTTCCAGATGTTGCGCGCCGCTGTGGATGCGGCGAGAAAACTCCGGGGCGTTGGAGAGCGACACGCCGGCTTCGCCGCGCGCCACGCGCAGTACATCCTCGATGCGCAGCCGCCTTTCGCCGATGGTCATGTGCGTTTCGAGTGTCTTGTGGGGAATAGCAACAGTCATGATTCCTGCCGTGCCTCGTCAGTGGCAGGTGATGCTCCCTGCCAGAAATCGTAGAAATTGAACCACTGCTCAGGCGCCTGGCGGCAGTAGTGCTCGAGCCGTTGCGCATAGCGCTGGAGGTACTCCTGAAGGCGTACCAGTCGTTCGCGGCGCGGCAAGTCGATCCGCTCGGCGAACCGCTCCAGATGAATCCGGTAACCAGGTTGGCTGCCCTGCGTCTCGCGCAGGCCGAACACCAGATAGACCGGGCATTCGAGCAGGCTGGCGAGGATGAAGGGGCCGTGCGCGAACGGGGCCGGGCTGCCGAGAAAATCCACGCGGCTGACCCGGTGGCTGCTTCGCTCTGTTGGCGGGGTGCGATCGCCGACGATGACCACCAGTTCGCCGCGATCGATCTTCTCCTTCAGCAGGATCGCCGTATCCGCCCCCAGATGCGAGACCTGGATCAGGTTGACGCCGAATTCGGCGTTGGCCTGCTTGAGCATCTCGTTGAAGCGTTGCGCGTGCTCCGTAAAAACGACGGCATTGACCGTCGCCTGGCGCTCGTTGACCGCCAAGGCCCGCATCATTTCGAGGTTGCCCAGATGCGCGCCGATCAGCACCGCGCCCTGTCCGGCATCCAGCAGCCGGTGCAGTTCGGGGCGGTCCGGGAAATCGACCTGCCGGCTTCCCAGCTTGCCGAGCCAGGCCGCCAGCTTGTCCAGACCTGATTGGCCGAACGCCAGCATGTGCCGGAAGCTGTCGCGCCAGCCCGGTTCCGGCCAGCCGTTCAGGCGATGCACCCGTCGCAGATAATCGAGCGAGGCCGCCCTCGCCTTCCTTCCGGTCAGGAAAAAGTAGCCGATGATCGGATAGAGCGACCAGCGCGCCACCCGCGGGCCGAGCAGACGATAGCAGGCGAAGACGGTCTTCAGACCGAGCACGCTGCCGCGCTCGGCGAGGCACGACCAGTGCTGCCCGGCGGCGCGCCGGCCGAGCACCTTGCGCGTGAGCAGGATCGGCAAGCGCAGCAGCATGCCGCAGGTCAGGCGCGTGTGCATCTTCGAGATGCGCAGGTTGTCGCGCAGCATGTCGAAGTGCGACAGGCCGTCCTCGGGATAGGTCACGCGCGTGTCGACGACCAGGAACTCAAGTCCTTCCCAAGCCAGGCGGACGAAGATCTCGATGTCGAAATCCATCCGCGTCGGTATCTCGACGCGGTCGATCAGCGCACAGGTCTCAGCCAGCGGATAGAGCCGGAAGCCGCACATCGAGTCGATGATCGACGGGTTCAGCGTTTCGACGCAGACCCAGAAATGGGTGATGTAGCGGCCGTACAGCCGTCCCTTCGGCACCGACGCGTCATAGATCGGCTGGCCACAAACGAGCGCCAGCGGATGGGCAGCGCTGAGTTCGAGGAAACGCGGGACATCGGCCGTGTCGTGCTGGCCGTCGGCGTCGATCTGCAGCGCGTGGGTGAAGCCGGCGGCCAGCGCCTCGCGCATGCCGCGCATCACGGCAGCGCCCTTGCCGCCGTTCTGCGGCAGGCGAAACAGGCGGACCCGCGGGAACTCCGCGGCAAGGTCGGCGAGAACCCGCTGCGTGGTCTCGTCGCTGCCGTCGTCGACGATGAGGATCGGCAGGGCGTAGCCGGCGAGCCGTTCGACCGTCGCGCGGATGCTGCGCCAGTGGTTGTAGATCGGGATCAGCAGGCAGGGCGAGAAGGTCATGCGGCACCGCCAAAGAGAATGCGTCCCGAGGAATACTTGCGCTGCGGCGTTGCGTAGGCGAGGTAGGTGAACTCGAGACGCTGGCGTTCCACGTCCCAGAGCAATGACAGCTGGAGCTTCGTGCCCGGGACGATGACGCCGAGAAACTTGAGGTTTTCCAGCGCCGAGAAGTGACCGGTTAACGCTAGGTGCCGGCGCGCAAAAAACACCGCCCAATCGACCTGCACGACACCCGGCAGGAGGGCTGCACCGGGGAAATGCCCGGCGAAGTGCGCGATGTCGGGCGTGACGTGCAGATCGAGTACGACGTGATTCCGGTTTCCCCCGGCGAAGTTGACCGCGGTGACGTCGGGCAGCAGCGCTGGTTCGGGAACGACGTCAGGCAGTTCGAACAGCGCCGCCAGCGCGGCATCGGCCACCTTGCCGCGTTCGTTGGTCGGCAACTGCCCGGGAAAGCGCCAGTGGCGCGGCAGCAGCACCGCGTCGAAATGGTTGGCGAGATGCGTACGCAGCGTCTGCGCGACGGCGCGTTTGCCGGACGCTTGCAACGCTGCTTTGCCTTGGGCATTGAGTACCACCACGGCGCCGATACTCTGACGACGCCCGTTCAACGCGACGGCAGCGGACGAATCGACCCAGCCGTGGGCGAGCAGCCGGGATTCCATGTCCGGCAGGGACAGTCGCTTTTCCTCGATCTTGACGATGCGGTCGAGTCGGCCGAGCAGGCGGAAGCGGCCGTCGGCCTGCAGGGCGATGCCGTCATCCATTTCCCACGGCGCGTCGTCCGCGAGAAAGGGCGAGCGCAGCGTCAGCGCGCCGGCATCCGAGGCGGTCACCGTGTGGCAGGGGAACGGCGTCCACAAGTCGCCGTCGGCCCCGACCTGCTGGCGCCAGGCGACGCCGCCGGTTTCGGTGCTGCCGAACACTTCGATCGGCGCTTCGCCCAGGCCGTCGGCCAGCGCCTTGGCCGCACTGCCCGGCAGCGGGCCGCCGGAGGAGAAGACGGCGACCGGCTTCGGCTGCAGCGACGCCAGCGGTAGCAGCTCGGGCAGGCGCGTCAGCTGGGCGGGGCTGGAGATCAGCGCCGCCTGGCCGAACACGGCGAGGCGCTCTTCCAGCATGTCCGGATGTGCGCAAGTCACGGCGTCGAAAATCCGTCCGCTGGCCAGCGGCCAAAAGATCCGGAAGAGCAGGCCGTAGATGTGTTGATGCGGCGCCGTCGCCAGAATCGCCGCCGCGCCGATCTTTTCGCCCCACAGCGATTCAAGGACCGCGACTTCCGCGTCGAACTGCGCCAGCGTCTTGCGCACCCGCTTGTGTTCGCCGGTGCTGCCCGAGGTGTACAGGTCGATGATCGCCTGGCGCGGATCGATCGCCGCGAGAGGGAATGTCGGCGAGGCGTCGCCGACAGTCAGCGCGTCTACTCGGGCGTCGAAGGCCGTCGCCAATGCCTCCAGTGTTCCCGGGCGGATGTTCGGCGGAATGACCGCCTGCTTCCCGGCGAGCAGGAGCGCGAACAGTTCGGCGGCGAAGTCGAGCGGGTCATCGCTGGTCAGCAGCCAGCGTGTTTCAGCGCGTTGCTGCAGCGTGGCGGCAAGGCGGGCAACGCGCGTGGAGAACTCGCGCCAGACGATCAGGCGCTGTCCGTCACGGGCTACCGGGTGATCGTCGGGGCGCCCCCGATTGAACAAGTCGGGCAGGGCGATCAGGTGAGGGGCGAAATGCGTCATCCCGTCTTTCGCATGATGAACAGGCGACGATAGAGCCACTCGCCGGCGAACAGGGCACCCATCAACAGGTAGGCGATGAAGCCGTTGTAGAGTGCCCAGTTGTCGCGGCTGGAAAACAGCGCCGTATAGGCGGCCGCGGTGCCGTTGGCGACGAAGAAGACGCACCAGAGCTGGGTCACGCGCCGCGTATAGCCGATGGCCGCCGCGGGCAGGTCGGGCTCGCCGAGCCGCGCGAAGCGCTCGACCATCGACGGAGGAACGAGCAGCGAGCCGCCGAAGAGCAGCAGCATCCCGAGATTGACCGCCGCGGGGTACAGGCGCAGCAACAATTCACTGTTGGTTACCGCCGTTGTTCCCGCGAGCAGCAGCAAGCCGCCGAGGATCGCCAGGTCGATGCGCGACAGGCTCGCCAGCAGGCGGGTCGCCTGTCGGCTGCGCCGCATCAGGAGAACCGCCACGAGCACCAGCGCGACATGGCGCGGCTCGGCGATGCGCAGCCCGAAAAAGATGACCATCGGGTAGAGCAGCCAGGATAGCAGGGAAAGCAGTTGCTTCAGTCGCATCGGGTCGCCGGGTCGAAGAGGAGACGCACGATCGACGTCAGCCGGCCATCAGTTGCTTGACGGTGCTGATCACGTCGCCGACGGTACGAACCGTCTTGAAATCCTCCGGCTTGATGCGTTTGCCGGTCAGTTGTTACAGCTTGATCGCCAGATCGACGGCATCGATGCTGTCGAGGTCGAGTTCCTTGAAAAGGTTTGCTTCCGGAACAACGCGTTCGGGGCTGATTTCAAAGGACTCCTCGAGGATTTCCTTGAGTTTGTCGAGGATTTGTTCGTCGTTCATGTTTGCCTTGCCCAGTAAAAACGTTGACTCAGACGGCTTGTGTCTGTGCCTTGACCAGTTGCGCCAGGCTGTTGACCGAGCGGAAATGCTCGCGGTTGCCCGCGTCGTTGGCTTCGAGTTGCACCTTGTACTTCTTGCGCAGGGCGATGCCCAGTTCCAGCGCGTCGATCGAGTCGAGGCCGAAGCCCTCGTCGCCGAACAGGGGGATGTCGTCGGCGATGTCTTCAGGTTGAGTGTCTTCGAGGTCGAGCGCGTCGATGATGAGGCGCTTGATTTCCTGTTTCAGCATGTCCATCGGGTGAGTTCCTGACTAAAAAAAACTTCAAGGGCCCGCGTCAGCTTGCGGGCGGCGATCGCTTGCGTTTCACGCGGTTCGACCCAGTGCTCCGGACGCACGGGGTCGAGTACATGAATGCGCAGGTGGAAGCGGCGCGGAGGAATCTGATACCACTTCTCGCGTTTGGTCAGCGTTGTCGGATTGCAGTCGATGATCACGGGGATGACCGAAGCCTGGCTCCGCAAGGCGATATGGGAAGCGCCGCGCTGAAAACGCAGCGGCTCGCCGGGGCTGGTACGCGTGCCTTCGGGAAAAATGATCAGCGGTTTGCCATGGCGCAGATCGCGGGCGCAGTCGTCGATCAGGCTGTCGGAATCCGAGTTGCTGAGGTAACCGGCGGCACGGACCACGCCGCCGAGGAAGGGATTCAGCCACAGCGACTGCTTGACCACGCAACTGGCGTCGGGCATCAACGAGATCAGCGCCACGACATCGATCAGTGTCGGATGATTGGCCAGCACCAGCATGCCCCCGCAGTCACGCAGCTTTTCCGCCCCGTCCACCTCCATGCGCATGATGCCGACCGTTTCCATCAGCCAGAGGAAGGCACCGAAGGATTTGTGAATGATCCAGCGCGTTCTTTCGGCGCATGTGCGTCGACAGGCCGCGCTTACGGCGGGGAAGACGAATGCCCAAAGCGCGAAACCGCCCAGGCTGAAGATCGCAAAGCACCCTCCGGTCGCGACCAGCCGCCAGCAGTAATTCAGACGGGAAAACAGCAGGCTTCCCATCAACCGTTCTTTTCCCAGCGCCAGGTTCGACCGCCTTCGCTCCACGCGGCTTCGCCGTGGTCGAGGGCGCGGATAAAGGCTTTTGCTTGCGCTTCGTTGCCCGGAGGGGCGCCGGTGGCGAGGGAAGTGCAGGCAACGCGTGTCGACGCCGAGGCGTCGAGCAGCAGGCCCAGCGCCAGCGTTGGCTGGTCAAGCGGTTCGCCCGTCTCGTAGTCCGCCGGGGCCGGTTCGTCGGCATAGAGGTAGAGCACCGGCAAGTCGGGCCTTTCGGCGAGTTGCAGGCAGGCCTCCAGCAAGCCATACCCGAAACTCGCCGTCCCGGCGGAGATGGCCGTGGAGGGCGCGGTATTTTTCTGCAGGATGGAGAACAGTCCCGCACAGGCGTTGAGTACGGACATGCTGAACAGGGTCGGCGAGAGTTCCTCCCCGGTCGCAAGGCTTTCCAGCATTTTTGTCGTGCGCGCGAGCTCGCCGTGGCGCGAGGCGAAAACGATCCGCGCACGGGTGACGTCCCGCACGCAATCATGCGCAACATGCAGCACGATCCTGGCCAGCGAGCTGAGACGCCGCCTGAGCATCGGTTCGACGAAGCCGATCTCCGGAATCCGCGCCGGAGCGCCCTCGTCCGTGATGGACTCCCAGACCGAGCGGCGGGCGATCGGTGCAATCAATGGCAGAACAACAGAATGCAAGGTCAGGACTTTCTCGCGATGAAGCTCCAAGCGGGCCACGGGCTTGTGCTGGTGACAATTGGTTGGCCCGGACGACCGAACCGGCGGGCCGAATTATATCGGCTGAAAACGCAGCAAACCACATTCCAAACGGGTCTTTCATAGCGACGTTCGCGGACGAGAACGGCCGGGCAATCGTTCCTGTATTTTGGCGCACAGCTGCTATGCTGAATTGACGCCCGCGTCGGGTCGCTTCTTGCTGCGGAGGAAAAATGAAACGCCTTTTCTTCCTCGTTTCCGTAGTCGTTGCCATGCTGCTTTCGCTGCCGGCGAGCGCCGCCACGGTCAAGGTCGCCGAGATCCACGGAGCAATCAGCCCCGCGAGTGCAGCATATTTCCTGCGGGCGCTCGACGAAGCGCAACGGGCTCGTGCCGACCTGCTGGTCCTGCGGCTGGACACGCCGGGCGGGCTCGATTCGTCGATGCGCGAGATGATCCAGGGGATTCTGGCGTCGCCGGTGCCGGTGGCCATCTGGGTGGCGCCATCGGGGGCGCGGGCGGCGAGCGCGGGGACGTACCTGCTCTATTCGGCCCACGTGGCGGCGATGGCGCCGGGGACGAATCTGGGGGCGGCGACGCCGGTGGCGATCGGCATCGGCGGGACCAAGCCGGGCGAGGACAAATCCGAGAAGGGCAAGAACGATGCGCCGTCCGGCAACGCGATGGAGCGCAAGTCCATCCACGATGCCTCGGCGTACATCCGCAGCCTGGCGCAACTGCGCGGGCGCAACGCCGAGTGGGCGGAGCGCGCGGTGCGCGAGGCGGAGAGCCTATCCGCCGAGGAGGCGAAGAAGCAGAAGGTGATCGACTTCATCGCAACGGATCTGCCCGAGCTGTTGCGCACCGCGAACGGGCGCAAGGTCATGGTCGCTTCCGGCGAGGTGACGCTGGCGCTCGACGCGGCGGCGGTGGAGGCTATCGCGCCGAACTGGAAGGAACGCCTGCTGGCGTCGATCGCCGATCCGAACATCGCGCTGATCCTGATGATGCTCGGCGTTTACGGCTTGCTCTTCGAATTCTACACGCCGGGTTTCGGCGTCGCCGGGATTATCGGCTCGATCTGCCTGTTGCTCGCGGCGTATGCCTTGGCGATGCTCCCGGTCAACGCCGTCGGCGTGCTGCTGTTGCTGCTCGGCATCGCCCTGATGGTGACGGAGGCGTTCCTGCCGAGCTTCGGCGCCTTCGGTATCGGCGGCATCGCCGCCTTCGTTGCCGGGGCGCTGATGCTGATCGACGGCGAGGTGCCGGGGATGCAGATTTCGCTGGGCCTCATCGTGCCGCTCGCGGTGGTCAGCGCGCTGCTGCTCGGCGGGGCGGCGGCGTTCGCCTTGCGCGCGCGGCGGCATCCGGTCGTGTCGGGCGTCGAGGCGATGCTCGGCGCAACCGCTGTGGCGCTGGAATCCTTCAAGCAGGAAGGCTGGGTGCGCGCCTCCGGCGAACGCTGGCGGGCGCGCAGCTCGGCACCGATGCGCAGCGGCGAGAAGGCACGGATAGTCGCCGTCGAGGGGTTGCTGCTGGTGGTCGAACCGGAAAACAAGAGTGAGGAAGGAGAAGGAAAATGATGATCTGGGACATCAACTGGGGCATCGGCTGGGACATTGGCTGGAGCGGCGCGATCCTGCTGCTGGTGATACTGGCCGTGGCCAGCATCCGCATCCTGCGCGAGTACGAGCGCGGCGTGGTGTTTCTGCTCGGGCGCTTCTGGCAGGTGAAAGGGCCGGGCATCGTGATCATCGTGCCGGGCATCCAGCAGATGGTGCGCGTGGATCTTCGCCTGGTGGTGATGGACGTACCGAGCCAGGACGTCATCTCGCGCGACAACGTCTCGGTGCAGGTCAATGCGGTGGTGTATTTCCGCGTCGTCGATCCTGAGAAGGCGATAATTCACGTGGCCAATTTCTTCGAAGCGACCTCGCAACTAGCGCAGACAACGCTGCGTTCGGTGCTCGGCAAACACGAACTGGACGACATGCTCGCCGAACGCGAGCGGCTCAACGTCGACATCCAGCAGATTCTCGACGCGCAGACCGATTCGTGGGGCATCAAGGTGACCAACGTCGAGATCAAGCACGTCGACATCAACGAGTCGATGGTCCGCGCCATCGCCCGCCAGGCCGAGGCCGAGCGGGAGCGGCGGGCCAAGGTGATCCACGCCGAGGGCGAACTGCAGGCGTCGGAAAAACTGCTGGAAGCGGCGCAGGTGCTCGCCCGGTCACCGCAGGCCATGCAATTGCGCTACCTGCAAACGCTATCGAACATCGCCGGCGACAAGAGTTCGACGATCGTTTTTCCGATTCCGCTGGATATGTTCGATGCCGTGTCGAAGGCGCTGGCGGAGAAAAAAACCGGCGGCCAGTGATGGTGGTGTGAAAAAGCCCGCCGATTGGCGGGCTTTGGGTGTTGCGAAAGGAGCGCTTACTTCTTCTCGCCGCCGGTGAGCAGCGGAATGCTGCCGTCCTTCTGCGAGCCGAGCAGGCCGCTGCTGGTGTAGATGCCCAGCTTGTGGCGGGTGTCGGAGATGTCGAGGTTGCGCATGGTCAGCTGGCCGATGCGGTCCATCTGCGTGAAGGCGGCATCCTCGACCTTTTCCATCGACAGGCGCTCGGGCGCGTAGGTGAGGTTCGGGCTGACGGTGTCGAGGATCGAGTAGTCGTTGCCGCGGCGCAGTTCCAGCGTGACTTCGCCGGTGATCGCGCGCGCTACCCAGCGCTGGGCGGTTTCGCGCAACATCAGCGTCTGCGGGTCGAACCAGCGGCCCTGGTAGAGCAGGCGGCCGAGGCGCAGGCCGTTGATGCGGTACTGCTCGATGGTGTCCTCGTTGTGGATGCCGGTGACCAGCCGCTCGTAAACGATGTGCAGCAGGGCCATGCCCGGAGCCTCGTAGATGCCGCGGCTCTTGGCCTCGATGATGCGGTTCTCGATCTGGTCGCTCATGCCGAGGCCGTGCCGGCCGCCGATGGCGTTGGCCTCGGCAAACAGGTCGACGGCGCTGGCAAAGGTCTGACCGTTGATCGCGACCGGGACGCCTTCCTCGAAACGCACGGAGACTGTTTCGGCCTTGACCTCCACATCCTCGCGCCAGAAGGCGACGCCCATGATCGGCTTGACGATGTTGATGCCGTTCTTGAGGAACTCCAGATCCTTGGCCTCGTGCGTGGCGCCGAGCATGTTGGAGTCGGTCGAGTAGGCCTTTTCCACGCTCATCTTGTAGTCGAAGCCGTGCTTGATGAGGTATTCGCTCATCTCCTTGCGGCCGCCGAGTTCGTCGATGAAGTCCTGGTCGAGCCACGGCTTGTAGATGCGCAGCGACGGGTTGGCCAGCAGGCCGTAGCGGTAGAAGCGCTCGATGTCGTTGCCCTTGTAGGTCGAGCCGTCACCCCAGATGTTGACGTTGTCTTCCTTCATCGCCACGACGAGCGCGGTGCCGGTGACGGCGCGGCCGAGCGGCGTGGTGTTGAAGTAGGTGCTGCCGCCGGTCTTGATGTGGAACGCGCCGCACTGGATCGCCGCGATGCCCTCGGCGACGAGTTGCGCGCGGCAGTCGATCAGGCGGGCGATCTCTGCGCCGTAGCCGAGGGCCTGACGCGGGATCGCGTCATAATCGGACTCGTCGGGCTGGCCGAGGTGGGCGGTGTAGGCGCAGGGAATGGCGCCCTTGCCGCGCATCCAGTGAACAGCGGCGGAGGTATCCAGGCCGCCGGAGAAGGCGATGCCGACGCGCTCGCCGGCAGGAATCTTTTGCAGGATGGTTGCAGCCACGGGAGGTTCTCGCGATGTTGGGAAAGGCGCATATTGTAGCGTGTTCGCCGTGCGGCGAAGTACCGCAAATCTGCTCGACAAACCGCCCGGTGGCGGTTATTCCCGCGGCCGGGGCGTGTCGGTGTCGGTGAGCGCCCTGAGTACCGGCGAGTAGAACTCGCGCCGGGCGAGAACGACCACGATGACGATCGTGGCGAGGATGAACAGCCAGGGCGAGACCATCCACGACATCACCGCCATGCCGAAATAGTAGGCGCGCAGGCCGCGGGTGAAATCGTTGCCGGCGCAGGAATTGACTGCGGCGAATTTCTGCGCGTAGCTCTCCATCTCTTCCGGCCCGCCTTCCTGCGGCACCGAACCGAGGGTGATCGACAGCAGGTTGAACTGGCGCAACGACCAGGTGAACTTGAAGTAGGCCACGACGAAAATGCCGATCAGGATCAGCAGCTTGATCTCGGTGGCCTCGCGCGACATGGAGCGCGCGAACGGCAGATCGGAGGCCAGCGCCATCAGCTGATCGAGGGCGCCGAGCGCGGCGAACAGCGCGGCGATGATGTAGATCGAGGTGTTGGCGTAGAACGACAGGCTTTGCAGCAGGTTGTTGATCAGCGCCACGTCGACGATGCGCGGGTTGCGCGTGAGCATGACCCGCCCCCACTGCAGGCGCAGCTTGTGCGTTTCCTCCATGAGGCTCTTGCGCCCGCTCCAGCCACGTTCGACGACCTGCTCGAAGCCGAGCCAGCAGGTAAGAAACCAGATCAGCCCGATCCAGTCGAGCCAGGTGAACTGGGCGAGGAACTTTTCGAGAAACATTGGTCGCAGCCCTTCTTCAATGACGCAGCGTGGGGGACTGCGCGCATCTTAGCAAGAGTGCATCAGCTGGACCACCGAGCCGATGACGATCAGTGTCGGCGGTTTGACCTTGTTCTCGCGCGCGACCTCGGGCAGCGTGGCCAGCGTGCCGGGGTAGGCCTGCTGGTTCGGCCAGGTGGCGCGGAAGAGCAGCGCGGCCGGGGTGTCGCCGGGCAGGCCGGCGGCCTGCAGTTCGCGCGAAATCGTCTCGAGGCCGGTGACGCCCATGTAGATCACCACGGTCTGCCCCGGGCGGGCGAGCGCCGGCCAGTCGAGGTCAACGGTGTGATCCTTGAGGTGGCCGGTGACGAAGACGCAGCTCTGCGCGTGATCGCGGTGGGTGAGCGGGAAGCCGAAGCTGGCGGCGGCGCCGAGCGCGGCGGTGACGCCGGGGACGATATCGACCGGGATGCCGGCGGCCATCAGCACGTCCATTTCCTCGCCGCCGCGCCCGAAGACGAACGGGTCGCCGCCCTTGAGGCGGGCGACGCGCTTGCCTTCCCTGGCTTTCGCGACCAGCAACTCGCAGATTTCTTCCTGCGGCAAGGTGTGGTTGCCGGCCATCTTGCCGACGAAGATGCGTTCGGCGGTCGGCGCGACCAGATCCATGACGCCGGGGCTGACCAGGTTGTCGTAGATGACGACGTCGGCTTCGCCGAGCAGGCGGGCGCCCTTGAGGGTGATCAGTTCGGCGTCGCCGGGGCCGGCTCCGATGAGGGCGACGCGGCCGGTGGTGTTCTGTTCGTTGGTCATGGCGGGTCTCCAGTCAGTATGTGGGCATCAGGCTTCAGCGCCCTCTTCCGTTTCGTCCTCTTCAAGGTCAAGCGGCTCGGCGAGCACGGCGGCGATGTAGTCTTCCGGCAGGCGGTAGGCCTTGGCCAGCACGGCCGGCGACAGACCATCGGCATGGGCGGCGTGGATGGCTTCGAGCCAGCCGTTAAGGCCGGTGGAGAGCGAGAGGCCGCGCTTTTCGCCGTCGCGCGCGGCGCTGTTGCCAATTTCGACGTCGTATTTGTTGGCGTAGCCGCGCGGGGTGATCATCAGACCGTGCTTGACGTAGGTATTGGAGTTGCCGATCAGCACCGTCGACAGCATGCCGATGTCGGCGTCAAGCATCGCGCCGAGCGTGGTGAACTGGATGTTTTGCTTGGCGCGGAAGGCCGACTTGACGACGGCGACCGGCGTGTCCGGGTCGCGGTGGCGCAGGAAGATGCGCCGCGCTTCCTGGATTTGGCGCGTGCGCTTGCCGCTCTTCGGGTTGTACAGCGCGACGACGAAATCGGCGTAGGCCACCGCGTCGAGGCGGCGGGCGATGGTCGGCCACGGGGTCAGCAGGTCCGAGAGCGAGATGGCGCAGAAGTCGTGCGTCAGCGGCGCGCCGACCAGCGAGGCGCAGGTGTTGATTGCCGAAGCACCGGGGATGATCTCGACGGCAATGCCGGAATCCGGTGTCCAGCCAGCCTGGAACAGCACCTCGAAGGTCGGGCCGGCCATGCCGTAGACGCCGGCGTCGCCAGAGGAGACGATCGCCACCTTCTTGCCGAGCTTCGCCCGGTCGTAGGCTTCGATGGCGCGGTCGAGTTCTTCGGTCATCGCCTTCTTGATCACTTCCTTGCCGTCGAGCAGATCCTTCACCAGGCGGATGTAGGTGGCGTAGCCGATCACCGTGTCGGCTTCGGCGATGGCGGCGCGGGCGCGGCCGGTCAGGTAGTCGTGGCTGCCCGGGCCGAGGCCGACGAGCATGATCTTTCCGTGGGAGATGACTTGATTCATTCGGGAATCCTCGCGATGGAGACGGTGGCATTGCGGCCGTCGGGGCCGCAATGGCGGTGTTTTTCGATGATGAGGTTGGTTTTGTCCGGAGTGACCGGCTGGGCGGCGAGCAGCGCGGCGGCTTCGGAGACCGAGGGCGTGCCAGTGTGCTTACGCACGGTTTCCGAGGGGTTGGGAACGTCTATCGTCGCCAGTTCTTGCGCCTTGTAGAAACGGATGGTCCAGCCATGTTCCGCAGCGAGTTGCAGCAGCGCCGGTTCGTCGGCTTTCAGGTCGATGCTGGCGACGGCCTGGATGTCGTTCCATGTGGCGCCACACGCGGCCAGCGCGGCGCCGATGGCGGTTTTGACCGTGGCGAGCGGCGTGTTTCGGTCGCAGCCGAGGCCGAGAGCGATCTTCATGACCCGCTCCCCGGGCGATAGGTGACGCAGCGGCCGGCGAGCTTTTCTCTGTAGTCGGCGGGCATCGGGCGCAGGCTGATCCAGAGGACGGCAGCGAATTTTTCCGGGGCGACGTCTTCCAGCGTGTCAAACTGGGTGACGTTGGCCGGCCGGGGCCCGTGGCGCCCATTGGCGTGATTGGTCCACCAGTCCGTGCTTCCGGCTTCCTGGACCAGCGCGACGGGTTCGTCATTGACCACGGCGGCGCTGGCGTGGACAAGTTCGTCGTGCGTAGCTTCGAAGGTCCAGCCGAGTTCGCGGCCGAGCAGGTCGACGGCGATGGTTTCGCGCGAGTCGGACGCGGTGGTCAGCACAGCCTGGGCAGCGAGCACTTTTGCCAGATGCCCGGCCAGTGCGTTGGCGCCGCCGAGGTGGCCCGAGAGTACCGGAATGACGAATTTCCCGCCTTCGTCGAGGACAATCACGGCCGGGTCGGTTTCCTTTGACTGCAGGTACGGTGCGATCATCCGAACCATCGCGCCGAGCGAAAAGATCGCGACGAGAGCGTCGTAGGCAGTGAACATCTTGACCAACTGTTCGCCGGTCTTGCATTCATAGGTATGTGCCTTGCCGGGCGCGGCGGCTTGTGCTTCCGCCGCGAATTTCGCCGGGGCGAACAGTTGCGCGCCGGGCAACGCGGCGACGACGCGGCCGGCCGTGGCGATGCCGTGCCGGGTGATCGAGATCACTGCGATCTTCACACCAGCCCCCGTTTGGCCAGCGTTGCCTTGCGTTCGGCCGTGTAAGCCCACCAAGGTTGTGCGTCTTCGCCATCCATGAAGCGGGTAATCGAAATGAATACGTCGAGCATGCACGGGTCGATGCGCTGCTGGCGCACGATGCACAGTTGCTCGTAAAGGGCGTAGGGGTCGGCCGAGCACAGTTGCACGGGGTCGGTAATGCCGAGGCGACGCAAATCCTCGGCACAGGCCGCACCGATATTGGGCAGGTCGGTTAGCGCGCGCAGCCGCTTGCGATCCACCTTGGCCGGGTTCATGCCGCCGCAGCCTCCTGCGCTTCCTTGCGTCGCCGGCAGCCACGGCGCAGTTCGCCGCGCTCGCGCTTCGGGTTCTGCACCAGCAGCAGCGACAGGTAATTGACCGTTGCCCCCTTCAAGCTGCCGAGATCGCGGATGACGCGCTCCTCGGGTGAACCGACCTTTTCGATGAAGCAGCTGGTTTCCAGCAGGCCGCGACGCTCCAGCAGTTCGATGACTTCATCGAGAAGCGGCTTCACCTTGAGCAGGATCAGTGTGTCGAACTCGTCGAGCATGTGGTCGATGACGCCGGTGCCATAGGCGGCCGGGATGATCGCCAGCGTTTCGTCTTCCTCGGCCAGCGGCATCCCGGTGGTGGCCGCAGCGGCGGCGAAGGATGAAACGCCGGGAATGGTCTCGACCTCGACTTCGGGTACCAACTCGCGCACGACGCGGGCGAGGTGGCCGAAGGTGGCGAAGGTCGAGGCGTCGCCTTCGACGAGGAAAACGAGATCGCGCCCCTCGCCGAGCAGTTCGACGGTTTGCTGCGCGGCGCGGACCCAGGCCTTGCCCAGCGCTTCGGCGTCGCGGGTCATCGGGAAGACCAGTTCGACGGCATCGCCCGGGATGGGCAGGCCGCCGCGCTCGACGATCGACAGCGCGTAGGAGACTTCCTCGGCCTTCTTTACCGGGTAGATCCAGCGCGCGCCGGATTGCAGCACGGCCCAGCTGCGGCGCGTGATCAATTCGGGATCGCCGGGGCCGAGCGAGGCGCCGATCAGTTTTCCGTAGGTTTTGTTCATGGGTGCGTGCCTAGTCATTGGAAGTTGCCGTCATTCCGGCGAAAGCCGGAATGACGGAGATAAAACGGTGGGATGGGTGGATATGTCATTTTTCGCTCTTCGATGCGGTGACAATCCACACCGGGTTCTGCGCCGCCATGCGGTGCATGTCGAGAATCGGCTGGCTGCGACTGGCCTGCAGCTGGACGACGTCCCATTCAGCGTTCAGTTCGGTCAGCGTCGCGGTGGCGGTGGCCAGGTTTTCCAGCGTGACGAAGTTCATCACCAGCCGGCCACCGGGTTTCAGGCGGCCAAGAATCAGGCGGATCAGCGCGCCGAGTTCGCCGCCGGAGCCGCCGATGAACACCGCGTCCGGGTCGGGCCAGGTGTCCAGATGTTGCGGCGCCTTGCCATCGAACAGCGAGTAGTTGCTGATTCGGAAACCCGCCGCGTTGGCGCGGGCGTTGGCGGCGTCGCCTGCAGCCTTTTCGATGGCCCAGACGTGGCCGTTCGGCGCGAGCCGGGCCGCTTCGAGACCGACCGAACCGGAGCCGGCACCGATGTCCCAGACCGTGGCATCGGGGCGGATACGCAGCTTGGCGAGCGACAGGGCGCGTGCCTCCTGCTTGGTGATCAGTCCCTTTTCCGGGCTGCGCTGGATGTATTCCAGATCGTCGAGGCCGAAGCTGGGCGTTCCCGCCTCTTCCGTGCGCTGCACCAGGACGACGTTCGGCTCGGGGAAACTCATCGCGGCCGCTGCCTCGAGAAACAGGTCGGCGAACAGTTGTTCGTCCGGCAACTGCAGACGGCAGGCCACCGAGAGACGGACTTCATCGCTGGCGTAGCCGGCCGTCAGCAGCGCCCGCGCGAGGCGGGCCGGGCTGTTCTCCGGGCCGGTGAACAGGAAAACCTGCGGGTGTAGCGCGATGGCGCGCAGCGCCGGGTAAAGGCCGTGGGCGGGCGTCGCGCCGACGAACCATTCGCCGGCGTCCTTGCTGTGGCAGGAGGCGATTTTGATGTCCTGCCACGGTTGCTGGAAACGGGCGCACGCGAGTTGCAGCGTCGAGACATTGGGCAGGATGTCGAGCGGGGCGTCGATCTTGTCTTTCAGCCAGGCGCCGATGCCGTGACAGAGCGGGTCACCGGTGGCGAGGATGGCGACGGGGCGGTCTTCCGCCAGCGCGGCCCGTGTCCATTCCGGCACCTTGGCCAGCAAGCCGTCCATGTCGTGGCAAACGGCTTCGTCGCCCAGATGCGGGCGGACGAGGTCGAGCGTGCGGCCGGCGCCGATGACGACACGCGCATCGTGCAGCCGTGCGCGCGCGGTATCGGACAGCCCGCTCCAGCCGTCGTCGAGAATGCCGACCAGGGTGCAGGCGGTCATGGCAGGCTCCGGAATCGTACGTCACCCCGGCGAAGGCCGGGGTCCAGTCTGCGGCCGTTCTGGATTCCGGCCTTCGCCGGAATGACGCGGGGTGGATGGTTCGACGTCAACACGTTTCCTCCTCTTCCACGCGCACGATGAATTCCCCGTCGAAATCACAGGCCAGCACGGTCAGGTTGTACGCGCCGGGATAGCAGGCTTTCAGGCTGCGGATGGCCTTTTTTGCCAGCGCCCGGTGAAAATCGACGGACAGCCCGAGCGCGGCCAGCCGTTCGGCAGCGAAGCGCGCCGTTTCGGCGTTGCGGATTTGCTCGACGAGGTCGGGTGCGGCTCCCACTTCGTGCGCGCAACCGGCGAGCAGGTCGCGGTCGATGGCGGCCTTCCAGGCATGGGTGACGGCCAAGCCTTGCCCCATCTTGGTCAGTTTGCCGGCCATCGCGCCAATATAAACGCGAGCCATCTTGCGCTTGATCGCCGTCTGGAACGCCGCCTTGACGAAATCGCCCATCTGCACGAAGCAGGCCTCGTCGAGGTCAGGCAGCTGGCGCATGGCGAACTTTTCGCTGCGGCCGCCGGTGGTGAACACGATCGAGGTTTGCCCCTGGTTGGCGGCGACGTCGACGGCCTGCACGACGCTGGCGCGGAAGGCCGCCGTGGAGTAAGGACGGACGATGCCGGTGGTACCGAGGATCGAAATGCCGCCGAGGATGCCGAGGCGGGCGTTGAGCGTCTTCTTCGCCATTTCCGCGCCGCCGGGAACGGAAATCGTGATTTCAAGCCCGTCGTGGTCGAGCAGTTCACCGGCGACGGCGCGCGCGTTGTCGACGATGTTGCGCCGTGGCACCGGATTGATTGCCGGGCCGCCGACCTCCAGCCCGAGGCCCTCCTTGGTGACCGTACCGACGCCTTCGCCGCCCTTGAGCATGATCTGGCCGGCGGCACCGGGCAGACGGCGCACCTCGGCGGTCAGGTGCGCCCCATTGGTTGCGTCCGGATCGTCGCCGGCGTCCTTGACGATGACGGCACGGGCTGCGCCGTCAGCGACGTGGCCTTCCAGTACGGCAAAGGTCACGTCCTGCCCGTTTGGCAACTGGCTAACGATGCTGGCCGGCACCTCGCCGGTCAGCAGGCCGAGCGTCGCCGCACGGGCGGCGGCGGCGGCGTTGGCGCCGGTGGTGAATCCGCTGCGATGGCCGCGCTTGCGCTTGCCGTCGCCCTTGCGGATTTTCTCGGGGGCGTCGCTCATCTCATCGTTTCTGTTCGGCTTCGGCGAGGGCGAGCAGGGCGTGGATCGCCGCGACGACCAGCGTCGAGCCGCCCTTGCGACCCTTGATGGTGACCCACGGCACTTCGTCGACGGTCATCAGCAGATCCTTCGACTCGGCGGCCGAAACGAAGCCGACCGGCATGCCGACGACCAGCGCCGGGCGCACGCCGTCCTCGCGGATCAGGCGGATGATTTCGAGCAGCGCCGTCGGCGCGTTGCCGATGCCGACGATGGCGCCGTCGAGCTGGCCGAGGCGGTGCGCCTTGCGCATGGCCTGTACGGCGCGCGTCGTGTCGTTGAGGTGCGCCAGTTCGATGACGTCCGGATCGGAGATGTAATGGTGCGTGCTCATCCCGAAGTGCTTGAGGCGCGGCTTCGACAGGCCGACGCAGATCATCTCGACGTCGGCGACAATGGGCGTGCCGAGCCTGAGCACGGCCTTCAGCCCGGCCTGCATGGCGTCCGGGTGGAAGGCGGTCAGCCCGTTGAACTCGAAGTCGGCGTTGGCGTGGATCATCCGCCGCACCAGCGGCCATTGCTCGGCGGTGTAGGCGTCGTGCGGGCCGGCCTCGGCGTCGATGATCGAGAACGAGTCGTGCTCGATGGCACGCCCGGCGGCGGTAAGCTGTTCGGTGACGGTGTTGGTGGTCATGGCGTGCTCGGTGCGGGGAGGGTTGCTCTGCGGAAACGGTGGGTGAATTCGGGATCGTAGAGCTTGGAGCGCACCAGCGATTCCCAGTTCGCAGCGCCGAGCGTCGGGCTGGCGACGATCATCGCCTGGCTGCCGATCTTCTCGGCCTGGCACTTCTGCTTGATGTCGGCCAGCGTGCCGCGCACGATCTTTTCCTGCCCCGGCCAGCTGGCCTTCTGCACGACGAGGATCGGCGCGTCCTCCCTCCAGCCGGCGGCGCGCAGGGCGCTCTGGACTTCATGCAGCAGGGTGATCGACAGGTAGATGCACAGCGTGCAGTGGTGCGACGCCAGCGATGCAAGGTCTTCGCCTTCGGGCATTGGCGTGCGTCCGGCGGTACGGGTGAGGATGACGGTCTGCGTGACTTCCGGCAGCGTCAACGTTTCGCCGGCCGCGGCCATCGAGGCCATAGCCGAGGAAACGCCGGGAACCACGGCCCACTCGACGCCGGCGGCGGTGAGCGGGCGGGTCATCTCGATCAGCGCGCCGTAGAGGCCGGGGTCGCCGGTCTGCAGACGGATGACAGTTGCATTCCGGCTGACCTGGTCGAGCAGCCAGGCGACCATTTCTTCGAGCGTCATGTCCTTCGAGTCGCGGATTTCGCAGCCTGCCGGCGCGTAGCGCGTGGCCGCCTGGTCGACGAGCGAGCCGGCGTAAAGGATCGCGCCAGCCTGTTCGATCAGCGCGCGGCCCTTGACGGTGATCAGGTCGGGGTCGCCGGGGCCGGCGCCGACAAACCAGATTTTTCCGGGCATCAGTCGATTCTCCCGAGGTGAGTAGCGGTCATTGGAAATCCTTTTCGGAGGCGCTCAGTTGTGAAATCAGCTCGCCCATCGCGCGCGGCTGGCTGTCGGTCGGCAGCAGTTTCCGGGCGACGAGCAAACGGTGCAGTTCGACCAGCCCGGGCATGGGCAGCCGCGCGGCGGCGAGCGCGTCGGCGTTGTCGGGCAGGGCGGCGGCGTCGAAGGCGGCGGTACAGCGGCCGCCGGCCATCAGGTGGATGCGATCGGCCCAGCGGTAGGCAAAATCGATGTCGTGCGTGGCAAGCAGCAGGGTGATGCCCTGCGCATGCAGCCCGTCGAGGACGGCGAGCAGTTCGGCGCGCATGGCGTGGTCGAGGCCGGCCATCGGCTCGTCGAGGATCAGCAGGCGCGGTTGCATGGCCAGCACGCCGGCGATGCAGACGCGTTTCTTCTGGCCGAAGGAGAGGTTGTGCACCGGCCGGTCGGCGAACGGCGCCATGCTGACGGCCTGGAGCGCCTGCTCGACGCGCTCGCGCACGATCGCCATGTCGAGGCCGAGATTGAGCGGGCCGAACGAGACGTCCTCGCGCACGCTGGCCGAGAACAGCTGCTGGTCAGGATTCTGGAAGACGAGGCCGACTTCGCCGCGCAGGGCGCGCAGGCCGGCACGGCTGTAGTCGACCGGCTGGCCGGCGTAGCGAACGACACCTTGCTGGGGCTTCAGCAGGCCATTGGCGTGCTGAAACAGTGTCGTCTTGCCGGCGCCGTTGGCGCCGATCAGCGCGTTGCGGCTGCCGCGCGCGATGGTCAGCGAGCAGCCGGCGAGGCCGGCGTTGCCGTCCGGGTAGCGGAAGGCGACGTCGGCGAATTCGAGAAGAACGTCGGTGGTCATCGCATCGTCACCGCAAGGAGGATCAGCGTCGACGCGCCGAGGCCAGCCACCGCGATGTCGCGCCTGCTGTTGGCGTACGCGGGTTCGAGGAAACGGAACGTGCCGTCATTGTTGCGCGACTGGGCGGCGACATTCAGATCGTGCGCGCGTTGCCAGATCTGCAGCGTCAGATTGGCGGTCAGGCTGCCGAGCGAACGCAATGTCAGCGCCGGCGTCGCGTAGCCTAGACGGGCGGCCTGCGCCGTGCGCGTGTCGTGCAGCGCTTCGGAAAAAACGAACAGCATGCGGTAGCAGAGCACCATGATTTCGAGCAGCACCTCCGGCAACTTCAGGCGGCGCAACAAGGCGATCAGGTCGACCAAGGGGGTCGTCAGTGCGAGAAAGAGCAGCGCACTCAGGGCGGCACAGGAGCGGGCCGCGAGCTGCAGGACCGGTGTCCAGCCGGCGGGCAGCCAGTGCACGGCGAGGCCGCCGTTGGCGGGCGCGACGTCGAGCGAGTAGGCCAGCGTCAGGCAGCCGAGCAGCAGAAAGCCGAGCGGAGGCAGGGCAACGCGCAGGAAGCGGGCGGCCGGTACGCCGGCGCCGAAGACTGTCGTAATAACGACCAGCAGGGCGACGAGCGCGGCGGTCGCCGGTTGTGTCGCGGTGAACGCGGCAATCAGGGAGCCAATGGAGAATAGCCCCTTCGCCGCTGGCGTGACGCGACGCCAGCGGTTGCCGTAGGCGCATTGCTCGATCAGCATCGGCCGGCCGTCCGCGGCGAGGCGCCACGCGAAAGGCGCTGGGCTGGAATCTGATGACTGACGACGCGCATGAACTTCCCTGACAGTGACGACGGACAAACAACGATGCAGGGATTCGGTGGGATCAGCTCGGAAGACAGGCCGTCAAAAAGCGGAGTGCTGCTGCGGGAAAATTGCAGCGGCGAGCCAGACGGCGAATCTACAGGACCGTTCCCCTCACCCCGAGGATTGGCACCACATGCGTTCCGGGCCGGTCTTCTGACTCGCCTTCGTCCTCCTCCGGCGCCTTCCCATGCAAAAAATGTCGCACAGTGGCGTGTTGCCGGAATCGTCTGGCCTACAGCAGCGGGGGGCTGTGCCGGAATGGCCATGCGATGAAAAACGCGTGGCGCCACCGGCTTCCCGTTTCACCGCGACCGACGGATACCGGGCGCGGAACCTGAAACGCGCGCCAGTATACGCTAATCGCGAACGCTGCGGCGTCTCCGTGGCTGTCGGATATCCACAGCCGGGGGCTCTTCTTCATAGAGGTGTTCCGCCCACTCGCCCCAGACTGCCCAGGCGACCGCAAGGACGATCGGGCCGGCGAACAGTCCGACCAGTCCGAAGGCCAGGATGCCGCCGAGCACGCCGAACAGCACCAGCAGGAAAGGAATGTCGCTTACGCTGCTGATGAAGAACGGCCGCAGCACGTTGTCGATCTGGCTGACCACGGCGGCGCCCCAGATCCAGACGCCGATGGCCGCGCCGGTTTCGCCCTGGGCGAGCAGGATGGCTCCCGAGGCGCCCCAAGCGAACGGCGTGCCGAAGGGGATCAGCGCGAACAGCGCCGTCATCAGCCCCAGGGTCACCGGCGAAGCCAGGCCGGCGACCCAGTAGCCGGCGCCGGCGGCCATGCCCTGCACCAGCGCGGTGAGCAGGATGCCGTACACCACTGCGCGCGTCGTCGAGGCCGCGGCGGCGAGATAATCGTGCGTGCGCTTGCCGATGAACCGCGCCATGACGTGGCTCAACTCGTGGATGATCCGTACCCCGTCACGGTAGAAAAAGAACAGGATGACCAGCACCAGCACCAGCCGGATCAGGGTTCGCCCGAGGCCGCCTGCCAGGATCGCCGCCTGCGAGAAGTGGCCGGACAGCCAGCCCCTGACGGCGTGGGCCACGCCTTGCGGGTCACCAAGCAACTGCAACCGTTGCTGCGCCAGCCAGTCGCCGAGCCAGGGGATGTCGCGAAGAAAGGCAGGGATGTCCGGCGGGTTGGCCATGAATGCGCGAACGCCGTTATAAACCGCGGACACCTCCTGTTGCGCCAGCCAGACCAGCCACAGCAAGGGAGCGAACAGCGTGATGGCGGCGATCGTCGTGGCCACGCCGGCAGCCAGCGCGTCGCGCCCCCCGCATTTCTGGCGCAGCTTGTCGGCCAGCGGCCAGGTAGCGTAGGCCAGGATGCAGGCCCAGGCAATCAGCCCGATGAAAGGGCGCATGACGATGAAGACCAGGATGGCCAGGCCGCAGAAGCCGAGCCACGGCGCGATGCGACGATTGATGGGCGAGGAGAAGGGCATGCGTGAAACGGGGCTAGAACGCGGTCTGCGGAAGGCCGTAGGATACGCTTTCGCCGGTTCCGGCGCATCCGCTCCGGCAGCGAGGGGGGGGGGCGAGAAGACCGGCTTCCCTGCGCGCGCTTCCGGCAACCTTCAAAAAAAGAGGATGGTCGTAGCAAGAATGTATCGGGTTTCTTGCTATGACCATCCAGGTCAGGAGATCTGCTGAATCGCTACTGACTCTGCCGTGACTGTCGTCCCGCGCCACGACACTTTCCGCGGTTAGTCTGCGCTTCCATGGCGATTCAAAAATGCTGCACGGCTCCACAACTCAAGGCGGCGGGCGTGGGGGCGCCCGCCGCCCCGCCGCCTCAGCCCTTGATCGCTTCGGCGACGACGCGGGCGCAGAGCGCCAGCGAGATGGCGCCGGCGTCCGGGTAGCCGAGGCTGCGCTGGGTGTGCGACTTGGCGCGGCCGAGCTTCGGGGTGAGTTGCGCAGTGGCTTCACCGGCCTTGGTCGCCACGTCGGCAGCGATCGCCCAGGCTTCGGCAAGCGTCTTGCCCTTGCCGACTTCCTCGTTCAGCGTCGCGGCGAAAGGAACGAACGAGTCGACCAGCGTCTTGTCACCGACCTTGGCGCCGCCGAGGCGCATGATGGCTTCGAGACCGGCCTGAGCGCCCTTGGCGACGGCGTCGGCAGTCATCTCGGCTTCGTCGCTGAGCTGGGTGCTCCAGATGCGCAGGGCGAGGCCCCACAGCGCACCAGAGGCGCCGCCCGCGCGGTCGGCCCAGGCGTTGGCGGCAGTCGCCAGCACGCTGGCGGCGCCGGCACCGGCAACCGCGGCCTTCTGCGCGGCTTCGGCAGCTGCGGCGGAACCGCGGGTCATGCCCTGGCCATGGTCGCCGTCACCGGCACGGGCGTCGATGCGCCCGAGTTCGGGTTCGGCTTCGCGCAGCGCCGTTGCGACCTTGGCGAGCACGCCGGCGATGCACTTGCCGTTTTCCTTCGACGCGGCGGACGCCGGGCCGAACTTGAGTTCCTCTTCCTTGTCCTCGAACGCCGGCGCGGGTTGCGTCGGGATGATCGCGCCGCGGCGGAGCACCGGCGCGTCGCACGGGGCGCACCAGAGCTGTTCGAGTTCGTCGTCGAGCCAGGTCAGGGTCAGCGAGCAGCCGGCCATGTCCATGCTGGTGACGTATTCGCCGACTTCCGGCTCGACCGCGGTGAGCCCGGCTTTCTTCAGTTCGGCTTCGACGCTGACCCAGAGGACGAACAGTTCTTCATACTTGGTGCAGCCGAGGCCGTTGAGGATGACCGCGACGCGGCCCTTGCAGTCGGCCGGCTTTTCCTGGACCAGCTTGTCGACCAGCATCTTCGCCAGCGCGCTGGCCGGCATCATGTCTTCTTCGCTGATCCCCGGTTCGCCGTGGATGCCCAAGCCCACGCCAATGCGCTGCGCCGGCACGGTGAACAGCGGCTCCTTGGCGCCCGGCAGGGTGCAGCCGCTGAAGGCGACGCCGAATGACACGGTATTCTTGTTGGCCTTGATCGCCACGCGCTCGACGTCGTCGAGCTTCATGCCGGCTTCGGCGGCCGCGCCGGCGATCTTGAAGACGGCGAGGTCGCCGGCCACGCCGCGACGCTCGTTGGCCTTCTCGGCCGGGGCGCTGGCGACGTCGTCGGTCACCGGCAGGACACGCACGTCGACGCCTTCCGAGATCAGGCGCTCGGCGGCGAGACCGAAGTTAAGCACATCGCCGGCGTACTTGCCGAAGCCGAGCAGGACGCCGCCGCCGCGGTTGGCCTTGCGGCAGACGTTGGCCACGAGGTGTGTCGACGGCGAGGCGAAAACGTCGCCGGCCACCGCCGCATCGGCAAGGCCAGGTCCGACGAAGCCGGCGAAGGCCGGATAATGGCCCGAGCCGCCGCCGACGACGATCGACACCTTGCCTTCCGGCGTGGCGGTCGAGCGCACGACGCCGCCGATCACGGGGCGCACGTGGCGGGCATAGACGGAAACGAAGCCGGCCAGGGCGGTCTTGGCGAATTCTTCGGGATTGTCGTAGATGCAGGTCATGTCAGGTCCCCCTTTGACTTAGCGTGGCAGGATGGTGCGGAGATAGTCGCGGTTCATCGCACAGACGGTGAGGCTGTCGCCACCGTAGTGTTCGCACAGGAAGGCGCTCTTGTAGCCATGGGCGAGGGCCTTCTGGATCGCGACGCGATAGTTGATGATGCCCAGCGCGAGCGAGGTCGGATAGGAACAGATCAGGTTTTGCGCCGGATCCTCGATGCGCATGTAGTTCTTGACGTGCCAGTACTTGGCGTAGGGCACGAGCTTGTCGATCATCGACGCCCAGTGCTCGACCGGCCGGTGGAGGCGGACGAGGTTGCCGATGTCGGCGTTGATGCCGACCGCCGGCACGTCGACGTCGTTGACGAACTTCACGGCGCCGTCGGCGGTGCCGATGTAGGTGTCTTCGTACATTTCCAGGGAGACTTCGATACCGAGCTCCTGGGCGTGCTTGCCGAGTTCGCGGATTCGGCTGACGGCCTTTTTGTACGTTTCAGGATCATCCGGATTCTTGACGCCGTCGGCGGTCCAGAACCAGAGGTGCTTCTTCTGTTCTTCGGTGAATTCGCCGAACAGCCCGAAGGAGACGGCCTTGGCGCCGATCTCGGCGGCGGCGTCGATGACGCGGTGGTTGTAGGCGAGGTAGGCGTCGGCATTGACCGGGTCGATGACGCTGGCCTTGCGCGTCGTCGAGATCGCCGGGATGGTCAGCCCGACCGTCTTGACAACATACATGAAGTCGCGCAGGCGGCTCGGCGAAAAGTCGGCCACGCGCACCCAGCTGTCGCTCGGGTCGAACTCGGTGAAGCCGGCGTCGACCACCTGTTGCAGCGTCGCCGCCCAGTGATCGGCCGGCTGGTCCTGCACCAGGCTGCCGTCCGGCAACACGCCGGAGAAGCCGTTCATCGCCGCCGCGATCGGCCAGTTGTCGCGGTTCCACTTGGTTTCACAGCACCCAGATTTCTTTTCTTCCGACATTGCCTTATCTCCGATTCAAATTCGTTGTACGTTCAAGCCAACTTCAAGCCAACTGTTTCCTGCGTGCCGCTTCGCTGACCAGCTCGACGATGCGCGCGAAGCCTTCGGCCTTCCACGCGGCGCGCCCGACGAACAGGCCATCGACGTCCTCGATCTCCAGGATGTCCTTGCCGTTTTCCGGCGTTACCGAGCCGCCGTAGATGATCCTTGTCTTCTCCGCGACCTCGTCGCCGCAATGCTTGCGCAGGATGTTGCGCAAGGCGCGGTGCCGCTCGGCGATGTATCCGGGCGAAGCCGCCTCCGCCATGCCGATGGCCCAGCGCGGCTCGTAGGCCATGATGATCTCCGGCACCCGCGCATCCGGCTGGCCGTCGATGGCGGTCAGCATCTGGCTGGCCAGCACCTCGTCGGCGCGACCGGCGGCCTTTTCCTCGGCCAGTTCACCGAGACAGAGGATCGGGATCAGGCCGACACTCATCGCCTTGTCGAGCTTGCGCCGCACCAGTTCGTAGGTTTCGCCGAAATGCTGCAGGCGTTCTGAATGCGCCAGTTCGACGTAACGACAGCCCGCTTCGAGCAACATCGGCGCGGAAATCTCGCCGGTCCAGCTGCCTGAATCTTCCCAGTGCATGTTCTGACCCCCGATGGCCACCGGCGACCCGTCGAAGGCATAGGCCGCTGTGGTGAGCGAGGTGAAGGGGGGCAAAACGTAGACGTCGATTGCCGACGTGTCCATCGCGGCAATCCGCGAACGTAGTTCCTCGGCATAGCGGATCGAATCCGCTATGCCGTTGTTCATTTTCCAGCCAGTTCCGGCTACCAGCCTGCGCATGTGGTGATCTTCCTGCCGTTCGGTTGATGAGCTTCCCTGGCCGGAGAGCGTGTGGCGCGCCCCTCCGGCTTGAGAAACCGCGTTGCAGCTCACTTGTGGTACTTCTTGTCCAGCTCGTCGATCGCGGTGACGTTGCCGGCCGACGGGCCCTGCGGGTCGAAGCCGGAGATGGAGGCCAGCCAGGTGTTGACGATCGCCTTGGCCAGTTCCGGCCCGATGACGCGGGCGCCCATGGTGATGATGTGGGCGTTGTTGCTCTTTGCCGCGCGTTCGGCGGAGAAAGTGTCATGCGTTTGCGCGGCGCGGATGCCGGGCACCTTGTTGGCCGACATGGCGACGCCGATGCCGGTGCCACAGCACAGGATGCCGCGGTCGGCCTCTCCCGAAAGAACGGCTTGGGCCACGCGCTCCGCCATGTTGGCGTAGTACTCGCTGCCGCCGCTCGGCGACTTGCTCAGGTCAGTAACCTCGACATCCTTGAGGCTCTTCAGGTGGGGAACCAGGATATCGACCAGGGAAACTCCGGCGCTGTCGCCTCCAATCGCAATCTTCATCTCAGTCGTGCCTTTCGTAAATGCCAATGGTATTTGTAGTAAAGCCGCGAAGCAGTATAATACTTTTGTATTATCGGTACAACAATTGTCTATATACTTGCACCTTTCAACGGTGACAACGAATTGGCGGGCCGGGACTCGAACAGGGTGTCAGCCAAAACAACGGGGAAAAACATGAGTACGACCGAATCCAGCAGCCTGGTTGGCGAGCAGTTGCGCGCGCGCATCGCGTGGTATTACTTCGTCGCCGGCCTCACCCAACAGGAAATTTCCGACCGCCTCGGCATCGCCCGGGCGCGGGTCAACAAGATCGCCGGCCAGTTGCGCGCCGACGGTTCGGTAATCATCGACGTGCGGCTGCCATTGGCCAGTTGTGTCGAACTCGAGGAAAAGCTGAAAGCAAAGTACGGACTGAAAAGCGTCGCCGTGGTTCCGTCGGCGGACGATGACGAACAGCAGCGGCGAATGATCGGCGAGGCCGCCGCGGCAATCCTCGACGATCTGATTGCCGACGGCCAGTGCATTTCGGTCGGCTGGGGGCGCACGCTGAGTGCCAGCATCAAGCAGTTGCGCACGCGCAAGCTGGCGAACAGTTCGGTGGTGTCACTGATGGGCGGACTGACGCGTGGCTCGGAGACAAATACCTTCGAGGTCTCCACCGAACTGGCCAAGACGCTCGGCGCCGACTGCTACTACGTCACTGCGCCGGTATATTGCCCCTGCGTCGAAAGCCGCGAATTCCTCCTCGCGCACAGCGGGGTCAACGAGGTCATGGAGCGGGCGCGCAAGTCCGACGTGGCGATCGTTTCCTGCGGCGACCTGACGCCGCGTACCAAGCTGACGACGATCAACAGCGTCCGCCAGCGCCTGCCGGAGCTGAAGAAGATCGGCGCCATCGGCGAAATCCTCGGCACCTTCCTGGACGCTGCGGGGAACCCGGTCGACCACGAGTTGAACCACACCGTCATCGCCATGCCGCCGGCCGACCTGCGGACTATCCCGAACAGCCTGCTGATTTCCGGCGGCCTGTACAAGGCTGCGGTTGTCAAGGCGATTCTCACTCAGGGGTACGTCAACGGACTGGTCACCGACGAAGCGGTCGCGCAACGGCTGCTCGCCTGATCGAGGAGATGCAGAACGCGATCAGATCGCGTTCTTGATGCGCTCCCAGCTGCCTTTCAGGTGGTTGACCAGCGCTTCCGAAAGGCGATCGCCGTCACGCGCCTCGAGCGCGGCGATCATCTCCTCGTGGTCATCCATCGCGCCTTTCCACGAGGCTTCAGTCCTGTCGCCGATGAAGCGGATGCGCTTCATGCGCGTCTGCAGGATGTCATGCACCAGATACAGGGATTCATTGCCTGCGAGCGAAATAAGGAGCGAGTGAATCTGCTGGTTGAGCTTGAAATACGGCAGGCGCTCTCTCCGCTCGTAACACCCGATCATTTTGTCGTGCAGGCGCCTGACTTCACGGATTTCCTCATCCGTCGCGTTCCTGCAGGTCAGCGGACCGGCCATCGCTTCGAGATGGCCAAGCACGGCAAGCATGTCGTACGCATCCTTGCGGGTAAGTTCGCGCACTATCGCGCCACGACTGGGGATCAATTCCACCAGCCCTTCCGACGCCAGCACCTTCAACGCCTCGCGCAGCGGGGTTCGGGATATGCCGAGCTGCTGGCACAACTGCCCCTCGTGGATGCGCACTCCGACGGGCAACAACCCCTCGATGATCATGTCCCGAATACGCGAGACGACAACGTTGTGCAGCGTGGGACGCTCGATCCGCACGGCCTCGACCGAGGCATCGGCGTCCGCCAGGGGGTTCATTTCGCCATTCATCAAAGCCCGTCCCGTTTTTGAAATGCCGCGACTATGGCTCCGGCCAAATCGTCAGTCAACACTCGGACGGCACCCAAACTGAATTCAGCATTCAAAACGCCGAATTTATAATTTGACAGTCGTCGTGGATTGGTCGCAGTATTGCCGAAAAAAAAACTTTTCGAGGAGGCAAACGTGACCACACCCAACTGCTCCGCCGCTTCACCCTGTCTGCCCACCATTGCCCTGGCGATGGGCGACCCCGCCGGCATCAGCCCGGAACTGACCGCCAAGCTGCTGGCCGACAGCGATGTTCGCGCCGCGGCCAAGATCGTCGTTTTCGGGGACCGGCGCATCCTCGAGGAAGGCGCCAGGGTCGCCGGGCTGACGCTCGACATCACCGTGGTTTCGCCGAACACTGCCAGCGACGCGGCAACGAAGCCGGTGCTGGTCGATCTCGGCCATCTCGCGCCGGAGAGCGTCAAACGTGGCGAAGCGACGCCGGAAGGCGGCGCCTTTGCGCTGGAGAATTTCCGCCGCGCCCTGCTCATGGCCAACGACGGCAAGGCCGACGCGGTCTGCTTCACGCCGTTCAACAAGAAGGCGATGCGCTACGTCTATCCCGGATACGACGACGAGATTCGTTATGCCGCCGACGTGACCGGGTTCAAGGGCGCGGCGCGCGAATTCAACGTGCTGGACAACCTCTGGAACTGCCGTGTCACCTCGCACATTCCGCTCGCGCAAGTTGCCTCGGCGCTTACCGCAGAGGGCATCGTCGCCGAACTGGCGCTGGCCGACCGTTGCATGCGCGAGTCGGGCATGGAGAATCCGCGCATTGCCGTCGCCGGTCTCAACCCCCATGCCGGCGACGGTGGCAACTTCGGACGGGAAGAAATCGAGATCATCGAACCGGCCGTGAAGCTGGCAATCCAGAAAGGATTCAATGCCTCCGGACCGTATCCGGCGGACACCGTCTATGTGCGTGCGCGCAACGGCGAGTTTGACGGGGTGCTGACCATGTACCATGATCAGGGACAGATCGCCATGAAGCTGATGGGCTTCGATCGCGGCGTCACGATGATGGGCGGCTTCCCGTTCCCGATCTGTACCCCGGCGCATGGCACCGCCTACGACATTGCCGGACGCGGCATCGCCAACCTCGGCGCCAGCAAGGCCGCCTTCATGCTCGCCGTGCGCATGGCGACGCGGAACCTGGCGGCAAGGAACAAATAACAAGAAGCAGTACCCGTGGTAGTTGTACGTTGTTGTTTTCATAACGTTTCACTTCACAGAAGAGGAGTCATTCAATGTTCAAGACCAAACTGATCGCCACCGTTCTGGCCGGTGCGCTCTACGCAGCGGGGGCAAGCGCCGCCTGGAGTCCCGACAAGCCCGTCGAATTCGTCGTGACCAGCGGCGCGGGCGGCGGTACTGACATCTTCACCCGCACGATCCAGTCGATCATCGTCAAGAACAAGCTGATGAACGTGCCGATCGTCGTCGTCAACAAGGGCGGCGGCGCCGGCAGTGAAGGCTACATCCACGGCGCGAGCGAACAGGACAACCCCTACCGCGTGACCTTCGGTACCAACAACGAATATCTTCTTCCGCTCGTCGCCAAGATGGGCTATGCCGCCGAGAGCTTCACGCCCGTGGCCGCTCTGGCACTCGACGAGTTCCTGATCTGGGTGAACGCCAAGGCACCGTATACCGACGCCAAGAGCTTCGTCGAAGCAGCGAAAAAAGGGGATGGGCTGCGGATGGCCGGCTCGCAATCGAAGGACACGGACCAGACACTGGTCAGCATCCTCACCGAGGCCACCGGAGCGAAATTCACCTACGTTCCGTTCAAGAGCGGCGGCGAGGCGGCCATCCAGCTGGCCGGCGGCCACGTCGATGCCAACGTGAACAACCCGAACGAGAACCTTGGCCAGTTCAAGGCCAACATGGTGCGGCCGCTCTGCGTGTTCAGCCCGAAGCGCATGGCGCCCGGCCCGAAGGTGAGCAAGGACATGGCCTGGTCGGACATCCCGACCTGCAAGGAGTCGGGCATTCCGGTTGACAGCTACCAGATGCCACGTACCGTCTGGCTGCCGTCCGGCGTCGCGCCCGACGTCCTGGCGTTCTACACCGACGTGATGCACAAGGTGCAAGCGACCCCGGAATGGAAGGCCTACATCGAGCGCACTTCGCAGACCGGTACCTTCCTCGCCGGCGACGAGCTGCGCAAGTACATTACCGCGGACACCGCCAAGGCATACGGTGTGTTCAAGCGAGAAGGCTGGCTGGCAACGAAATAAGATTGAAGTGACGAGGGGCGGGCGCGAGCCTGCCCTTTTTTTGCGGCGAATTCAAGGAGTTGTTTATGCGAACCCCCTCCGGGACGCTGCTGTCCCGTTTCACGATGGAAGTGGTGACGGCACTGGTCACCGGATTGCTCGGGGCAATCGTCTGCTACGGATCGACGGAGTTCGGCACGGGCTGGGGCGATGCGGGGCCGGAGCCCGGCTATTTCCCGTTCTATGTCGGACTGATCACCATTCTTGCCAGCCTGTTCAATCTGGCCATGGCCTTCAAGCACCATCGGGATCGCGTCGAGGAGTTCCTTACCGGAGAGCAGGCCCGCCGGGTCCTCGCCTTTTTCGGACCGATGGTGCTTTTCGTACTCGTCGCGTCCTATCTGGGTATCTACGTCGGGATGATCCTCTACCTGGTCGGCGCCATGGTCTTCCAGGGCGGCTATCGCCTGCCGAAGGCCGCCGCGGTCGGGGTGATTACCGCCATCGCCAACTACTTCCTGTTCGAGGTGTGGTTCCAGGTGCCGCTGCTCAAAGGGCCGCTGGAGCCATTGATCGGCATTCACTGAAGCGAACCTTCACGATCACGCTACCAAACACTAGGGGAGTTTCACCTTGGACAATTTCAGCAACCTGATGGATGGATTCGCCATTGCGTTCTCCATGTTCCATCTTGCCCTCATGGCGGCCGGCGTGCTGCTCGGCATCCTGGTCGGCGTGCTGCCGGGGCTGGGCGCGCCGAACGGCGTCTCGCTGCTGCTGCCGCTCACTTTCACGATGGATCCCGTCTCGGCGATCATCCTGCTCACCAGCATGTACTGGGGCGCGCTGTTCGGCGGGTCGACGACGTCGATCCTGTTCAACATTCCCGGCGAACCCTCGTCGGTGGCCACCACCTTCGACGGCTACCCGATGGCGCAACAGGGGCATGCCACGCACGCCCTGACGCTGGCCTTCATGTCGGCCGGAACCGGCGCGATGTTCGGCGTCGTGGTGATTACAGTGCTGTCCGGCTGGGTCACCGAGTTCGCCCTGAAATTCAGTTCGCCCGAGTATTTCGCGGTGTTCCTGCTGACCTTCGCCAGCTTCATCGGCATGGGCAGCGGCTCGGCCTTCAAGGCCATCGTGTCGATGATGCTCGGCTTTGCCTTCGCCACGGTGGGCATGGATGGCATTTCCGGCAACATGCGCCTGACCTTCGGCTTCCCCGAACTCGTCAAGGGCATCAGCTTCCTGGTGGCGGTCATCGGCCTGTTCGGTCTCGGCGAACTCCTGCAGACCATGGAGGAGGGGTTGCGCTTCGACGGCATCCATGCGCGAATCCGGATTCGTGACGTACTCAAGGCGGTCGCCTCGATGCCTGGCCACTGGCTGACCCTGCTGCGCAGCGCCATCATCGGCTGCTGGATGGGCATCACCCCGGGCGGCCCGACCGCGGCATCGTTCATGAGCTATGGCCTGGCCAAGCGCTTCTCGCGGCGCAAGGAGCATTTCGGCAAGGGTGAACCGGCCGGCGTCGTCGCGCCCGAGACCGCTGACCATTCGGCCGGCACCTGCGCGATCCTGCCGATGCTGGCGCTCGGCGTGCCCGGTTCGGCGACCGCCGCGGTGATGATGGGCGGCCTGATGATCTGGGGCCTCACGCCCGGACCGATGCTGTTCATCGAGCGTCCCGATTTTGTCTGGGGCACCATCGCCAGCATGTACCTCGGCAACGTGATGGCCGTCGTCCTCGTCCTTGCCACCGTACCGATGTTCGCGGCGATCCTGCGCATCCCGTTCTCGATCATCGGCCCGATGATCGTCGTGGTGTGCTTCATCGGCGCCTATTCGATCAGCGGCTCGCGTCTCGACCTCTGGCTGGCCGTGCCTTTCGGCATTCTCGGCTACACCTTCAAGAAGCTGGGCTACCCGATTGCACCGATGGTGCTGGCCATGGTGCTCGGCGACAAGGCGGAGGATGCCTTGCGGCAGTCGATGATCATGTCCAAGGGCTCGCTCGGCATCTTCTGGACCAACTCGACCCTGTCCGCAACGATCATGGCGCTGGCCATGCTGCTGCTGTTCTGGCCGGGCGTCAGCCTGATCATCAAGCGCCTGCGCAAGCCGGCGGTTGCAGCGACCGCCTGAAGTCCGGGCGTCGCACGCCGGCCTCAACGCCGGGCCGGTGTGCGAGAATCGCCCGATGCCCCATCTCTTTCTCGACATTTCCTCGCACGGACTCGGCCACCTCGCGCAGGTGGCTCCGGTCGTCAATGAACTGGCGACACGGCTCCCGGACCTGAAACTCACCCTGCGCTCCGCCGTACCGCTCGCCCGGCTTCACGCCCGGTTGCAGCCTGCGTTCGACCACGTCGCCGAACGCAGCGATTTCGGCTTCGCCATGCACGACGCCGTGCGCATCGACCACGAAACCACCGCGGCACTCTACCGTGACTGGCATGCTGACTGGCCCTCCCGCGTCGCAGCCGAAGCCGGCTATTTGCGCGAGTTGCGCCCGGATCTGGTGCTCACCGATGTGGCTTATCTCCCGCTGGCGGGCGCGGCACAGGCAGGCATCCCGGCCGTGTCGATGTGCTCGCTGAACTGGGGCGATCTGTTCGCCCACGTCTTCGGCGATGAGCCGTGGGCCGCGCCGATCCATGCGGAAATTCTCGCGGCATACCGCAGCGCCGAATGTTTCCTGCGCCTGACCCCGGCGATGCCGATGCCGGACCTCCCCAACGCCCGCGCCGTGCCACCGGTCGCGGCGCTGGGCCGGGACCGGCGTGACGAACTGCGTACGCTGTTGCATCTGCGCGAAGGTGAGCGGGTCGTGCTGGTCGCCTTTGGCGGCTTCGACAAGGTGCTGGGCGCCGAACGCTGGCCGGTGACGCCGGGCATTCGCTGGCTGGTGCCGGCGAGTTGGTCCGTTGCGCGCCCCGACATGACGACGCTCGAATCGTTGCGCATGAACTTCACCGACCTGCTGCGCAACGTTGACGCCGTGCTGACCAAGCCCGGCTACGGCACCTTCACGGAAGCGGCGTGCAACGGTACGGCGGTGCTGTATGTCCGCCGCGACGACTGGCCGGAGCAGGACTGCCTGATCGACTGGCTGCACAAGAATGCCCGTTGCCGCGAGCTTGACGAGGGCACCTTGGCGAGCGGGGCGACGCGCCCCCTTCTCGACTCCCTGTGGGCACAACCGGCACCGCCGTTGCCGCGCCCGGATGGCGCCGCAGCCGTGGCCGAGCTTATCGCCGCGCGGCTTCTTTCCCGTAGTTGAGCAGGCAGGCTTTCAATTCGAGCAGGTCGAGCGGCGCGAACGGCTCAAGACGCCGCTCGCGGATCTGCCCGTCGAGCCGGACGACACAGGTGCCGGACGAACTGCGGATGATCGAGCCCTTGACCGAATAGTGCCGCTCGGTTGCGCCGAGGCGGATATCGATGAGCAGCGGATCACCCTTCTGCAACGGCGGCATCGCCGGGTTGCCGCTGTCAAGGCGAAGGCGCAGCTCGGCCTCGGAGACGTCCACGATCGTACAGCCACCGGAGAATTCCGCGCCCGGCACGCACAGCGTCGCCGGCACGCTGGTGCGCGTGCGCGGCTTCCGGCGCTGATCGGTGACCGAGAGCGTGCCGAGTTCCGGTGTCAGCAACACCATGTTCATCTGGGCGTAGGGGCCGTCGCGCAGGACGACCTGCCTGGCCACCTCGGTATCGACCGTGGAGATGCCTTTCATGCCGGCGTTGGAAATCAGGGAGATCGAGTTGCCGGGACTGAACTGGCCGTGCCGGCTGAGCTGGGCCCGGCGCTGGTAATCGAGTTTTTTCTCGAGGTCCGAGGTGTCGGGAACGAGAATCTGGAAATGCCGGATGCCGGCCACCGGAATCCGGGCGCCCGTATCCTCCGCATGAAAGCTGACGGGCGTGCCGTCCGGATCGGTTTCGATGGAGTCCATCGAATAGATGAAGTGGTGATTGACGCCGTAGCCGATGACCAGCGTATCGAGAACGATGTCCTTGTTGAACTCCGGGTAGTAGCGCAACTTCTTTCCAATCGGAAAAAACTCGATCAGCGTCCGCATCCTGCCGAGGTCAAGCTTTCCTGACGAAGCGTGGGCGGAGTGTGCGCTCCGGGCTGCATCAGCGCGCTTGCCAAAAAGGGATTTCAGCATTTTCGCCTTCCCGCGTCCGGTATTTTCCAGCCGCGAACTGTAGCGCAAAAGCGCCGTGATCGCCTAGCCGGGATCGTTTTTGCCGGCCAAGCGGAAGCACGACTTGCCGCTGTTCTTGGCTTCGTACATGGCCTCGTCGGCGCGCCGAAGCAGATCGTCCATGTCCTGCAACGCATTATCGCAGTAGGCGACTCCGACGCTGGCGCCGATCCGGGCCACCATCGACCCTGAAAGATCGAAAGGCCGGGCAATGGCATCGACGATCTTGCCGGCCACTTTCGCCGCGGCCTCGGGCGAGGCCAGATCGTGCAGCAGGACGAGGAACTCGTCGCCCCCCAGGCGGACGACGACGTCGCTTTGCCGAACGTGATCTTCAAGCAGACGGGCAACGGCGATCAGCAACTGGTCGCCGACGTCATGCCCGAGGGTATCGTTGACCTGCTTGAAACCATCAAGGTCGATCAGCATTACGGCGATCGCCTGCCGCGGCCGGCAAGCGCGCAAGTAATCGTCGCCGACGCGCTCGAAGCCACGCCGGTTGAGCAGGCCGGTCAACGCGTCCTGTTCGGCGATCCGGTGCGCCCGCGCCAGCGCGTGCTTGCTCTCGGAAATGTCGTTGGCGATGCCCTGAACCAGGTTGGAGTCGCCTTCCAGCGGCGTGAGCACGATCTGCAGCCAGCGGTTCCGCTTGCCCGGGATCGCGAATTCGGCGCCAGCGGGCTGGAAATCGCTGATAACACGCTCGACAAGCGCCGGCAGCCGATCATCGTCGAGCAATCTGGCAAGGTTGACCGGCGGCTTGCCACGCGCCTGCGCTTCGTTGACCGGCAGGCCGAGCGTCAGCGCCAGCCACGGATTCCAGTCATGCAGCACACCCTCGCGGCTGAGGGTGAAGATGCCGGTCTCGGCGTTCTCGAAAATCAGCCGCCATTTCTGCCCTGCGGCCTGATGCTGGGCGCGCAGGTCGCGCTCGGCCCGGAGCGTTCCGCGCATGCGCGCGATCAGGTTGTTAACGTTCCACGCCAGCCGCGATATTTCGTCGCCGCGACGCTCGTCAATGGAAAGTAACGAGTCGCCGAATTCCACGTCAATCAGCTGCAACTCGTCCAACAGGGCCTTGATCGGTTGGGTGACGTGCCGGGTAATCGCCCAGATGAGCACCAGCGTGATGGCGCTGACGACCACGATCAGCACCAGCGCGACGAACCAGGAGGACTCACGGGCCGTGGCAGAGATGATCTCCACCGCCGGAACAAGTTCGAGTTGGCCGATGACTTCGCCATCGCCAAATGGCGAATAGAGGGGGTGACGCAACGGTTTGGCGGGCGCCTGTTCGCGGTGACCCGGCTGATCGAGTCGCACCAGCTCCCGCTCGTCGTCGCTGATCCTGATGCGCGCAATCGTCCTGTTGGCCAGCAAGCCGGAGGCAACTTCTCTGGCAAGACGGGCGTCATGGGTATAGGCAGCGATGCTCGCCGTGCGCTCGACGGTCCGGACCAGTGCGTCGAGGCGCAGATAGAGACGTTCCGTCTCCCGCTGCCCGGTAATCGTCAGGACGGCCCAGACGGCAAGCAACCCGACCGCCACGCCGGTGGCGACGATCAGCAGCGTGGTGCGCAGCACGAGGCTGCGATTTAGCCGCTCCTTAAGCGGATGCAGGACTTTATTGGTCAAGTTTGAGCACCACCCGGACTCGCTTGTCCACCTTGTCTTCGTTGATATAGGCAATGGCGTTTCTCTGGCGTGCCACGCGCTCGAGCGCCGCCTCGTCGGTGAGTACCAGCATCGGCGGCAGGGTTTGTCCGGAGAACTTCAGACGGGCCCAGTAGGCGTCGATCTCGGCGACGTCGCGGCCCAGCAGGGCCTGGTAGAAGCGCGCACGCGCCGGCTCGACGTCGATCATCGCCACTGGCTCGCCGCCCGGCGCGCTCTTCGCACGCCCGGTGTAGTACTGGATGACCTGCGAGCGTGTCAGATTCACCAGCCCGCTCTCCGGATGGGCGATGACCACCAGACCCGTAGCCGAGGCAGCAAGAGAGAACAGCAGGCACGCAGCACCGATGGCGTGCGCCGCAGCGTGGACGAGGGAGCCGGATCGCCGCGGCATCAGAACACGTAGTCCAGTGTAACGGTGAAGACGTTGGCGCGGCTGTCGCGCGTCTGTTGACCGTCGTCGTCGAGCTGCATCAGCGACCGCTTGGCCTTGATGTGATCAAGCTGGAACTTCAGCGCGGTATTGCGGGCGAGTTCGTAGCGCACACCCAGGCCGAAGGTATATTCGTCGTC